>LWDU01032425.1_pt1 | contig 13292 bp, 13 predicted proteins | sample 727161 | NCBI WGS metagenome assembly LWDU01 (sample SAMN04566230, study PRJNA314399) | hydrothermal vent metagenome | isolation source: deep sea hydrothermal plume seawater | place: Mexico: Gulf of California, Guaymas Basin | collected 2004-07-11 | reverse complement strand
ACCACCATTGACACTAACGCGAATAGATATTGGTTGACAAGACCAATCTACGAATATAACTTTACGACGGTCAACTGCTCCAGGGGCATTAGGATCAAACCATGTTAAAACATCGGTTAAATTAATATCACCATTTCTTTCCATTGCATCTATCATTCTTTGTCTAATAGATACACCATCAGACCCTTTTGCCATGGGGTCGTATATATTACCATCTCCATCTCGTCGAACAGCAGCCCAATCCGCAGCAAATATCTTGTGTCTATACACTCGTTTAAATTTGGCATTTGCAGCTTCACGATTTAATGGATATGTTTGAGTGATCCCATCTAAACTATATGTAAACTGACCCTTAATATTATCTTTACCTTTTACAGGTTTGTGATTGTTTTTTTTTACGAATGCCTTGTATGTTTCCTTCGCCTTTTTTTTCCTCACATCATGAAATGCCCCGTTATTTGGTTCATCACTCATATGCAAATGATTTCTTAATTTGTCGGAAGGGGCATAGTGTGACGGGTCTTGAGATTCTGGATGTTTATGATAAATATAAAAACCATCGGAATCCTTGCGCCTAGTAAGATCTTCCTGTAAATTTAATTCAGGGTCTGTAAAATCATATATACCCATTATTGTTTTTCTTTCTTTCCATTCTGATTCACCAAAATCCCAAGCTTTGTTATGAAAAGGCATTTTGGGAATTCCTACCATAGCTGTATCAGATTCTTCGTGGGTTTTCCCCGACATAAAGGTATGAAATGTGCCTTCTGTAAATAGTCTTGAAACAAATTCATCGCGTTTTCTTGGGTCATTCATATTCGAAAATTGTGCTCTATCAACCCTATTACACATTAAAGTTGATGAACCAGGAAAAGCTTGTGCAAAATACCAGCAACCATTAGGCATTTGGTTAATCACCAACGGTCTTGACTTAGCCCTACTAACTTTAATACTTTTGCTGCTTGTCTGTACTTTGACATTTCCTTCGATTGCACCGTGACCATTTATTACTATGATACGATAGTCAGCCGCAGTTAAAAGTGGTATACTGTTTTTAATTTTTCTTATATCTGGTATACTAGGATGAAATCGTAACCCTTTTAAAATACAATTCTTGAAAGTTATGTCTCCTGTATGTGGCAGCCTCATTTCGTCTTCAAAACACCCTTCTTGAAGAAATCTTTGAAAACCTTTTTTATCGGTTGGTCTTTTTGCTTTATCCCAATCTTTTAATTGGGATTGTAGCAATGCCTTCTGTGCTATTAAATCCACTAAAGTTTCTCTATCATCTTTATTTTTTCTCTTTTTAATCAAAATATTAATCTCTGCAAGTTTTTCAAGAATTTTCTTGTATTTATTAGCTATAGAAAAATCAATACTACCCAATGCAACTTTCTCATCGTTTAAAGTTTTTTGTGATATAATTCTTTTTTTCATTGTTTTCCGCGACATATTAATATATGTATATTTATAAATATTAATATTTTAGGCACCACACATTAAACAGTCTTCTTCTTCTTCAACAGTAGTGGTGTTAGTTGGGTTTGTTGGTGGTTCAATAGTGAACTGTTGAGGTGCGGCTTTAGCTTTTGTTCTCAAGTAATAAATACCCGTTTTTAAACCANNGGTCTTTCATCCACAAATTGGTACTTTGACTTTGACAAATATACGCACCTCTATCTTTTGCCATCTCCAATACATGTTTCATGGGAATTTCCCATACGATTTTATATTTTTCTTTTATTGTTTTTGGTAAATCTAGTTGTTGAACAGAACCACCGTTTGCAATAATACTATTCTTAACCTCATCATTCCATTTATCAAGTGCAATTAATTCGCTCATTAGATGCTTATTTACTATAACAAATTCGCCAGCTATTGTGCGCCTAACATAAATATTACTGGTAAACGGCTCAAAACATTCGTTATTTCCCAATAAACCAAATTTAATAATATTATTTTTAAGAGATTGCCAATCATATCTGTCGCTTGGTTTAACATCCCACATATCAAATTGAAGAATTCCTGCTGCAGCAGGACTATCGGAAAAACTACTATATGCTCCACCCAAATTTGGATGTTGTTTGCATTGTATGAGTTCTGCTTTTTTAAGTTCAGTAGTTTTAATTAATTCAATTAATTTATAGCCAACTGTTAACATAGTGTCGTTTGAAGCTGCTAATACATCAGAAGTACTTAATATTTCGTGCGAATGAATATCATTTTTACCATTAAAATTTTCCATTTTTGAAGAAATATAATTAGTATCCGGCAAACGTGCTTGTGCGATTTCATTGCTTCTCTCCAAGGCTGCGTGATAAATGGTTTCAAATATCTTTATATTTATCTCTTTGGCCATATCAGAATAAAAAGGAATATCCATTAATGCTAGTGTATCAGCAAAACCCTGAACACCAATGCCAATTGGGCGATGGAGCATATTTGAACGCCTGGTTTTTTCTGTAGGGTAAAAATTTACGTCGATAACCTTATTTAAATTATCTGTTATGATTTTCGTAATTTCATGTAGCTTTTCATAATCGAATTCTGAACGCAACTGTTTAACCAATTCGTCATAAGGTCCAAGATATTTTTCATTCACTATAATTTGTGGGAAAGTTGTGGGCTCAATCTCATATGTGCACTTGAAGAGATGTTTAAAACTATCCATCTCTCCCGATGTTACTTCCAATACTTCATATTTAATATCGTTTTTATCTAACATTTTTTTTGCCATTTTACAGTAAATACAGTCATTTTTGGTATATATTTTTACAGAGTTCCACCCAGTTTCTTTCTTTTTAATAAATTTAGGTAAACCAATGCTGGCCAAATTGCAAACGGCTGTTTGGTCGGCATTAGAGTATTCTACTATTTCTGTACATTGTGATGTTATTATACCATTAAAAATACCGGCATTTCTTTTTTTTTCTGTAAAGCAAAATGTTTTATCTTGTCTACCATTGTCTTCTATATGAGTGATTTTGACAAATTGCACAGCATTTCTTTGAGGTTTGCGCACATTAATAATTAATCTTTTTGGTGAAAATCCCAATTGTACTAATTTTTGTAAATCATTTGACCCAATTAATAATCGCCATAGTTTTTTTGATTCATAATAATCCATCCCGCCTTTTCCATTGGGCAAATAAGAAGATCTTTCATTCATATTTAATGTTACTTTGCTGGAAATACCACAAGTTTGCAACATTAATTTTATTTTTAAAAGGAATTCTTTGTGAATACACGAAATTTGCATTGCTTGGTTTGTGTCATTTTTTGCTATAGAACCATCACAATACCCAGCAAACCAATCTAATTTACTTTTTAATGAATAATTGGAAGGGACAAAAAATTTATCTTTTAAATCAACGGGTAAAGTACAGTTTAATTTGTTATTTATTTCTTCTCCAATGGAGCGATAATCTAAATATTCTAATAATTTAATTTTTTCACCATATAGTGAAATGTGTGGTTTTTTCATATAAGAAATACCACAACAATATTCACTGATTTCATTATTTCTCTGATAATCAATGTGTCTTTTACAATATGATTTTCCTTCTAAAGATTTAAAGTTGCATTTTCTTTCTTCATTGCTGGTTATATTAGTATAGGTTCCGTCAGCGCTAATACCGTTAGTATAAGCATATTTCAACTCCTTTTTGTTATCAATAATTGGATATTCACATTTAATAAGTTTCATATTTGGTTTCAGATTTTGCGCCTCTACCATACTTACATTTTTGCTGTTAATAATATCCTGTTTCATATTTGATGTTGGGTATTTTGTTTGAATATAGAATTTATGATATTTCGTGCATGTTAATTGTGAACCATCTGAAAATTCAATCGTAATCAGTTCCGAATTATCACTTGTCTGTTTAATAGTTGTTTCACTAAATTCCTTTCCATTCCATACATTTACGGTTTTATTTATAAGAGTTTGTATTTCTATATGTCCTTTATCTGTTAAAATTAATGTTTCTGGTGCTACACATAAATTTGAACTCTTTATGGTGCCAAGATTTTTTTGATTTGATTTTTTATTACAAGCATCTTTATAGAGCATGTATGGTGTCCCTGTTTCCATTTGCGAATCAAGAATTTTAAACCACACTTCTCTGGCTTTCACTTGTCGCAAACCTTTACCTTCTTTTTCATAATGTTTATATAAAATATCAAAATCTTCACCATATGTATCGCTCAGACCTTTACATTGGTCAGGACACATTAAAGTCCACATTTCATCATTTTTAACTCTGCGCATGAATTCATCCGGGATCCATAATGCATAAAATAAGTCTCTTGCTCTTTGCTCCTCGTCGCCGTGATTTTTCTTCATATCTAAAAATGCCATAATATCCCCGTGCCAGGGCTCGATGTAGATAGCAAATGAACCATTCCGCTTTCCACCTCCTTGATCAACGTAGCGCGCAGTATTATTAAATACTCTGAGCATTGGGACTATTCCATTACTTGTACCATTTGTTCCTCGTATATGTGAACCCGAAGCTCTTACATTATGAATATGTAAGCCAATTCCACCAGCCCATTTACTGATTTTCGCACAATCGGATAGAGTTTCATAAATACCAGAAATACTGTCATCTTTCATGGCTAATAAATAGCACGAAGAGAGTTGACTGCGGGGTGTACCCGCATTGAATAATGTTGGGGTAGCGTGAGTAAAATATTTTTGACTCATTGCATCATATGTCGTTTTAACCTTTGTAAAATTATTACCCCAAATACCCAATGCAACTCTTAGCCACATATGCTGTGGTCTTTCTACTATTTTCTTATTAATACGCATTAAATAGGCTCTTTCCAATGTTTTAAACCCGAAATAATCGATTAAATAGTCTCGGTCATAATTAATAATATTTTCCAATAAATCTTTATTATTATCTACGATATCCCATAATTCATGAGAAATTAGTGGATGTCGTGTATCATTAATATCCTTAAAATGATATAATTGTGACATTGTTTCATGGAAGGTTTCTGGTGTATTTTTATGATGATTGGATACAAGAATCCTGCTTGCGAGTTCACCGTAATCACCATGTGTTGTAATAAGCGATGCGCACTGTTGTGCTGTTAATTCGTCAATTTGAGTAGTTGGAATCTCGTCATATAAGCGGTCAATGATTTTTTGCACAAGCGAGGTGTAGTTCACAGATAAATCACTAGCTCCTAATTTTTTCACACGAGTAAGGATTTTATCGAAAGAAATATTTTCTTTTTGTCCATTTCGTTTTAGTACACAATCTTCAGTATTCATTCTTATTCTTGTATATCGTCAAAATTTTAAATAATGATTCTATAAATATTATATTTTACAATACTTATAAAATTATCTTCTACGAGTTTTTCTTCTCTTTTTGCGTTTTCTTTTGGTTTTCTTTCTTTTGGGTTTCTTTCTTTTGGATTTCTTTCTTCCACCTGCAAGGTCAAAAAGGTTATTAGAATCACCTTTTATATATTCATTGAACAACTCGGTCTTTTTGCGCGCCATTTTGCCACGAGCTTGGACCACGACATCATCTGCATCAGGTCGTGTATCATCGGTTTGTTTAATCTCACCAGCTTCACTTTTGGCATTACATTTTTCTGGTCCATGGTTAGATAAACATTTTAAAAAGTCTCGTAGTTTTTTCCCGACCCCTGTTTGTTGTAAGTCATACCAATCTTTAAGGTAATCAATGATATTACTCTTCGTCGGCAAGTTGGACCCTTCGTTTAAAAAATCTACGACAGTGGATAAATAATCTTTGACCATTGTGTTGTCATCATACATCGTCTCCGGAAATGTTTTCTTAATGTTTGATTTGAGAGAGACGACGAGTGTATCAATATCGGAACGCACGGGATCTTTATGATCTGCCCAAAATATAGCGTTATTAATATTAAACCCAAAGATAGAATTGTCACCTATCATTCTATTTATGTCAAGAGAAGATAAATCTGCTCTCTTTGGTTGGTTTATAAAATATAATGGATTTCTTGTTGAAAAACTCATTAAGGCATCCGCGTATTTTTTCAAATATTCGTTACATATTCGGGATTCAAAACCTGGATAGCTTGTAAATGCGGTACCAAATACATTTCTCCATTTCATCTGATGTGAGTTGAATACTTGTCTATTTACCAAATTATTAATTTCTGTAAAATAACTACATTTAATTATCCATTCTGATAACATCAATTGATTTTCAATCTCTGGTCTGATCTCGACGCTTTTTATAAGACTTTTCAGATAATCCAAGTTATCTTTTTTATTTTTTTGTAGGTTTAAATTACTCATAAACCCAAAAAATGGTTGAAAATTATCCTTCTTTTTTTGACCACTATACTTCCCCGATGAACGATAAAATGGTAGTTTATATTGTAAATTACCCAACAAGTCTAAATATGGAGTTTTTAATGTTACTAATAATATTAATCTTTTATTGGGATTTAATGGTTCTACAAAATATCCCAATACTTGTATATCACTCTCATTTAATTCTATAATTCCTTCATTCTCTCTGTCTAAATGGAGTTGGTTTGCTTTACCTAATAAAGACGACATAATGTGATTATATAATATTAAAATATTATATTTGTTATCTATATATGAAGAAAGATTTATGTTTAAAGGTAATGATAGCTGTATTAGCTGTTTTAGGCATCTCTGTTATTCTAAATAAAAAGGAAGGATTTTTAAATTTAACACCAGGTGTATTTCCTGATAGTGATACAAAAGGTTTATTATATCCAACTTATCAAATGAAAAACAACCCTGGTCTCTCCGATTTAGATATGGAAAGAGCATATAAATTATATCCAACGTTCGCGGTTGGTTCTTATGCACAAATTACAAATAATAAAAGATATTGGCCCACGCCCTGTAATGGTTTGACGATGCCATCTGATATGTGTGGTGGATTATATAAGTTAAGACACTGTGATCATGCGCCGGTTGTTCCTCCCAAAGAACATTGTAATCGAGTAAATTACTATTGTGGTAAATAATTATATTTCCAAAGCAAAAGATTTTAATGATTGTGTATCAATTTTCAGATTTGAAATCGTTGGTGTATTTTGAGGTTTGAGCGGCGGGGTTGTAATTGCTAATTTTGGACCTTTCTTAACGCGTTTTTTTGGTTTTCTATGTTCATAACCATCTTCCCGTTCTTTTAAAATGGTATCCCATACTTCTTTTAATTTATGTTTTATAGCATTAAACCATAATTTATTTCTACGTACCAACACACACGATATGGTTTTTAAATAACAATATGTGTCTTCAATCCACGTTAACTTTGGATTAGTATCCACGGTTTCATCACGCCATATTTCATATTGAGAAAACGTAGAAATATTTAGTGGTGTATATTTATATATTGGTTTAGAACCATCATTGAAACATAATATAATGCTTTTTCTCTTACCATCTGCGGTTTTATTGAATTCTCCATCTGCCAAGTATTCTTCTTCTGTTTCATATTCTTTAAATGAAGTTTCTAGAAAATCACATTCGTCTAAATTCAAACATTCCATTTGCATTTGCATCTGAACCCAATATTCCTTTTTGGGAATACCGCTTATTTCCCTCGTTGTTGGATTTTTAATCTCTAGAGCACGCCCATATCGTGGATTATCTAATTTTATATTAATACCATCTGGCGATGCTGCAAGATAAGGATAATCATCATTTTCAATACATCCATATTCGCCTATTTTAGTATCATATAAATCCTCATAAATAAGAATAGATAGAGGTTCAAATTTATGACCGTGGTGCATTGCTGATGTGATATTTACCCTGGAATATTTTGCAATATTAATAGGTTTACATTTATCTAATATGATTTGATTTTTTGTAGAGTCTTGTTCTAAGGCTTTCCAAGCGCTACTCGCTGTAATATGATTCCATCGAAATTGATACCATTCGATAGTGCCTTGTTGATGAGTATCTTTTTTCTTAATATTTTTTAATATCTGTGAATAAGGCCTTTTATTTTTCGGTGTTGTGATTTTAGTTGTTTCGGAACGTTTTACACCATAAAATTCAAAATAACTGTAAATACCTTCATCGATTAATTCTGACAAATTCAATTCGATAAGGAAATTTGTGTTATCATGGAGTACTTCTAATATATGATATGTATGTTCAAATAGTCTGTGTGTGAAATCTTTATAACGATATTCTCCGATATTATTGCTTATAAAGTCGTCTATAATCAAATAAACACTCTCTCTTAGCTCGTCTATATCGGTTTCTTGAATTTGTTTTGGAACAGATATAGAATGAATAATATTTGTCAAAGAAGGTAATTCATCCATTGTATATTACAATTATTTATAAGTTTTCTTTTATATCAATTTTATTTTTCTTTCGTTTTGGTGCCAACCCTTTTAATGTTGATTTTTTTTTATCTACACGGCGTAGTGTAAATTTTTGTTTAATCTTATTAAATGTCAGACCAGGAATAGCTTTAATACGACCGGTTTTAACATCATAATTTACATCTTTAACACGTTGTAGTTTTTTTCTATCGAGGGAGTCATTAAGATATGCGTGTAATCTTTTTTTATCAGGAGTTGTTAATTTGTTCTCAGTTGCAAAATGTATTACAAAATGGTTTATTTTTTTAAGTTTGGTGGAACGACCCAATTTGCTCCAAGGTTTATTTTTATTTTGAGCTTTTTCTTTTTTTAAAAAATCATCCAAATTATCAGAGTTTGCTTTAGTTGAAATAATTTTTGAATTATTATTTAACAACATTGTTTGGTATTTTATATTTTTAAGTTCTTGACATTCTTCACTCATTGATATATTAATATAAAGAGATTGGTTTATATTATTTTTTTAACAACTTAGGAATATTTTTTTTTTGAAGTTATGAAGTATGTGTGCTTCGCTTGCAATGATTATCGTAACAAGGAAAAAGCCCATAATAACAACAATTGAATTACTGCTGATAAAATTAAATTTGAAATAATTGGAAATTAAGCCATTGGTTTTGTCCATTATCCATGATATAAATTGTCCCGGTAAAAGATATGTCATTAATAACATAATAAACGCCATTGACCATCCTCTCGCCATACTACCAGTACGCTGTGTTTCACGAGTTATTATATATGTTAACCCTAATAATGACATGTAATTAATTATAGTTTGTGAATAAAACCCATATATAGTTACGGGGGATGGTGGGTATAAATGATCCCATAATTTTAAAGGACCACCATGCCAAGAAATTACGGTTGCTATAAGATCTACATTTGGCATATAGGCTTCCAAAATACCATACATTTGACTTTTAAACAATATAACAGGAATTAAAATAACAAAAATAATAAAAAACAAAATAAATCCAACAACTGTTTTTTTAATATCAACATTTATTTGATTTTTTTTATGAAGATTTACGATATTTTGCGAATAATTATCTGGAGTCATTAATATATATGCATAAAAAAATTATAATTGAGACAATTAAAAAACAAGAACGAAAAATTGTTAAAAAATGGAATAATAAGGATTATTTGTTAAATATGGATAATCATATTCCTATTGTGAATCAATTATATCTGGGTCAAACATTTACAGGTTCTGTATGTGCAAAGCGTGAAATACTTAGAAAGTTAAATAGCTACAAGCATCAAGATACAAAGAAAAATAAGTATTCTTCTGAGTTTATTGATGAATCTCAATTATTTGAAAAATTGGTGATATCGAAGTTAAAATGTTATTATTGTAAAAAAAAAGTTCTTCTTTTATACGAAAATAGCAGGGAACCTATACAATGGACACTGGATAGGTTGAATAATGAAATGGGTCATACTAATGACAATGTGGTTATCTGTTGTTTGAAGTGTAATTTGGAGAGAAGGTGTTTAAATGATGATAAATTTTTATTCACAAAACAAATGAGATTGATTAAAAAAAAATAAATATATTTATTCTTATATGTCTCAAAAATATATTTATTGGGTATGGGGAAATGGAGGAATAATGAAAAAATCTCTCCGTGAAACAAATAAAAGAGCGAAGATACAAGAGAATACTTCACCATTAGACGAAAAAATAGAAAACCGACGACAGAATGACCGTGAATTAAATAGCGAACGCCTTAGTCAAAGAGAGATGATAATACAGACAAGTATTAATCCTTTTTTATCAGACCATAATTATCTGGATGATTTACAAGTACAAGCTGAATTCTTGCGACCAAAAGACAGCAATATTAAAGGTGATGAATAATAAGTATTTAAAGCTCTGGGACACAATGCATATATATAAATGAATAATACACAATATGCTACGCAGAATAATCTATTATTAAATACATTATTGAAGTATTATGGGCGCGATGATAATTTAAGTAAAATTTTATCGATAATTAATGGTCATTCTAGGGAGTCTTTAAGATTAATAGATTGGTTTGTAACAAATTACGCAAAAGCTAAATTTATTGGATACGATTTGGAAGATAAACACGGTCGAGTCAAAAGGTTTAAAGTATATATTGATTATAAATTAAAATTAAAAGCGTATTCTAAAAAACGATTTGATCCATTTTGTCGCTGGGATAGAATTGTTATTCCGTATAAAAATGAATTGCATATTCAGACAACGATTGGTCAACTAAATTTTTTCAAATGGGCACTAGAGAATAAGATTTTGGATTATATAAGAGAACATTTAGACGAAATAGAGAAGGATATGAACAGACGAAATTCCACATCCAAAAACCGTGTTACTAAAAAAAAAATAAAAACAAGAAAGAAAAGACAAGAATTATCTTGTTCAGCCACTAAAAGCATTCGCAAAGAAGAGGTTGAAATAGTAGTGAAGTTTGATTAAATTGAACAATATTTATCACTTTTAACAATAAAGTAATAAATAACGAAATATGAGCATACATTCATCAGAATTTAAGACTAATGCAGATGCAGATACACGAGCAGATGGGGCGTACACCGTTGTACCACTAGATAAGAGCGCGTGGCCTGCGGGTTATTTTAGTAAATGTTTACGATTGATGGCCAAAACTGTAACTAGGTTGGAGTTATGGGATTGGTTTAGAACTGAAAGTCCGCCAGAAAATACAGGCTATTGTTGGTGGAATCATCCGAATATTAATAAAATTTCAGATAACTTACAGGATGATCAGGGAAATTTTGATAATCCACATAGTGGTGCAAGTTTTGCGTGTTCAATGCGAAATATGCAAGCAATTGCAAAAGAAGGATTTCAGACGTGGAAAACTAAATATATTAAGAACAGTAATTAGATAAATTAATAAAGACAAAATCAATTACTTTTATAATAGTATGAATATAATAAACTTTTTTATGGGAAATAAAATGTCAATCAGAAAAGTAGGATTTGAAGATATACAATTTGTGATTAAGCATAAAAAAAGGAACTATGTATTAATTAATACATTAACTATTACGGAGCAAAATTGTTTGATACCTGATACAATTGCAATAAAAGATGAAGAGGCTATTATTAACAAGCATTTAAACAAGAATATTCATATAATTATTTATGGTAAAAATGCAAATGACGAAAGCATTTTTAAAAAGTATGAACAATTATTAACATTGGGGTGTAGTTCTGTGTTTGTATACACGGGTGGCTTATTTGAGTGGTTATTATTGCAGGATATTTACGGAAAAGAGGAATTTCCTACAACCAGTGATGAATTAGATATACTAAAATATAGAGCAGAGTCTGTTTTGCAAAATAGATTATTATTAGAAAACGTAGATTAAAGTAATAATGTATACATTAACGCAATCGGTGTCAATAAATCAGACCACAAAACAAAACCGGTGTTATTTTTACTAGTATTGCCCTTATAAATAAATTCGTATAAATGATTTATTCCAGCAGCAAAAGCAAATCCGCTATATATTAATATAGCGCCAGGAGCAAATTTCTTTCCAAATTTTGTAGAACCTAGAATACAAGTTAGACCAACAAATATATCATAGTAACCCACTTCTTTTTGAAATGGTGAAGTTTTCCAACCAATAGCTGAAGCGGCGGTTTCTGGCATTAAAACATGTATCAAGCCTCCGTATAATACAGCTGCTCCTGCTACCCAACGTAGTAAGTTTTTTTGTAAACTATCTGGGGTTTTATCCATTAAAATAAAAATAATACCTATTGCTGTTAATATTGGGATCATATTTGAAAGAACTGTTTTAATTATCATATATATAATTATGTGATAATAAAGTTAGGATGTGCATTTGGTGTACATATATTGATCGGTGACATAATTTGTTTTTGGTTCAATGTGTTTCAATATGAAATTACTAATTTTATTTAATGATTTTATCTCAAGCGAATCTATAAAATCAATGTTACCATCGAAAAGGGATACTGGTTTTTTAAAATTATCAATCCATTTAGTATGATAGTTATGACATTGTTTTAAATATTCTAATGGTATGTTCTCTCCAGGACGAGCTCTAATATCAACACGTTCTTTGCTTTTTTCAGGTGTAGTATTTATATAAATTAACCCAGTTATAGGGATATCTTCAATGAACTCATCAAACCATTTCAAATATATTTGGTAGTTTACTTCCTCTATTTTACCTTCATCATATAACATTTTTGCAAATACTTCTTTATCTGTAAAGACGGAGCGTTCTGTAATTAAAATAGCATTTGGATTCTCTTTAATGACTCGTTTTAATAGTGCCAGTCTTGAAATATATGCCATCATTTGAAACGAAAAAGCGTACTTGTGTTGATCTGCATAAAATTTTTCTAATATTGTTTTCCCATTACGGTCTTTAATATTATTCCATTCAGACACAGGTTCTTGGACATAGATAATTGGTGCTTGAGCTATATGGTGTAATTTTTCACTAAGAACTCTAACCAATGTCGATTTCCCTGATCCTATATTGCCTTCGATGCTAAATATGTATACCATTTTGTATTATCTAAATAATTTATAATTTAAGTCGTTTTCAATTTAGTAAAATATTGATTATTAAAAAATTGATTATAGAGATATTAGTATAATTAATATTATACATAAACTTAGATATGGACTTAAGCCAACAAAAACTCAGTGCAGAAGAATGGGATGCCTTAGAAAGGCCTGTTTCGAAGGAGGAACAACGAATTTTGGAGATGATTCATGGTGGATATGATAATATTAATATCCTGTTTAATGATACTCAAAGCTTAATAAATTTTATTAAAATTTCAGAGAATAAAGATATGCATCACGAATATTTCTATGAAAAATATTTTAAAAAAG
>LWDU01033160.1_pt1 | contig 13299 bp, 13 predicted proteins | sample 727161 | NCBI WGS metagenome assembly LWDU01 (sample SAMN04566230, study PRJNA314399) | hydrothermal vent metagenome | isolation source: deep sea hydrothermal plume seawater | place: Mexico: Gulf of California, Guaymas Basin | collected 2004-07-11 | reverse complement strand
TAAAACATCCGCTTCTAGGGACTCTAGGGATTTTGTTTAACGATTTAATAAAACAAATAATGATTTTTAAATAAGGATCTTTCCAAGATGTATTATGACTGACATCAATGACGTTATGCCAAAAATTCCATCTATGAAATGGGGTGCTTTAATGAACAAAGCTCCTACAAACGATAAAGTCACGGAACTAAACAAAATTTTTCCGCATAATGGAAAATGGCATACAGTATTTGAAGAAAAAGATCACACGTACATTGATGACAAGATTATTTGGAAAAAAGATAAAAAATCTTGGACATAAACTAATATTTTATGATCAATCCTACATCCATTAAATTAGTATGAGTTGGTCCTGTTTTTATCAGCCCACCATATTTTTTAAAAAATGAATGAGAATCATTATTCTTCAAATAGGAAGAGATTTTTTGCAGGTTAGGCTGATTATTTTCAATCAAGGCACCAGAAAATGTTGTATTACCGTCAATACCATCTGTTGAAATTGAAGAAACTAGCAGGCTGTCGTTAGAATTATGAATTAATTTTAAGATCTGTAGAACAAGTTCCTGGTTGCGACCACCTTTCCCTTTTCCCTTTACTTGTACTGTTGGTTCACCACCAAATATCATGCATGAATTCTTCTTTCTTGGTATCATCTGCACAATTTTTTTTGCTGCTACAACTACATCATGCCTGATTGGCGAATAAACTTTAGTTGCAAAACCAAGATGTTTAGATTTTAAAATCATGGCGTTTAAGCAGTCCTGGTTAGTTGCAATGATTTTGTTCTTGATTCTTAATCTGCTTGGTCGTATTGCCCTTGTATTCAAACTATGTTTTAGATGTGTGATAACTTTTTTTGGTAGTTTTTTCCCCAAAGAATATTTTGTTATTATATTCATTGCGTCAGAAACTGTTGTGTTATCATTATATGTACACCCTGATGAAATAACCGATAAATCGTTACTGACAACGTCTGACATGACCAGTGCACAACCATCACAATTCAGATCTTGAACGAGTTTACCTCCCTTTATCATCGACAAATGTTTTCTAACACAGTTAAATTCATCAATTGTTGCGCCAGATTGCAATAACAATTTGGTAACGTATTTTTTTTCAGTCAAAGTTATTTCATCTGGAAGTGCCAATAAGGAAGAACCGCCACCTGATATCAAAAATAGTAGAAAATCCTCCTTAGTGCAGCTGTTAACAAACTTTTGTACAGCCCTTCCTGCCCTCACACTTTCTTTATCAGGTAATGGATGTCCAGAATAAAACGTCTTGAATCTTTTACTGGTTATTGAGGAATTGGTATATTTTGGAACTACAACTATGCCCTGCGAAACATTGATCTTCTTCGATACATATTCTGTCATAGAATCTGCAGCTTTTCCGTATGCAACTACAAAGATTCGCTTATAGTTTGACAAAAGTATCTGATTTTTACCTAGCAAAATATGGTTTTTGCTCACAAATGATTTTAGGAAATTTTTTGGTTGCGCAGAAGATAATCCAGATTCCAATATTAGCAGTGCTTTTTTCTTCACTTCTGTATTTGCTAATGAATTAAAATTCTTAATCATCATTTTGTAATTTTATTTTAAATAAATAAACCGTCTCCAATAATTGTAAGGTATAATAATAATTAGAATCCCGATAAACTATGCATACAGTAAGAATACCAAAAATAATTCAATTTGGTGAAAATGCACTTTCTGAAGCAGAATATCCAAAAAATGCTTTGGTTGTAACTACTGCTCCTCCGGCATTATCTGGAAAGTGGTTAGACAGAATGGGCATACAGGATTACATGTTGTATGATAAAGTTAAACCAGAACCATCTATTGATGATGTAAATGCTGTTGTAGCTGAATACAAAGGAAAAAACCCATCTGCGTTAATTGGTCTTGGAGGTGGAAGTTCTATGGATGTTGTAAAATACGCATCGGCGGAATTTGGTGTAGAAAAAATTTTAATTCCTACAACTTTTGGCACTGGGGCTGAGATGACAACTTATTGTGTTTTAAAATTTGATGGTAAGAAAAAACTTCTTGGTCCTGAAGAGAGATTCCTTGCTGATCGTGCCATAGTTGACTCATATTTTATGGATGGTACACCAGAACAAATAATCAAAAACTCTGTATGTGATGCATGTGCGCAAGCAACAGAAGGATATGACAGTAAATTAGGAAATAATCTTACTAGAACGTTATGTAAACAGGCATTTGATGTATTATACGATGCAATTATGAATGATAAACCTGAAAATTATCCTTATGGTTCAATGATTTCAGGTATGGGATTTGGTAATTGTTCTACTACATTGGGTCATGCATTATCATATGTATTTTCTAATGAGGGTGTTGCTCATGGATACTCGTTATCTTCATGTACTACTATAGCACATAAACACAACAATTCAATTTTCTATGAAAAATTCAAACAAGTTATTGAAAAACTTGGTTTTGACAAAATGGAGTTAAAAGCTCCTGTTGATGAGGCAGCTGATGTTGTGATGACAGATAAGGGTCATCTTAATCCAAACCCAATCCCAATTTCAAAAGAAGATGTTATCAAATGTCTGAATGCCATCAATGATGGTAATCTGTGAATCTGTAGTTAATTATCATATTGAATTAGGTTCGACTTATCTCTGTGAAACTTATTAAGATTGAAATTCAAGAGTTTGTACTAGGTGTAATATAAAATGCTAAAATTTGGAATTCAAAACGGATTAAATGTTGCTAGAGCGGGTTATTCTGAAGATCAAATTTTAACTGCATGTATGTTAGCTGACCGTACTGGTTATGACTCTATTTTCTATATGGACCACACAAATGTTCCACAATGGAAAAATGCAATTGTACTAGACCCATGGGTTATGCTATCAGCTATAGCCGCAGTTACAAACCATGTAGAATTGGGCACATGTGTTACTGATGCAATAAGAAGACACCCGTCAAATATTGCATTGGCTGCAATTACACTTGACAGAGTTTCAAAGGGACGAGCAATTTTAGGGATTGGTGCTGGTGAAGCTCAAAACCTAAAAGAATTTTGTATACCATTTGAAAAACCAGTTTCAAAATGGGAAGAACAAATACAAGTAATCAAAAAATTATATGGTTCAACACCTGATAATACTGTAAACTTTGATGGCAAATATTACAAACTAGAATCAGCTTGCCTTCAAGCTCCACCGATAAGAAAACCACATCCACCTACATACATGGCGTCTGGCGGAAAGAGAACATTATCTCTTACAGGTAAATATGGTGACGGTTGGCTGCCGATAGGATACACTCCAGAATTATTTGAAGATCATAAAAAGCAGATAGAGGTATCAATGAATGAAAACAATAGAACACAAGAAGAGAAAGATAATTTTCAAATGGCATTAGATATTGATGTTTACTTTTCTGACGACGCCGAAGAATCTTGGGCTAGGATGAAGGAGGCTGTAAAAGTTAGTCTGTTTAAGCCTGAAATACTTAGGGTGCATGGACTTAAAGAAATTGAAGGATTTGATTTTAGGAAATACTTTACGGAATATTCTATGTCAAATCAAGATTGGATTGTAAAAATGCGTGAAGCAGCAACAAAAATTCCTGATGCTATAGCAAGATCTTCCACTGCCGTCGGCACACCTGACGATATAATTCCTGTATTTGAGAGATTTGTAAAAGCTGGAGTAAATCATTTTGTGATTAGGTTTTGGGGGAAAAACTACTTTGGTTCAATTGATAAATTTGCTAGTCATGTAATTCCTTATTTTAAAGAACAAAATAAGTAAAATCATAATGCAGTTACTTGGAAAATTAGAAATAAAATCAAAAGAAAAGATCATTGAATTCTTAAGCTCTCAACAAACCGGTAGAATATCAAGTATTGATGAGAATGGATATCCACAAATCATCCCAATGAATTTTGTATATATCAGCGATGTAATTTACATGCATTCACATGTAAGGGGTGAAAAGCTTGATAATATTAGACGAAATCAAAAAGTAGGATTTGAAGTTGACAAAAATCTAGAATTTTTACCATCATATTTTTCAGATCCTACTGACGCATCTTTGGCCGATACATTGTACATAAGTGTGGTAATAAAAGGAAATGCTAGTATTGTTTCAGACAAGAAAGAAAAAACTACTGCCCTAAACGGTTTGATGAAAAAATACCAACCTGAAGGTGGGTACGAACCAATCAAACCTGAGATGGATGTTCTAGACGAAGTTGTTGTGATCAAGATAGTTCCAAAATCACTACGAGGAAAATACAAAATTGGTCAAAATATGGACATGAAGTCACGTATTGATCTCGCGAAGCAAATATTGAAAAGGGGTACTCCTACTGCGAAAGAAACACTGGATATTATGGGATTTAGAATTATAGAAAACGAACCGAAATTAGTAGACGATAAACCATGGTAACCTATAGCTTTATTTTATGAACAAAATTAAACTAAGTATTGCTTAACCTTGCAATTTTAATCTCTGGAAGAGGGAGCAACATGAAATCTATACTTAATGCAGTACAAAAACAAAACATTCCAATTAAACCTACAATCGTTATTTCGAACAAACCATCTGCAAATGGATTAAAAATTGCAAGGAAATTTGGTGTGCAAACTGAAATTGTAGAAAGTAAGGGATTTCAAGGAACAAGATGGGAGTATGACCAAAAAATAATACACATACTGAGTAAATACGGTATTACACCAAAAAATTCTCTGATTTGTCTTGCAGGGTTTATGAGAGTATTGAGTCCAGAATTCGTTAAAAAATTTAAAAATCAAATACTAAATATCCATCCTTCCATTTTGCCTGCATTTCCCGGACTGGATGCACAAAAACAAGCAATTGAATCAGGTGTAAGTCATTCTGGTTGTACTGTTCATTTTGTGGATGAGGGTGTGGATACAGGACCAATTATTGTTCTGGAAACAGTAAAAATTCAAAATGATGATACTGAAGAAACATTATCAAAGAAAATACTAACAAAAGAACACAAAGCGTACGTAAAAGCTGTGAAACTAATAGCAGAAAATAAAATCAAAGTAGTTGGAAGAAAAGTTAAAAAACTTTCCTAAGAATTGTTTCCACCAAAAAAATACAAAACTGAAAGATTTTTTGTATTACCATAAAAATGATGTGGAACATCTTTTGCTACAAAATAGATTTGGCCCTCTTTAATTCGATAGGATTTTTTGCCTATCTGTAAAAATCCATCACCGCTTAAAATATAATAAATCTCATCAGATTCATGTGGCTCTTGTGTATCTTTTTGATCAGGTTTTAAAAATAGAACACCTGTTGCCAAGGATTCTTTATTGATGAAAGTTTGAAAATAGGATTTGCTATTTTTTAGTTTCTTAAAATATTGATTTGTATCAAATTGTATTTTCATTAAGAAACCCACTAATTTCAGCATTTTAAAGATTAACATAATATATAATTTTGAAAATTGGAAAAACCATTGCTTAATTAGGGGTTTATTGCAATATTTTTTGAAATGTCAAAGTGGGCAGATTACTTAATTTCTGAAGCAGAATACGATTCAAATTATCTTATCAGCAAAATTAAGCAGCACCGCGATAATGGAGAATCAATAAGTGATGGTGAAATCATAGATCGATCCACACTTGCAAATAACCTAGGCCATGGTTCGAAATACATGACGGTGTATGGTGCTCTGAATAAACTTAGAATTGGAAAAAATGTGAGATATTTCAGAGCAGATGGGTACCATTACATCAGAATAGATCATAACAAAGTTAACCATGACAATTTAGGTGATTTGCCAGATATCAGCAAACATGAACAAGAAGAAAAACCTGCATTAGCTAGTTTTACAAAGCCAAAACCTATTGATGAAACGAAGCCATTGTCTGTAACAAGTTCTGCTTTCTTTGCAGAACCAGCTGAGGTAGCTCCAGAACCAGCTGAGGTAGCTCCAGAACCAGCTGAGGTAGCTCCAGAACCAGCTGAGGNNAGACTGTTACAAAACGCAAACCAGCTGCAAAACGCAAGACTGTTACAAAACGCAAACCAGCTGCAAAACGCAAGACTGTTACAAAACGCAAGACTAAAACGAAATAACTTTGACTAATTTTTTATCCAATCTTTAGTGTGGCATTTACAATTACATCTAGTACCACAAAAAATTCCAGCACAATGCGAGCAACGCAATTTAAGCATAATCTAAATTTACAAAATTTCTATTTAAGCGGCTAATTTAAGAAAAATATAGAAAAGTTGATTTCGGCTTAAATTAAATAGTAACTCATCTATTGCCACATATGATAGGAAAAAAAATAGATGGTATTGAGGTATCAAATGCAGTCAAGAATATTTTAAAAAATGCAGTTGAAAAATTAAAATCAGAAAATGTAATTCCGTGTCTGGCCACGATCCTAGTGGGAGATAACCCAGCCTCTACAACATATGTAAAAAATAAACACAAGGCATGTGAGGTAGTAGGAATTAAAACTAAAGATTATAAATTATCTGCAGAAATAACTCAAGAACAACTTAACGATGTTATTGATAAACTAAATCGCGATAAAGAAGTACATGGAATTCTAGTTCAATTACCATTACCAAATCAATTAGATGAATTTGCAACTGTTTCAAGCATATTCCCAATAAAAGATGTTGATGGATTAACACCACAAAATATGGGATTATTATCAATGGGAAAATCTATCTTGAAGCCATGCACACCTTCTGGAATAATGGAAATGTTTTACTATTACAAGATTGGTATTGAGGGAAAAAGTGTGGTAATAATTAATAGAAGTAATCTAATAGGAAAACCACTATACAATTTACTACTACAAAATAATGCTACTGTGATTACATGCCATTCAAAAACCAAAAATCTCAAGGGGATTTGTCAAAATGCTGACATAATTATAACTGCAGTAGGTGATCGTACAAAATTCAAACTAACATCAGATATGATAAAACAAGATGCAGTTGTTATTGACGTTGCAATTTCAAGACATGAAGGTAAATTGGTTGGTGATGCTGATTTCGATGATATTATTCAAAAAGCATCGTGGGTAACTCCTGTTCCTGGAGGTGTGGGACCTATGACTGTTGCCATGCTATTAAAAAATACAGTTACAGCAGCATCGTTAAACAAGGAAATTGTCGGTTAGTATACAAAAGGCTGCACTTAGAAAGCATCTTCTCGAAAAACGAGATGCAACATCAGCTGAGCTAAGAGAAATTTCAAGTGATAAGATATCCCAAAACCTCAAACAAATTGATTTGTTTAACGACTCACAAAATATTGCAAGTTATTTCCCAATTGGTAGTGAGGTTAACACTAATCGTATAATGCTAGATATATTAGAACAGGGTAAGAACTTACTTCTCCCTAAGGTTGTAGGAGATAATCTAGAATTTTACACTATCACCAGTCTTGAAAAATTAGAAAAAGGAAGATTCGATATAATGGAACCAAAAGATAGCTGTAAGAAGGCTGAAAAGATTGATTGTGTTTTAGTGCCTACAGTGGGAGTATCAAAATCTGGAACCAGACTAGGATATGGAAATGGATACTATGACAAATTTCTATCTACTACTAATGCAGTTAAAATATCGTTAACTTATTCAAAGCAAATTGTAAAATCTGTACCTAGTAACACGCATGACATCAAGATTGATTGGATAGTCACAGAAAACGAAATTATAAAATCTTATAGATAAGTCAAGCCTTTTTTTCCAATGTCAGTCCTGGAGTATTTATTTTCCCAGAAAATTTTTTCAGCCACACTGTACGCACTTTTAATGGCTGATTCTAGTGTATCTCCTAATGCAGTAACGCCCAAAACACGTCCACCGTTTGCAATAATTTTTTTATTTTGTTTTTTTGTCCCAGCATGAAACACATATGCATCATCATACATTAAATCTAGACCAGAAATTTCATCCCCCTTTGGATAAGATTCGGGATAGCCCTTTGACGCTAAAACAACACAAACTGCAGATTTATTTTTCCATGAAATTGGAGGCATTTTTTCTAATGTGTCATTAACACATGCCTTCAAGTATTGAAAGAGATCTGAATTCATACGCATTAAGATTGGTTGACATTCAGGATCACCCATCCTGACATTATATTCAAGAACATATGGTTCACCATCCTTCAGCATTATTCCAGCATAAAGAAACCCTTTGAATGTAATTCCTTCATTTCTCAATGATGTAATTGTTTTATCGATAATTTTTTCTTGTATTTTTTGAGAAAGAACCTCATCTATTGCTAGTGTTGGTGAATAAGCACCCATTCCGCCAGTATTTGGTCCATTATCACCATCATAGACTCGTTTATGATCTTGACTTGTAGCCATTGGAATTACTTTTTTGCCATCAGACAAAGCAATGTATGATGCCTCTACACCATCAATTCTATCTTCAATAATGATATTAGTTCCTGCATCACCAAATTTCTTATTTACTAACATCATATCAATGGCGTCTTTAGCCTCATCTTTATTATTACATACAATCACACCCTTTCCTGCAGCTAGACCATCAGCCTTTACGACAACATTATGTTCAGTTTCATTAACATATTCTTTTGCTGCTGTTGCATCATTAAACACCTCAAATGCAGCAGTAGGAATGTTATTTCTCTTCATAAACTTCTTTGCCCAAATCTTACTTGATTCTAACTGTGCAGCATCTTTTGTCGGTCCAAATATCTTCAAGCCTTTTTCATTAAATATATCAACAATACCCATTGCAAGAGGTGCCTCAGGTCCAACTACAGTAAAACAATCCTTTTCAGAAGCAAATTTTACAATATCATCTAAACCATCCACAGGAATTGGCACATTATTTGATGTTCCCCCATTTCCGGGTGCAAAAAAAACTGTATCAACCTCATCACTTTGACCAAGTTTCCAGCCTATAGCGTGTTCTCTTCCACCGGAGCCAATAACAAGAACATTAACCAATATATGAAATTCTATTATCTGGTATATATTCCAAGATTAAGTTATTGATGTTAATTGGCATCCAGCAATTTTAGGCAAATAATAAACCGTATAATTACTTACCATAAAATGTCAGGTATTCAATATATTCCCTAATCTAGCCAATCAACAAAATTAAAACTCCTTACTTGCTCAAAAAGCTGATCCCTCATTATATTATTTGGGACTTAATCTTGTAAAAAAATACAAATTGAAACTATTCATTTTTAAAAATAGAAAGCATTTTTGGTAATACCCCCACAGAAGTTGCCTGTATTGAAAGAGTCATATCATTTGACATAACAGTTTTTTCAGGATTTACCTCAATCAAAATTGCACCATTTTGTTTTGCATATACAGGTAATGTGTTTGCGGGTGAGACAACTAATGACGTGCCAACAATAATCATCACATCACATATACTTGCCTCTTTAATTGCACTTTGCCAAATATTCTGTGGTAAAGGTTCTCCAAACCATACAACATCAGGCCTAAGCATACTTCCACATTTACATTTGGGTGGAAGTGATTCAAAATTCTCAGTTATGTTGTCAGTGAAATCACAAACTGTACATTTGATTCGGATTATACTCCCATGAAGTTCTAAAACGTTTGTACTTCCAGAACGCTGGTGTAATCCATCAATATTTTGTGTCAATATTACTACGTCCTTGAATTCTTCCATCTGAGAAATTGCAAAATGACCTTCATTTGGTTTTACATCTAGGATGTTTTTCCTTCTATCATCATACCATTCCCAAACTAACTTAGGATCATCATAGAACGCATCTATCGATGCAAGTTTCATAGGGTCATATTTTCTCCAGTAACCATCTTTTCCTCGAAAAGTAGGAATGCCACTTTCTTGAGAAATTCCTGCCCCAGTTACAAAAACTATCTTCCTAGAATCCTTTAATTTCTGAGCAACAGTGTCAAACATTTTCATTCATCTTATGTCAGAGAGCTTACTTACTGTTATAAGAGATAAACACACGAGAGCGATATATGGAACTGGTAAATGAGTTTAATCTAAAAAAGATTGAAGAGACCGCTAAAGAATATCTTTCAAAACTGGATTTACAAAAACTGATTAATGAATCAGCAGATAAACGAGAAAAAATTATGTTCATTGAGGGTCCGCCTACGTTAAATGGAGAACCACATGCAGGCCACCTTAGGGGCCGTGTCTTCAAGGACTTGTGGTACAGATTTAACACACTTGATTCAAAAAATGTGACTTTTAATGCGGGCTGGGATACTCAGGGTCTTCCAGTTGAATTACAAGCTGAAAAAGAACTTGGAATTAAAAATGGTAGAAAAGAAGATAGAACGGAGCAAGAAATTAAGGATCTTGTTGCTGGTTGTAAAAAAACCATAAAAAAATATTGGAAAAAGTGGATGCAAGTAGACAAAGATCTTGGTGTATCACTAAATCAAGATAATGCATACTGGACGTATAAGGACGAATTTATTGAAAGGGAATGGAAATTATTAAAACGTGCATATGAAAATGGAGTTTTGACAGAAGGGAAAAGAGTAGTAGCATATTGTCCTCAATGCCTCACATCACTAAGTCATTCTGAAGTTAATCAAGGATATCACAAGGTGTCTGATCCATCATTATTTTACAAAGTAAAGCTCAGAGATGAAGATAAATTTCTCATTGTGTGGACAACTATGCCATTCACACTTGTAACAGATGCAATGATTGGTACTAACCCAAAGGAAGAATATGTTGAAGTTAAGGTAGAAAATGAGATTTGGATTGTAGGAAAAATTAGGTTGGAAGAATTGATGCAAATGAAGAAAATAGAAGACTACCAAGTTCTCAAGACAGTGCTTGGTTCAGAGCTTGAAGGAAAAAAATACATACACCCACTCTTAGATCAGATTCCAGAACTTGCAGAGCTTGCAAAAAAAGATAATTACCATGTAGTGGTATCTGAAAATTTTGTTGATGTAAACACAGGTAGCGGTTTGGTGCACCTGTCTCCTGCAAACGGAGAAGATGATTATAATATTGCAGTTAAGAGAAAGGTAGACATATTCAGTCCAATAGACGATAGAGTAAACTTTACAGATAGTGCGGGTCAATATTCAGGACAGTTTGTCCGTGATGCAGATGAGAAAGTTGTAGAATCTGTGAAACAAAAGGGCGCATTAATAAGAATTGGTACAATTAACCACGATTATCCATCTTGTTGGAGATGTGGTAAGGATCTAGTATGGCTAGCAAGAAGAGAATATTTTTACATGCTGGATAAATTAGGTGACAAAGCAATCACTGCAGCTAAAAATGTAGAATACTTTTTTGAACAACCGAAAAACAGGTTTTTGGAAATAATTAAAGAAAAACATCCATGGTGTATTTCAAGAGAAAGATTCTGGGGGTGTCCATTACCAATCTGGAAGTGTACTGAATGTAAAAATATTGAAAGGTTATTCTCAAGAAAAGAAATTGTTGATGCAGCGGATGATCTTCCTGATGGGCCTGACTTTGAGCTACACAGACCATGGATAGATAATGTTTCTATCAAATGTAAAAAATGCGACGCGAAGATGCAGCGTGAGAAATTTGTTTTAGACACATGGCACAACAGCGGTGCAGCACCCTTTGCCTCATTAAGTGATGATGAATACAAAAAAACTATACCTGCTCCATTTTTTACGGAAGGAATTGATCAGACACGCGGTTGGGCATACACGCTATTAATAGAAAATGTGATTTTAAATAACACAGATACCTCGCCGTACAATTCATTTCTATTCCAGGGACATGTTCTTGATGACAAAGGTAACAAGATGAGTAAGAGTACTGGAAATGTACTCGATGCATCTGATCTACTTGCCAAATATCCAGTAGATCTTGTAAGATTCTATTTCATGTGGAAATCTAGTCCGATTGAGACTCTGAATTTTAGTACAAAGGAGCTAATGTCAAGACCATACCAAATTTTAAGCACACTTTTTCATATTCATTTATACTTTAAGCAGAATAGTGAGTATGACAAATTTGACATCAACAAAACAACTATTGATTGGGCAAAAAACAATGGCTTACTTGATCATGTAGATGTCTGGTTACTATCCAAGCTTCAAAAAACAATTCAGATGTGTACAGAATCAAACAAAAACTGTAAATTCCATGAATCAGCAAAAGCTATTGAAGATTTTCTAATTAATTCGTTGAGTCAAATTTACATCCCAATGACAAAACAACAACTTTGGGATGATGATGAAACTAAGAAAGATAAACGACATGTAATCTACGCAATCCTAGCAAATGCACTAAAAAACTTAGATGTCTTGATACATCCATTTTCTCCATTTACTAGTGAATACTTGTATCAAACAATATTTGAACATAAAAAATCAATACTCCTAGAATTATGGCCAAAGCCAGTCTCCTCTTTAATTAATGAAAGTATTGAAGAATCGTTTGACTTGATGATTGATGCTGTTTCTGTTTCTGCAGCAGCAAGAATGAAGGCAAAATTGAAAAGAAGATGGCCACTAAACCAGGCAATAATCTGCGTTGAAAAAGGAGAACGCAAAAAAATAGAACTGTTATCTGACCTGTTACGTTCTCAATTAAATGTAGAAGAATGCAAAATTATTGAGTTAGAAAATCATGTTGGCATAGCGGAATTACTTGAAATGAAAAAGGCAGGCTTGCCGGTTATCACAAAAGTAGAACTTGAGCGTAAGGGAATTGGACCCAAAGCAAAACAGCAAATGGGAAAACTTCTAGAAATTTTTGCAAGTACAGACCCAGAGGAAATAGTCCAAAATCTGGATAAAAATGGCTCGTTTACATTTGATGTTGACGGTAACAAAATTTCTCTAGATAATGATGATTTCATCGTAGATTTTGATATTCAAGAGGGTTTTGCATACTCAAAAAGGAACAATCTCATAGGAATAATCTCTACCACAAGGAATGAAGAACTAATGGCAAAAGGTCTAGTCAAAGATCTTGCGAGAAGATTGCAGTCACTAAGAAAGGAACGTGGTTATAACCCAACTGACATACTAAACACCGCATCGGTTTTGGAGTTAGATCAAGAATCATTAGACATGTTAAAAGACAAGACCAAGGAACTTGCATTTTTGGTCAGAGTCAAACAAGTGAATTTCACACATACATGCAAAGAATACAAAGATGATGATATTGATGGTCAGAAAATCAAGATTTCTGTGGAATGAGTAGCTTTTAGCTGGGGAATAATCACTAAGGATTAGTCTCCATATCTCTCTGGAGCTTCATCCATTGCTTTTGTTATCATCCTTTCAAACTCTGGATCTTTAAA
>LWDU01044431.1_pt1 | contig 13303 bp, 15 predicted proteins | sample 727161 | NCBI WGS metagenome assembly LWDU01 (sample SAMN04566230, study PRJNA314399) | hydrothermal vent metagenome | isolation source: deep sea hydrothermal plume seawater | place: Mexico: Gulf of California, Guaymas Basin | collected 2004-07-11 | reverse complement strand
TTGGGAAGGATACTTATGGCCTTGGCTAGACCTTTTAGCAGAAAAACTGATAAAGGAGCCGAAACATCTATATTCCTCTGTACCTCGCCTGAAGTTGAGGGTTTATCTGGGGAATATTACGTAGATTGCGAAGTTAGTAAAATCTCTGGGCCTGCAAAAAGTAAAGATAATGCAGAAAAACTTTGGAACATAAGTTCAAAACTAACGGGCATAAACTTACATAACTGATATTGGGTCAATATCAAGCGACCATCTAACTTTCTTACTTGTGGAAGGCCTATAGAGAAGAGCCTGACTTAAATCTAGAAATTCATGTAAAGACTTCCTATTGGTTGAGAACACATTTACTTCCCATCTAAAAACACCAGATTTTTTTTCCATTATCGATGGCAATGGACCAACCAGGCGTAATTCTTTTGACAAAGCTCCATTCTTTTTAATAGAAATCAGAAGATCATTTATAAAATCTCTTGAAATGTAGCTATTTGGAGATTCAGCTTGAATTTTAGCTTGAAAGGAAAAAGGGGGAGTTTTCGCAGACTTTCTCTCTTCTAGTAAAGTTAATGCAAATGTCTCGTAGCTTCCCGTTATCAGTTCTTCTATTTGAGGATGTTCTGGGCAATAAGACTGGAGAATCACTTTACCTGGCTTCTTATCTCTTCCTGCTCTGCCTGCCACTTGAGTCATTAATTGAGCTACTCTTTCACTGCCCCTGAAATCTGCACTAAATAAACCCGAATCTGCATCCAAAATACCGACAAGAGTTACATCTGGGAAATGATGCCCTTTTGCTAATAATTGTGTACCTAGAAGAATCATGGGCTTGCCCTCTTTTATGGAACTTAGGTAAGAATTTAAAGAATCCTTCTTCTTTGTTGTATCACTATCTATCCTTAAAACTGGAAATTTAGAAAAACGCTTCTTTAAGAATTCTTCTACTCTTGCCGTTCCGTATCCATATGATTGAAAATCATTTGCAGAGCATGAAGGACAAGATTTAGGCTTCTCTTTTTGCGCCTCACAATGATGACAGTGTAATCTAAGAGGGCTTGTGTGTACTGTCATGTGTGCATCACATCTCTCACAATTTGAAACCCATCCACAAGATCTGCATATCAATGAAGGAGCATAACCTCTTCTGTTTAAGAAGATTAAAACTTGATTGCCTTTAGTTAATTCTTCTTCTGTAAGGCCCACAAGTTCATCGCTCAAACCTTCGTGAAGTTCTTTGCCTCTAAGTCCCACAGGTATGTACTTTGGTAACTTTGCTCCAGTAGCACGTTTGGTTAAATTAAGAACTTTATATTTATCAACCAGAGAATTATTTAAAGTTTCTAGAGAAGGCGTAGCTGAAGCCAAAATAATGGGAATATTCTTGATCTTTGCCCTATAAAGAGCCATGTCTCTTGCAGAATATCTAAAACGTTCAGCTTGCTTAAAAGATAAATCATGCTCTTCATCAACAACTATTAAGCCTATGTTTTTCATAGGCATAAAAATACTAGATCGAGTTCCTATAATTATATCAACTAGTCCTTTTGAAGCTCCTAGCCAAGCATCTAATTTTTCTCTTTCATTTTTAGCTGAATGAAATGAAAGGACCCTTTCTCCAAAATACCTCTTGAACCTTTCTTCTGCTTGTGGTGCAAGCCCTATTTCTGGAATTAATACGAGAGCCTGCCTTCCTTGTGAAATTATATTCTTAATAGCTTGTAAGTAGACTTCAGTTTTTCCACTGCCTGTAATGCCATTCAACAAGAAAACTGTATTGCCATCTTTAGCTTTATTTAACGAATCAACTGCATATTGCTGTTCTTCGTTTAGCTTCTTCTTTCCGGAACCGACTGAAGATTTATCTTGCTTCTTATACGGAGTTAACTCTCTTGTGTATTTTGAGATTAAGCCTTTAGTTAATAAAGCATTCAAGGCTGAACTTGATATTCCATAAGCTTTAGCTGAAATTTGAGAGAACTCTTTTTTCGATCTAAACAATTCTAAGGCTTTTCTTTGAATAGGAGCTCTTGATAATTCTGCTAAATCAAAAAACTCTCCTTTGTTAGTTAATTCAAAGAACTTTGCTTCGAGAAATTTTGCCTCCTTGCCTTTTCTTAATGATGGAGGGAAAAAATAAGAAATTACTTCACCCAAAGGGTGGTGATAGTAACGCGAAGCCCAATCGGCTAGCTCTAATGATTCTTTATCCAATAAGGGTTCTAAATCTAATATCTCTTTGATGTATTTATATTTTCTTTCCTTGTTACCTTTTTCGGTATCTATTTTCCAAACAACCCCGACCAAAGTTCTTTTCCCGAAAGGAACAATGACGCGGGAACCAGGCTTAGGAGGGTTGGAATGTAAATCTTTAGGCAATAAATAAGAGAACTTCTCTAATAGAGGTATAGGCACCAAAACTTCTATTAAATTACTAGACATGGGCTTATTCTAAACTCATTAAAGCAATTTTATGCATTTGCCTTGCCTTCTTGGTCTGGTATAGTGCGCGCTCTAATTTTTAAAGAATTAAAGAGTAAGAAATGCGCGAAGCTATACATCCAGAATATAAGGCAGTGACAGCAACTTGTAGTTGCGGTAATGCAATAGAAATTAAATCTACACTAACAGATAACATTCAACTTGATGTATGTTCTGAGTGTCACCCTTTTTACACAGGCAAACAAAAACTTGTTGATACCGGTGGAAGAGTAGATAAATTTAGAAAACGTTTCGGAAACAAATCAAAAACTGTCCCTGTAGCAGAAACTCCTGCTGAAGAAGTAGTTGCTGAAGAAGCAGTTGAGGAAGAAACTCCTGCTGAAGAAGCAGTTGAGGAAGAAACTCCTGCTGAAGAAGCAGTAGCTGAAGAGGCTCCTAGTGAAGAAGAAAAATAGCTCTTAGGAATTACTGGATATAAATTCAAGGATCTTCTTAGCGATCTTCTTTTTACTATCACGATCTAACAATAATTCTTCCGAACTCGTTATTAAGGTTACCTCGTTCTCATTCGAATCAAAGCCTATACTCTTATCGGAAACATCATTCGCTATAATTAAATCCAGCTTCTTTGTCTCAAGCTTCTTTCTTGCGTTTTCCAAGAGATCGTCAGTTTCCGCAGCAAAACCAACCATGTAAGGTTTATCTTCCAACTCACTTACCTCTTTTAAAATATCTTTATTCTCTTTCATCTCCAGAATAAGAGGTGAATTGCTTCTGTCTTTCTTAATTTTAGAGCCTTCTACTTTTGTCGGACTATAATCGGCAACTGCAGCAGTGCCGATGTAAATATCTTTCTTCTTTATATGGTGCATAACAGCTTCGAGCATTTCTTCAGCCGTTTTAACAGAGACTAGATTACAGCGGGCAGGCGGCTCTATATTTACAGGTCCACTTACTAATGTGACTTGTGCTCCCGCCTCCACGGCAGCTTCAGCTAAAGCATACCCCATCTTGCCGGAGCTTCTGTTTGTTAAGTAACGAACAGGATCAATGGGCTCTTGGGTAGGTCCAGCTGTTATTAAAATACTCTTGTTACTCATAGTTCCTGCTTCAAATAAAGAAGCAAATAATTCAATGATCTCAGGCGGTTCAAGCATTCTTCCTAAACCCACGTCTCCACAAGCCTGTTCGCCAGATCCCGGACCATACAATGAGAAATTCTTATGTTCAAGGTTTTGAATGTTCGACTGAGTCCGTTCGTCCTTCCACATAGCCTGATTCATTGCAGGAGCAAGACCTATTGGGCCATCAAACGCCAAAGTTATGCTCGACAATAAATCGTCTGCCCTACCCGAAGACAGTTTGGCCAATGTGTTGGCAGTGGCTGGAGCTATTAAAATGGCATCGGCCCATCGTGCGAGCTCAATGTGCCCCATGGCAGCTTCAGCTTCTGCGTCCAATAGATCGGTTGAAACGGGATTGCCTGATAATGCCTGTAAAGTGAGAGGCGTGATAAATTCTTTGGCAGACTGAGTCATAACAACTCGAATGGAGGACCCTGCTTTTTTTAGTCCTCTTACAATTTCTGCAGACTTATAAGCAGCAATTCCGCCGGTAACTCCGAGTAATATATTTTTATTTATTAAAGATTTCACTTAATCTAGGTATATAATTCTTTGGATTATAGCGTCTTAATCTTGCTTGCTGTTAATGGTTCTGGTATAAAACGCGCCTTCAAGAAACTTTATTTTAAATATGTCTAAAATTTGTCAAGTCACAGGTAAGAAGCCACAAGCTGGTAATAACGTCTCGCATGCGAAGAATCGTAACAGAAGAACGTTTGAGCCTAACCTCCATAAACATAGATTCTGGGTAGAATCAGAAAACAGGTATGTAAGTCTGAATGTTTCAGCTAATGGCATGAGAACAATTGATAAGAACGGCATAGATAAAGTGCTTGCTGATATTCGTTCAAGAGGAGAGAAAATATGAGAGAGAAAATTCGTTTAAATTCTTCTGCTGGAACTGGTCATTTTTATACTACTAGTAAGAATAAATCTACCATGCCAGATAAAATGGAAATCAAAAAATTTGACCCTGTTATTAGAAAACACGTGGTCTATAAAGAAGGCAAAATTAAATAATTCCAGCCGCTTCTTTTATAAATCTTTTCCTTAGCTCTGGAGCCTTCTGGGTAGCTCCAAAGGCCATATTTCTGCCTAACCTTACCCAAGGATTGGTAGATCCGAAACCTTGCTTAAAAACTTCCATGAAACCCATCATTCGTAGATTAATTGATTTCCTTGCTTTGCTATAATCACTCAGCATCTTGTCATTGCCTACATCTTCACCGTGACGCCTACTCCGCAAGATTCTACTAGCGAGTTCTTCAACATCTCCTAATCCTAGATTTAGACCTTGCCCTGCTAAAGGATGCATGGAGTGTGCAGCATCACCTATCAATACTACTCGTTGAGCGTAATAATCTTTTGCGTGCAGTTGGTGCAATGGATACGACGACATCTCTCCGTCCAGTGATAGCTTTCCTAATACAGATTCTGTTTTCCTTTCAAGTTCATTCAAAAAAGAAGGTATATCCAGATCAAGGAGCCTTTCAGCATAATCAATATCCGCAGACCACACCAAAGATAAGGATTCTTCATCGTCTTTTTGCATAGGAAGTAATGCAATAGGACCATTTTTGGTAAAGACTTGATAGGCAGTATTGCTGTGCGACTTCTCTGCCTTCAGATTAGCTATTAAAGCCTTTTGGTCATAACTCCAGGTCCTAATATTAATCGAAGAAAGTTCCCTAACTGACGAAAGCCCTCCATCTGCTCCCACCACTAACTTACAAGAAATATTTTCTCCTCCTTCGGTGCAAACCTTTATCGATTCTTCTTGAGGATCTAATGTCTTTAGCCTATCCCTTGAAAGAAATCTGAGATTCTTATGGTTAGGTAGTAATAAAAAAATACTGGATAAAATTGCATTGTTTGTTACTACGTCTCCCAATTTAGGCTGTCCAATCTCATCGGAAGAAAATTCCAGCGAAGAAGTGCCCTCAGAATCCCAAACGTAAATGTTCTTAAAAGGAGTCAGATAGTTCTGTATGCCTCTTTTTACACCGAGCTTTTCTAAAATATTCTGAGACGCTAAGTTTAAAGCAGCAGTTCTACCTCTAGAAATGTCTTCTTTGATTTCAGGTGTACCTTTATCTATCAAACAAACATCTACGCCCTCTTTAGCTAGAGATAAAGCCAAAGATGAACCAACTACGCCCGCTCCTATTACTACAACTTCAAAATCCATATTTATGAATTCATAAGATGTTCTATATCGGCTACTTCCCTCGGTGCGTCAGGTGTTAATATTTCAAATCCATCTTCAGTAACTAAAACATCATCCTCGACTCTGATACCAATGCCTTTCCATTTATCATCTACACCTTCCAGGCTGTCTAAAATGTAAATTCCTGGTTCGATAGTCATAACCATCCCTGGTTCAAGATCTCTCCATTCGCCATCAACCTTGTAATTGCCAACATCATGAACGTCCATGCCAATCCAATGCCCCACTCTGTGCATGTAAAACTTCGTGTAGTCGTTGTTACCTTTCAACAATCCCAAATCATTTAAACCATCGGTAATAACTTCCACTGACTTATCGTGCGGACTGTTCCATTTGTTGCCAGGCTTGACCTCAGCCATCGATTGACGATGGGCTTCCAGTACCACCTCGTAAACCGCTTTTTGCTCTTCAGTGAACTTGCCGTTTACCGGAAAAGTTCTCGTTACATCGGAAGCATAATGCTCATATTCACATCCCGCATCAACCAACACTAAATCACCATCATTGAGCAAAGCATTGTTTTCTACGTAATGAAGTATGCACGCATTATTTCCACCACCAACTATTGAATTATAAGCAGGGTGTCTTGCACCGCCTTGCATAAAAGTGTGTAAGTACTCAGCTTCAAGCTGATATTCGTACATCCCAGGTCTCACACTTTCCATGGCTCTGATGTGAGCATCGGTTGTTATTGAGCCTGCTTTTTTCATGATTGCTATTTCATCCGAAGATTTCTTCAATCTCATTTCATGAAGCATTAAATCCAAGGACAATAAATTTTGTGGAGCAACCGAACCTTCTCTTGTTTTTCCTCTTATTGTGGTAATCCAATCTGACAAAGGCGCTTCTATTCCATTCGGAGAACTCATTGAGTAATAAACGTTCTTTGCGCCGTCCATGAGTTTAGGCATTAACTCATTAACATCAGAGTAACTGTAAGCTTTATCAGCTCCAAATTTCGAAACTGCTCCTTCTTGACCGGCTCTAAAACCATCCCATTGTTCTCTTACCGGATCTCGGTCTCTGCAAAACATTACAAAATGGTCTTCTTTGGCTGAAGGTCTTAAGACAAGCAAAGAATCAGGCTCGCTGAACCCTGAAAGGTAAAAGAAACTGCTGTCTTGTCTGTAAGGGAAATCAGCATCTGAATTCCTTACTTTAGGAGAAGATGAAGCCAATACTATTACAGAGTCCTCTAAGACCTGAGCCGACAATGCTTTTCTTCTTATTCCGTTTCTACATAATATTTATAAATACTATGATAAATCATGGTAGCAAGAAAAACCTTTGAAAGTTAAACTTAACCTTTGAAGAGTTATAAAATGTCAGATCAAAATTTTGAAATACTAGAAACAGAAGTTAAGGGATTAATAAAACTTAGCACTCAGTTAAAAGAAGCAAACGATCATCTCTCGAAAAAAAACTCAGATTTACTGGAAAAGAATAAAAAACTTAAAGGGACGTTAGACCTAACAAAAACCAAGGTTGAGAAAGTTATAAAAAAATTGAAATCTCAAAAATAGATCATGGCAAATATAACAAGCGTCACAATACTAGGAACAGTATATAAAATAGCTTGCCCACCTGAAGAAAGTGAAGCAGTAGAGCAAGCCGCCGTTTTTCTTGATGGCAAGCTTAAAGAACTAAGAGAATCTTCAAGTCTTGATGAAAATAAGGCAACCATCATAACTGCCTTAAATATATCCAATGAATACTTGAAAGATGCTGCTAAAGGAAAACAAGTTGATGTTAACCAGGAAGGTATTATTCGACTGGGGAAAGAGGTAAAAAAACACCTTAAAAGTATCTCTTTATTAGAAGATTAATGCGGTATACTTTCTTTGCTTCCTGGTTTATTCGATAGTGAATACTCTACTCTCGAGCTGATATAAAAAATCTAGGAGGTTACGTGCTGGTCTTGTTGAGCGTACCCTGCATAGGGGAGCCTGATAGAACTGCCGGAGCCCCCGCCTTGAACGTGACAGTTCAGGGTAGTATTGATAACGGTAATCTGGGAAGCACCTTCTCTTAATGAATGCAAAACAAGAAGCCAGAGAAAAGGCTATCCAGATAAGAAAAAAACTTTCTTTAAAAGATCAGGAAATATTTTCCAATCTTATAAAAAAAAATTGGGACACTATAAAAAAAGACTTTAACCTGAATAAAGTGGGTTTCTATTGGCCCACTCAAGGAGAAATCTCCTCCTTACCCATAATAGAAGAGCTTATAAGGGAAGGTTCTAGGTGTTTTCTTCCAATAGTTTCTACAAATACAGAAGTACGCAAATTAACCTTTAAGGAATACAGTGCAAATACTAAATTAAAGGCTAACAGGTTTAAGATACCCGAGCCTACAGAAGGAGTTGAAGTTTCTGCTGAGAAATTAGATCTCATTTTTGTACCTTGTGTTTGTGTTGACGAAGCGGGTTATAGGATAGGAATGGGAATGGGGTTCTACGACATTACCTTCAAAGAAATTTCTACACAGCCGCAATTAATAACGCTGGCTTACGATTTTCAGAAGATTTATTCATGCTTCCCAGAAGTGCACGATATTCCTACACATGGAGCAATTACTCCCACAGGTTATTTTGATTTTTACTCAAGAAAAGCAGAATAAGCTGGATTATCTGATTCATCCCAGAAAGGGTACTCTAGCTCTTTTAATTGCTTAACTAGTCTTCTTTTTTGTGATGGTTTAGCTTCAAAACCAACCAACACCCTTCCATAAGCGGCGCCTTGATTGCGGTAATGAAATAAAGTGATATTCCATGAATCACTAAGCTTGTCTAAAAAATTAATTAAAGCTCCAGGTTTTTCAGGAAATCTTACTCTAAATAACAACTCTCCTTTGCTTATTACATTCTTAGGTGCCCTTCCGCCTACCATATGTTTTACATGTAATTTAGCAACTTCATTGTCAGACAGATCTTCAAGAGGATAACCTTTCTTTCTTAGGTCATCTAAAAGGGACTTCTTTTCTTCAAGCCCATCGTTAAGTCTACAGGCAACAAAAATATTAGCTTCCTTCTTATCATCTGCACGGTAGTTAAATTCTGAAATCATTCTTTTCCCCAAAGACTTGCAAAACTTCCTAAAACTTCCTTTTTCTTCTGGAATTCTTACATTCAGCAAGACTTCTTTCTTCTCTCCAAGTTGTACTCTCTCAACTATATGAGACAACCTATCAAAATTTAAATTAGCTCCAGAATTAATAGCCAAAAGATCTTTATTTTTCCAGCCCCTTCTTTTTGTTAATTTCTTAAGCCCTGCTAAAGCTAAAGCACCTGCGGGCTCCGGTATAGTCCTAGTTTCTTGGAAAGTATCCTGCACAGCAGCACAGATTTCATCAATAGAAACTGTTACTACTCCATCTATCCATTCCTCAATAAGAGAAAAAGTAGTTTTACCTATCTGTTTTACCGCAACTCCGTCTGCAAAAAGGCCTACCTCTTTAAGAGATACTCTCTTACCGGCACTAATAGCAGCATCTAAACAAGCAGCATCTTCAGGCTCAACTCCGTAAACTTTTATTTTCGGATTTATTGATTTTATATAAGAGCCTACTCCTGCAAGAAGGCCTCCACCTCCTACGGGTACAAAGACAGCATGAACCTTTGAATCAAGAGCATCTAAGATCTCCATTCCAATTGTGCCCTGCCCGGCTATTACATCAGAGTCATCGTAAGGATGAATAAAAGTAGCTTCTTTCTTTTTTGTTAAATTTTTAGCAAATTTAAATGCTTCGTCAAAGTTATCTCCGTGCAGAATTACTTTTGCCCCAAATCTTTTTACAGAGTTTATTTTTATGCTTGGAGTGGTAACAGGCATAATAATTGTTGCCTTTAACCCTAACTTGGAAGAAGCAAAGGCTACGCCTTGCGCATGATTTCCTGCTGACGCAGCAATAACAGGTTTATTAATACCTTTCTTGTAAAGTTTTGATAGCTTGTTGTAGGCACCTCTTAATTTAAAAGAAAAAATAGACTGCATATCTTCTCTTTTAAGAAGAATATTATTCTCATATTGAGATGAAAGACCAACAGCTTTCGTAATTGGACTTACTTGCGCAACATCATAAACATCAGTTGATCTGATCTTGTTAACGTATTTTTTACTTTTCTTTAATTCCATTGATCTATACTAACCTTCAATTAACGAAGCGCGCTATTATACTTAGAGCTTTATAATAATCACTTTAATCATTGGTACACATGAATCAAGACGAAAAGAAACAAAAAGCAGCAGAATCTGCATTTTCACTGGTTTTACCTACTTTAAATAAAGAATCTGTCCTGGGAATCGGTACAGGATCAACAACAAACTTCTTTATTGAAGAGTTAAATAAAGCAAAAGTAGATATAAAAGGAGCAATTTGCAGCTCGGAAGCTTCAAAAGATCATCTTCAAGAATCAGGTATCAAAGTCATGGAATTGAATGAAGTGCATGGTATTGACGTTTATATAGATGGAGCAGATGAGTTTAATTCTAGATTTGAACTTATTAAAGGAGGAGGAGGGGCTTTAACAAGAGAGAAAGTATTAGCAAATTCTTCAAAGGAATTTATTTGTATAGTAGATGATACAAAGTACTCAGGATTGCTAGGAAATTTTCCTCTACCAATTGAAGTGCTAGAGGTAGCAAGAAGTGCTATTTCCAGAGAGATCATGAGAATGGGGGGCAAGCCAGTTTATAGACAAGGATTTATAACTGATAATGGTCACCAAATTATAGATGTGCATAATTTAAAGATAGACATTCCTTTTGAAATGGAAGCAACTATAAATAATATTCCTGGTGTAGTGGAGAACGGAATATTTGCTAAAAGGACAGCAGATATAATCTTGCAAGCTACGGATTCAGAAATTAAAACTTTAAATAAAAACCAATAATATATTATATTTTATTGATAGTAATTACTTACTTACCTAGATATTAACGAAGCTATCTCGCTAGTTAAAAGCTCGCCATCTGGCTCAACTTTTTCATTATAATGTTTAACAGATCCATCTCTAGCTATTAAATATTTATTAAAATTCCAGGCTGGCTGAACTCCTGTTTCTTTTATAAGGTCAGCAAAGAAAGGATTTGCTTTATAGCTCCTTAATTTAAGCTTGCCTCCATTAGTTACATGAGACCTCTTAAACATAGGAAATTCTACTCCATAGGTAGTTTGGCAAAATTCTTTTACCTTTTCTTCTTCAGTAAATTCTTGAAAGAAATCACCTGAAGGAAAACCTAAAACTACAAAGTCTTCTTGCTTATGTTTTTCATACAAACCTTGTAATGCTTCGTATTGATACGTGTATCCACATTGACTAGCGACATTAACAGCTAACACTACTTTATCTTGATATTCACAAAGATTTACTTTTTCTGTTGAACCTAAAACTCTTACTTTATGATCAAGCACAGAAGGGCAACTTGCATACAATCCATACGAAATAAGTAAAATTAAGCTTAATATAGTTTTTTTCATAATTTTATCCTTTTTAATAAATCCAAACCTGTGTTCCTTCTTCAACCACGTTAAACAACTCTATTACTTCAGTATTATACATCCTTATACAACCATCTGAAGCCGGTTTGCCCAACAATCCCTCTTCTGCTGTTCCATGAATATATATGTACCTGGTACGGGAATCCACATCAGATCCTTTATTGATACCTAATTCAAGGCCATCTAGCCATAGAATCCTTGACGTAATATGGTCATATTCAGTATCAATAGGATCAGAAATAATATTTGCAAATGCTCCATTCCATTTTCTTCCCTTTAAAATTGCATTAATAGGCAGATTATTTCCAATTTTCTTATAAATAATGTGCTTACCAAGTGGAGTTTGGAGACTATTTTGCCTACTACCTGTGCCATACAATGAGGATGATATTAAATACTCCTTATAAACTGTACCTTTATTAAGAAGAAACATTTTCTGAGATATAATATCTACTAAAAGTAGGCTTTTATACTCTTTATAACCCTCTATCTCAGGTATATTTCTATCTATAATGCTATTTTTACTCATATTCGAATCAGTCCCTACACCTAAAGTACCGCATGAATTCATAGAATATATTAGTATAAAAAAGGTACAATATTTAATTATTCTGAACATTTATTAAACTTTTGTTCTATTATTTATATTTTATTTAAATAAAATAACTTTTGTCCTATTTATTAGTATATTTAAAAAGATTATTATTCCTATATAAAGGTAAATTATCAAATTTCCTAAATGATTATAAGGTGTATAACCTTCTTGTAAAACTACTTTTCCTTTTAAAGTTTTTTCTTCAAAATACCCTTGTCTGTTTATAACATTGCCTTTATGGTCAATAATTGCACTTATTCCACTATTTGTAGAACGTAATAATGGCTTTTGATGCTCTAATACTCTATCTTTAGCTATTTGTAGATGTTGTTCAGGCCCTATAGATGCCCCAAACCAAGTATCATTGCTTATTGTCACAAGAATATTACTATTAGCAGCAGTTTTATTTATTAAACTACCAAATGCTATTTCATAACATATACTTGGTGAAATCCTTAATTTTGTTGATTCTATAAGGGTTAAATGCTCTCCAGGTATAGTGTTTGTTAAATTTAGACCCATAATATCCAGTAATTTACCGGTATATCGCTCTAAAGGGACAAATTCACCAAAAGGAACTAGTAGTTTCTTGTCATAGCTCCCATTTGCTGCTCCAAGCCCTACTATTCTATTTCTTATAAGGTTTTTTGTTCTTTCTTCCTCATTACTAGCAATTATTCCAGTTAGTATTGATACATTCTTCTTTTTGCCTTCTTTATCAATATAATCTACCCAATCTTTTATTTCAGACCTGTTTTGAATAAGTGCAGTTTCTGGAAAAACTATCAATTCTGATTCTAGAGCTTCTTTTATTGAATCTTCTATTATCTTTTTCGTTATATACACACCTTCGTTACTCCATTTCTGATTCAACGTAAGATTTGGTTGATATACCGCAACAGGAATCTCATAAGAAGGAGTTGTCCAATTTACGGATCTAAAAACTAGACTAGAGAATAAAATAATACCAATAATAACTGAAGAATAGAGTAGGGGCTTAGGGGATTTAAAGTATCTAATAAGAACGTAAAGAGAACCACAAAAAATCATTAGAATTAAAGAATTTCCCTGGGCTCCTATAACAGATATCCAGCCTCCTAAAAATGTATCAGAAATAGTTGTTCCCGCAAGCAGCCAAGGAAAGCCTGTAAACAAGAAACTTCTTATAATTTCTACTAAAACCCAACAAGCAGGAAATAATAGAATTTTATCTTTATTAGAACTTGAAGAAAGGTACTGGTATAAAGATCCAAACAAACCCATGTAGATTGATAAACATGAAACAAAGAGCAAAGTTATTAAAGAAGAACCTATAATTCCAATATTTCCGTAATAGTGAATACTCACATACACCCAAGAAATACCACACAACCAATAGCCTAGTCCGTAGAAAAAACTAACAATAAAACTTTGTTTTATACTTAA
>LWDU01038081.1_pt1 | contig 13304 bp, 13 predicted proteins | sample 727161 | NCBI WGS metagenome assembly LWDU01 (sample SAMN04566230, study PRJNA314399) | hydrothermal vent metagenome | isolation source: deep sea hydrothermal plume seawater | place: Mexico: Gulf of California, Guaymas Basin | collected 2004-07-11 | reverse complement strand
ACCGGAGGGTCGGTCATTCTGCGGGTCACGTCAGCCGACACCACCTTGCCGCGCAGCATGATCCGAGTGTCACAGTCGTTCTGGTCACTGCTGCAAACGAACGTCCTCAACCAGCAGCGGTGGGCGACCCGGCAGGAGCTGCGACTCGCCATCGTCGTTTGGATCGAGCGGAAGTATCACCGCCAGCGCGCCCAGGACACCCTCGGCGGCTTGACGCCCATCGAGTTCGAAGCCAAGCTAGCCGAGCCGCTCACACTCGCGGCCTAAACCGAACCTGTCACCAGTTCGTTCCTCACGCCCGTGGCTCGGAATCGTCGGTAGCCGCGGCTCTCGTAAACATCGCTTCTGGCGATTTTTCGAGTAACGCTGACATGGTGGGCCCGGAGGGGCTCGAACCCTCGACCCGCGGATTAAAAGTCCGATGCTCTACCGACTGAGCTACAGGCCCCAGGGCTACCAGCCTACTTCGTGCGCGGTATCCGCTTTGCGACCCTGCAGTAAAGCGTCTCATGCGCGCTGCATCAAAGCATCATCGCAAGTGATGATATGATGCACGGATGCGGACCACGATCACGCTGACCTCAGCTGCCGAGGAAGCCGTGCGCAAGGTCATGCGTGAGCGTGGCCTCTCTTTCAAGGACGCGGTGAACTCGGCGATCCTCGCTGGTCTGGACCCCGATCCCGTGGACAGCTACGAGACGCCGGTGCACAGGCTCGGCAAGGCAAGCGTCCCGTTGGATCGTGCTCTCGCTATCGCGGCTGAACTGGAAGACGAGGCAATCACTCAGAAGCAAGAGCTGGCGAAGTGAAACTCGTTGACGCAAACGTCCTGCTCTACGCCGTAGACGCGGATGCGCGTCATCACGCACGGGCCAAGACGTGGCTCGATAGCGCACTGAGTTCGAGGGAAGTGGGTCTGCGCATTGGCCTTTGTTCGTCTGGCGACGAGTCGTCGGATCTACGCGAATCCCTTACCGGTCGATGACGCCTTCGACATCCTCAACGGATGGATGAATCGACCTAGCGTCATCAGCCCCGAGCCCGGCGCCGGACACTCCGATCGGATGCGCATGCTTCTCGCCGACGTCGGCACCGGTGGGAATCTGGTCATGGATGCTCACCTTGCTGCCCTCGCCATCGAGAATCGCGCACAGATCGTGACCTTCGACGGTGACTTCGGGAGGTTTCCGGGAGTCGTCTGGGGGCGGCCCGGGGATTGAAGCCCGGGGCCGCTTCCGACCACACAGAAACGACGAGGCCGCCGCATCCGAAGATGACGACGGCCTCGCGTCCCTCCACCCTGGGGGATCGTCAACGGGCGCTCACATGGGAGGCATGAGCACCGTGTCGACGAGGTACACGACAGCGTTGGCGGTCTGAACGCCACCGCAGATGACCATGGAGTCGTTGACCATGAGCTCGTCGCCCGAACCGGTCACCTCCACGTCAGCACCCTGCACCGTGGTGTGGGTGCCGGGAAGGTCCTCAGGCAGGATCTGACCGGGAACGACGTGGTACGTCAGGATCGACGTCAGCAGATCCGAGTCAGTCGACAGCGTGTCGATCGTGGCCTGGTCGATCTTCGCGAACGCGTCATCGACCGGAGCGAAGACGGTGAACTCGCCACCGTTGAGGGTGTCGACGAGGTTCACGTCGGGGTTCAGTCCGCCGCTCACGGCTGCGGTGAGCGTCGTCAGCAGCGGGTTGTTGGATGCCGCGGTAGCAACGGGGTCCATGGCCATGCCATCGACGGAGCCGGCGCCAGAAGGCACGGCCTCGGCGTACTCCATGCAGCCCGGGCCCACGAGGTAGGCGGCGGCATCCATTTCCTCCATGTCGTCCATGGGAGTGGTCTGTTCGGTCATCGGCGTCTCGGCCATCTCGTCGTCCATGTCCCCCGTGCTGGCGGTGGAGCAGGCAGAAAGGGCAAGTGCGGCGACGAACGCCAGCGAGGCGCCAGCTGCGACGCGCGACTTCTTGGTGATCAACATTGTTCCTCCGGTGTTGTCGGAGCCTCGTCAGGGCTCGTGGTCGTCCGCTCGTGGCGGCCTACACAGGGGTCTTCGGAAGCGAGTCGACATCGGATGGGAAATTCATGCGGCATGCTGGACGCATGGTGATCGACGGCATGGACGTGCCAGACGACGGGGCGGGCGCCGTCGATCACGTCGCGGAACTTCTCGAACGAGTCGCGCGCGGCGACCACGAGGCTTTCGCGAGCCTCTACGACATGCTGTCGTCGCGGGTCTTCGGACTCATCCTGCGCGTGGTGGTGGACCGGTCGCAGAGCGAAGAGGTTCTGCAGGAGGTGTTCCTGGAGGTGTGGCAATCCGCCGCGCGCTTCGCTCCGAACAAAGGCCAGGGCAGATCCTGGGTGCTGACGATCGCACACCGCCGAGCCGTCGACCGCGTGCGGGCTTCGCAGGCGAGCGTCGATCGCGACATCCGGGTCGGGTTCCGTGACATCGACGTCGCTCACGATGGCGTCGCCGAGCAGGCGGAACTGCGGATCGAGAGCCGACGAGTAACAGAGGCGCTCACCGCCCTTCCCGAATCACAGCGCGAGGCCCTCACCCTCGCGTATTTCGGGGGTTACAGTCAGAGCGAGATTGCGGCGCTGGTGGGGGCGCCGCTGGGAACAGTGAAGACCCGGATGCGCGACGGCTTGTCGCGCCTGAGAGCAGAAATGGGGGTGGCCTCATGAACGAGCAGGAGTTCGCCGAGCTGTCGGCGGCGTCCGCCCTCGGCGCTCTCGACGCTGAGCAGCAGCAGGCCTTCGACCTCGCTCTCACGATGCATCCGGAATGGCGCGGCATCGCTGAACGCGACCTCGAAACCGCGGCTGCGCTCGCCGACTACGCACCCGAGGTCGACCCGCCCGCAGAGCTTCGCCACCACATCCTCACCCGAATCGCGCTGGCGCCGCAGACGGATGCCGTCCCGATCGGTGCGACACCGGCGCCGAGTACTGGCGCCATCCAGACCCAGTCCCGCACGCGCTGGATGCGCAGCATGTTCGCCCTCGCGGCATCCTTCGTTCTTCTTGTCGCGCTGGGCTTCACTGCCGTCAGCATCAACGACTGGGTCAACCGCCCGCCCGAGGTCGTGGCCCTGCAAGAGGTTCAGTCGGCACCGGATGCGCAGTCCGCGACGGCTCAGATCGAAGGCGGCGGCGAGTCCACTGTTTACTGGGCCGACTCCGTCGGAAAGGCCGTCATCGTCTCGGACGGACTTCCGCAGATCGCTGACGATCAGAGCTATGAACTGTGGTTCGTGAGAGGCGATGAGTCTCCGATCCCGGCCGGCGCGTTCGCAGCGAGCGGGCAGCGAACCGAGACGTGGATCCTCGATGGCGAGATGGAGCCGGGTGACACGATCGCCATCACGATCGAGCCTGCCGGTGGTTCCCCGACGGGCGAGCCCACGTCCGACGCGGTGGTCGCGATCGCGACCTGAGCGGCTCTCGTCGCGACTACCCTGGAGCGGGTGAGTGACGACCCCCGGCCCTACCACAAGCCCGTCCGCAGACCTGCCGAGCTGTTCGACCGGCTGTTTGCTGCCGAGGACCCCGCCGAGGTCTCCCGTGTCGCGCACTCGACGGCGCAGGCGCTGTTGTCACGCGTTCGGGCCAACCCCGACGAGGCCGTCGTTGACAGGCTTATCGCCTTCACCGCCGAGCACGGGATCGACGACATCGCGGAGCTATGGTCGCGCTCACCGGCCAAGACTCTGCCTGGGGCGCTCTGGCGGCTCTACCTCGTGCAGCTGACGATCCATGACGACCCGAGCACAGCGGCTTTGACGTACGAGCGGGGGCGCGCAGCTCTCGACACGGCGGATGCCCTGATCGCCGGGGCGCCCGTTCCGGCAAGCCCCGACGAGCTCGTCACTCTCGTCGACACGATCCTGCGAGGGCTCTTCCGCGGTGACTTTGCGGTAGCTCTCGATCGCGCCGCCGCGTTCTGCCGTGTGCAGGCGGCTGGTGCCACATACCTGGCTGATGACTACGACGCAACCGAGTCAGACCGCAGCGCCGCCTTCACGACCCGCGCGCTGCGCTTGAGTGACTACGCATCCGACCTGAGCGCCTGCGCGGCCCTCTGGCGCCGCGAATCCCTCACCTGATCAAGGGCCGCAGCGCCCGACCTCGCTCCCCGCCTCGGTATCCTGCCCCGGCATCGTGGCGCGAACCCACATCATCGGTCGCGAGCCCGCAGGTTTCGGGCGTCGGATGCTGTGGGCTGGCGCGGAAAGGCGTGGGTTCAGCGCCTCCGTCCCGGTCAGCTGGCCGCAGCCGGTCAGCCCCTGACCTCGGCATCCTGCCCTGGCATCGTGGCGCGAACCCACACCATTGGTCGCGAACCCAGAGGTTTCGGGCGCTGAATGCTGTGGGTTCGCGCGTGAGCGTGTGGGTTCGACACTCGGAGCGTGCGGGTTCAGCGACCTGGGCGTGGGCGCGGGAGGACGGAGTCGCGGCGGACCTGCAGGCCACCCAGACACGAAAGTGCCGGGCCGCAGAACGCCTCTCGGCGCGAGGCCGCTCGTAGCGGCAGAAGATGGAGCCCGGGGTTACTGCGGCCCGGCTATGACAGTCTAACCGCGTCACCGGACTGGGTATTCCCGACGCGTAGGCTTCATCGCATGGCCACGACTTTCGCCCTCATGATCCAGCCTGCTGAGGCGGATGCCGACCGCACCGACTTCGCTGATACGTTCGCCTCGGTGGATCCCGAAGCCCCCGCGCTGAGCGTCGGCGAGCTGAGCACGCAGCGCGGCGACGGCATCTTCGAGTCGATCGGCGTCGTCGACGGTCACCCTCAAGAAGTCGACGCCCACCTCGACCGGCTCGCCGCGCGGATTTGCGATCTTCCGGCGCCGAACCTGGCGCAGTGGCGTGCTGCGATTGCCGCGGTGGCCGCGCACGCCCCGGCGGGAGAGTCGGTCATCAAGCTCATCCTCAGCCGCGGTATCGAGCACGGGCCGACCCCAACCGCGTGGGTCACGCTCGCACCCGCGGCTGACTTCACCGCGGTGCGCACGAACGGCATCCGTGTTGTGACGCTCGACCGCGGCTACGACTCCACGGTCCCGGCGCGCGCGCCCTGGTTGCTTCTGGGGGCCAAGACGCTGTCGTACGCCGTCAATATGGCGGCGCTTCGTGAGGCTCGCCGTCGCGGGGCGGATGACGCGATCTTCGTCACCACCGACGGCTTCGTGCTCGAGGCTCCCACGGCGTCCCTGGTGCTGCGCCGCGGGGACCGGTTCATCACTCCGGCGCCGACCGGCGGCATCCTGCACGGCACGACGCAACTGAGCATGTTCGCCTACCTCGAGGAGCGCGGCTACGAGAGCGGGTACGAGCAGATCACGACCACGTCGCTCGCGACCATCGACGCAGCGTGGCTCGTGTCGAGCGTTCGTCTAGCAGCGCCCATCACCTCGATCGACGGGTCGTCGATCCCGACGGATGCCGCTTTCACGGCCGACCTGAACGCCTATCTGCTCAGCGCCCGCGACTGACGCTCAGCGGCGCGAATCGTTGTGACCGAAACCGAAGAGGGGGCGTAGCCGACAGGCCACACCCCCCCATCCGTTCCCGGTGCTTACCCGAAGCGGCCCGAGACGTAGTCCTCGGTGTCCTTGACCTTCGGGCGGGTGAAGATGGTGGTGGTCTCGTCGTACTCGATGAGCTTGCCCGGCTTGCCGGTGCCGGCGATGTTGAAGAACGCGGTCTTGTCGGACACGCGCGAGGCCTGCTGCATGTTGTGGGTCACGATGACGATCGTGTACTCGCTCTTGAGCTCCTCGATGAGGTCTTCGATCGCGAGGGTGGAGATCGGGTCCAGGGCCGAGCAGGGCTCGTCCATCAGCAGCACGTCCGGTTCGACAGCGATGGCGCGAGCGATGCACAGGCGCTGCTGCTGACCACCCGACAGACCCGATCCGGGGCGGTCGAGGCGGTCCTTGACCTCGTTCCACAGGTTCGCGCCCTGCAGCGACTTCTCGACGAGCGCATCCTGGTCGCCCTTGGACATGCGCTGGTTGTTGAGCTTCACGCCGGCGAGCACGTTCTCGCGGATCGACATCGTCGGGAAGGGGTTGGGGCGCTGGAAGACCATGCCGACCTGGCGACGCACGAGCACGGGGTCGACGCCTGCGCCGTACAGGTTGTCGCCGTCGATCAGCACCTCACCCTCGACACGGGCGCCCGGGATCACTTCATGCATCCGGTTGAGGGTGCGAAGGAAGGTGGACTTGCCGCAGCCCGAGGGGCCGATGAAGGCGGTTACCGAGCGGGGCTCGATCGTGAGCGAGACGCCCTCGACGGCGAGGAAGTTGCCGTAGTAGACGTTGAGGTCGTTGACATCGATGCGCTTGGACACGGATATTCCTTCGGGTTCAGCGACCGGTCTTGGGCGCGAAGAACTTCGCGACAAAGCGGGCGGCGAGGTTGAGCACCATGACGATCAGGATCAGGGTCAGGGCCCCGGCCCACGCGCGCGAAATCGCGGCGTCGGGGTTGGTGCCCTGGTTGGCGTACTGGTTGTAGACGAACACGGGGAGGGTCATCATGTTTCCATCCCAGATGTTCCAGTTCATGCTCTGCGTGTAGCCGGCGGTGAGCAGCAGCGGAGCGGTCTCTCCGATGACGCGGGCGATCGCCAGCATGACACCGGTGGTGATACCGGCGATGGATGTCGGCAGCACGACCTTGACGATCGTGAGCCACTTGGGAACACCGAGCGCGAAAGACGCCTCGCGCAGTTCGTTGGGAACCAGGCGCAGCATCTCTTCGGAGGATCGGACGACGACCGGGATCATGAGCACGCTCAGCGCGATGGCGCCTTCGAAACCTGACGAGTATCCGGCTCCGAAGAAGATGACAAACACGGCGTAGGCGAAAAGACCCGCGACGATCGAGGGGATGCCGGTCATCACGTCGACGAAGAACGTGATCGCTCGAGCGAGCTTGCCGCTGTTGCCGTACTCGACGAGGTAGATCGATGTCATGAGGCCGATCGGCACCGAGATGATCGTCGCGGTGAGCGTGATCATCAGAGTTCCGGCGATGGCATGCAAGGCGCCGCCGCCGTCGCCGATGACGTTGCGCATCGACTGCGTGAAGAAGTCGAGGTCGAACCGGGCAAGACCGTTGACCAGAACCGTGAACAGCAGGGAGCCGCGGTGATGAATCGGTCAGTCGCGTTGCGGCGTCCCTCGACGATGGATGCCACGACGAAGATCAGGATGGCGTACAACACCGCGCCCAGGAACACAGCGGCGACGATGTTGTAGTTGGCGACGGGCTGGTCGATGTTCAGGAGGAAGAACACCAGGCCCATGACCAGGAGGGAGCCTGCGAGCAGGAGCCAGCTCGTTCCCCGGGGGAGCCGTCCGTTCGAGAAGTTGTTGACGCCAGAACGCGTCGCGGTGGCGGTAGCGGTGGACATCAGTTGGCTCCCGAGAACTCAGCGCGGCGGTTGACGATCCAGCGAGCGATCGCGTTGACGGCGAAGGTGACGACGAACAGAACGAGGCCGGTGGCGATCAGCAGGCTCACACCTGTGCCGTATGCCTCGGGGAACTGCAGGGCGATGTTCGCCGGGATGGTGGTCGGGTTGGTTGGGGTCAGCAACTCGAAGGTCACGACTCCCGATACCGAGAGCACCATCGTGACGGCCATCGTCTCGCCGAGTGCTCGACCGAGTGCGAGCATCGCCGCCGATACCATGCCACCGCGGGCGAAGGGCAGCACTGCCATCTTGATCATTTCCCAGCGGGTGGCGCCCAGGGCGAGAGCCGCCTCTTCATGAAGCACTGGCGTTTGCAGGAAGACTTCGCGGCAGATCGCGGTCATGATCGGCAGCACCATGATCGCGAGCACGAGGGCGGCTGTGAGGATCGTGCGGCCGGTGGCTGACACCTGGCCGCTGAACAGCGGAATCCATCCGAGGTAAGTGTTCAGCCACACATAGAAGGGCTGCACGAACCCGGCGAGCACCAGGCCGCCCCAGAGGCCGAAGACCACCGAGGGCACGGCGGCGAGGAGATCGATGATGTACCCAAGGACGGCTGCCGCCCGGCGCGGTGCGTAGTGCGAGATGAACAGCGCGATCCCGATCGCGAGCGGCGCCGCCATGACGAGGGCCAGGATCGAGGACCAGATCGTGCCGAAGACGAGCGGCCACGTGTACTCGAGGAAGGTCTCACCCTTCAGAAGCGGGTTCTCGTCCGACGGGGTCGTGAAGGCCGGGATGCTCTCGATGACCAAAAAGATCGTGACAGCGGCCAGGACCGCCAGGATGATGATCCCTGCCCCGAGCGCCGTTCCCGAGAAGACGAGGTCTCCCGGGCGTTTCTTGGCGTGGATCTTCGCCGGGGCTTCGGGTCCCGCGTCCGTGGTCGTCGCCATCCGTGTGTCCTTCGTGTCGAGTCCGGGTCAGGCTCAGCGAGAGCTCCGGTGAAACCGGCTCTCTCGCTCAGCCCGCCCCGTTCAGTACATCGTGAATGTACCGAACGGGGCGGCCGAGAGGGAGGTTGATCAGCCGATCAGGGCGATTGCGGCGTTGACCTGCTCACGCAGCGAGTCCGAGATCGGAGCCGAGCCGGCGTTCTCAGCGGCGGCGTCCTGGCCTTCGGGGCTGGCAATGTAGGTGAAGTACGCCGAGACCAGCTCTGCGACGTTGGCGTCCTCGTACTCAACGCAGCCGATCTCGTAGCTCACGAGGGCGATCGGGTACACGCCGGCCTCTTCGGTCGCGTAGTCGATGTCGAAGACGATGTCGCCCTCGGTGCGGCCGTCCTGCAGCGGCGAGGAGTCGACGATCATCGCGGCAGCCTCAGCCGAGTAGGGGACGAACTCGCCACCGACGCCGACCGAGACGGTGCCCAGGCCGCCGACCTGCGAAGCGTCGGCGTAGGCGATGGTGCCGCTTCCGTTGCGAGTCGCGTCGACCACACCCGAGGTGCCCTGTGCAGCCTCGCCACCCTCGATCGGCCATTCGCCGTCGGGTTCGTAAGTCCACACCGAAGGAGCTGCCGCCGAGAGGTAGGAGGTGAAGGTCTCGGTCGTGCCCGAGTCGTCCGAGCGGTGAACCGGCGAGATCGCCAGGTCGGGGAGCTCGACGCCGTCGTTGAGGCTCGCGATGGCCTCGTCGTTCCAGTTGGTGATCTGGCCGGCGAAGATGCCCGCGATGACATCGGCGGTCATGTTCAGCGACTCGATGCCCTCGAGGTTGAAGGCGACGGCCACGGGCGAGATGTATACCGGGATCTCGACGATGCCGGCCGAACCGCCGTCCGCGCACGCAGCGAAGGTGTTCTCTTCGATCTCCTCGAGCTTGAACGCGCGGTCCGAGCCGATGAAGTTGCTCGCGCCGGCGATGAAGTTCTCGCGGCCCGTTCCCGAGCCGGTGGGCTCGTAGTTGACGGTCACGTCAGGGTTGGCGGTCTGGAAGTTGGCTACCCAGGCCTCCTGCGCGGCGGTCTGCGACGAAGCGCCGGTCGCGCCGATGGTGCCCGAGAGGGTCGACTCCATGGGCTCTTCGGAGGCGGAGCCACCGTTGGACTCGTTCGAGGCGCAGCCAGCCAGCGCGAGGGTGGCGACGGCGGCGACAGCGCCCAGCTGGGCAAAGCGGGTGATCTTCACTGTGAATCCTTCACTGTGTCGGGGTATTTGTGGCGGGCCCGGTGCAGGGCACTGAGGTGACGGTAGACAGCGACTCTTAAGGGATCGGTTGGTAGAGGTGAACACGAGGTAAACGGGCTCGGGCGGTCTGCAGTGTTTCCCTCACCTCGCGTCATGCTCCCCGGTACCGTCGAACGGTGACTTTCGACCAGTCGGCCGTTCTCGATCGGGCCGCTCACGCCGCTGCGCCGCGTACGCTCGTCGACATCCTGCAAGAGACGGTGCGTCGCCATCCCGAGGCTTCCGCGATCGATGACGGCGCGGGGCCGGCGGTGAGCTACCGGGAGCTCGCTGCCCGGGTCGCTCTCACCGCCTCGCGCCTCGTGGCCGCTGGCGTGCGGCATGGCGATCGCGTCGGCATCCGCATGACGTCGGGCACCAAAGAGCTCTACATCGCCATCCTCGGTGTGATGGCTGCCGGCGCTGCATACGTGCCGGTCGACGCGGATGACACGGAGGAGCGCGCCGCGCTCGTATTCGGGGAGGCGGGCGTTCGCGGTGTCATCACCGGTCGCGGCCTGTACTCCCCGAGTGCGCACGCGTCCGGTGAGGATGCCGCGGAACCGTCGGATGTGACGGCCGAGATTCCAACCATCGATGACTCCGTCGACGAGGAAGCCGACGAAGACGAGGACCTGTTCGCCGGCGAGGCCCCCGCGGGGCACACGCGAGCGCTCGACGTCCTCGCCCAGCCGTCGCCGGATGACGACGCGTGGATCATCTTCACCTCCGGCTCCACTGGGGTCCCCAAGGGTGTTGCTGTCACGCACCGGTGTGCGGCGGCGTTCGTGGATGCCGAGAGTCGCCTGTTCCTGCAGGAGGAGCCGCTCGGGACCTCCGACCGGGTCCTGGCGGGACTGTCGGTGGCGTTCGATGCGTCCTGCGAGGAGATGTGGCTCGCGTGGGCGCACGGAGCCTGCCTCGTTCCTGCACCGCGTGCCCTGGTTCGCTCCGGGGTGGATCTTGCGAATTGGCTTGCGCGACAGGGGATCACGGTGATCTCGACGGTTCCAACCCTCGCCGCGATGTGGCCGAGTTCGACGATCGACAACGTCCGGTTGCTGATCTTCGGCGGCGAAGCTGTGCCGCCCGAACTCGGGACGCGCCTGGCAGCCGAGGGCCGCGAGGTCTGGAACACCTATGGTCCTACCGAGGCGACTGTCGTCTCGTGCGCTGCGCCGCTCGTGCCCGACGCCCCGGTCCGCATCGGGCTTCCTCTCGAGGGCTGGTCGCTTGCGGTGGTGGATGCCGAGGGTGTCCCGGTCTCGGAAGCGGCGAGCTGATCATCGGCGGCGTCGGGCTCGCTCGCTACCTCGACCCGGCGAAGGATGCCGAAAAGTACGCTCCCATGCCGACGCTGGGGTGGGATCGCGCCTACCGCTCGGGCGATCTCGTGCGCTACGAACCCGAGGGGCTCGTCTTTCTGGGGCGAGCCGACGATCAGGTGAAGATCGGTGGGCGGCGCATCGAACTCGGTGAGGTCGAGGCTGCCCTGCAGGATCTTCCCCGGGTCACCGCCGCGACTGCCGCGGTTCGCACGTCGGAGGCCGGCAACCCCGTCCTGGTCGGGTACATCGTCGTCGACGATCCCGACCTCTTCGATCGTGCCGCAGCCCGAACGTTCCTCGCAGACCGCCTGCCCGCCGGCATCATGCCCCTGTTCGCGCTGCTGCCTGACCTTCCGGCGCGCACGTCGGGGAAGGTCGATCGCGCAGCGCTGCCGTGGCCGGTTCCCGGGGCAGAGCAGCCGGTTGCGGGGCTGTCCGAGAACGAGGCATGGCTGGCTGAGCAGTGGCAGGCTGTGCTCGGTGTTCCCGCTGAGGATCGCGGGTCGGATTTCTTCGACCTCGGCGGCGGGTCGCTCGCCGCTGCGCAGCTTGCTTCGCGGGTGCGGGTGCGGCTTCCCGAGTTCACGGTCGCCGACATCTACGACATGCCCCGCCTCGGGGCCATGGCGTCCCTTCTTCCGAAAACGGATGCCGCCGCCGACGCGTCTGCCGCCGCGTTCCACCGCGCCGTCCCCACCCCGGCCACCACACGGCTCGCCCAGACCCTGCTCGGGGCGCCGCTGTTCATCCTGTCCGGCATCCGGTGGCTCCTCTACCTCCTTACCGCGAGCGCGCTGTTGCAGCTCGGCGGTGGCTTTACGTTCCTCCCGGACGTGCCGTGGTGGGTGCTCGTCATCGGCCTCCTCGTCTTCGCGACCCCGTTCGGGCGCATGTCGATCGCGGTGATCGCGGCCCGAACGCTGCTCGCGGGACTGCAACCCGGTGACTATCCGCGCGGCGGCGGCGTGCACCTGCGACTGTGGCTGGCCGAGCAGATCGCCGATCAGGTCGACGCCGTCGGGTTCGTCGGAGCGCCGTGGGTCACCTACTACGCGCGGGCGCTGGGGGCCTCGATCGGCCGCGACGTCCACATGCACACGCTGCCCCCTGTCACCGGGATGCTGGAGGTCGGCGACAACGCGGCGATCGACCCCGAAGTCGATCTCAGCGGCACGTGGGTCGATGGCGACACGGTGCGCGTGGGCGGCATCCGGATCGATGCGGATGCCGTGATCGGTGCCCGTAGCACGCTGGCTCCCGGCACAAAGATCGGTCGACGGGCGCGGGTAGCTCCCGGATCGGCGGTGTTCGGACGGGTCAAGCCCGACCAGGCGTGGGCAGGCTCGCCCGCGGTGCGGGTCGGCGAGCCCGCCGCCGACTGGCCCGCGGAACACGCGCCCGCTCCCCACCGGTGGCTCTGGGCCTACATCGCCTCCTCGCTTGGCCTTGCCCTGCTGCCGATCGTCGCGTTCGCCGCCGGCGCCGGCGTCATGGCGCTCGCGATGCGGGACGCGCAGACGCTCGCCGAGGCTACGCTTCTCGGCCTCGCGTGGCTCGTGCCCGGCATCCTGATCGCCGGTGTGGTCTTCGCCGGCACCGTCGTGCTGGCGGTGCGCCTGCTCTCGCTCGGCCTTCGCGAGGGAACCTACCCGGTGCGCAGCCGGCTCGGCTGGCAGGTGTGGACGACCGAGCGCCTGCTCGATTCGGCACGCACCGTGTTGTTCCCCCTCTATTCGAGTCTGTTCACGCCCATCTGGCTCCGGATGCTGGGCGCGTCAGTCGGACGCAACGTCGAGGCATCCACGGTGCTGCTGATTCCGTCGATGACCACCATCGACGATGGCGCGTTCCTTGCCGATGACACGATGGTCGCCTCCTACGAGCTCGGCGGCGGATGGATGCGTGTCGACGGTGTCAGGATCGGCAAGCGTGCCTTTGTCGGCAACTCCGGGATGGTCGCGCCAGGGCACCGCGTGCCGAAGGACGGACTCATCGCGGTGCTCTCTGCGGCGCCGGCGAAGGCAAAGGCGGGGTCGTCTTGGCTCGGGTCCCCGGCAGTGCGCCTCCGACGGGTCGTGGCCAGTGTCGATGAGTCCCGCACCTATGAGCCGCCCGCAGCACTGCGCGTTGCGCGGAGCCTGTGGGAGCTGTCGCGGATCGTTCCCGTGTTCGTGACGGGGCTCATCGGTTTCGGAGTGCTCATGACCCTGGCCGCCCTGTGGGACAGCATTGGACCGTGGTGGACGGTGCTGCTGTCTGGCATTGTCATGCTCGTCGCCGGCGCGGCG
>LWDU01035253.1_pt1 | contig 13304 bp, 11 predicted proteins | sample 727161 | NCBI WGS metagenome assembly LWDU01 (sample SAMN04566230, study PRJNA314399) | hydrothermal vent metagenome | isolation source: deep sea hydrothermal plume seawater | place: Mexico: Gulf of California, Guaymas Basin | collected 2004-07-11 | reverse complement strand
CCAGGGGTCAGCACCGCCAGCCAAACCAATGCGGCAAGACCGACCCAGGCTAATGGCAGAACAAGCAGCAGTATCACCCAGAACACCACAAACCCGTATACCCGCTTCATCATCTTTGCCGGACTCACCAGTGCCTTATCCCCCTCGCGGGCCAGCGGAAATGCTCTGGGTCGAAGGAACCAACCGTGCGCTGTCAATATCAGCAGAAACTTCGGCCAGGACACTGTCTCAGACCCCATCTCAGGTGTCAGGTCAGGTGCTGAATCTTCAGTGGTATCTAGTGCCAACTGAATCTTGTCCCACGTATAATCCGCTTCGGGTCGACCACCTGCACCGCTCATGTTGCTGAACCTTGGCACACAGCGCCAGCGGTACAAAACGCGCCCTGATTTATGTACCGCCAGCACCGCTGGTTGGTAATAACCTTTGGGATGGGACGCCCAACTGCGCTCTCGCAGGTGACCGTCGTCTTCGTTATAAAAGACCGCCAGATATCCTCTGTCTTTACATACTTTGCGGATTTCGTGGTGCGGGTCCCCGATCACCGGGAACTGCGTTCCCCATTCCACTTCTGCCTCGGTGGCCAGGGTTTGCGGTTCGCTTGTGATGCCAAACACCTCCCCACCTGCCGCATGAATCTGATCCAGCACACCGGACTTGACGTAGCTTCGTAACTCGAAGCGGCAGGGGGGTCACCAGAGTCCGCGATAATAGAGCAGCACGACGAAATCGTGTTTTTCGAGCTGTTTGTCCAGCCACTCACTCCGGACGCCTGTAGGGGGATCAAGCAATGGCGGGATATCGGGTGCAGCTTCCGCGACAAAATCGAAGTGGTAGGCTTCGCCCCTAGGTACGACGCGGACCTGTTCACGCGCGCATATATCGCCATCACACAGAACCAGGCCAAGCTCGAAGGGCTCGGTGACACTTTCTATGTCATCGACATCCACCAGTCCGGTTAAGTTGTAGTTTGTGCCTCGGGTAGTATTAACCCAGGACAGGGCGGACTGAACGGCTGGTGCCAGGTGTACAGGTAAATCTTCTGGTGAATGCATGGTGTTTACCGATTCCAGTCAAAGCACCTTTTTCCAACAGGTGCTGGTCTTGCGTCTATTTGTAGATGAGTATCAGACGATAACCAACGGTTATTTGCCAGTAAAACCTGCCGGTAATAAACATTGTATTGTCAAATGCCTGGTGAAAGTCGTCTGGCAATAGGTGCCAACATCGATTTCTACATTTGTTATCCAACCCGTGGCACACGGTTTACTCTTTAATCTCATATGATACAACTGTGTCTCACACCGCCAACAACCGCCTCATCAAATATCCAGACAATTCTCAACCGCTCCGAACTGTTCAAATAGTAGTCACATCATCTATCAGATTAATCTCAAACCACTTTCACATACGATTTGAAACGCAATTGCGCACTTTCTAATCAAGCTTGAAAGCATACCGAAGATACCGCAGTATTTCTGATTGATCTCGATACAGCGATCAATTTTGAGAGCGACAATCCGGAATACTGTGGTATCCATGGTATGGTCCCGAAAGTAAAAAATAATCCCTTGGACCATGAGAACCACGGAACCTGTGGTTAGGGAAAAATTGAAGCGTCATACGGAATCTCGGCATAGTCTTACGATTGTTGAATACCGTACGTTCCATAGTATTTCTTGCTGGATTTTATTTCTGGGGTTTCGAATTACTAAATCTGATCTGGAATACTGCAGTATTGATGGTATGTCTATTACTCACGCCAAAATCACCCCCGCCCGACATTTAAATCTCCTAAGAGATCAACCCAACACTCTGTAAGCCAGCAGATCAACACCTTTCCAGACATTGACCAACCAATACGGACAAGCTGTTACGCTAAACTTTTGTCTAAGAATTCTTTGCCCGGATACTTTCGAAATTCAGGGGAAATGCGGTTTAAATCACTTATTCTCCTGGTCCGAAGAAGATGAGGAGTTTATTGGGCTCTGTGCGGAATTTCCGAGTCTTAGCTGGTTGGCTGAATCACCTGAAGCTTCACTCAAGGGAATCCGAAAAGTTGTTCGAAACTGCATAAAGGATATGGAATCTTGTGGTGAAGATGTTCCGCCAGCTTTAGCAACAAAGAACTACAGCGGGAAATTCATGGTACGGGTACCTCCTGATGTCCATCGTAAACTGGCTGTCAAAGCAGCTGAGTCGGGTGTTAGTCTAAACCGCATTGCAAGTGCCAAGTTAGCCCAATAGTAAGATGAACTATCGCTGACATGACACTTCAAAACCCTGCCCGTGATTGTGCGTCACCCACGACCGCATCCCGCACCTTAACGCCCGTGTCGGGGAAATCGGTAAAAACCCCATCCACACCCAGCTTTAGAAAGACTTCAATTTCCTTCTCACCATCGGCGAACACATCTGCTCGAAAACTATCGTCGCGAAAGGTCCAGACATGCACCAACAGACCCAGATCCCTGGCTTGCCGTAGGAAACCGTTCGCCTCACGATTTCTGTCTATAAGCAGCCACTTCATCGGCGCAACCACCTGCGCGTACTCAGAAAGTGTCGCCAGCGGGATATTGGACTGGTACTGACCCTGCGAGTTTTTTACAGGCATCACCAGCTGCACCAGCGGTACTTTGATACGGCCGTTCAGGGAGCGGAGTATCTGTGGTTCAAAGGACTGGACAAATATTTTCGCATTCGGTGAATTGAGATCGTTTTTTTCAAGAATGTCCAACAACAGGGATGCAACATCAAAGCCCAACTTCCCGAAATGACCAGGTTCCTTGGTTTCTGGATACAAACCAATAGACCGACCAGTTCGTGCTAATTCGGCTTTCACCAGGTCAATAATTTCCTGGAACGTTGGTATGCCATGTTTCCCATCATGTTCTGCAGATCTGCCGGTAACGGCCTGTCTGGTTTTGAGCAATGACAACTCTGCCCTGGTGAAGTCTTCGACAAACCAGTCCGTTCTCTCGCCAACCTGCTTGCGGCGAACAAGGAACTCCGGATGATCCGCTATGTCGGTTGTACGACTCAGATAGTGCTCGTGCCTTGCCACGAAAATACCGTCTTTCGTCAGCACCAGATCCGGCTCGATATAGTCTGCCCCCATTTCGATAGCGAGCCTGTACGCTGCCAATGTATGTTCTGGCAGATACCCACTGGCGCCGCGATGAGCAATGACGATGGGTTTGGCGGCAGTTACACCAGAAAAGAGAAAAAGCACCGCGAAGATCTGGATAGATAATTTCTTCATGAACAATCCACTAAGATCAGGTCCTGGGGGCATTATACGCATCAGGATCCGAAATGGTGCCTATCAGTTCTGGTACCGAACGACGTTCAGTCTGTCATTGAAATTTTAAGGATACATGGGGTCGGGGTAAGTGCCGGAGTAAATCACAGTCTTTTAGCCCGGCACTTTACCCCTACCCCATGTATTCTGAACTTTAGTCTGAACTAGTCTGAACTTTAGTCTCGGCAGAGTTCCGGTACCATCATGGTAAAGCACGCGCATAGATGGAATACTGAGTATTTGACAGCAAAGGGGAATGCATGAACGAGCAAAATTTCAAGATTAAAACTGATGATGGTGATATGGATTGTTTCGCTGCATATCCGGACACAGCCGGGCCTTTCCCAGCTGTCATTCTCTATATGGACGCGCCTGGTATCAGGGAGGAGCTGAGGGAGTTTACCCGTCGCATCGCAGCACAAGGTTATTATTGCCTGCTGCCAAATATGTATTACCGTCCCAACACTGAAACATTTGATTTATCAACAGGCGATGAGGCTGAGATGAGAAAGATGTTTAAGGCAATGTCGTCGCTAAACCTGAATCTGGTGATGGCTGATACAGGCGCCATGCTGAACTATCTGACCGACAGTGAACATGCGGCAGGAGCGGTGGGTTGCATCGGTTATTGTATGAGTGGTCAGTATGTTGTTGCGGCGGCTGGCAACTACCCGGACAGGTTTAAGGCTGTTGCCTCGCTGTATGGCGTTGCCATTGTGACAGAGGAAGCTGACTCCCCACATTTACTGGCAAATAACATTGATGCAGAACTTTACCTGGGATTTGCCGAGACAGATGAATACGTTGGTGACAATGTTGTGCCTGAACTGAAAAAGGCGCTAGAGGCCAATCAGGTAAAGCATGAGATAGAAATACATCCAGGGTGCCACCATGGATTCTGTTTTCCTGGTCGCGGCGGACTTTACAACGAAGATGCAGCCGAACGTGTTTGGGATACGGTTTTTGATTTATTTAAGCGGAAACTTCAGGGTTAATAATCGGGAGTGACATCAGACCAGGCGGTCTGGAGTAAAAGAAAGAACACAAAGCGGTTTATTTTCCTTATCCTCTGCTTTTGATCTTGAGCGGCATTTAGAATAGCTAGCCTGTCCTGTGCGATTTCTAATCTAAGCTGCTACCGGGAGTTGATACAAACCGTTGTCCCTCGCAAATAATGATCTGAAAAGAACTCAAGCAGCTTCTCGCCACTCATTTTCGATGGTGAATCCCTACTCTTTCGGAATTTCTAACAATTGATCCGATTCCTACTGAACATCAAAACAATTCTTCACCATTCGTGAACTGTACAACAAATATTCATCAACCATCTATCGAGAGAATAAGACAAATAACCCACATTTTTTTCAGATTGCCAAAGTATCTTGGATCAAAACTCACGCATTTCGGAAAACCATTCGAATCACTCGGGTCTCCGAAACCAGCCGTGCTTTCAGTTATCGAGTAAGCCCAACTCTGAAAGTATTTCTTCCGTATGCTCACCTAGTTTGGGGGGTCTGGAGTAGACACCTGATGGCGTCTTATTGAACTTGATCGGGCAACCGACAATTGAGACTGGCGGGTTATCTCCCTGCGGGGTGAATTCTACAATCATATCTCTGGCGTAAACATGTGGATCAGAAAAAATATCAGCTCCAGTATTCACCGGCCCACACGGGACCTTCCCACCTAAAGCCGACATCACCTCACTTTTCGTCAAGCTACGCGTCCACTTTGAGATTTCTTCTTCAAGATATTCGTGATTTTTTCCTCGACTAAACTTGTTTTTCATCCGGCTGTCACTGAGTAGATCGGGCCTCTCCATGACCTCGCACAATATTGCCCAGTGCTTGTCGTCAGGAGCTGCTATCGCAACCGATCCGTCTGATGCTTCATAGATCCCAAAGGGCGTAGACGCTGGATGGTGCAGGTCACGCCGCTCCATTTCCAGCCGGCCGAAACCATAAAGGGAGACGACATCATGGGCTAAGGCCAACATCGCATCATACATTGCCACATCCACGAACTGACCCTCTCCCGTCTTCTGCGCATGAAACAGTGCAGCGATCATTCCAGTTGCCAGAAGTGTACCTGGGTACACATCACCAATCGCAGCACCGGCGGGATACCCCTTGCTGGTTCGCGGACCTGTTATGTGCACATGCCCTGCCATGGCTTGAGCAATTACATCGTAGGAAGGCCAATCCCTATAAGGGCTTTCTCCAGTTCGGGGATCACCGAAGCCTCTAATGCATCCATAGACAATTCGTGGATTACGTGCCTTGATAACCTCGTAACCTATTCCCAGGTCGTCCATAACACCCGAGCGAAGGTTTTCAGTGACCGCATCGGCCGTATCACACAACTTGAGAAAAACTTCGCGGTCTTCCGCCTGTTTGAGGTCGAGCACGATACTTCTTTTGTTTCGGTTAACGCTGCCGAAGTAGGCACCGTAATCACACGACTCAGAAGCACCTTTGGCAACACTGACATAGTCAGGGGGAACGGGGGCTACTCTTCTAGCGCCATCACCATAGGGCGGCTCAACCTTGATTACGTTAGCGCCCAAATCAGCCAAAATCATCGTTGCGAATGGTCCGGACAGAACCATTGTGCAATCAATGACGGTAATGCCACTTAGTGGCCCAGCAATCTCATTTTCCATGTCAATACCAGTGCGTCGCCTTGGGTCAAGTTAAGCTGCGTCCATCAGAGCGGACAGATTGCCACCCATGATCATTCGCTGTTCGTCTTCATTCAATCCTTTCAGCTCTTTCACGAACTCTTTGGGCTTATCCAACCCCTCAGGATGTGGATAGTCAGAGCCAAAAGTGATTCGATCAGCGCCAAGTTCCTTGGCCAAACCGACTGTATCTTCCTCGTGAAAAGGATGAATCCAGATACACCTGTTAAAGGCTTCAACCGGATCTTCGACGAAGTAGCTGGGTGAACGCCCATAACAGCGCTTGAACTTGTCCAGCAGCGGTCTTACCCACGATGATCCATTCTCAACCGGCAGAAACTTCAGGCGTGGGAATCTGGTAACTAATCCATGACCGACAATCGATGCAATTACATCGCTGATTGGTCGGGATTCAGCGTTGATCAGCTTGGTAAATGCTGAGATTCTGGTATTGAAGGGAAGGAACTCCCTGGTATGTCCTTCGTAGTTGTTCAGATAATTATGGAAACCATTGTCGCCTTCATGCATGCCTACTAATACGTCAGCTTCCTGCACTCTTGCCCAAAACGGATCAAACTCAGGCAATGCGAACGAACGCCTACGACCGTTAAAGTCAGGTACTGGTGCCGGACGAACTAGAATCACCTTCGCGCCTTTCTTAAGAACCCACTCCAGTTCTTCAATTGCGCGGTCAACAATATTGAGAGCAATAATTGGAGTCGAGAAGATACGATCTTGGTATACATACGACCACTGATCCAGCAGCCACTCATTGAACGCATGCGCCGCTTCGTGCGTTGCAATTGGATCGTCTGCAAGCCGCTCTTCCAGTAAAGTCGCCAAGGTGGGCCAAATAATCGTTCGATCAACTCCAAGTTCGTTCATCAATTCGATTCTAGGTCCAGGCTCAAAAAAAGCTGGTATGGACTTCATGTACTTGGGAGGCATCTCCAAATTTTTCGCTTCATCGGGCGACATGGTGGAGTTGGGGTTTTCAAGTCGATACTTGATTTCATATAACCCCGGTGGAGCAACGACCTCAAATGTCGGATTAGGGATGTATTCAGAGATGTGATTATTAATGGCCAGTTTGGTCCGGCCATCTACCTGGACAAACTTGAACAGGCCCGCGAGATGTTTGGGCAAGTATCTTGTAAACGCATCCTGAGTTTCATAGTAATGATTGTCAGCATCAAAAATGTGGAAGTTCGTCATAACGGTCTCCTGTGTTACTTTTATTTATCAAGCTTTCTGTGTGCCTAGTCAGAATCGGGTAAGCCCAGAATCCGCTTGGCGATAATGTTTTTCTGTATTTCGGATGAACCACCCGCGATTGTGCCAGCCAGACTATGCAGCCAATCCCGGGTGACCATCAGCTCTTGCTCATCGAACTGTTCACCTTCCCAGCCCAATCCCTGGGTACCAAGAATTCGAACCTTCAACTCTGAACGTTCCTTACTCAATTCACTGCTAACTAGCTTGAGCATGGCAACTTCCTGTCCGATACTTTTGCCAGATTTCGATTCTTCGCTCACTCTTCTCATTGTTAGTCGAAATGCTCTGAGATTCATTTCTGCACGAGCAACTTCATCTGCCAGAGCATGCTCATGATCCCTTGACGCATCTTCAGTAGTAGATCTATAGAGGGAACGAAGGGAACGGGGACGAGCATTACTGAGACTTGGCTTATCACCTGCTTCATTGCCCTGCCCCATGCCAGACACCATTACACGCTCAAACTGCAGCACACGTTTCGCCACATCCCAGCCTTTGTTGAGTTGCCCCACCATATTGCTAACCGGAACACGAACCACATCAAAAACTGTCTCACAAAAAGGCGAGTCACCCGATATCAATCTGATTGGTGATGCGGAAACTCCAGGGGACTCCATATCGATGAGAAGAAAACTGATACCTTCATGCTTGGAGACGGTGGGATCGGTTCGCACCAAACAAAATATCCAGTCTGACTTGTCTGCTCCCGACGTCCAAACTTTTCGACCTGTTACGACAAAGTCATCTCCATCCCTAACAGCTTTACATTGAAGACTTGCGAGATCTGACCCTGCTCCAGGCTCACTGTAGCCCTGGCACCAGCGGATCTCACCTCGCACAATTGGTGGCAGATGTTGCGCCTTTTGCTCTTCGGTTCCGAACTCCAACAGGGCAGGACCCAGCATGGATATCCCCAACGAAAACAACGGCGGCTTGCAATTTAGGCGCGCCAGCTCCGCTGCGAGAACCTTTGCTTGTGATGACGATAAACCACCACCTCCATATTTCGTCGGCCAAGTTGGAGCAGTCCAACCACGGCCAGCCATCCTGTCAAGCCAATCCTTTCTCTCAGGATTTACCCAGCGGCACTTCTTCCCACCCCAGATATCTTGTTCGTCCTCTGGCCCCGAATAATCGTTCGATCCGAGACCGTCTGGATAGTTTTCCTCAAGCCAAAGCCGTGTCTCAGCCCGGAAGACTTCTAAATCATCTGTCACTCTAACCACCCTAGTACAAAGAACCCGCGTCTGACTTTCGATTGCATCGCCCTTCCCTCTTTGTTTGTGATTTACGTTCATGGATGGCTGACTTCATCGTTCAGCTCATGCAGAGGGATAGTATGCAGTTTAATGTATTACGTCTACATTAATATTGAAAGTGAAATCGTGTACAACGTTCCGGGACACCCGATCTGGCTAGCGACCAGCATGCAATCAAATTCTTTTTCTGTAATATATTTTATATTATTCAATATCTTATTAGATTATGACGTTGAACCTCAGCTTAACCAGTTACTAGCGGAACGGTTTAAGAGATCACGGCCAGCATATAGAATAGCTGTGTAATCTTCAATTTATTGTAGATATGTTATATTGATCTCGCCAGTAAGAATTGAGGAAAAACGAAAGCATGAATAGCACAGGTATTATTGACACCATGATTGGTTTTCCCGACCCCAAGATCTACGAACGGTTGGCGAAGAGTTTGAGTACGAAGCCAGACGGTGCTGGGCCAAAGGACGGTCTTAAGTCGCCAGTGGACTACATGTTCAAAAAGTCACCAAAGGATCTTTACAGCACCGGCGACCCTGTGACCGTGACTCTCAATGAGATGGATCGCTTCGGCATCGAACTTGGTGTAATAACACTTGATGGCAACATAAGCAGGGAAGCACTGAAACAGCATCCCGATCGATTCATCGCACAAGGTACAGTGGATCCAAATCGCGGGATGGACGGTATCAGGAACATGGTTAGGCAGTATGAAGAATTTGGCGTACGATCATTTAGCGCATTTAACGCAGGATATAAGCCACAAGTAGCAATCAATGATCCGCTCATGTATCCCATTTACGCCAAGTGCATCGAACTTGATGTGCCAATCTTTATGTGTGCCGGGGTACCCGGTCCCCGACTACCAATGGCTCCTCAACGAGTTGAGCTGATAGACCAGGTTATGTATGACTTCCCCGAGTTGGTCCTTGTCACTCGCCATGGCTGCGAACCCTGGGAAGATCTCGCAGTAAAGCTCATGTTGAAGTGGCCGAATTTGTACTACTCAACCTCCGCTTTTGCTCCAAAATTCTACCCGAAAGCCATTATTGATTATGCAAACACGAGGGGTGCTGACAAAGTAATCTATGGCGGCTACTTTCCGATGGGTATGACAATGGAACGGATAATGGGTGAGATGGAAAACGTTCCATTCAAGAAAGAAGTCTGGCCAAAGTTTCTCAGGGAAAACTCTAAGAAGGTCCTGAAACTTGACCTCTAGCGCGAAGTCGAGCGCGAGTTTCATCGCATGGAGCAAATTATACCTCGAGCCTGTCTACCATCCGCAGGATCGCATTCTTGGATAACCTGAGAGACTCCTTGTTCTTCGGGTCTGCACGCGATATCGCATTTACCACTGCAGAACTAAAGAATTCGGCCACCGGCAGGGGTGGCTCAGGTTCTATCAGGTTGTCAATCATCGCGTCTCTGAGATCGCTTTCAAAGCTCTTGGTCATCAGCTCGTCAATGACGCCAGACCATTGTTGCTCGCCTAACACGATCGGTGTTTCACGTATAAACATCTGGGCAGTGGTGTACTCTACTTCATCCATGATCTTGTCAATACTTGCCTTCATGCGAGCCAAAGGAGACTGTTGATTGATGGTCTCCCTATGTGCTCTCGCCCTGCCTACAAACTGTTCAAAAGTCTGCTCTGCTACTGCTGCGAAAATGTCGTACTTAGTTTTGAAAAAGTGATAGAGCGGGCCCGTAGTGCACCCGGCTGCTTCAGCGATCTCCTCCATACGAGTCGCCGCATAACCCTTATCAATAAACAGCCGCATCGCTGCTCTCATGATGATTAATCGTCTTTCATCTGCTTTCAAACGACGCTGGATTGGTTTTTTCTTTGCTGCCATTACGGTTGACCTAATAACTTTGTTTATGCCTTGAAGCCAGGCTTCTTTGAGCATCCTCGAACAGACGACAGAATTGGACTGTTGTTTAAGTGACACCTGACAGAGCAGATAGAACATAGACACGTAGCACACGACATATATCAACATCTTTACGGGGACTACTTCTTCAGAGTAAAGATGTGTTTTTTGCTCAACGCCATATCGCTCAATTCACCGGCGACTGCAGCAGAATCATGTCAACCATTGACGCGGATCGAATTGACAATAGCTACAAGTTGACCACACTCCACCGTGCCGCAACCCTTGTATCCATAATGCCTATATTTATCAAAACTTACATGCCCTGGTATTCGCCTCATCGTGAACTATACTTTTGTAATCACTCTTCCTCGTCCTTTCCCCATAGTGCAGCTAGTAATTCTGCACCAACTGCTTGCGCGTGATCGATGACCTCCTTCGCCTCCTCAGCAGAGAACCCAAGTTCATCCATAACAGTAGAGGTGTCTGCAGACAATTCGGGCGGCAATCGCTGACCTAGAGCTGGCGTATCGCTGAGATGTACCAGGGGACCAATAGTCTTTACTGTGCCCAGTAGAGGCACATCTATTTCCGTTATATATTCATTCGCAAGGTTCTGAGGATCGTTTAGCACCTCTTCGTGACCTCTAACTCGCTCCCAGATGATCTCAGGTTGAGTTCGCAAAAAGGCTTCGACTTCCTCAAGGGTCTTCGAGCCAATAGCTTCTCGCATCAACTGTCGAATCTCCGGTAGCTGCTCATCAGAACCAGCAAGTCCGATACGTTTGCCAGCTGTATCCCAAGCATCCATGAGAATGACTTCCGGCTTATCCATAAATATCCAGAACTCCGCCCACGCCTCGTCTGTTCTAGCGCTAACGAACATCACTGCTCTTCCATCAGAGGTCGCATACACACCATAAGGAGCTTTAAGATTCGGATGGTGCGGGCCGGTGCGAGACAATGGCACGCCTGTGATTGCCGAGTGCTGCAATTCCCACATCTGCATCCACAACATCGTGCCAAGCGAAGATGTGCACACCATCTGTCCACGACCTGTAGTATGACGCGCAACCAATGCGGTCATGCAGGCTAGCGCCAACTGCATGGCACCACCATGATCAGCCAACATAATGCCAGGTGCCATCGGAACATCATCTGGGTAACCCGTCATACTGATGAGGCCACCACGGGCCTGGGCTGCACCATCCAACATGGCCTTGTGTGCATCCTCACCATAAGGTCCGAATCCATTGACCTTACCGACGACAAGTTTAGGATACTTTTCGCCTAGCTCATTTACGTCAAGCCCCATACGTGCAAGTGCATCACTGCGATAGTTGGTGATAAATACGTCTGCAGTTTCCAACAACTCGTGCAACACTCGTTGCCCGAGCTCTGTATGGGCGTCTAATGAGACAGATCGCTTGCCTTTGTTCAACGCAAGAAACTGTGATCCAAGAGCTTCTTTAGGCAAAGTGTTGTTTGCGCCGCGATGGTACCGGCTTGCATCTCCAAATGGTGGTTCGACCTTGATAACTTCCGCACCCATGTTGGCAAAATGCAAGCCAGCTGCCGGTCCTTGTATAGCCAGTGCCATCTCTACTACTCGTATGCCTTCCAATGCACCTGCCATGTTGCCCTCCTTTAGCCGTTTAACTCACTCAATTACTTCGCTCGCGTTTCACCGCGAGCTCGATCACTATAATGTAGTTACAGTACACTAAATGCACATTCATGGCACGTCTATAACTACAAAAGAGCGGCGCTTTCAAGGACTGTAAAACTTAAGTTTCCAGCATCTGACGACGTTGGTCACTTTCGGACTCGAATCCATCTCAACAAAGATTTCGCCAGGGACACTCGATAAGTTTCCGCTGATACCAATGATGGGTACTGCCAAATTAACTCTTCAAAAGACCAACAATTCAACCAGATTTGATCTATACCATCGCTGCATTTTTCCAAGACGCAAAGGAACGCAATCTGAAGAATCGATATGTTTCCGCCGATAGCAAATGACGACCTAGATTGAACAGATTATATACAGCAGCATGAGTATTTAAGAACCTCTGAGCTTGCTTCACTGATTTGAACTTACGCATGCCCCGCTCCCTCACCCTGGTCGGTTGATGCGACAACTCAGCTCGATTGTTGGCGTACTTCTCCATGTTTGAATTGTGTCAGGAATCAACTCGCGATGTGCCACGCCGTAACTTCTTAATTTATCCGTCACAATTTCCCGTGGTTCAGTTTTGTGTTTCTTTAGCATCCGCTTGAAGAATCCTTTGGCTGACCTAGCATCTCGTCGACTCTGAAGAAACACATCGACAACCTCTCCATCTTGGTCCACGGCTCGCCAGAGGTAACGTTGTTTGCCATCAATCTTAATGAACACTTCATCAATAAAGAAAGTGTCACCATATCCCTGATGCCTTCTACGCAATCTGGCGGCATATTTCGATCCGAATTTATTGCACACAATCGAATTGATTCTCGAGTGACAATAATTCCGCGTTGAGCCAACAAATCTTCGATATCACGATGACTTAGATTAAATCGAAAATAGAGCCAGACAGCGTATTGGATGATTTCTGGCGGGAATCGGTATCGTTTTTAGTCACTCTTAAATAGTGAACCAAGCGCAGTTAACTTGCCAATACCTAGTAAAACGCTGGTATACGTTCGGCGGAATTCATGCTGCTTCAATCTTCAACCTCTCAGCCAGCCACATTTTAATCACTGCTTGCCTGGATACGCCCATACTAGCAGCGGCTTTATCCAAGTCGTCGATCATCCAGGCGGGAAAATCAACATTAACCCTCTCTTTTTCGATGTTAGGGCGTGAGGCTTTTTTAAGATCGAAATGCTGAAGAATATCATCAGCACCATCATCGAAT
>LWDU01033699.1_pt1 | contig 13311 bp, 14 predicted proteins | sample 727161 | NCBI WGS metagenome assembly LWDU01 (sample SAMN04566230, study PRJNA314399) | hydrothermal vent metagenome | isolation source: deep sea hydrothermal plume seawater | place: Mexico: Gulf of California, Guaymas Basin | collected 2004-07-11 | reverse complement strand
CTGATACAGCTGATAAAGCTACTAGTAGTTCGAACACTAATACTGGACGCGGTTATGATGCAACAATTAAGATTAATCCATCATTTGGAACAGAAATTTTATCTGGTCTAAACTTATATGCTGGAGCATCTACTGTTGAAGTGTATGATAACAACAATACTGAAGAAGATAAATGGGAAGGTGTTGGAGCAGTAACATACGCATTAGGTCCTGTTGAAGTGGGAGCTATGTGGTCTGGTTTGTACTCAGGTGTTGAAACAGCAGGTACTTACCATTCGTACAAAAACCATGGATTTGGTGTCGCGTTTAACGTAAACGATGACTTTTCTGTGAGTTACGGAGAGTATCAAACACGTAAAGCTGGTTACGAATCTACATTAGCACAAACTGGAGAAGCCACTAGAGTTGTCGAAGTTACTTCTTGGCAAGCTGCGTACACTATGGGCGGAGCATCGTTCAGAGTTGCTGACGTAAAAGCTGATAACGTATTGTTTGTATCAACTGAGGATCAAAGTGCTACAATAGTATCTTTGGGCTTAGCATTTTAAATATTTAAAAGAAATTTTTCTTTATGAAAACCGGCCTCTTTGAGGCCGGTTTTTTTTTGAAGAATCTAATTCCACCGAAACCTTTAATAGATAACAATTTAAGTTTACGAATATTATTTTCAGAAATTCCTCCTAGGGCTAAAATATTTGTTTTATTTAAAAGAGATAAATAGTTGAATTTATACAAATTCAAATAACATTTTGCTTTTTTTGTGTAAAATAATGGTGAAAGAAATATTGCTTTACAGTTTTGTTCAATTTTTTTATGTATTTCTTTTTGTGAATGAGCAGAACCGATTATTTTAATATTTCTTTTTTCTAAATTTAAAAATTTTTTTGATTTATTAAATGAAGGTATATAAATTCCATCTGCCTTGAATTTATATGCTAATTTTATATCGTTGGAGACGAATAGTTGATATCTACTTTTTTTACAGGCTTCCGCAATTTTTATTAATTGGTTTTCTCTATTTTCATCCTTATAATTTCTGTAAACTATACCTATATTTATGTTTTTATTTTTAAATATTTCACTATTGTATTTATCAATAAAAATAAAAATTTTTGGTAGCTTTTTATGCATTCAACATTGAAACAATTAGAATTTATTCAAAATAAGATTAATGAAATTATTAATAGAAAACAACTTAAAACAAAACCGGAAATTGTTGTTGTTTCAAAGACATTTTCTTTAGAAAATATTATGCCACTTTTAGACTATGGTCATATTCATTATGGTGAAAATAAAATTCAGGAGGCTGAGGACAAGTGGTCTGAAATTAAAAAAAATTATAAAAATTTACAACTTCACATGGTTGGAAAATTACAAACTAATAAGGTGAAAAAGGCCATCAAATTATTTGATTATGTTCATTCTTTGGATAGTGAGCGATTAGCTTTAAAAATTTCGCAATATCAAAAAGAATTAAACAAAGAAATTAAATTATTTATCCAGGTAAACCTTGGAGGTGAAAAACAAAAGTCTGGCCTGCCACTAAATAACCTTCATACTTTTTATAATTATTGTGTCAATGAATTATCTCTTAATATTATTGGATTAATGTGTTTCCCCCCTATCGATAGCGATACTGTCAAATATTTTAAATTATTAAAAAAAACTTCAGAGAACTTTAATTTAAAAGAATTAAGCATGGGAATGAGTTCAGATTTTGAAGATGCTGTAATAAATGGGTCAACTTTTTTAAGATTAGGCACCTTAATTTTGGGGAAAAGAAATATTATTTAATCAATATTTTTGTATTATTATTTACGAGCGGTAGTATTTTTAAGAAATCTTTTTTTTGAATTGCTATACATCCCTTTGTTGCTTTATATTTTTTATTTGCTAAATGTAAAAATATTGCGCTTCCCTTCCCTTTGTACGTTGGATAATAATTGTATTTTATATTAATAAAAATATCATAAACTTTATCACTTCTATAAAGTTTTTCTGATTTGTATCTGAAGGGAAAAGATATTTCTCGATTATATTTTTTACTTCTAGTGTCGTAACACCAGCCCATGCTTTTTTTTATTACTTTTTTTTTTATTTTACATTTAATTAATTTAATTCTATCTTTCCGGTAATAAAGTATGCCTAGTTTAAAAAGACCTTTAGGTGTTGATAAATCGCCTTCTTTTTTTGAATTAGTTGTACCCATTTTACCGATACTACATTTTAATTTATAACCCTTGTATAATAGTAAGCAGTTTTTAATTATAATATTCATAATTATTATTAATGGATAAGTTTAGTATATCAGTTTTTGACAATAAAACCTTTTTCCAAATTATAAAGGAAATCAAGTTATTTTCTAAATATAAAATCAATCATTATGAAGATTTTAATCTATGTATAAAAGATGCAGAAAAAGAAAATCATGTAGTTGTATTTTTTATTAATCCTTTTGATAAAAATAGAAAGTATAATTTTCCATCAATTTTAATTGTTAAATCGTTAAGCCGTTCAAATATATTTTTGAATATTTTAAATGAAGAACTTAAAATTCCATTTACGATTTTTGACTTTGAAAAAAAAATTACTTCTGTTATTGCTAAAAATGAGTTTAGAAAGAATTCTTTGATAAATTTAAAAGGTTATATAATTGATAAAAATGAGCGTAAGATTAAAAAAAATAATTTAGAACTTAAGCTCTCAGAAAAAGAAGTCGATTTTCTAATTGTATTTAGTGAAAACAAAAATCCAATAAAAAGAAATTTAGTGTTAAAAAAAGTTTGGAACTATTCCCAAGAAACAGAAACCCATACGGTTGAAACACATATACATAGACTCAGAAAAAAAATTTTTAGTAAGTTTGGCGACAGTGATTTTATTAAAAACAACAAGAAGGGATATTATATTTGAAAAAAAAATTACGCAATTTTATTGCTAGGGATTTATTTACTTCTAAATATAAAAAAAGAATTGTTAAGCCTAAAAAAGGCAAAGGAAGCTTTAAAAGAAAAAAACGTTAATTTAATCTAGCACCAATTTTTTGAATAATTTTTGATGCCATTTCAGTTCCTTTTTGAAGACTTTCCTTTATTGTTAGGCTATTAATATGACCGTGTAAAAAGCCCGCTGCAAAAAGGTCACCAGCGCCTGTTAAATCAACAATCTTTAAATTTTTTTGGCTATCATATTCAACAACTTCATTTTTTTGTATTGCAATACTTCCTTTGTCTGATCGAGTAATAACAATTAACTTTCCAAGTTGTTTTCCAAATGAGATTACTTCATTAAAATTTTTTGCATCAATTAAAGATAAAATTTCTATTTCATTAGCAAAGGTAATATCTAGCTTATTATTTACCAAATTTAAAAAACTTTTTTTATGTCTATCTACGCAAAATTTATCTGATAATGTCATGGCAGTTTTTTTAGAAAGTTTCATTGCTTTATCAAACGCAGTTTTGGGCTCACCTTCGTCCCATAAATAACCTTCTAAAAAGACCAATTCACTACTCTTAACTGCATTTTCATCAATATCTTTATCGCTCACTTTTCCAGCAATACCTAAAAAGGTACACATTGTTCTTTCAGAATCTGGAGTGATTAATATTAAACAGGTTCCTGTTGGAATGGATTCTTTCTTTTTTTGATAACAATATTTTACCTTTTCATTTGTTAAGCTTTTTTCATATTTATTACCTAATTCGTCATTATTAACTTTACCAATAAAAGAAACTGCGTTTCCTAATTGTGATAAGCCGACAATAGAGTTTGCGACTGAACCGCCAGCGATAGTTTCTTCAGTTTTTAAGTTTGATAAAAGTTTTGTAAATTCTACTTCATCAACGAGCTTCATTGTGCCTTTAGTAAGATTATTTTCCTTTATAAAACTTTCATCTACTTTGCAAATCACATCAACAATTGCATTTCCTATTCCAAGCACTTTCATTAATTCAACTCCTTATTCTCGAAATCACAATATTTTCTTATAACACATTTTTTACAAAGTGGTTTTCTAGCTTTGCAAGTATGTCTTCCATGAAGCAATATTAGATGACCAGCTTTTTTTAAGTATTTTTTAGGCACCACTTTATATAAATTTTGTTGAACTTCATCAGGATTTTTGCCACCCGCTAAACCCGTTCTATTACTAACCCTAAATACATGCGTATCAACTGCAATAGTAGGTAATCCAAAACCTTCATTTAAGACAACACTTGCAGTTTTTCTTCCAACTCCTGGCAAAGCATATAAATCATCAAAATTTTTTGGAACTTTTTCATTATGTTTTTCAATTAAATCTTTGGACAACAAATAAACACTTTTGGCTTTGTTTCTAAAAAGACCTATGCTTTTAATCAATTTTTCTATTTTTTTTCTTCCCAACTTAACAAAATGTTCAGGCTTATTATATTTGGAATATATATTTTTAGTGACGTTATTAACATTAACATCGGTACATTGAGCAGACAGAACAACCGAGACCAGGAGAGTAAATTTGTTTTTATATTTAAGATCGCTTTTAGGATTTTTTATTACTTTACTTAAATTTTTGAAAAGAGAATTTATTTCTCCAGATTTCATTTAAAATTTAATACGTCTCTCATTGAGTAAAGACCAGGTTTTTTACCCATTAACCACTTAGCTGCAGTAAATGCACCTTCAGAATAAAGAGTTCTATCAAATGCCTCATGATCTAAAGTGATAGTTTCTTTTCCGCTTGAAAAGAGTACTTTATGATTTCCTACAATTTTACCTTTTCTAATTGAATTGAAATTAATTTTTTTGTTGTAAGGAAAAGCTTTTTTATTTAAATATTTTTTCCCCATCAATTTATAAAAATCTTTATTTTGTCCTGCTGCAATACCCTTGCCAAGCATTAGTGCAGTTCCTGATGGATGGTCTTTTTTATGTTTATGATGTATTTCAAAAACCTTGCTTAAAAAGTTATTTCCAAGGGATTTAGAAGCTATTTCAGTCAAATACATCAATAAGTTGATTCCTAAACTCATATTACCAGCTTTAAATACGGGTATTTTTTTAGAATATTTTTTTATTAAATTTTCTTCTTTTTTAGAAAAACCAGTTGTTCCAATGACCACTCTTTTTTTTAGTTTAGAAGCGATTTTTAACACTTCCAATGTGCATTTTGGAATCGTGAAATCTATAATTATATTTGCATTTTTAAATGCAGATTCTGAATTTAATTGGGGCCTCAAACCAGATACTTTTTTATTAATTATTCTGTTTTCTGTAATTGAAACTAGTTTAAAATTTTTTGCGCTTTTAGAAGATCTAATAAGTTGTTGTCCCATTCTTCCAAGACACCCAGTGATTGTGAAGTTAATTTTTTTCATTTAGTTTTTCCAAAATCTTTTTGCTTTATCAAAAAAATTTTTCATAATTGGATTTGTTTTAGAATCTTCTAATTTTTTAAATTTTTCTAAAAGAGCTTTTTGCTCTTTTGTTAACGAAACAGGAACTTCTGTTATCGCACGAATATACAAATCACCATAATCTCTATTTCTCATCATTGGCATTCCTTTTTCTTTTAGCCTAAATTGTTTTCCATTTTGTGTTCCTGCGGGAATTTTTACTTTAGCCTTTCCTCCATCTATAGTTGGAACTTCAACAGTAGCGCCTAGGGCTGCATCTGCTAAAGAAATAGGAAATTCAAAAAAAAGATTTTCTTCTGATCTCTTAAAAATACTATGAGCTTTTACAGACACAAAAATATATAAATCTCCATTTCCTCCTCCTTTTATACCCGCTTCTCCTTTGCCTGATAATCTAATTCTTGTACCATCATCAACACCTTTTGGAATATTAGTGAATATCTTTTTTTTACTTTGTTTTTTACCAATTCCCTTACATTCTTTACATAGACTTGAAATTTGTTCTCCTGAACCAGCACATTCTGGACAAGTTTGTTGAATTGTAAAAAAACCTTGGCTCGATCTTACCTGTCCTTGACCTCCGCACGTAGGGCAGGAAATGGGTTTAGATCCAGGTTCAGATCCAAGGCCACCACATCTCACACATTTATCAGAAGATGAAAAATTAATTTCCTGTTTTTTACCATTATAAGCATCCTCTAAAGAAATAGATAAATCATATCTAAGGTCTTCGCCTCTAAAATCCGAGGATCTTCTTCGGCTTCTTCCCCTTGTCCCACTAAAACCTTCAAAAAAATCATCAAAAATGTCTGAACCAAAAATGTCTGAAAAAGCGCCTGTAAAATCAAAATTTGAAAAATCTCCCCTACCACCCGATCCTTCAAAAGCTGCATGGCCAAACTGGTCATAATTTTTTCTTCGCCCTTTATCAGAAAGAACATGGTAGGCTTCGCTAGCCTCTTTAAACTTTCCTTCAGAAGTTTTATCGCCTTTGTTTTTATCTGGGTGATATTTAAGCGCTAATTTTCTGTAAGTTTTTTTTATTTCTTCGGAAGATGCTGATTTGAGAATGCCCAAGACTTCATAATAATCTTTTTTTGCCATATATTTACCGACATTTTAAGTCTTGAGACTTAGGCTCTTTTTTCTTTGTCGTCGTCTTTATCTTTATCTTTTTTATCTTCTTTTACTTCTTCAAAGTCTGCATCGACAACATTTTCTTTGCCTTGACTTTTGTCATCTGTACTTGCTCCTTGTTGTGTATTTTTTTTACCAGCATCTTTTTGCTGGCTTTTGTACACAGCTTCTCCAAGTTTCATTGAGGATTGAACTAAAGCCTGTGTTTTTTTCTTTACTTCTTCTATATCTGTACCTTTTAAAGCGTTTCTTAAATCAGAAATTCCAGTTTCTATTGATTTCTTATCAGTGTCTGAAATTTTACTTCCATGTTCTTTTAAATTCTTTTCAGTTGTATGGACTATCATGTCAGCTTGATTTCTTGCATCAACCGTTTCTCTTTTTTTCTTATCAGCTTCTTTATTTGCCTCTGCATCTTTTACCATATTTTTAATTTCTTCATCACTCAATCCCCCAGAAGCCTGAATTTGTATTTTTTGTTCTTTTCCTGTACCTTTATCTTTTGCTGAAACGCTTACAATTCCATTTGCATCTATATCAAATGCTACTTCAATTTGCGGAACTCCCCTTGGTGCATTTGGTATTCCAATTAATTCAAAATTTCCTAACAATTTGTTGTCAGCAGCCATCTCTCTCTCGCCTTGTAAAACTCTAATAGAGACTGCCGGCTGATTATCCTCAGCAGTTGAAAAGACCTGGCTTTTTTTAGTAGGAATTGTTGTGTTTTTTTCAATAAGTTTTGTAGAAATTCCACCTAGCGTTTCTATTCCCAACGATAAAGGAGTTACATCTAAAAGAAGTACATCTTTTACATCACCTTGAAGAACCCCGCCCTGAATTGCTGCTCCCATTGCAACCACTTCATCAGGATTAACACTTTTATTGGGAACTTTACCAAAAAAATTTTTTACTGCTTCAACTATTTTTGGCATTCTAGTCATTCCTCCAACTAGGATTACTTCATTTATTTCTGCCGCACTGAATCCAGAATCTTTTAATGCCACCTCACATGGTTTAAGAGTTTTTTTTATTAAATTTTCAACAAGTGCTTCTAGTTTTGCTCTAGTCAATTTTATATTTATATGTTTTGGACCAGTTTTATCTGCAGTGATAAATGGTAAATTAATTTCTGTTTGTGATGTAGAAGAAAGTTCTATTTTTGCTTTTTCAGCTGCTTCCCTCAGTCTCTGGAGAGCCAATTTGTCAGTTTTTAAATCAATCCCATTGTCTTTTTTAAATTCATCAGCTAAATAATTTACAACTTTATCATCAAAATCTTCACCACCTAAAAAGGTATCTCCATTTGTAGATTTAACCTCAAAAACTCCATCTCCAATTTCAAGAATTGATACGTCAAACGTGCCTCCACCTAAGTCATATACAGCAATCTTTTTTCCTCCTTTTTTATCCAATCCATATGCAAGAGAGGCAGCTGTAGGTTCATTAATAATTCTCAATACTTCTAAGCCTGCAATTTTCCCCGCATCTTTAGTTGCTTGTCTTTGTGAGTCATTAAAATAAGCTGGAACAGTAATAACAGCTTGTTTTACTTCCTGGCCTAAATACTTTTCTGCTGTTTCTTTCATTTTTTGTAGAATAAAAGCAGATATCTGTGAAGGAGAGTATTTTTTCCCCCTAGCTTCTAACCATGCATCATTGTTTTCAGCTTTAATAATTTTGTAAGGTACTTTTGCAATATCTTTTTTGACTGTTTCATCGTCGAAATTTCTTCCAATTAATCTTTTAACTGCAAATAGGGTATTTTCATGATTAGTTACAGCTTGTCTTTTTGCGGCTTGACCAACTAATTTTTCATTATTTTCTCCAAATGCAACTACAGACGGAGTCGTTCTTGTTCCCTCAGCATTTTCCAATACTTTTGCCTGTGAGCCTTCCATCACGGCAACACATGAATTTGTAGTTCCTAAATCAATTCCTATAACTCTGCTCATAAAATCAGTTTCCTTTCATTTTTATATGGGTGTTTTTTTTACAACTACAAGTCAAAAAATTCATTTTTTATTAGCTTTTTCGGGGGGTTTTTTTGTAACTCCTACCAAAGAAGGTCTAAGTAGACGATCTTTCATCATATACCCTTTTTGTATTTCTTGAATAACTATGCCTGATTCTTTTGTATTGTTTTCAATCTCTAGCATAGCTTGGTGAAAATTTGGGTCAAATTTTTTATTGATACATTCTATAGATTCAATTCCACTTCTTTTAAAAATTGATATTAAATCTTTTTTAATAACATCAATACCATCAATAATTTTGCTTAAATCTTTATTATCTTTTAAATTTTCATCATTTTTAAATGAGGTAATAGCTCGGTCGATATTATCTAAAAGAGATAAAGATTCTCTTGCAAAATTAAAACCACCAAATTCAAAAGCTTCTTCTTTTTCTTTTTCAAATTTTTTTCTTTGATTTTCCATTTCCGCCATAGTTCTCAAAAGTTTTTCTTGAGTACTTTTAAGCTTTTCCTCAACAGATTCTTCCTTTTTTATATCCGGCGTTTTTTTTATTTCTTCTTCTTTTTTATCGAGATCATTATCTTGTGATAAATCTTTTTTTAGCTCATTTTTTTCTGATTTTGTCATCTCCTTGCTATATGGTAATTTTAAAAAAAAATACTAGTCTAGAATGGATAAAATTGAAGAAATAATAATTGGTACAAATAATCAAGGAAAATATAAGGAAATATGCGATTTGATACCAGATAAAATAAAAAAATATTCACCTAAAAAGTTAGATATTTTATCCCCAGAAGAAACAGGAAAAAGTTTTAAAGAAAATTCTTTTATAAAAGCATCATATTTTTCTAAACAAGCAAACCAAATTTGTTTATCAGATGATTCCGGTCTAGAAATAGATTTATTGGAAGGTAAGCCTGGAATTTATTCTTCAAGGTGGGCAGGCATAAAAAATAATTTTGATTTAGCAATAAGAAAAGTTTTTAAAGAAATGAGCCAAGTTAAAAAAAATTGGCAAAGCGAAAGTAATGCTAGATTTATATGTTGCATGACTCTTTACTGGCCTAACGGAAAAAATTTTTTTACAGAAGGAAGTATTAAAGGTAAAATTTCAAATACAAAAAAGGGAAAAAATGGATTTGGATATGATCCAATTTTTATTCCAGATGGTTATAAACAAACATTTGGGGAAATGGACCCCAAATTAAAAATGTCTATTGATCATAGGTTTAATGCATTTCTTAAATTAAAGAAATTTTTTATTTAATATACTTTAATAAATTTTTTTTTAGAAATTTTGTAAATTTTTAACTTTTGCAGGCTTTGATTGCCCACTATAATAAATTCTCCATGTAGACCTTTAAAACCTTTTTTATTATATAATTGATCTACTTTAAATTGAAAATTATTGTTAAGCCAACAGTAGTAAATTAATCCAAGAGCATCATAAGCAAGTATTGAAACTTGGTTGGGCTCTTCATTAAATATATTTGAGAATTTTTTATTAAACTTTTTTGAATTATCAAAATCTATAGAAGGAAAATGTAAATTTTGTGTAGCGTTTTCGTCAAAAAAAGTTTCATCAAACCATTGATTTATAGTAAAAAAGTTAACTTTTTTGTTAGAAACATCTGAAAACATGAAAGATGTTAGAACACTTTTTAGTCTTTCTCCAAAATCTAAAACAAAAACCGAATCAAAATTTACTTCACCCAAGGTGTGCATTTGTTCTAATTTTTTTAATTCTTGTTTATGTTTATATAAATCTGACTTTTCTAATATTTTAATTCGTCTCTCTAGATCTTTTTTTCTTTCTCTATATTTGGTTATTTTTTCTATTTCTCCAGTAATTTTTCTTGGGTTTGTATCGTAAGAATATGTCCTATAAAATTTTAATATATCCTTTTGTTTTATAGATTTTGACTGTTCATTGAATTCTGAATTTGGTGAAAGAAATAATGTTTTATTAACTTTAATTTCATCAAAATATTTTTTTAGAACATTTATTTGTGAATCAATATTAATCCCAAAAGCGACTGTATTTTTTGGAATTTTATTGGTTTTATTTGTTAGTGAAATAAAAGTGATATTGTTTATTTCACCGAGTCTTTCTAAACTATCATAAAAAATTGGCCCTATAACAATTTCTATTCCTTCTTCTTCAAATTTTTTGGCTGATTGATAGGCATCGAATGCATTTCCCTTACTATCTTGAGGATAAATTTTTATATTTTCATCTGATATATCATAGAGAGCTAGCTGAATAGCTTTTAAAAAAGATTCACCAGTATCTTTGAATTCTCCTGATAGAGGAAGCAGAACACCTATTTTTAATATATTTTTATTTTCCAAATTTTTTTCTTGGGTAGCTGCACTACTATTTATTGTAAATGATAAATAAGTTAGTATTAAAAATGTAATTAATTTTTTCATAAATTAAATTCGCTTAAATAATATAAGATATAATTTAGGCATCAAATGGACAAAAATAAACAACAAACAATTAACCCAGGTCTTTACCTAGTGTCAACTCCAATTGGCAATATGGAAGATATAACATTTAGAGCTTTAAATGTTTTAAAAAAATCGGACATTATTTTATGTGAAGATACAAGAAGATCAGGAAAATTACTTTCTTATTTTAATATAAAAAATAAACTTATACCATATCATAAATTTAATGAAGAAAAAATCAGTGACAGAATAATTGATTCTATAAAAAAAAATAAAATTGTTTCATTAATTTCAGATGCTGGAACACCAACTATATCAGACCCAGGAATGATACTTGTTAAAAAATGTATACAAGAAAATTTATTTGTTTTTCCAGTGCCAGGACCCTCAGCAGTCACCTCTGCGGTTAGCGCTTCTGGGTTTAGTGATAAATATTTATTTTATGGATTTTTAGTAAAAAAAGAAAAGGAGTTAGAAAAAATTCTTAATAGTTTAAGTAATATCGATTATTCTTTAGTTTTCTTTATACCTGCTTCAAAAATTAATTTTTACATAAACCAATTTAAAAAATATTTTTTAGATAGAAAAATAGTTATAGCTAGAGAAATGACAAAAATTCATGAAGAATTTATTAGAAGTAAAGTAGAATTAATAAAAAATTTGCCACAAAACATAAAGGGAGAATTAACTGTTGTTTTGTCTGAAAAAAAGAAGGAAAAAAAAATTAAAAAAGAAATCACCGAATCAGTTAAGATAGAAATAAGAAAAATGATAAAAAGATATAGTCATAAAGATGTAGTTCAATTTATTTCAAAAAAAGAAAATTTACCAAAAAAAATAATTTATGAATATTGTTTAAAATTAAAAAAATTAAAATGAAGAAAAGACTTTTAATATTATTTTTTCTGTTTTTTTTAACTGCTTGTGTTGGCTCCTCTTCGGGCGGAGTATTTGGTACAGGTGTAAGTATAGCTTTAGATCCTAGGACATTAGGAACTCAAATAGACGATTCAATCATGCAAAAAAATTTATTTGCAAGGCTGGCTTTTACAGATAAAGAATTTTTTTAAGTGGTAAGGCGGATGAACCTGAAGAAAAGTTATTAATAACTAAAATGGCATGGGAAACTAAAGGAGCAAGATCTGTAAAAAATAATATTTCAATAAAACAAAAATTTTCTTTTAAAAATGTTGCTACAGATGTTTTAATAACTTCTCAATTAAGAGCTGCATTAATATTCAATAAAAATGTAAAAGCTGCGAACTTTAATATTGATACAATTAACCAAAAAACCTATGTTTTTGGAATAGCACATAACGAAGATGAAAAAAAAGAAATTATTCAAGAAGCAAAACAAATAGTTGATCTTAAAGAACTTGTGACTAGTATCTTAATGGTTTCTGATCTAAGCAGGCAAAGAGAGTAAATTAATTTTTTTTGTAATCAATTACCTCTGCAGAATAAGCTGCGACTGAAGCTAAATTTAAAATATCTGATGTAGATGATCTTAAAGGTGCATGGTCCAATAATTTTAGCACCACCCAAAGTTTTCATCATCTTTAATGAGATTGCAGCACTATGTTGTGCTGGCATAATTAATACGTTAGCGTTTCCCACAATAGCTGAGAAAGGGTAAAGGTCTTTATATTCTTCATCTAAAGCTACATCTGGTTGCATTTCTCCATCAAATTTAAAATCAACTGACTTGTTTTTTAACACCTCAACAGCATCTCTTATATGTTTTGTTCTTTGAGTTATTGGTATTCCAAAAGTTGAATGAGATAAAAAAGCAATTTTAGGATCAAAACCAAACAATCTAACAACTCTTGCACATGAAGTTGCTATATCAGCAAGCTGTTGTGCATTAGGATATTCATGAACATGTGTATCTGCCATAAATATAGTTTTACCTCTACTTACCACCATACTTAGAGCAAACATTATTTCACCTGGTCTAGGTTCTATTACCCTCTTTACCTTACCTAGGGATGCAGAATAACGTCTAGTATTTCCGGTTACCATGGCGTCCGCGTCGCCACTAGCAACCATGCATGATCCAAACATAACTCTGTCGTTTCTAATTAATCTATCACAATCTATTTGTAAAAGTCCCTCTCGCTGTAATTTTTCATAAAGAAGTTGAGTATATTTATTTCTTTTTTCTTTATTTGTTGAGTTAACTATTTCTATTTTAAAATTTTCATCGAGACCAATTTCTCTTAATCTTTCTTTAACTTTTTCTTCTTTTGCTACTAAAATGGGGGTTCCTAACCCACTATTTTTAAAAGCAATTGCTGCCTTTAAAGTATTTTCGTCTTCTCCTTCAGCAAAAACAACTCTCTTCTGAGTTT
>LWDU01000291.1_pt1 | contig 13321 bp, 12 predicted proteins | sample 727161 | NCBI WGS metagenome assembly LWDU01 (sample SAMN04566230, study PRJNA314399) | hydrothermal vent metagenome | isolation source: deep sea hydrothermal plume seawater | place: Mexico: Gulf of California, Guaymas Basin | collected 2004-07-11 | reverse complement strand
AGGAGATCAGCCAAGAACCCCGTGAAGAAAAAGTTGCGTCCATCGGTTGTGTTCGTGCTCTTGGCAGCAGGCCTCGTGGCGTGGCTGGTATGGCTCCCGTCGGATCCCGAATACGCCGGATGGCACTCAGATCCACCAAACCAGCCTGCCCACGAGTGGCCCACGGCCGACGGATTCACGGGAAACCACCGCTCAGAGCTCCGCGATATTACGCCTGACAATGTCATGCACCTCGAGGTCGCCTGGATCCATAGGACTGGAGACGTCAGCCAAGGTGGGGACGGCGAAGCATCTACTGCGTTCCAATCTACGCCAGTCATGGTCGACGGGGTTCTGCACGTTGTCACTCCGTTCAGTCGGGCACTTGCACTCAACCCCGAGACCGGCGAGGAACTCTGGAGCTTTGACCCGCACATGGACCGGTCGGACTCCATTCAGGGCAAAGTAACGACGCGTGGGCATTCGGTATGGATCGATTCGCTTGCGACCCCGGGCGAGGAGTGCGCGCAGCGTGTCTTTCTTGCGACGTTCGATGCTCAGCTGTTTTCCCTCGATGCCCTGTCTGGGCAGCCCTGTGAGGCGTTCGGAGACCAGGGCTGGCTGGACCTCGGTGCAGATGTTGCACGGATTGAGGGACGTCGAGGCCAATACAAGCAGACTGCACCGCCCGCGATTCTCAGGGACGTGGTAGTCGTCGGGTCGAGCATCTTAGATAACAGGCTCGCCGCCGCAACGAGCGGCGTCGTGCGCGGGTTCGATGTACGAACCGGTGTCCTCCTTTGGTCCTGGGAGCCTCTGCTGGAGATGGACGACATTCCCGAGAACAGAACTCAATTACCTCCGGGAGCAGGTAACGCCTGGGCCACGCTCACCGCAGATGAACAAAACGACCTGGTTTTCGTCCCGACCGGCAGCCCCAGCCCCGACCACTATGGCGGTTGGCGACCGGGCGATAACCGCTACGCCAACTCGTTGGTAGCGCTGCGAGGCACTACGGGAGAGGTCGTCTGGCACTATCAGATGGTGCATCACGACCTTTGGGACTATGACCTGCCCTCCCCACCACTTCTCTTTACGCTTCGTCGGGATGGTGTCGAGATCCCGGCCGTGGTTCAAAGCACGAAGATGGGGTACCTGTTCTTTTTCCACCGACTCACGGGCGAGTTGCTGTTCCCGGTCGAGGAGCGTCCCGCTCCCGCTAGTGACGTGCCTGGTGAGAAGGCGTGGCCGACCCAACCCGTGCCGGTGCTACCAGCCCCCCTGCACGTGCAGGCCCTGACTCCCGAAGATGCCTGGGGACTCACGCCTCTGGATCGGCGCTCCTGTCGCCGTCGAATAGAGGCACTTAGGTCCGAGGGCATCTTCACACCACCCAGTCTCCAGGGATCGATCGCGTTCCCGAGCTTCTTCGGCGGTATGGAGTGGGGGGGGATGGCCTACGATCCATCCTCGGGCCTCCTGGTGACCAATACCAATAGAGCCGCCGCGGTCCTAACCCTGGTTCCCTTTGAGCAGGCTTCGGAGGCCACCTTGAGTAGAGGTGGCTTGCTCGACATGCAAACGCCGACACCGTACGCGATTAAGCGGGAACTGCTCTGGTCGCCGATCGGCTTACCCTGTATCAAGCCACCCTGGGGTCTCCTGCATGCGATTGATGTCCGTTCAGGCCAGCTCCGATGGGAGATACCTCTGGGGGGCCTGAGCGACATTGCGAAAGGTCTCCCCACGCCAACTTCTTGGGGCTCGGCGAGCCTTGGGGGACCTCTGATCGCCGGGGGGCTGGTATTTATAGCAGGGACGCTGGACAGCCGCATTCGCGCGTTCGACTTGGCGACCGGCGAGCTACTTTGGTCCGACAAGCTGCCCGCTGGCGGACAGGCCACGCCTCTGACGTACCGCGCACACGTCGGAGGTCGGCAGTACGTCGTGATCAATGCCGGAGGTCACAGCGATCTTCAAACTAGGCTAGGCGACTACGTGGTCGCGTACGCCCTACCCGTCGACTCCAGGGAAGTGGTTCGAGGTCGTGAGTGACGTAGCCCTGGTCACCGGGGCGACCGGCCTACTCGGCTCCTACCTGGTGGAGCGACTTCTCGAGGACGGCTGGGATGTCCGGGCATTGGTCCGGCGTCCGGAACAAGCCCGATGGCTCGAGGAGGCTGGCGCGATGTTGTTTGCAGGAGACATCGCCGATCGGCCATCCATCACGTCTGCGGCATCAGGCTGTTCACTCGTCTTTCACGCCGCGGCTTCCGTGGGTGTCGGCACCGATTGGGAAGCCTTCAGGCTCGGGAACGTGGGGGGAACTGAAAATGTCCTCCACGCATCGGCGGCAACGGGTGCCCGTTTCGTGTTTTTCAGTACCACCGGTGTCTTCGGTCGAGCCCGCTATCGAGAAGTCCTAACCGACGAATCAGTCCCACTTCCAAAGCTGCCCCAGCACGAAGTGTACGGCCGCTCGAAGCAGGCGGCGGAACGCCTCGTCCTCGAAGCCCATGAGCGTGGTACGGCGTGGACGGCCATCATCCGACCGTCTGTTATGTACGGCGTGCGGGACCGTCAATTCGTGCCAAGAATTGCCCCTATTCTACAGCGAGGGTTTTTCCCGCTTCTGGGTGGCGGAACTTCAACCATGAGCCTCACGCACGCGCGGTCGATCGCCGAAGGGGCGTTGCTGGTTGGTACGAACGAAAGTGCCGGTGGAAAGATCTATCACCTCACGGACGATTTCCCGATCACTGTGTCTGACCTTGTACGCTACGGAGCCGAGGGACTCGGCTGCCGGGTGCGCCAGGTCCATGTCCCAACAGCTGTGGCGAAGATCGGTTTCGGTGTGCTCAAGCCATTCCTTGTAGCAATCGGCCGGAGTGACCTGGCCCCTCACACGGAGGGCACGCTCGACATGTTAACGCGCAACAATCCGTTCACCTCGAGACGCGCCCGGGAGGAGCTGGGTTGGGTTCCGACGACGCGCCCAGAGGCCGGTATACCGGAGGCATTCCGGTCATGGAAAGTCCGAGTGACGTCTTCGCTTGACACCAGTTGTTCTTAGGACTGGCGGGGTAGTCTAGGCACTGTAACTGGGCCGGACTCCAACACCTCGGGCCTTCTCATAGAAAGCCCGTATCCTAGAGCACCTACTAACCTCTCATCACCCTCTCGTGCAGGGTTTCGACAGTTCTCCAGGCAGCCTGGATTGCACCTTCAAGCCAAGCCGGTCGCGTTCCGGTACCCGCTGAGCCCAAGTATATGCGGCCGTCGGGCTTGCTGAGTTGTTCACGGAGTGCGAGGCGGGGAGTGCTACCGTATGCTCCAAGGCTGTAGGGGACTTTCTCCCACCACACAGAGTACGCAGACTCTAATTCATCTCGGATCTGTGGGTGGACCTTACTGGCCTGCGTTAGCACATGATCAAGACGGCCCTGTAATGACTTCTCCGACAGACCAGCTTGATTGCCTCCACCGTAGTAACCCAGCAGCACGCCTTTTTCTGAAAAATAGTCGTTCGATGGATACGAAAATTCACCGAGTTGTAGGCTTCTACTCCACAGGTGGCCCCCAAAAATTCCATCATCCTCTTCCCAAAAGCGTCTCTTCATCTGCAATCCCATCTTCGCGGATGAGCTGTGTCGGGTTTGATCGACGGCGGCTGCCATGTCAGAAGAAAGATTGACATCGATCTCTTTGAGTATGGACATGGGCAGGCAGCATACGCAGTAGTCTGCAGTCTCCCTGTACTCCTCCCCACTACCGGTATCGCGGTATGTAACTTCCACTGCGTCCTCAGTCTGATGTACTGATTGCACTTCAGCTCTGAGCTTGATGCGTTCACCGATCACTCTCTGGAAGGCTAAGGGAATCTGCATCATGCCTCCGATCGGCTGAAACACCGGATCTGGACCCCCAGTGCCTGCATAGAGCGACCGTACCCTGGAACCGAATCCTGATTTCAGAAGAGCGCTAAGATCGTATCGTTCTTCTGATCCGCGAGAAGTAGGGGGCCTATACGCGTAGTCTTCGTTATCGAGATATCCCGCTCTCACTAGGAACTCCATCAGGAGTTCTTGGTCTTCCGCTGTGAGAGACACGTCGATCTGGCCTTGATCTGCTGCTTTGGCCAATAGTTCGGTCGTCGAACCCCAGAGGTCCGCCTTGGCTTCCCTGAGTCGAACACGCTGACCAGATAAGGGGCCAATCTCGGTATTTTCCTCATAGGAGTAGTTAGCATCACTCCAGTTCACGAAGAGCTCGAGGGGTACCCCCAACTCCTTGCAATACCCAAGAACCGCCTGATCACGGTTCGGGATCCGCCATGCTCCTGCATTGAAATATTGACCTTCATCGAAATCACAGACTTGAGTCTCGCCTCCGATTTCCGTGTGCTGTGAGCCACGCCGGACGCTCCAGCAGAGACCTCCAACCCAGTTGCGTGCTTCAAGAACCTGGTAGTTATAGCCGAGCTTCCCGAGTTCGTAACCGACCGTGAGTCCTGAGAGTCCACCCCCCAGTACGATAACCCGGGTAGCTGGCTGCATACCGCTCAATATGGGCCGAGAAGGTGACTCAGGACCCATTAGATCCCAGGCGTCCATAGCGCCGATCACAAGCGATGAACCGCAGAGTGCGCCGAACCGTTTCAGGACCTGGCGACGAGTCACGTAGTCAGTGCTCATAGAATTTCTTGGACAAAGGAAACTATGTCATTCTGATTCCCAGAATATTTCTTTACCCTTCGTCTACTGTTCTTTGAGACATCCATAACCTAAACCTAGTGACTTCTTGACAAGAGCTTCTCGCAACATAGGTGCTCAGACTGTCGTTGCCACCCAAGGGGGAGGTAGATGGTTTCACGATCTTCAACTCTAATTCATTGGATTGGTTTTCTGGCAACATGCTTCATGTTGGTTGCAGCACTCTTAGACCAAAGTAGAGATGAATTCCTAATACATTTCATAGCTTCTATGATTCCCAATACGTCTTGTTGGGCAGTAGCCTGTCTCCTTGGTGGTTCTAGAAATTTTCTTCCTTTCTTGGGTAGGGACAGAAGCACTAGACGGTAGGGCACACCTCAACCCCGTATCACATCTATTTCAGATCTCGATCCTGATGAAGACGGACAGTTACAGATTCGCCACTGTGCTTGCGCTCGCGACAGCATTTATCCTCGTCTGGCTCATCGGTGCGGTTGGTGTGATCGGAGTTGAGGGGGACCCCTTCGACTTGATGTATTTCGGGGTGCTCGCCGTCGGAATCATTGGCGCCGTCATCGCACGTTGCCAGCCACATGGAATGGCACGAGCCTTGTTCGCGACAGCGTTTGCTCAAGCGTTGGTCACCGTGATCGCGTTGCTCGCTGGGAAGCATCAGAGCAGTGTTAGCTCTGTCCCCGAGATCTTGATTTTGAACGGGTTCTTTATCGCGCTGTTTCTCGGATCTGCACGGCTGTTTGGGAATGCCATGGGGGAGGAAACTCCTACGGGCGATTTTGAAGTTTAATCCCTACTTCCAAAAAATTTGATTATACGAACTACCAACAGCACGGTTACGAGCACAAGTAAGAACAAGAAAACCACTTCCCCGAGTGAGAATCCCTGTTCGGAATACTCCATCGGTATACGATTAGCTTGGATGAGAGTTATTGGTAGCAAGGCCACCGGCCTAACCTCCTTTTTGGGTCGCCCTGTAGTTGCCACCTATCAACAGTGTTTTACTCAGGGGATCTTCTAGTCTCAACCGGTTTCACCGAACCTACCGGTGAACTATGATTGGTCACGATGTATCCGACCAGAAAGAAGGCATTCAAAGAATAGGACATTTACCCCTATGACACGTCAGATGTCGTCGGTAGTTCTGCTTCTCGTCACCCTATCGGTCGTCTCGTGCACGACACCGCCACAGTCCACGGAAGAGGCTTTGCCGGAAGCCACCGAGGAGGCGGCATCGGACGAGCAACCGGAGGAGCAGGAGGAGGCGACTTCCGCAGACACGATCATTCGGTTGGATCCGAACGCCGAGGACCTCGAGGTGTGGAAAGAGAGAGACATCTCGGAGGATCCACCCCGAGAACCGGGACCGATTACGACCTTTGGACCACTGACCTTCTTCGGGTTGCCTATCGCGATGACGACTGAGGACTTGGTCGCTGGCGAAGTGGAGGTGGCATTCATCGCAGCCCCGGTCGACATGGGGAGCGGATATCGAGGCGCTGGCGAAGGACCCACCGCAATGCGTGCACTCCGCCGTGGCGGCGGCAGCATGGAGACGCTGGTGAAGTGGAGGACGGAACTGAAGGGCGTCGACTATGGCGACGCGCCCATCGACAAGCTGAGTCTGGAGCGTAGCATGCCATCGATCCGACGGATGGTCCGGGAGATCGCGGAGACGGGCGCGATCCCCATCATCATCGGTGGTGATCACTCCATCGAATACGCCAATGTCGCCGGGCTCGCCGATGTCTATGGTAAGGAAAACGTTGGTGTCATCCACTTCGATGCTCACTACGACGCTGGAGAATCTCGCACAGGTCACCTGATCACCCATGGACGCCCCATACGTCGGCTGATCGAGGAAGGACACGTACTTGGCGAAAATTACATTCAGGTGGGCCTTCGAGGTGGGTGGCCCGGACCGGACGGGTTCGAGTGGATGCGGGAAAACAATCTGCGCTACCACACGATGGCGGAGATCGATCGTGACGGTTGGGGAGCGGTTATGGATCTGGTTCTCGATGAAGCGAATGACGGGCCGCAGTATCTGCACATCTCTTTTGACATCGATGTCATGGACCCGGCGTATACTGCGGGAACTGGAACACCGGTAGCGGGTGGGCTGACACCCCGAGAGGTGTTTCCTCTCATCCGAGGTCTCTGCGCTGAGAACAACGTGGTGGGGTTTGACTTGGTCGAACTGGCTCCTCTTCTCGATGCAGGTTACACGAGCGTACTTAACTCCAAGAAAGTCGTCGACGAGTGCCTGACGGGGGTCGCGTTGAAGAAGAAAGGGCTCAGTGGTCGGGACTACCTGAACCCGCTCACGCGACGAGACGGCCGACGGTAGCGGGCCGCGTTGAAGGCCCCTCTATTGAGAGATGAGTAATACGACGTCGCAACCCTCTTTTTTTCAGCGAGCATTGCGGGAGCCCGTCGTCCATTTCACGCTCATCGCGGTGATCTTCTTCCTCGTCACCGAATTCGTCAGTTCTGGCCGCCGCGAGGTCATCGAGATTGACCGTCAGGAGGTCGCGTGGCGCATCCAGCAGATCGAGGGGGATACTCCTCTAAGTGAGGAAGAACGCAGGCTAGCTGAACGCGCCTATATTGACGAGCAGATTCTGGCACGAGAGGCTCGCATTCTCGGATTCGATGACGACCAACGGATCCGGTCCATCCTATCCCAGAAGATGCTCCACATCCTGAGTGGCGGGGTTATTCAACCCACCGAAGCTGAGCTTCGGGCCTACTATAAAGAGAACGAACTGCGTTACGTGCGGGCGCCTTCCGTGACTGTGGATGAGGTTGTGGTGATGGCTGGTGGATCGGGGACGCTGCCTCCCGAGCTTGGCACCGGACTAGATGTCGAGCGTTTCGCAGAAAATGAGCGCCTCAGGCATGCCGTCCTGACACAGGTGACCATAGACGACCTCTCACTTGTCTTTGGGCCAGAGACTGCCGCAAAGGTATTCGAAGCTGAGCCGGGAGTATGGGTTGGACCCCAGCAGACAACTCTGGGCGAACATTGGTTTCGGGTTACCGATCGCTTCGATGAAGTGATTCCCCCTGCTTTCGATGCGATTTTGGGACAAGTCCGATACGACTGGATCGGCGAAAAAGAAGAAGCACTCCTTCAGGAGCGAATCGCCGAGCTTCGCGAACTCTACTCAGTGAAGTTCATCGGCGAGGGACCCTCGAGGTGAGACGCCTTGCACGCTTCGCGCCACTCGGCATCATGGCTTTGGTCGCGATGCTGCTTGTGCTGACAACTCGCTTTGCAGCAGCTCATGACGTGGGGATCACCTCCGTCGCACGTGTCTTCATCGACCAGGTCGGAGAGGGTCGGTACACGCTATCCATCGTCGATATCGGCCTGCCTCCTATTGGAGATTCTCCGGGTGTGCTGCCGTCCGGCTGTCGACATCTTCCGGAGGAAGGAGTGCGCGGAACGGTGGCGTTATTCCGGTTCCAGTGTGACGACGAGCTTATGTTCGACGATGTCATCACCCTCCCTTGGGATTTGGCAGGCGTTGTGGCGATCGCCCGTTGGAGCGACGGTACTGATGCTTCCGCGTACTTCCGAGGGAAAGGCAATACGGTACCGGTTCAATTGGGAGATCTTCTCGCGGGTGCAGGATCCGGATTCCGCCTCGCAGAGCGGTACTTTGCACTCGGGACCGAGCACATCCTGCTCGGAATCGACCACCTACTCTTCGTCCTTGGACTCCTACTATTGGTTCGGGGGGCGGGACCTCTAGTGAAGACCATCACGGCCTTCACCATTGCGCATAGTATCAGCCTGGCAGCTGCCGTCATGGGGGTAGTCACGCTAGACCGGGGCCCGGTGGAAGCTGCCATCGCGCTGTCCATCGTGCTTTTGGCCCGAGAGATTGTCGTTGGGTACAGCGGCCATACGCATCTCGTACACCGCCGACCTTGGCTCGTAGCTTTCGTCTTTGGATTGTTGCACGGGCTCGGTTTCGCGGGAGCCCTAGGGGAGATTGGGTTGCGTAGCGCGGACGTCCCGCTCGCCCTCCTCACCTTCAACTTGGGAGTGGAAGCCGGCCAGCTCGCGTTCGTCGTCCTGCTTGTCTTACTGAATAGGATGGCGGGAGAAACCCTGCGTTTTCGTGTTCCCCGGTTCGAGCCTGCACTTGGCTACGCCTTGGGCGGGCTTGCAATGCTCTGGCTATTCGACCGGCTTCCCGCGGTGTGGGGTGCGTAGCGAGCCACTACAACTTTAGTGGCACCCCTCCTTATTACTTCTTCCTTTGAGTATCCATCGGAGAAGACCCCAGCAAACCAAGACGATTCCCAAGTTACTCAGTTCACTATTACTGATGAGCAAACCAACGCCTACCCAGAACGGAAGCCAAGCACTACCGAATGCAGCTCGCAAGCTTATCACTTAATGGTTCTCCGTTATAACCGAGGGCGTTGGACCTTATTCAGCGCCTGTATCCCCGCTCTAGCGCAGAGGCTACTGAGTCCCAGTTATATGTGTATTGAATACGACGGCTTATCTCGTTGATCACAGTTGATCCCTGGTCGGCATTGGTCATAACGACCAGGCCATAGCCTTTCACTTTGTGTGCGAGCATTAGGGCCCTGAAGCCCCAATTACTTCCACCATGACTGAAGTACCAGCCCTCGCCGATCTTGCTCACAGTAAAACCGATTGCGAAGGGACCCACGCCGACCGGATTCAGCATCTCTTGAACCATGGACTGAGAAAGCACACGATTCGACTCCCCGCGAGCAGAGCGCTGCACTTCGATTATAAGACGGGCTAGATCAGTGGGAGTCGTCCAGAGGCCCGCGGCTGCGTGCTCAGGATATACATGCCACTTTGGACCGCGGGATTCACCGTTGTTGTCATGTGCTCGGGCAGCATTCTTGTTGTGTTCCAAAGAGATGGGCTGAACATACGAGCTGCGTGTCATGCCAATCGGGGTGAGCACTCCGTCCTGCATTAGATCCACGAATGGACGGCTACGGACATCGGAGAGAGCGAGCTCCATGACCGTGACGCCGCCACCCGAATACTCATAGAATGTCATTGGTTCGCGTTCCATGAACACTCTACCGACGTTCGAAAGCTCGTGGCCTTCTAAGATTTGTACGATGGTTGGAAGCGGTTGCTCCGGATCATAACCCGGGAATCCAAAACCGTCTCCAAGACCTGAGGTGTGACTGGTGAGCGTGCGCGGTGTTACAGGTCGGATTCGGGTGAATTCTCTACCATCAAGAGTCCATGAATCCAGGATATCGTTGATATCATCATCTAGCTTAAACAAGCCATCTTGGACTGCTCTGAGGACTCCCATCGCTGCAACTGGTTTGCTGATAGAGGCTGCTTGGAACATCGTTTCAATGTCAACGAGCTGACCTGTCTCGACATCAGTCATCCCATAGGCTTTCGCCCAGTGGATCTTGAAATCGTGAATGACTGCAACAGAGACACCCGGAACTCCAAATTCTTCCAGGAGTTCAGCGACTGTGCGCGTTCCGAGTCCGTCCTCACCGGGTTGGGTTTGAGTTTGCTCTATAGCGGCTTGTGCAGAGACCGCTGAAATTTGCGCTTCGAGTGGAGTTTCTAGACACAGCGACAAGCTGACACCCACACAGACAACGAAGTTCAGCTTATCCATGTTCTTGTCAGCCCTCCAACGCTGTGACATCGCTCAGGAGTGTAAAGCCCATCTCCTCGTCCGCCATCATCTCAACGTAATCGATCCAAATCCGGGTCGGATACCCACGGCCGGGGTCGAAGTCGACTTGCACCTCGTGTGCGCTCTGGTCGTAGGCGTCCTGTACAAGATCGAAAAGGCCATCGATTGTCCTGAACAACTCAGGGTCATGTGCTACCTCCGATGCGAGTTCGGTGACACCGGTTATGACTCCATCCTGAACGGTTACCCGAACATCGGCCCTACCCAGGCAGTAGCAGTTTCTTACAACGTCGAACGTGTAGTCCGTTAGGCGTTGGGCTTCCCACAGTGTTCGGTAGTCAGCCAGGTCGTTTTCAGGCGTAGTCGGGCTCGCACATGCTCCGAGCAGTAGCAGAGTGGTTAGTCGGAGTCGCATCACACTTAAATCACAAATCATTGGCATTATTCAAAGCTAGGGGGATCAGTTAGCAGGACTACAGTCAAAAAACTCCCTGCCTCCCTCTCCGTGTGCAGGTACAATGCCACAAGAAAACGCCCTTTCTTCAATAAGTCTGTAGACTTTGTGTCCTCCCTCTATGACACCTACCGGGCTCGGATATGACAACTCAACGTCCGGTGTGGTGCCTATGGTCCTGCTAGGCGAGTGTCATCACTGCTAGGTCCTTACCTGGACCGATGTGCTTCCAGCTCTATTTCGATCATAAGCCCGGGTAGGGCGAGGCCTTTGACTTCGAGCCAGCTTCCGGTTGGAAACTGCTTGGTGTAAATCGAGCTCCGATAGGAAGAGACCTCGAGAAACCTCGCCATGTCGGTCGTAAAAATGTTCTCGGCAACTACGTCGTCGAAGGTATAGCCGTAGTGCTGCAGAACCTTGTCCAAATCGGAGTAAGCGTTCTTCATCTGCTGCTCGAGATCGCCGACGGCGGTCGGGGTTCCGGCGTCGTCCATACTCACAGCGCCGGAGATCTTGATGTCGTCACCGATCTTCACGGCGTGTGAGTAACCGAAGGCCCTTTCGGTCTCCGGCCGCAGAAGAAAGTACTCCGGCACTTCCGCCTCGACGGCTTGGTTGGCGGGTGTGGTGTCAGCGCAGCCGGAGAGGAAGGCTACGCTGAGAAGTGCGAGGGCGAGCTGCGATTCTGCCGTCATTGTCTTTCTCCTCGGGCTTATTTCAGTTCGGCTCTTAGAAAGCTTTACAAAGCGTACATCAGTAGGGGTAACCGAAAAGCCTTGGCATCCCGGGCTTCCAGTCCGGCAGCTCAGCCCAGGTATCACGATTTGGCATCACCACCATCGGTAGACTCTGGGCGTCGAGTACAGTGCCCTCCGGGATGACATCGTTTATGTCGAGCAGAAAGGCCGTCAGCGAATAGACCTCATCGTGGGTGAGAGTTCCTTCTCGATTGAGAGGCATGGCACGGTTGATATAATCCCATACAGCCGTCGCGTATGGCGCTCGGATCGGCAGGACTCGCCCATATGACCAAGGGTTGGCATCTGAGCCCCTTGAGGATTTTACCAACCTAGGAGCGCGACCCTCTGTTCCGTCTGCTCCGTGGCATCTCGCACACTTCCGCCTATAGGTTAGCGCGCCTTCCTCGGCGGTTCCGCTCCCCGCCGGGAGCTCCATTCCCGTAGGACTTATGGAGATATCCCAGGCGAGGACTTCATCTGCGCTCGGGGTCCTTCCCAGCCCAAACGTGGGCGACTGCGCTAGCGCGGCCGCCGGCCCGAGGAGGATCAGGACCGGGAGAAGCTTAAGCGAGCCCATTTGTAACGCTCCCGTTGCTTTGGACTCTCCAGGGCTGAATGGAATTGTCCAGGCCGCCCTCTCGCTGAGCTCGCGTCGGCTGGACTTGGCCCAGCTCGTCCGTGCAGCGCGACATGAGCATTGCCTCTGATCCGTCCCAAGTCCAGTTGAAGCTGAACGCGGTGTGCGCCATGCGCTGCGGCGTCCCACGGAAGTCGGCGTCCATCCAGTTTTCGCCACCGTCGGTGGATACTTCCACCCTGCTGACCACCCCGCCACCGGACCAGGCCAAGCCCCTGACCTCGTAGAATCCAGCGCCGGGCAGATCGAGTCCCCCGGACGGCCACGTGATGACCGACTTCGGTCCGACCTGATAACTCAGGGCGGCCTGGTCGGGGTCCTGACGAAGATGCCCGTAGTCGTTGTAGGTCATGTAGAACCGGTCGACCACCTTGATTCGCCTCAGCCACTTCACGTGGAGGATGCCCTCAAAGCCGGGAACCACGATCCGCAGCGGGAAGCCTTGCTGGGGGCGTAGGGGTTCGCCGTTCATGGCGTAGGCCACGATGATGTCGTCCATCGCCTTCGCCATCGGAAGGCTCGACGCCCCTTTTACTTCCTCCACCCCTTCCGCCACGATCCAGGTCCCGTCGGCTTGTACGCCCGCCTCTTCGAGGAGCGTACTCAGGAGGACGCCGGTCCATTCGGCGCAGCTGGTCATCCCGTGCGATTCGATGAGTCTCCCGCGTCGGGGACTCGAGCCGTTCCCCGCGCACTCGATGAAGTGAAGGCGGGTCACGGAAGGAAAACGCTTCAACTCATCCATAGTGAAGATCAGCTCACGGTCCACCAAGCCGTGGATCATGAGGCGATGCTCCGCGGGATCGATGGTCGGAACGATTGAGCCACGTGTGGTCCCGAAATAGAAGAGTGAAGACGGTGTGATCGCCCCCACCTGCTCCTCGAGCGGAGTCCCTATGTGAAAGACGAGCCCGAATTCGTCGGGTGACGGCCTGCCGTTGACCGGCTCCCGTACCGACGTCACGTGCTGGGAACGCTCTCCATAGGCGACCAGTTCGTCACTCGACCAGTCCTGGCCCTCTTGGGACTGGTCTTCGGCGGACTGCTCATCTGCTGCTGTAGCGTCTCGGATCACGGGCGCAGCCGCACCCAAGGTCAGACCACCTGCC
>LWDU01040779.1_pt1 | contig 13323 bp, 14 predicted proteins | sample 727161 | NCBI WGS metagenome assembly LWDU01 (sample SAMN04566230, study PRJNA314399) | hydrothermal vent metagenome | isolation source: deep sea hydrothermal plume seawater | place: Mexico: Gulf of California, Guaymas Basin | collected 2004-07-11 | reverse complement strand
CCGATGGTCTGGTTTTGAACTGGTTGACACCCCAACACGCGCAAGACACCGTTGCTTTGGCACACGAAATTGGGCGCGCAAACGGCCGAACGCCGTACACGGTGCTCTATGTGCGTCTCAGCCCCTATGACGCTCTCCACACCGACGCTGTCAACTACGACGCCATGGCGAACTATCACCAACATTTTGAACGGCAGGGTTTAACCAACCCTGAAGACGTTGTGGCTGGTACCTGTTTACAAAGCGACGATGTTGGTCAGGCTCGAGACAAACTCGCTGCTTGGGCCGACGCAGGGATTGACCTGGTGTGTGTCTACCCTCACGGACTAAACCAAAGCGAATACGAGTCGGCACTCGCAGAATTAACTAAATAATTCGTCACAAGAGCCAGCGCGGCGGTGGGAACTACTCCTGAATGAGGTGGGAAAGGAGCAGTTCAATTTCTTGATCAACGTTGCCTGGCACGAGGTAGTCATCTTCATTGCACACCTCATCGATTCGTTCGGCGACCGTTTCAAGCGTTAGATCGTCTTCGTAGATTCCTTTGGTCACTCCCATGAAGGCACGTCCCACCCGGCCACCTGACGCGGAGAGGGTTTCACCGTTGAGCGAACACGACTCGTGAGCCAAGTACGCCACTGCCGGAGCGACCTGGTGGGGACCCATTTGATAGGCCAGGTCTTCGCCGCTTAAACCGGTCATTTCGGCCATGGCCCCATCATCACCAAGTACGTCACCGGTCATACGGGTTAACGCGCCAGGAGCGATGGCGTTCACATGAATCCCGTAACGGGACCCTTCTATTGCGAGGGTTCGAGTAAACCCGTAGATGGCTGCTTTTGCGGCCGAATAAGCACTTTGGCCGAACGAACCAAACAATCCAGAACCCGAACTGGTGTTGACGATGCGCCCGTAGCCCACATTTTTCATATGTTCATATGCGGGTCGAGTCACAAAGAAACAGCCCTTGACGTGAACGTCGAGGATCGGTTCGAACTCATATTCCCCAATGTTGAGAAAGGTGCGGTTCCGAATAATTCCCGCGTTATTAATCAAAATATCAAGACGCCCAAATTCTGTTAACACAGCCGATACCATCGACTCCGCGCCTTGGCGTGTGGCTACTGAGTTACTGTTTGCCATGGCCACTCCGCCTGCCGCGGTGATCTCTTCAACAACAGCCACGGCTGGACTTGGATCGTGGTCTTGACCGCCCATAGTTGGCGACCCCAGGTCGTTTACCATGACCGCTGCTCCACGCGACGCGAGCAGGATTGCGTGTTCTCGACCTAAACCACCACCAGCCCCGGTTACCAGTGCCACTCGGCCGTCAAATCTCAGTTCACTCATAGCTGCACCCTAGATTGCGATTACGGGCGCAAGCAGTGACACTTGAAGAACACGTCATAGAAGGCAACGGAATACAAATTCATTACGTAACCAAAGGAGAAGGCCCTGCGGTAGTGATGTGCCATGGCTTCCCTGAAAGTTGGTACTCGTGGAGGCACCAAATCGACGCTCTAGCAGACGCCGGGTATCAGGCCGTCGCCATGTCAATGCGAGGCTACGGAAAAACAAGTACGCCACAAGCAATAGATGCCTACGACATCAACCACCTCGTTGGAGACGTCGTTGTTGTCGCCAATCACCTGAATCAGGGACCGGTAGTCGTTGCGGGTCATGATTGGGGTGCGCCGGTCGCCTGGTTTGCTGCCCTCATGCGTCCCGACTTGTTCCGAGCTGTGGCTTGTTTGAGTGTGCCCTACACCGGTCCAATCGGGGCTCTTCCCGAAGGGATCGATCTGAATGGGCTCATGGCTCAAACAGCGGGGCCTGACCGGGACTATTACCGGTTGTTCTTCCAGGAACCAGGGAAAGCAGAAGCAGACCTCGAAGCTGACATTTATACGACAATGCGCGGTTTCTTGTATGCCATCAGTGGCGATGCGCTCCGCAACGGCGACATCAGCGAACCATTCGACGGTCACTTCCCTGCTGGTCAAGCTATGACTGATCAACTCGTATCACCCGATGAGTTGCCTTCGTGGCTCACTGAGGAAGATCTGCACTTCTACGTTGATGAGATAACTCGAACGGGTTTTCGAGGTGGCCTTAACTGGTACCGAAATATCAACCGACTGCCAGCAATTACAGCTCCTTTCCTCGGGGCAACCATCGAACAGCCCTCGTTCTATATGGGTGGTTCAACAGACTTGATCGCAGGGAACACCCCTGAAGCAATCAGCGCCATGCAACAAGCTTTGGGTGATCTACGTCACTGCGAGATCATTGAGGGCGCCGGTCACTGGCTCCAACAAGAGTGCGCATCAGAAGTCAGCTCAGCGATGGTGGCCTTCTTAGGTGGCCTCAACTGACTTTTCCCTGCCCTGGGTTACGTTTACGCTGCTGCAATGACCGACAAGCCCCAAGTCAACGTCCCCGAAGGTGAACCAACCGGTAAGCAACTAGGGATTGTTGACCTAATCGCTGGAGACGGCGACCAAGCAACGGCGGGTCACGCTGCAGAAGTTCATTATGTGGGTGTGTCCTGGAACACTGGGAACGAATTCGATGCTTCTTGGAATCGAGGACAAACGTTCAGCTTCAAGCTCGGCGGCGGCCAAGTTATTTCCGGTTGGGACCAGGGAGTTGTCGGCATGCGCGTCGGAGGTCGACGCCAACTCACAATTCCACCTGCTTTGGCTTATGGAAGCGCAGGCGCTGGTGGCGTGATAGGCCCAAACGAACATTTGATTTTCGTTGTGGACTTAGTGTCTTTGCGTTAAGCGTTACTCGACAACGCGGCGAGCAACCATCCGCGCCTCGTGGCGGTCATCAAACCATTCTTCGTCGTAGTTGAGGGTCGCGAAGCCGGGCAGCAACCCCGGTAGCTCGCCACGCTCGACTAGAAACCTTTTTGGTGACGGTCGCGACCTTCACGAACAGCAGTCCGTGTGGGGCGACATGTTGGTGAAACGTTGAGTACAGGGTTCGGTCAAGAAAATCGCTACACACCGCTATGTCCCATGTGCCTGAGAGCGAGTCAGAAGATTCCAGGTCGTGGTGGACGGTGGAAAGTGAAAGTTTTCGGCGCGTCGCTTCTTGCTGCGCGATATCAAGCGCTACCTGTGAAACGTCAATCAATGTGACATCGAAACCTTGCTCACTCAACCAGAGCGCTGTTCCACCGGTTCCGCCGGCAAAATCGACGACTGTGGTACCAGCTGAAGGCAAAAACTCTGACTCTGTGACGAAGGAACCGGGGTCACCGGGTTTGTCGTGGTCGCTGTAGATGGCGTCCCATCGATTCTGTGCAGCATCACCGCTCAACTGAGTCCTCCGTGCATCGAGGGTTTAGTTCAGGCATTGTTGAAAAATCCTGATCTAGTGAACCACCAACACGCCACCGCCGACACCAGCGCGACTAAAGACAACATGGCGACAGCGGGAACAAAGTCGACAGAATTTTGTCGGGCAATCCCAATGAACCAGGGTCCAGTTACACCGCCGAGTTCTCCCGCTGTAAAAAACAATCCGCCAGCAGCACCCATGCGAGCATCTGAGACTCGGGGAGCGGACATCAACAACAGCATCGCCATCGGAACGCTCGACACCCGAACGACGCCAATCACCGCAACGGCGATCACCTGCACTAGCTGAGGAGTGATCACCAACGCCCACACAGCTACTGCCATTGCCCCGAACATGGCGACAAGCACTTTGGGGCGTGCCTGAGGGGCGACCCTTCCGGGAATGAGTAACGATCCAACAACTCCAACCGCAATTCCACTAGCCGTTAACCAGGCTGCGCCTCGAGTTGACCACGGTCCGCTGTGCAACATTTCGGGCATCCATCCGGTTAAAGCATGGCCGACGAAAAAAATCATGAACGCGAGAAACAACAGGCGCCTGACTGTTGGATCACCCCACAGTGCGCTGTTCGACTCGTTCTGCGAAGGGCGCATCTCAGTGGCGGGATTTGAACCGCCCACGCCAACCCAGAAAAGACCACTGAGTAACGACGCGAAGGCAAATGTCACCATCACCCATCGCCAATCTCCAAAGAAGGCACGAAGGGGGTCGGCTCCAACCCACCGATGGCGCGGTGCTATAAACACCGACGGCAAGTCCGCGTTCCTGCGAGGTGAACCATTGCGTCACTAATTTCGGTGCGCCGATGGAAATAAATGGACCGCCAAGACCAAACACCGCTACGGCGAGCCATAGGCCAGTCCCCGACTGGGCAGCGCCGCGCAGCAAGCCTGACATTCCAATCAAAGCCGCACCTAGCGCCAACCCCACTCGCACACCTACCCGATCCAGCACCTTGCCAACAACCGCCGACACGGCGAGGTAAACGAATGGCCACGCGCCAAGGGCGGCGCCCATAGCGGCGTGGGACATGTTGAGATCATTTCGGATGTGGCTGAGCAGCGGCGCAAGAGATCCAGCAACAAGGCCAAAGGAGGCGTACAGCGTCCACAGCGAGGCAAGCACCCACCAACGACGTTGAAGCGACGTGTTACTAATCATGGTCGAGTTTTTGTGGGCGCCTATTCGAGCACGGCATTTCGCTGATATCCCCAGTAGCTTCCAGTAGGTGAGCATAAAAGGCAAAGCGTTCATCGCTGGTATCTACGAGCACCCTGGACGGCACCTGCCGGATCGAACTCTTCCACAAATTCACGCTGATGTCGGACTCGGAGCGTTGGCTGACGCGGGTCTTTCTACCCCCGATGTTGATGCTTATTATTCGGCCGGTGACGCGCCAGGGTTCGGGGTGCTGTCAATGATTGACTATTTGGGTCTCGAATGCCGTTACCTGAACGACACCGAAACCGGGGGCTCTTCATATCTTTTACACGCCCAGCACGCAGCTACCGCAATCGCCGCTGGTCACATCGATGTGGCGTTAATCACCCTTGCCGGTAAGCCCTTAACGGGCGGAGCGGGTCCGGGAGGAAGCGGACGAGTTGGGGCGGCACCTGAAGCACCGTTTGAGGGTCAGTGGGGTATGTCGGTACCGGGTGGATACGCGCTGGCAGCGCAACGACACATGCACGAGTTCGGAACAACGTCTGAACAGCTAGCGGAAATCAAGGTGGCAGCATCAACACACGCCCAACACAATCCGCGGGCCTTGCTCCAAGATGTGGTGACGGTGGAAGAAGTGATCGAGTCGCCAATGATTTCTGATCCTTTACATCGACTTGATTGTTGCGTCATCACTGATGGTGGCGGAGCGATGGTGATCGTCAGCGAAGCTGTAGCCAACAGTTTGGAGCGCCATTCCATTCCTATTCTGGGAACAGGGACTTACGTCAAATCTTCTCAATCTGGGCGCATCGACCTCACCCATACAGGCGCAGTGAAATCAGGGCCTCTGGCGTTCACCGAAGCAGGAATTACGCCAAGCGATATCGACTACGTATCCATATACGACAGCTTCACCATCACGGTATTGATCACGCTTGAGGATTTAGGTTTTTGTGAACGCGGCGACGGCGGACGATTCGTCAGTGACGGGAATCTTCAGGCACCCCATGGAGCACTTCCCTTCAACACCGATGGCGGTGGTTTGTGCAACAACCACCCAGCCAATCGCGGGGGAATGACCAAGGTCATTGAGGCTGTTCGACAACTGCGTGGCGAAGCGAACACTCCCGTGCAAGTTGGTGATTGCGAGCTAGCTCTAGCCCATGGAACCGGAGGCAGTTTGGCGACGCGTTCAGCAAGTTCAACCATGATCATGGGCAGGTCGCTATGAGACTGCCAGCTCGAGCAGCCCAATCAAACTCGGAAAACGCGCCATTCTTCGAAGGCGCTACAGCAGGTCGCCTGATTCTGCCTCAATGCAGCATCTGCGATTTCGTTATTTGGTTCCCCAGGGAGATCTGCCCGGAGTGCGGCTCACAAAAAGTCAGCTGGTTCGAAGCTTCCGGTAGAGGAACTATTTACAGCTGCACCACTACCAGGCGAATCCCGGGAAGTTGGGGCAAGGTAACGCCTTTCGTGCTGGCATACGTCGAACTGGAAGAAGGACCGCGCGTGATGACCAACATCGTGGAATGCGATCCCGAGTCCGTTTCAATTGGAGATTCAGTCGAGGCTGTATTTGAAGAAGCGTTAAACCGCGACGGCGAACCCGGCCCTCCCCTCCTCCGGTTTCGACCAACCCAAGGTTGAGGAGATATGAAGAGAACTTCTTTTCGTGTCGACGAGCTCAACACCACGGATCTTTACAAGCTCACGACCGGCTTAATCATCCCTCGCCCGATTGGTTGGATCGGAACTCGCAGCACTTCCGGGGTCCCGAACCTTGCGCCGTATTCGTTTTTTAATGCTGTCGCTACCAATCCGCCAGTTCTTCTGTTTTCTACCGGAGTGTTTGATGGAGTGATCAAAGATTCGCTTCGCAATATTCGCGAGACGGGTGTCTTCACCGCCAATCTCGTTGACCATGATCTGGCGGTCGCGATGAATGACACTTCAGCGACTCTCGATCATGAGGTCGACGAATTCGCTATGGCCGGCTTGACTGCCTCGAACTTTGGTTCGATCGATGCGCCGGGAGTGCAAGAAGCAAAGGCAGTCGTTGAATGTGTCGCTGTTCGAGAGGTTGAATTCGGTAACCCCGAAGAACTCCATCATGTCGTTACCTTCGGCGAAGTCGTGACCTTCCACATTGACGAAGAAATACTTGACGGAACTCGAGTCGACCCGGTCGGACTTGACGCTCTTGGCCGTCTCGCTGGAATGGATTACGCGACGACACGTGATCAGTTCCGTTTAGAACGACCCGACTGACTCTGACGTCAGCTAATAGGGAGTGCCGTCCGGCTGGAGGTAGTCAAGCGATATGTGGCCCTCTTCAACGAGAGCGTCGTATTCGTCATCGGTCAGGCCAAGCAAACCTTTAAAAATTGTCTCGTTGTCACCTCCGAGCACAGGGAGAGATTCAAAGCGCATGTCAGGCCCGCTCCAACGCCACAAGTGGGTCGGATAATCGTGGATACCGATTTCGGAGTTGCCGTTCGGGGCGAACAATCCGCGCTCCCTAAAGTGAGTCTCAGCTAGGGCTTCTTGTTCGTGTAAAAGCGGAGCAGCGGGTATACCCGCATGCTGACACAAGTCAAAAATCTGTTGAGCTGTGTGCGCGGAGGTCCACGTAGCTAGGTGTTCGTCAATTTCGTCGTGCCGAGCTTGGCGACCTTCGACATGAGCGAGATCGGTATCCGCGACCCAATCGGGAGAGCCCAACAACTCCACAAGTGCGTCCCATTCCTCGTCACTGGTGACTGATAGCGCCACCCATTGGTCTTCTCCACGACATGGGTAACAGCCTTGAGGAGCGTGGACTCGGTGGCGATTTCCGAGGGGTTCGTGAACGACGCCGCTCCGGGCTGCATCCACCAAAAACTCGCCGATGTGATTCAGCATGTTTTCGCACTGCGAAACTTCAACTAACTCGCCGACGCCAGTTGTCTCGCGTCGTCGTAGCGCCGTTAGGGCCGCGAAAGCGCCTGCGGATCCTGAAGCTGCGTCCATGTGAAAGACGGATTCGTTTTCGGAAAGGTCAGCGTCTCGGTATCCGCGAATGGCTCCCAGTCCACAGAGAGCTTCGAAGTTGACACCAAAGCCAAGGAACGAACGGTACGGTCCTTCGAGACCCACGGACGGCATGCGAATCATTATTAGTTGCGGATTTCGGGCATGAATTTCATCCCACCCGATTCCCAATCTGTCCATCAGATCTACGGAGTTGTTTTCGATCATCACGTCGCTGACATCCACTAAACGAAGAAACGCTTCTCGACCTCGTTCTTTTCGAAGGTCCAACGTCACGCTTCGTTTATTTCTTGCATGTGCGTTGAATAGCCCAAAGCGATTCCATGGACGTTCACCAGGGTCAGCATCTGGGTAAGCGCCCCCGATGCCGCCGATGTCGGCAATCATTTCTTTGGTGGGCCGCGGAAAGATCCCTCGAGTAGCTGTCGGAAAAATCCATGGGTTATCCACCCGGACGATGTCAGCGCCGAGGTCTCCAAGAATTTGGGTGGTGTACGGGCCGGCCCAAACGACCGTCATGTCGAGCACACGTATGCCCTGAAGCGGCAATTCGTCGTCGGCGTGCTGGCCGACCGTTCGGGCTGGAAATTCCGCTTCCTCAAGCTCCGCTTGATGTTGGCCAATAGTCGGCGCGGAACGATTTACGGCCCACCCGTCTGTCATCCGAATCGGAGCCCCTGGTTGCAGTGTTGGTCCTGCGATCGTTTGGTTGATTTCAGCGAAGAATTTCCGGGCTTCGAAGTGGGGATCAACAAGAAGGTCGATTGGCCGGTTCACGGCCGTCACGGGCCAGTTTCCTGCCTGACCTTCCTCCATTGCCTGCTGTTTTTGGCGTTCCAACGACCAACCCAATAGGCGGCCATCCGCTGCTTCAGGAAGCGCCTCGTTCAAAAACCAAGCGGGGTCATCGTATAGGGCAGTCATTTCGGGATCGTTCATGACCGCAACCATTCGCGGTAACCAATTCATCAATGTGGAGATCTGCACATGCCCGTCGAGAGTTGGGCGGCAACCCCCGGGGAAGATCGACGTGGCGTAGCCGCCGCTTCGGGGAACATCCTCCCCCCGGTAGGCGCAATACAACAGATAGGTCATTCGCCTGTCTATCGACATGATTTGGGTATCGATGTTGCTGAGGTCAACGCTGATCCCCCGCCCGTTTCGCTGCGCAGCGGCAAGCGACGCTAGGACAGCGGTAGCGGCAATGGTGCCGCACTGATACTGACCAAGATCACCTCCCATCTTTAGAGGCTCACGGTCGGGCGCGCCACTCGCGGACATCGGTCCGCCCATCGCGTAGTGGATAATTTCCTCGCCTCGGCGGCCCGCGTATTTTCCTGTCAAACCGAACGAGGTGACGGTCACCAACACGAGGCCGGGATGGTCTTCCTCGACCGTGTCTGGGTCAAGGTCAACATCGGATTGCAGTACAGCGTCAGCGCTAGCGATCAGGCGATCAACGAGGGGGTCACCGACTCGGCCAACGATTGAACGTTTGCCGGTGTTCAAATGCAGGTGCAGCGCGCCAGTTTCGGGGTGTTGTTCGGCCGTGGGGAAGGGACCGAGCGTTCGAGAGCGGTCGCCTTCTGGGGGCTCGACCTTGATTACGTCTGCACCGAAACCAGCGAGAAGTCGACCAGCCCACGGTCCTGCGATTCCTTGGGCAAGTTCGATGACTCGGATTCCGTCGAGGGGTTGCTCACTCATTAGCTCAAGAGGGTGTCGTGGATGTGCTCAATAAAGGCCAGGGATTCGTCGACCGACTGAGCGCCAGCCAGGAGTACAAGTCGATCAACTCCAAGTTGGCTGTATGCGTCAATCATTTCTGGTCCTGGTCGCATGCGGGGCGTCACGGTGATTTCAAGTTCGTTCATCCAATCCGGTCGGTCATATTGTTCTCCAGCGCGGGCGAGCCCTGCAAGATTTTCTTCTGTGGCTTCAGGATTCAGCATAAAGCCGTACCAGCCTTCGCAGTGGGTGACGGCTCGCCGCCACGCCGGTTTCGAATGTCCCCCCATCACCACCGGAGGGCCTGGTCGTTGAATCGGTCGCGGGTAAGCCTTCACCCCTGAGAACGACACGAACTCCCCGTCGTAGGAAGGATCGTCGTCATTCCAGATCGAACGCATTGCCTCGATATATTCGGTCGCGCGGGAACCGCGATCTTCCATCGAAACGCCAAGGGCGTCGAATTCCGGTTGAAGGTACCCAACTCCCACACCAAAAATTGTTCGACCGCCGGAAAGCACGTCAACACTCGCTAGTTCCTTAGCCAACACAAGCGGGTTGCGTTGAGGAAGGATAATAATTCCTGTTCCCAATTTGATCTCTGTAGTAACAGCTGCGACATACCCTAAGGCCACGGTTGGGTCCAGTAACCGAGCGTCTGGAGGGAGAGGCGACGGAGGTGTCTGGGGGTCAGGTAAAACCACATGCTCAGCGGTCCATAGCGAATCAAAACCTGCCTGCTCCGCAGCTATCGCTACCGTAGACAGCGCCTCAGCGTCGACGAGATGGTCAGTGTTAATTGAGAAGAGTCCAATATCAATGTCGTTTGCCATCACAGCAAGGTACGCGATAGCGCGAGCAACGAGCGACTGTGCCAGTCTGAAGGGGTCCCTGCACTCCGGAGAGATCCCACCTTGACCCCCATCGAACTCGTTCAGACCGCGTCTCCGATCATCGGCGGCATCGGCGGAGCTTTCTACTTCGACCCCGTCACCTTGGCCCGAGGAAAAGAACTTGGCCTTGATGGTTTCCGCTTTTACTTGCTCGGCAGATGCGGAGTACTTGGCGATGTGGAAGCAAAAGTAGTTCAGAGCGCAGTGGGATATTTCGAACCCGACATGGTGGAGAAACTTTGGGATTCGGCACGCGATCGTGTGCAACCTCGCGAGGCCGGGCGGGAATATCTCGCGTGTGCACAAACTTTTGGGGTAACCAAATTTTCAGGTCTCGATGGGCTGGCGGCATACGCTGACGTGGCCCAAAAAGTCATCGCAGCACAAGATCCAGCAGCTTTAGCTCTTTTCTCAGGCATTGCTGCCGAGCCACTGGCGTCTGACCCGGCAGCTTTGGCAATGCAGATGACTACCGTGCTTCGCGAGATGCGCGGCAGCGTCCATTTAGCGGCTCTCGCAGCGTGTGGCCTTTCTCCACAAATGGCGCACCGAGTCCGACGCCCCGATGACATCGCCATGTTCGGTTGGCATGAGGGAGTAGAGGTAACCGACGACCACCGAACCCGTTGGCAGGCAGCCGAAACTCTCACCGATGAAATGCTCGTCCCCGCTTGGTCATCGGTGACAGAAACTGAAGCCCAGGCAATCGTTGAGACAGTGTCTGCGATGCAAGCTGCGCTAGCTAAGTAAGCCGCCCTTAGCTATGAACAACGAAATCGAAGTTATCCGCGCGTCTTTACCCCGAGCCCAACGTCCTGATCGGACGCGCCGCGTGGATGTGGGCGGCATTGAGATATCTGTCGTTGAATGGGGAGATGAAAAAGATCAACCGTTGCTACTTGCACACGGTGGGTTCGATTTCGCGGGCACTTTCGACATTTTGGGTCCACTGCTCGCTACTGCGGGATTTCGAGCAGTGGCTTGGGATCAGCGAGGGCATGGGGATAGCGACCTCGCTGCGCTGTACACATGGGAAGCCGATGTTCGTGACGCGGCGCTGGTCCTTGCTTCGCTCGACGCCACAGATCCTGTTCCGATGTTAGGGCACAGCAAGGGCGGCGGAATGGTGGACCAGCTTGCCGAGGTGCTTCCACACCGCATTGGCGCCGTCATCAACCTTGATGGCATCCCTAACGAACGCGGCTTCGCACAAAAGATTGATCGAACCGACGTAGCCGCCCTCGACACAGAATTGGCGGCGTGGCTGGATCATCGACGTCGCGCTGGGGGCACACACCGTCGAGCCGACACCCTCCAAGGGTTAGCTGAACGCCGCCGCATAATGAACCCGCGGTTATCTGTTGAGTGGTTGCAGTATCTGGTGACTGTGGGCGCTCGAAAAGACACCGACGGCTGGCGATGGAAGATCGATCCGACGTTGCGGTTCGGACCATCGGGGGCATGGAAACCTCATTGGGCAATTCCCCGGCTTCGAGGTCTTCATGTTCCGTTCTTAGGAATCATCGGCACAATTGAAGAGGAAATGGGATGGGGAACCACTCCCCACGAAGCGTTACCTATCTTGCCCGAGGGGGCCGAGTTCCATGCCTTGGCGAACACCGGTCATTTCGTTCACATCGAACGACCCGAAGACGTTGCAGAAATTGTCGTTGATTTCCTTGGGCGCGCCTTATGAAAACGACGTTTCTCGATCATGTGCGGAGCCAACTCGCGCTTCACGAACTTCGGGAAGGTAGTGGGCGCCCATTACTGGTTCTGCATGGGCTCGGCGAACGCTCACCTTCAATTGTGCCGTCCGTTACGAAAAGTTGGGCCGGTCCGGTCTTCGGTTTGGATTTCACTGGGCATGGCGACTCGACCCTGCCTGCTGGAGGCGGGTACACCTGCGAGGCTCTGATGTCCGATGCTGACGCCGTCATCGCCGAGCTCGGTCCGGTTACCTTGCTGGGTTACGGCCTCGGAGCCTACGTTGGGCTACTTCTTTTCGGGTCGAGGCCTCGCGACATACGAGGTTTGGTGATTGCTGACGGTCCAGGATTGGATGGAGGTGGAGCACGACCCACCTCCCCAAAGCTTCTCTATGTTCCACAAGACGAGACACGACACAACACACCTGATCCTTGGGCTTTGCTGGAATTAGCTTCCGATACTCGTCCTCCTGACTATGCCGCGGAACACGTCCGCCAGGTTGCGGCTTTGTCGGACATGGATAAAGCCATTGCTGTCGTCTCTATGGGGCGGCCAGAGTGGCTGGAAGCCGCTATGGAATCAGACGTCGTTTTCGAATCCACTATCGCTGCGGCTATCTCAGTGTTCGGTGCAAGCTAAGACAGAAAACCCTCCAACCAAACTCTTGGCCCGGATCGTGGTTCTCGCCGCGATTTTGGAAATGAGAATTAGAATTGGTGTAGGAAAGGTAAACGCATCCATCAACGAGGAGTGAAGATGTCCGACGCGCCTTTCTCTACCGAACCGCTTTCCAAGCAATACAAAACCGTCTTGGGGAAACAGATGGCCTACCACGAAGTTGGTGAAGGTGACCCGATCGTCTTTTTGCATGGCAATCCGACGTCGTCATACCTCTGGCGCAACATCATCCCCCACCTATCTGGAAAAGCGAGATGCATCGCCCCTGACCTCATCGGCCAGGGAGATTCCGACAAACTCGACGACGTAAGTCCTGGGACTTACCGATTCGTAGATCACCGAGAGTACTTAGATGGACTGTTGAGCGAACTGGACCTTGGTGACCACGTGACGTTCGTGATTCACGATTGGGGATCCGCGTTGGGTTTCGACTGGGCCAACCGTCACCGCGATCGGGTCGCTGGAATCGCGTATATGGAGGCAGTCGTTGCCGACCTTTTGTGGGAAAACTTTGATGAAGGGGGCCGACGGGTGTTCCAAGGGTTTCGTTCACCTGCAGGTGAGGAAATGGTTATCGGAAAAAACATCTTCGTTGACAGGGTTCTTCCAAGTGCCGTTTTGCGCGAACTTACTGACGAGGAAATGACCGAATATCGCAGACCATTTCTTGACCCACAACATCGTCGCCCCACCTTGACCTGGCCTCGCGAAATACCTATCGAGGGCGAACCGGCTGACGTCGTCG
>LWDU01038041.1_pt1 | contig 13324 bp, 6 predicted proteins | sample 727161 | NCBI WGS metagenome assembly LWDU01 (sample SAMN04566230, study PRJNA314399) | hydrothermal vent metagenome | isolation source: deep sea hydrothermal plume seawater | place: Mexico: Gulf of California, Guaymas Basin | collected 2004-07-11 | reverse complement strand
CACGAGCCAAGCTCCGCGTTTCGACGAGGGCAGGCCCGAGGCTGTGTACGAGATGGAGGTCGCGCTGCGCGAGCTGCGGCGGCTGGATGCCGAGGCAGCAGCCGCCGGCGGAAGCGCCCGCCCCTGGATCGTGGACCGGGCCCTGCGCCACCTCTTGACCGACCTGACCGGGAACACCCACCGGGCCGAGTTCTGCATCGACAAGCTGTACAGCCCCGACTCCAGCCGGGGACGCCTCGGGCTGCTCGAACTCCGCGGATTCGAGATGCCGCCGCATCCCGAACTCGCCCTCGTCCAGGCTCTCCTGGTGCGCAGCCTCATCGCCTGGTTCTGGGACACGCCCTACGACGAGCCGCTCGTGCGCTGGGGAACGCGCCTTCACGACGAATTCCTCCTCCCTCACGGGACGCTGCTCGATATCGAAGGCGTCGTCGACGACCTGAACCGCGCGGGCATCCCGTTCGAGCAGTCCTGGCTCGACGCCTTCGCAGAGTTCCGCTTCCCGCGCATCGGGCTGGCTCGGATCTCGGCGCCCGGAGCACGCATCGAACTCGAACTTCGGCAGGCGATCGAACCGTGGCACGTGCTCGGCGAAGAAGCCACGGGATCGGGAACCGCGCGCTACGTGGACTCCTCTGTGGAGCGCATTCAGGTCACGGTGCGCGGCATCGACGAGCGCCGACACCTCGTGACGTGCAATGGTGTACCTGTGCCTCTCACCTCGACCGGCACGCTCGGCGAGTTCTACGCGGGCGTGCGCTATCGCGCCTGGCAGCCGTGGTCGGCGCTGCATCCCTCGATCGAGGTGCACTCGCCGCTGACCGTCGACGTGATCGACACGCGTGCCGAGGCGAGCCTCGGCGGCGCTACCTACCACGTCGTCCACCCGGGCGGACGGGCGTACGAGCACCCGCCGGTGAACGCGTTCGAGGCTGAGGCTCGCCGTGCGAGCCGCTTCGAGGCCCACGGACACACTCCCGGGCACGTCGATGTGGGCGCCCTCCGCGAGCGCGGCCGCCACGCGGCATCCGCCGACTATCCGCACACCCTCGACCTGCGCAGGATCGCCCCGGCGTGAGCGTCCTCCGCGACTATGCCGCCGCGGTCACCCAACCCACGCTGCCCTTCGCTTCACCCCGGGGATCCTCGGCGCGCTTCGACGAGGTCATCGCACCCGACGGCACGCTGCGACCCGCGTGGCGCGCGATGGCTCCGGGAGCACTCACCCTCACCATCGACGACCTGTCGCGACTGAACCGCGAAGTCGGGGCACTCCTGGCCGATGACGGCGTGACCTACAACCCGGCCGACTCCGAACCCGAGCCGTGGCGCCTGGATCCCGTGCCCCTCGTGCTCGACAGCAGCGACTGGGCCAAGCTCGATGTCGGACTCGCGCAGCGCGCCGAACTCCTCAACACTCTGCTCGTGGACGTCTACGGCGAGCGCCGGATGCTGCGCGAAGGCATCCTGCCTGCAGCGACAGTGCTGGGGCACGCCGGCTACATCCGGGCGGTCGCCGGAACCGGATCCACCGACCCGCACCCCCTGCTGTTCAGCGCCACCGATCTCGGGCGCGACGGCGACGGCGAGTGGCGGGTCATCTCCGATCGCGTGCAGGCACCCTCGGGACTCGGCTACGCGATGGAGAACCGCCGGATCGTCTCGCAGGTCGTTCCCGAGCTGTTCCACGGCGCCACGCTGCACCGCATCGAGCCCTACTTCGACGCTCTGCGCGAAGCGCTCATCGCGGCGGCACCGGATGCCCGCCCCGATGCACGCGTCGTGGTTCTCACCCCCGGCGCCCTGTCAGAAACCGCATACGACCAGGCATTCCTGGCGGGGATGCTCGGCTTCCCTCTCGTGCAGGGGGCAGACCTCGTCGTGCGAGACGGCAAGGTCTGGATGAAGCCCGCAGGATGGCCCGAGGTGACACCGCGGGAGCGCGTCGACGTCATTCTGCGTCGCGTGGATGCCGAATGGTGCGACCCCCTCGAGCTGCGGGGAAACTCGCAACTCGGCGTCGCGGGGTTGACCGAGGCGGTTCGCCGGGGCGGCGTGCGCCTTGTCAACGGGCTCGGCGCCGGTGTGCTCGAGAACCCGGCGCTGCTTCCGTTCCTTCCCGCGCTGTGCGAGCGCCTGCTCGGCGAACAGTTGCGCCTCGCGTCGACGCCGACCTGGTGGTGCGGCGATCCTGACGCTCTGGACCTGCTCACCCCGCGGCTGCTCGGAGCAGACCCGACGGTTGTCGTTCGGGCCATCGACGGGCCTCGGACACCGCTCGACGCATCCGACCCCGCCCGGCTCGTCGACCGCATACGGCACAGCCCGCACCGTTTCGCCGCGCAAGAGCTCCTCCCGCTCTCGCAGGCACCGACGTGGCGCTCGCCCGGCCAGGTCGACGCGAGGCCGGTGGTGCTGCGAACATTCACGCTCCGGCATCAGTCGACCTACCGTCCGCTCATCGGCGGGCTTGCCACCGCCGTCGCTGACGCCGCACTTCCGACCGCATCGAAGGACGTGTGGGTTCTCAAGGCCGATCCGGCGGACCTCGATCAGGGCTTGCCGGACGCCACAACGGTCGCCGTCGTCCAGTCAGTCCCCGAGGTGGCCCCGCGCGCACTCGACGACCTGTTCTGGTCGGGACGCTACGCGGAGCGCGCTGAGGATCTGCTGCGGCTCGTTCTCGCGATCCGATCGGATGCCGATCAGCTCACCGCACCCGGATTGACCGCGGCGCAGAGCACCCAGGTGCTCGTGGGCGCGACGCAGCGCCTGTGCGGCACGCGGTGGCTCGACCTCGACGACGAGTTCCGGTCGGTACTGCTCGACGGCGCTCGTCCCGGCTCGGTGGCGCACTCGCTCTCACGCTTGCGGACGACCCTCGAGGGAGTGCGCGATCAGCTCTCGGCCGACACCTGGCGGGTGTTCGCCGCCACCGATCGCGCCGGCGCTGCCCTGCGGATCACTCCGCACGCCCACGGCATCGGCGAGGCAGCGGGACAGATGCTCACGGCGCTTCTGGCGCTGCAGGGCACCTCGGCGAACATGATCCGCGATGCCGGCTGGCACATGATCGAGACCGGGCGGGCCATCGAGCGCGCGCTGCAGATCGGCATCCTGCTGCGAGCGACGATGGTCGACCGCCTCGTCGGCGACGTCGAACAAGAAGTTCTCGAAGCTGTGCTGCGTGCCAGCGAAAGCGTGGTCACGCACCGCCGCCGGTACCGCGGCGGGCTCTACGCGAGTGGCGTGATCGATCTGCTGGTCCGTGACCCCGAGAACCCCCGATCACTGCGATTCGCCGTGGCGCGCATCCGGGAGCACCTGGCCGCCCAGCCGCTGTCGACCGGGTCGACTCGCCCCGAGCGACTGCTCGATCAGCTCGAGGCCCAGATCGCGGACGTACAGGTCGCCGACCTCGCAATGGCCATCGATGACCGCCGGTCGACGCTCCACGACACCCTCACGGATGCCGACGCTCAGCTGCGCGAGATTGCACGGGCCATCGAGGCGCTGCACTTCTCCGCCGGTCCGCCGTTGCAGACCTACGCGTCACTGTCGCTGACCGAACTCACGGGGGCACTCTCGTGAGGAGCGACGCATGAAGTACGCCGTGTCGCACCGGACCGTCTACGAATACAGCGACGATGTGCGCAACAGTCTCGGGCTTGCGCACGTGGCCCCGAGACCGGTCGCGTGGCAGCAGATCGCGTCGCACACGGTGACGATCGATCCCGAGCCGAACGACATCAGCCACGAGCGGGATGCCTTCGGCAACGTCGTGACGTACTTCCACGTCACTGTGCCCCACACGCGCCTGGTCGTCGACGCGCGCACCGACGTGACCGTCGAAGCACCCCGCTATGACGGTGCGGCGCTGGCGCTGCCCTGGGAGCAATCGCGTCCGGTGCAGCATCCTGATGCGCCCGGCGCCTGGGCCGCCGCGGAGTTCGCTGTGGAGTCCCCGAAGGCTGAGCACGTCACCGACGCCCACGCGTATGCCGCGGCATCCTTGACCCCCGGGCGACCGATCGGCGAAGCGGCCACCGACCTCATGCACCGCATCAAGGCCGACTTCGACTACGACAAGACGGCGACCACGGTCACCAGCTCGGTAGCCGAAGTGTTCCGGACGCGTGCGGGGGTCTGCCAGGACTTCGCGCACCTCGCCCTCGCGTGCCTTCGCAGCCACGGAGTCGCGGCGCGCTACGTGAGCGGATACCTCGCGACCCAGCCGCCGCCCGGTCGCGAGCGGATCGTCGGCGCCGACGCCTCGCACGCATGGCTCGCGGTCTGGATGCCGGGATCTGACGAGTGGCTCGCGATCGACCCGACCAACGACCAGTGGGCTAACGACCGCTACGTCACCGTCGCCTGGGGGCGGGACTACGGCGATGTCTCCCCCGTCAAAGGCATCATCTTCACCACCGCGAAGCGTTCGACCCTGCGCGTTTCGGTCGACGTCGCCCCGGCATCCTGACGACTCCGCCCCACCGGCCCCAGGTCGCAACGGCGCAGTTTGTGCGCGACACGCCGGCATCCAGCCCGTCCGCCCGGCGCGCCGCCGACTCCATGCGCCGTTGCGACCTGCGCGCGGACGCGGATCGCCGCGAGCGCAAGCCCTCCTGACACGTCGTGTTCGTGTGCGAGGATTCGCCCGTGAAGTCCTACACCTGCCGGGTCTGCGGCAATCGCCTGTTCTTCGAGAACTCGGTCTGCGTCTCATGCGAGACACCGCTGGGATACTCCCGCGCCGAGCGCGACATCGTGCCGCTCGATACCGACGACCGCACATACACGGATGCCGAGGGTGGCGTCTGGCACGTGTGCGCAAACCTCGGGCTATCGGGCTGCACGTGGCTGACGACGGATGCCGGCGGGCTGTGCTTCAGCTGCGGCTTGACCCGCACACGTCCCAACGACGCCGACCTCGAGGGGATCTCGAACTACGCTCCCGCCGAACGCGCCAAACGCCACCTCATCGCGGAGCTCGACGAGCTCGGCATCCCGATTCTCGACCGCACCGACGACCCCCGCGGCGTCGCCTTCGACCTGCTCTCGAGCGTGGCGGAACCGGTGACGATCGTCACGATCGACCTCGCCGAGGCAGAGGATGCGCACCGCGAGAAGGTGCGGGCGATGCTCGACGAGCCGTACCGCACGATGCTCGGTCACTTCCGCCATGAGATCGGGCACTACTACGAGTCTTTTCTCATCACCGACGACCAGACGCGCGACCGCGCACGAGAGCTCTTCGGCGACGAGTCCGAGGACTATCAGGCGGCGATCGATCGCCACTACGCCGAAGGTGCTCCGGATGACTGGCAACAGCACTTCATCTCGCAATACGCGACGATGCACCCGTGGGAGGACTTCGCCGAAACCTGGGCCCACTACCTTCACATCAGCGACAGCATCCAGACCGCCGAGGAATTCGGCCTGCTCCGCCCCGCGCCGACCGCATCGTTCCGCGAGCGCGTCACGAAGACGTGGATGCCACTGTCGACCGCTCTGAACATGATGAACCGGTCGATGGGCTACGACGACCTCTACCCGTTCGTCCTGTCCACTCCGGTGCTCGACAAACTCGACTTCGTCGCAGGCCTCGCGGCAGACGCGGCGGCCGGCTCAGTCAAAGACTCGTCGGCAGGGGACGTCGAACCCGAGTCCGGCGCGTAGCCAACTCCTCAATCTCGGCGCCAGGAAGCTGCGTTTCCGCTCCGCGGCGGCTGTAGGACCCCGGTCTTGAGGAGTTCGCCACCGGGAACCCCCGGGCTAGCGTGATGCGCGCGAGCGACGGCGAACGTGGTCGAGAGCGATGACGGCGAGCCCCGCGGTCAGCAGAGCCGCCGGCATCCCCCAGGATGGCGGCGCCGACGCTCCGGTGTCGGGAAGCCGGGTCGAGGTGGGACTCGGGGTGGGTGTCGGCGTTGGCGTCGGCGTTGGCGTCGGTGCAGCGAAGGTGTCGGTGACCGTCGCCGATACCGTGGAGTTCGCCACCGCAACAACGGATGCCGGAACCGTCGTGGTGGACGCCAGCACCGCATCGGCAGTGTGCCCGTCAGCGGTCTGCGTGACGATGCACGTTGCGCCGGCGGGCACAGCCGACAGGGTCACCACCCGGGTCGTTCCCGCCGGAGTGCCGGCGGCGAGCGTTCCCGAGTTCTCGACGACCGTCGTGCCGTCGTCACACCGTGCGGTCACCGAGACGGCGCCCTGGAGGCCGGCTGCCGCACCGGTGACTGTCACATCAGCGGCGAACCAGCCGGCGGCCACCGCAGTGATCGCCGCGTTGGCGCGGATCGGGATCGTGGCTTGTGCGGCGAGGATCAGCTTCTGGGCGCTCGTGCGGCCGGGATTCCCGCCGTCGTACAGGAACACGTTTCCGGCCTCGACGGTCTGGGATGTCTCCAGGCTGAATCCTTCGTCGGCGACCGTCGCGGCGTAGCGAGCCCAGAGCGACGAGCCCTGCGCGACCGAGGAGCCGTCGGGGACGGGGACCGTGCCGGAGGCATCCGAGAACACGTCGATGCCCCGCGTCGAGAGCGTCGATGAGCTCACTGACCCACCGACCGCGAACGGACCCACCACATCACCGGTCGTCGGCGCCGTCGCGGTGTCGGGCGTGATCGTCAGGGTGGGAAGCGGTGGCGCGGGGGTCGATCCGCCGGCCAGGGCGGCCTGGGTCGCCGCGACGATCGCCGCGATGGCATCGTGCTGGGCAGGGTAGCCGAAACGCGGCACGACGAATCGGTCGGTGAAGTACCAGATCGCCCCCTGGACCGCGGCTACCTTCTCGGCATCCGTCGACAGCGCCGGCGCCCCGGGCACCACGGGGTAGTACTGGTTGAGGATGTAGGTGACGTAGTCGAGATTCGGGACGTTCGCCGAGGTCCAGTCGCCGAGTTCGTAGTGCACGCCGATCTCGGTCTCGGTCGCCAGGTCGATGCAGTAGGTCAGGATGTCGCCGGGACTGCTCGAGCTCGGGTCGTTGAGCACGATCTGCGCTGTCTCGACCGTCCTTCCCGAGCCGGTGATTGTCGTCGGGTAGGGGGTTTGCGGGTCGGTGATCGCCGTCTCCTGGGCTCCGAACAGGCCGCCCTGGTGCCGCATCGCGACGACCGTGGCTTCGGTCGAAGCCCGCGGGGGATCGCTGACGCCGGGGCCGGTTCCGGGCTCCGCGAGGGCGGGTGCGGCGCCGATGCCGACGAGGAACGCGGTGAGAAGAGTCGCGGCGAGGACGGTTGGGGTGGCACGCATGGGATCCTCCGTACGTCACTCTCGCGCGTCCGCGCTCACATGTGTGCGCTCCGCGTCACCCGCTCACCCGGTCTCGCCCCTCACCCAGCGTCAGGCTCACCGTCGTAGTAGTCCACGGCGTCGTCGTCACGGAAGAGCATCGTGGGGCGGGCGGTCGTGTACGCCATCGTCTTTCGCGAGTCCGGGTAGCCGATCACGTCCTGTTCGGATGTCGTGTCCACCGTCATCCGGTGCGCGCCCGCCGGCCCGGGTGGAAAGACGACGACCTCCCCCGGGCCGATGTCGAATTCAGCACCCGGGGTACGCACCCGACCCGTTCCCGACAGGATGACGTAGGCCTCGGTGACGCCAGCGTGCCAGTGATATGGGTACGCCGACTGACCCGGCGGGATCTCCATGAATGAGACCTGTAGCTGAGTGCCCTCTTTGGGAACAACGACGTGCTTGGCGAACGTGAACCGTCCACGGTCGCCGTGCCGGGCCTCGAAATCGTCCTGCCGTCCGTGCACCACCTGGTCGAATGCCATGGTCGCTCCTTTGCTCACCGTCACGGTACTCCCTTGGGGGCGGCGCCGCCCGGTTCGTCTGTCAACTCGCTGGGGCAGCCCCGAGGGCCGGGACGAACCCCGCGATGCACAGCGTCGCTAACTCCTCAAGATCGGGCCACCTACCGTGGCCGCAGGCGCCCCACGCAGCATCCGTCGCCCGTTCTGAGGAGTTCGCTGCGGGCTGGGACCGAGACCGCCCCGGATGTCGGTGGGGCGGGCGAAGATAGGGGGATGGCGGATGTGCTCGAGAGGTTCGGTCCTGCCACGCAGGATTGGTTCCGCGGCGCATTCACCGCACCGACCCCGGCTCAGGCCGGCGCGTGGGAGGCGATCTCGGCGGGCCGCCACGCGCTCGTGGTTGCTCCGACCGGTTCCGGCAAGACGCTCTCGGCATTCCTGTGGGCCATCGACCGTGTGTTCCGGGAGAAGGCTGAAACCCCGCAGGATGCCGCGGGCACCCGCATCCTCTACATCTCACCGCTCAAGGCTCTCGGTGTCGACGTGGAGCGCAACCTCCGCTCGCCGCTCGTCGGCATCGACCAGGCAGCCCGCCGACGCGGGCTGAGCCTCCCCGGGGTCTCGGTCGGCGTCCGCTCCGGAGACACCCCGTCGACGGAGCGCCGCAAGCTCGTCGCGACGCCGCCCGACATCCTGATCACGACCCCCGAGTCGCTTTACCTCATGCTCACGAGCCAGGCGGGCCGCACCCTCACGGGAGTTCACACGGTCATCGTCGACGAGGTCCACGCCGTGGCCGCGACCAAACGCGGCGCGCACCTGGCCCTCAGCCTCGAGCGCCTCGACGCCATGATCCGCGCCGAGAGGCCGGATGCGGCATCCGTGCAGCGCATCGGCCTATCGGCGACGGTGCGACCGATCGACGAGGTTGCCCGGTTCCTCGGGGGCGCAGCCCCGGTCGAGATCGTCGCGCCGCCGGCATCCAAAACCTTCGAGATGCGGGTCACGGTCCCGGTCGAAGACATGCTCAACCCACCGCCGGCCGCGGCATCCACCACGGGTGGGCCAGGCGTGCGGTCGACGGATGCGACGGCACCGACCTCCGGACAAAGCGAAGACTGGTATTCGCCATCCGGCGGAACACCCCCACGCCCCGAGAACACGGAGATGACGGGATCGGTCTGGCCTCATGTCGAAGAGGCCATTGTCGACCGGGTCCTTCAACACCGGTCGACGATCGTGTTCGCCAACTCGCGGCGGCTCGCGGAGCGTCTCACCGCGAGGCTCAACGAGATCTACGCAGAGCGGCTGGGTATCGAGCTCCCCGAACCGACGATCGCGGCAGCGATGCCCGCGCAAAGCGGCCAGACGGCTGGGGCTGATGCCGTGCTCGCGAAGGCCCACCACGGGTCCGTCTCGAAAGAGCAGCGCGCACTCGTCGAAGAGGAACTCAAGTCCGGCATCCTGCGTTGCGTCGTTGCCACGAGCAGTCTCGAGCTCGGCATCGATATGGGAGCTGTCGACCTCGTCATCCAGGTCGAAGCGCCGCCGAGCGCGGCATCCGGCCTGCAGCGCATCGGCCGCGCCGGTCACCAGGTGGGCGAGATCAGCCGGGCTTCCCTGTTTCCCAAGCACCGCTCCGACGTGCTGCACACCGCGATCGTCACGGAGCGGATGCTCGCGGGTCAGATCGAGGCGATCCAGGTGCCGCAGAATCCGCTCGACATCCTCGCGCAGCAAACCGTCGCAGCAGCGGCCCTCGCCCCGCTCCACGTCGAGGAGTGGTTCGAGACCGTCAAACGAAGCGCCCCGTTCCGCTCGCTTCCGCGCTCGGCGTTCGAAGCCACCCTCGACCTGCTCGCCGGCAGGTTTCCCTCAGACGAGTTCGCAGAGCTCCGTCCGCGCGTCGTGTGGGATCGGGATGCCGGAACCCTCACCGGCCGCCCGGGCGCGCAGCGCATCGCCGTCACGAGCGGTGGGACGATCCCTGACCGCGGCATGTTCGGCGTGTTCGTCGCGGGCGAGAGCCAGAACGCGCGCGTCGGCGAGCTCGACGAAGAGATGGTTTACGAGTCGCGCGTGAACGACGTCTTCACGCTCGGCACGACGAGCTGGCGCATCGTCGAGATCACCCACGATCGCGTCAACGTCCTCCCCGCATACGGCCAGCCGGGGCGGGTGCCGTTCTGGCACGGCGACGGGATCGGCAGGCCCGCGGAGCTCGGGGAGGCGCTCGGAGCCTTCACGCGTGAGATCTCCACTGCGCCACCTCCTGCCGCCGACGCGCGACTGACGGATGCCGGGCTCGACGCGAACGCGAAGACCAATCTGCTCGCGTACCTCGCTGACCAGCGCGAAGCCACCGGGACGTTGCCGACCGATCGAAGCCTCACTGTCGAACGCGGCCGCGACGAGGTCGGCGATTGGCGTGTCATCCTGCATTCCCCGTACGGCATGCAAGTCCACGCGCCATGGGCGCTTGCGGTCAACGCGAGGATCCGGGAGCGGCTCGGTGTCGAGGGATCCGCCGTTGCGAGCGACGACGGCATCATCGCGCGCGTTCCCGACACCACGAGCGAGCCGCCCGGCGCCGAGCTGTTCGTCTTTGACGCCGACGAGCTCGAGCCACTCATCACGCAAGAGGTCGGCGGGTCTGCCCTGTTCGCGTCCCGTTTCCGCGAGTGCGCGGCCCGGGCGCTTCTGATGCCCCGGATGAATCCGAACCGCCGTAGCCCGCTGTGGCAACAGCGGCAACGGTCAGCCCAGTTGCTCGAGGTAGCCCGTCGGCATCCGACATTCCCCGTGATCCTCGAAACGCTGCGCGAAGTTCTACAGGACGTGTACGACGTGCCCGCGCTGCTTCGGATCGTCCGGTCGATCGCCGACCGCCGCATCCGCCTCATCGAGGTCGAGACTCCACAGCCCTCGCCGTTCGCGCGAGACCTGCTGTTCGGCTACGTCGGCGCGTTCATGTACGAGGGCGACTCGCCCCTTGCCGAACGCCGCGCCGCCGCGCTGGCCGTCGACCCTGCACTGCTGTCGGAGCTGCTCGGCACCGTGGAGATGCGCGAGCTTCTCGACCCCGACGTCATCACCCAGTTCGAATCCGAGGCGCAGCACGTCGCGCCGGACCGCCGCGTCCGCGGGCTCGAAGGCGTCGCCGACCTGCTCCGGCTGCTCGGACCGCTGTCTGGCGCAGAGGTAGCGGCACGGCTGCAGGCGGTATCCGGTGCCGCCGAGACGGAAGCAGCCGACCTCGAGCACACCGGAGCGGCCGCGACAGTCGCCGAGGCCACGGCTCACCTCGAGACGCTCGTCGCCAGTCGCCGTGCGATCGAGGTCACGATCGCCGGTGTCGATCGGGTGGCGGCCATCGAAGATGCCGGACGCCTGCGCGACGCCCTCGGCATTCCGCTGCCCGTCGGCATCCCGGTTGCGTTCCTCGAACCGGTCGCAGACCCGCTCGGCGACCTGGTAGCCCGGCACGCCCGCACCCACGGACCCTTCACCACGGATGCCGTCGCCGAGCGACTGGGCATCGGGACCGCCGTCGGGCGACTGACGCTGCAGCGACTCGAAGCGCAAGGTCGCGTCACGAGCGGCTACTTTCTCCCCGCCTCGTCGGCACTCGACGGCGGCGAGAACGAGTGGTGCGACTCGGAAGTACTGCGTCGGCTGCGGATGCGCTCGCTCGCAGCGATCCGAGGAAGCATCGAGCCCGTGCCGCAGGAGGCACTCGCCCGGTTCCTGCCCGCGTGGCAGCACCTGACCCGCCCGCTCGAAGGCGTCGACGGCGTACTCGCCGTGATCGAGCAACTGGCCGGCGTGCCGATTGCATGGGAGTCACTCGTTCTGCCGAGTCGCGTTCGCGACTATCGCCCCGCGCTGCTTGACGAACTCACCGCTACGGGGGAGGTCATCTGGTCGGGGCACGGAACCCTCCCAGGACGCGACGGGTGGATCGCGCTGCATCCGGCCGACGCCATCGCCCTGAGCCTCCCGACCCGACCCGACGACGACATCGCAGCTGAGTCCCTCGAGGCACGCATCCTCGACGCGCTCGCCGGCGGCGGGGCGTACTTCGCGGGGCAGCTTCGGAGTCTCACTGACGCCGCTAACGAGCAGTCGGTGATCGAGGCGCTCTGGGCCCTGACGTGGGCGGGCCGGGTCACAAATGACACGTTCGCTCCCGTGCGCGGTCTGCTGTCGGGCGGGTCCCAGGCGCACCGCAGCGCCAGGCGCGCTCCCCGTGCGCGAATGTTCCGCGGGTCATCCATCGCGGCCACCCTCCCCCGTTCCATCACAAGCGGCGCGCGCGCGAGCGTCGGCGGTGTGAGCGCGGGAGCTGGCGGTCGCTGGTCGCTTCTTCCCGACCCGGAGCCGGAGCCCACGGTGCGGGCCGCCGCGACTGCCGGCATCCTGCTCGACCGCTACGGGGTCGTCACCCGCGGCTCTGTCCAGAGCGAGGCGGTCCTGGGCGGATTCGCGCAGGTGTATCGCACGCTCGCGGATGCCGAACGTGCCGGCCACTGTCGCCGCGGATACCTCGTCGAAAAGCTCGGCGGGGCACAGTTCGCGGCATCCGCTACCGTCGATCGCTTGCGCGAGTTCTCCGCGGTTGCCGACCCCGCTCCGCTGGCCGCGATAACCCTGGCTGCCACCGACCCCGCGACCGCATACGGTGCTGCGCTCGCCTGGCCGACCCTCGAGGGTGTCGGTCATCGCCCTGGCCGCAAGGCTGGAGCCCTCGTGACGCTCGTCGACGGCGAGCTCGCGCTGTATCTCGAGCGCGGTGGCAAGTCAGCGCTCGTCTTCAGTTCCGATGACGCGATAGTTGCCGCGGCCACAGCCAACCTCGCCGAGACCGCCCGGGCACGGCACCTCGACACGCTCACTGTCGAGCAGGTGAACGGTGACCCGATCTTCGGGACGGCCTTCGCCCGCGCCCTGCGCGAGGCAGGCTTCGTCGAAACCCCGCGCGGCCTCACTCTGCGCAAGACCTCGGGGTCGCCGCGTGCCTGAGGGTGACACCGTGTTTCGTGCGGCGCGGATGCTGAACGCGGCGCTCGCGGGCGACACGGTGACCCGTTTCGATCTGCGCGTGCCGCAGCTGGCTACCGCGGACCTCACCGGTGAACAGGTCCACGGGGTGCTGCCGCGCGGCAAGCACCTCCTCACGCGCATCGGGCCGTGGACGCTGCACTCGCACCTCAAGATGGAGGGCGAGTGGCACGTCTACCGTCCCGGGGAGCGCTGGCGGGCGCCGGCGTTTCGAGCTCGGGCAATCGTCGGAACGACGGATGCCGAAGCTGTCGGATTTGACCTCGCCGAGATCGCCCTTGTTCCGACCGATCGCGAGGACGAGCTTGTCGGTTACCTCGGGCCCGACCCCCTCAGCGACAGCTGGGATCTCGACGAAGCGGCCAGGCGCGTGGGCGCGGACCCGCGAGAGATCCATGTCGCGGTGCTCGACCAGCGCAACGTTGCGGGGTTCGGAAACGTGTACGCGAACGAGATGCTGTTCGTGCGCGGCATCCATCCCGAGACACCGGGAACTC
>LWDU01041145.1_pt1 | contig 13328 bp, 12 predicted proteins | sample 727161 | NCBI WGS metagenome assembly LWDU01 (sample SAMN04566230, study PRJNA314399) | hydrothermal vent metagenome | isolation source: deep sea hydrothermal plume seawater | place: Mexico: Gulf of California, Guaymas Basin | collected 2004-07-11 | reverse complement strand
CAATTGACTTAGTAACTTATACTAAAGGAATTTACTTCTTAGAAATCACAACTAATAATGGTGTGGTTAATAAGAAATTAATTCTTCAATAAGAAGTTAGTTAATTCTTAATATTAAGAAGCCCGGGCAATTTGTCCGGGCTTCTTTTTTTAATATATATGATTAATTTCAGTAATGTAATTATATGAGCATAAATGTTTAATTGTTAGAAATTAGCATCTCAATTCAAAATATCTTATTTTTGTAGCAATCAAATTAAATAAGATGAAATTTATAAAAATACTCTTAGCGTTTTCTATTGTGTTTTCTTTTACGATATCAGCAACTGATATTAAAATAACCGATACAGACAATCATTTAACAATCACAGAAAAATCCTTAACAGAATTTACGTTTGTAAATCATCTTTCCGATATACAAACTATGATGGTAAAAACAAAAGATGGTGATTTTGTAAAATTAATTGTTTCAGGATATGGAGAAAATGCTAAGCATGGTAATGCTGAATTGCCAGTACTGGAGGAATTAATTAATGTCCCTATGGGGGCAGAGGTGGTAATTCAAATCTTAAATAAAGAAGAAGAAATCATCTCTTTATCTGATTATGGAATCAATAACCTAGTTTTCCCCTCTCAACCATCAATATCAAAAGGAGAGAATGCTGAAGATGTTCCTTTTTACTTTAATGAGAATTATTATGCTGAAGATGATTTTTATACACATAAATTAATTACTACTGAATATTTAGGCAAAATAAGGGGCCAACAATTAGCTAGAATTTCTGTTGCTCCTTTTCAATATAATCCAGTTACTAATCAGTTGAAAGTAGTGACTAAACTGGAAGTAAGAATTATATTTAAAAACACTAATATTACTTCACATCTTGCTAACAAGCAAAGATATTATTCTGCTGAATTTGAACATTTATTCAAAAGTTGTTTGAATTATTTGCCTATGCAAGAAAAGGATGTAATTACTACTTATCCGGTTAAGTATGTGATTGTTGCTGATCCTGCTTTTCAAACTGCATTACAACCTTTAGTTCAATGGAAAACAAAAAAAGGATTTATGGTAGTTGAAGGATATACAAATGATCCTTTGGTAGGAAATACTGATGTATCTATTCATGCTTATTTAAAAAACATGTATGATAGTGCTACTATTACTAATCCTGCACCAACTTACTTGCTTATTGTAGGGGACAATGCAGAAGTTCCATCATTCAATATGGGAGCACATGTATCTGACATGTATTTTTGTGAGTTTGATGGAGGAGGGGATTTTTATCCTGAAATGTATTACGGAAGGTTTTCAGCAACTACAGTTGCGCAAGTTGAAGCCCAAGTTTATAAAACACTAACTCATGAAAAGTATACATTTTCTGATCCTTCTTTTTTAGATGAAGTTGTTCTTGTTGCTGGGGTGGATGCAAGTATGGCTCCTACTTATGGAAATGGGCAAATTAATTATGGAACGGATTACTATTTTAATGTAGCGCATGGTTTAACTGTTCATAATTATCTGTATGGTTCAGGCACACCAATTACTTCTGAGATGCCAGGGGCTTCTGCAGCAATAATTGCAAATGTAAGTGCTGGTGTTAGTTTTGCAAATTATACTGCTCATTGTGGTGCTTCTGGCTGGTCAGATCCTAGTTTTTCAACTTCTGATGTTCCAGGTTTAGATAATTATGATGAATTTGGCTTTATGGTTGGTAATTGTTGCCAATCCAACATGTTTAATGTTCCTGTTTGCTTTGGTGAGGCTTTGTTAAGGGAAGACAATAAAGGGGCAGTTGGTTATATAGGAGGTTCAAACAATACCTATTGGAATGAAGATTTCTGGTGGGCTGTAGGTAATGGAAGTATATCTGCCAACCCTACTTATGCGGGAACAGGGCTTGCCCTGTATGACTGTTTAATGCATGAAAATGGAGAGCAACAAGCGGATTGGTTTATTACAGCCGGACAGATGATACATGCTGGAAATTTAGCCGTTACTCAGGCGGGTGGTGCCGAGCAATATTATTGGGAAATATATCACTTAATGGGCGATCCTTCCCTTATGCCATATATTGGAGTGCCTACTTTACTTACTGTTTCTCATGGGGCAGCAACTCCTGTTGGCACAACTACTTTTTCAGTTAATACTGAAGAGAATGCATATGTAGCCATTTCAATGAATGGGGTGCTTTTAGACGCACAATTAGCTGATGTTACTGGAATTGTGAATTTAACTTTTCCGGCTATAGCAAATGTAGGGACTGTCGATATTGTAGTTACTAAACAATTCAAACAACCATATCAAGGTATGGTTCAAATTATTTCTCCTAACGGTCCGTATGTAATCTATGCAACAAATACAATTGATGATATTGCAGGAAATAATAACTCTTTGGTTGATTATAATGAGCTAATCAGTATGGATGTTGATGTTCAAAATATAGGCTCAATAAATGCAAATTCAGTTAATGTTACTTTATCAACTACTGATCCAGCAGTTACAGTAATTAATAATTCAGCAGTAATTACTATAATTAATCCATCACAGATTTTAAGTATTCCTACTCCCTTTACTTTCCAAGTTGCAAATAATATAACTGATCAGCATGTAGTGGTATTTAACCTAGACATGATAGATAACCTAAGCAATACTTGGAGCTCAACTATTAATATACTTTTAAATGCTCCGGTATTAGACCATACAACTTTCACTATTGATGACGTAACGTTGGGTAATGGTAATGGAAAATTAGATGCTGGTGAAACCTTAGATTTAGTTGTTGATGTAACAAATATAGGTCATGCTGATATTGCTAACTTAACAGCTACTTTAGGATGTCTTACTTCATATGTTACAGTAAATTCAACAACATCAAATGTTGCAAGTTTAGCGGTAAATGGACAACAAGCTACTATTTTTAATATTAGTATAAATGCAAATACTCCAGTGGGTACATTGGCTCAGTTCCCATTTGATTTAACAGATGGCGTGTATTCTCACAATAATACGTTTAGCCAAACCATAGGTATTATTGATGAAGATTATGAAACAGGAGACTTTACTCAGTATGCTTGGGTTAATGATCCGGTTTTTCCTTGGACAATAGATAATTCAAATGTCTATGAGGGTAATAATTCTTCAAGGTCAGGTGCTGGACTTCCTGATGGTGAAGTTTCACACCTTGATATAAATGTTGATGTTACTGCACCTGGTGATATTTCGTTCTATAAATTTGTTTCATCAGAGCAAGATTATGATTTCTTGCAATTCTATATTGATGGCAATAAACAAGGGGAGTGGTCAGGTATAGATAATGCTTGGAGTTTTGTTTCTTTTCCAGTTACTGTAGGTAATCATGATTTACAGTGGGAATATGATAAAGATGGATCTACTATTGATGGACAGGATTGTGCTTGGTTAGATTATATAGTTTTCCCTCCAATAGATTTAGGACAAACTACCAATATTGATGAAGCAACGTTTAATTTTGAAATTTTCCCTAATCCTACAATGGGTAGCTTTAATATCTTGTTTAATGATAATAAAATTCATACTGTTGAACTATTTGATGTAAACGGAAAAATGATTACTACAATGAATAATCAATCCGAAAATTCTTCATTTAATTTGAAAGAAGTAGCTTCAGGCACTTACACTGTAAAAGTAATGCCAGAGAACATTACTTATCAAATTGTAAAACAGTAATGGGTAAAGCGCTTGGTATTGATTACGGTACAAAGCGCACGGGTATTGCAATTACGGATGCAATGCAAATTATTGCTAGTGGCTTAACTACTGTAGCAACTCATACTCTTGATGATTTTATTTCTAATTTGGTTCAAAAAGAATCCATTGAATGTTTTGTCGTAGGTGATCCTAAGAACTTAGACGGAACAGCTACTGATAGTACTGGTCATGTAAATGGATTTGTCAAAAGAATTAAACAAAAATATCCTGATATACCGATACATCAAATTGATGAACGCTTTACTTCAAAAATTGCAAAACAAAGTATTTTGGCAAGTGGCGCAAAAAAGAAAGTAAGACAGAATAAAGCCTTAGTTGATCAGGTTAGTGCAACTATTATTCTACAAAATTATTTAGACTATAAAGCTTAGAGTTTTTTTTCAAGGTATTCACCCGTTATAGAACGCTTACATTTTATCATATCTTCAGGGGTTCCTTCAAAAACAATTTTACCTCCTTTATCTCCTCCTTCAGGCCCAAGATCAATAATCCAATCAGCACATTTTATTACATCTAAGTTATGTTCAATACACACAATAGAATGTCCTTTCTCAATTAGCGCATAAAAGGAATTTAGTAATTTATTGATATCATGAAAATGTAAACCAGTAGTCGGTTCATCAAAAATAAACAGTGTTTTATCTGTAGTATTTCCTTTACTTAAAAAAGAAGCCAACTTAATCCTTTGCGCCTCACCACCACTTAAAGTATTAGAAGATTGTCCTAATTTTACATAGCTTAAGCCAACATCTTGTAGGTGTTGGAGTTGGCGCGCAATACTATTTCCGTTATTATTTTCAAAAAAATCAATAGCTTCCTCCACCGATAAATTTAATATATCAGCAATATTTTTATCTCCAACTTTTATGTCAAGTACTTCCTTTTTAAAGCGTTTCCCTTTGCAATGCTCACATTTCAAATACACATCAGCCATAAATTGCATTTCTACTGTTATTTCTCCTGCTCCCTTACAATAATCACACCTTCCACCATCTACATTAAAAGAAAAGAAACCAGTTTTGTATTTTCTGGTTTCAGACAAAGGTTGTCCGGCAAATAGTTTTCGAATATCATCATATACTTTTAAATAAGTAGCCGGGTTTGATCTTGATGATTTTCCAATAGGATTTTGATCAATAAATTCTATCTTACTTAGATTACTAGCACTGATATTAACACTCTCATAATTTTTATTATCTGTACTGTAATTGCCAAAATGAGTGTTCAAAGCAGGTTTCAATACGTCCCTTACTAATGTTGATTTCCCTGAGCCACTCATGCCTGTAACTAAGATTAGTCCATTTAATGGAAATTCAACATTTATATTTTTCAAATTATGTTTATTAATACCTGTTATTGAAATTTTATCTTTAATGTTTCTTCTGTTTTTTGGTATAGGAATTTCTAATTCTCCTGAAAGATATTTGGCAGTTAAACTATTTTTGTCCTTGTAAATATTTTTAAGAGGGCCTTGAAAGATGATTTTCCCACCATGAATCCCTGCTCCCGGACCAATGTCAATAATTTGATCAGCCTGTTTCATTATTTCTTCATCATGTTCTACTACAATTACAGTATTGCCTATATTCCTAAGTTCTTTTAAGATTTTGACAAGTCGCTCCGTATCTTTAGAATGCAAACCAATACTTGGTTCATCCAAAATATACATGGTGCCAACTAATGAACTGCCAATAGAAGTAGCAAGATTAATTCTTTGTGATTCCCCCCCTGAAAGGGTGTTGGATTTTCTGTCGAGTGTAAGGTAGCTTAAGCCTACCTCATTTAAATAATGCAATCTGTTGCTTATTTCTTGTATTAGCCTACCCGCAATTTTGCTATCAACATTATTTAGTTTTATTTTCTTGAAGAATAACAATGCTTCACCAACATTCATTCTTACAATGTCTGCAATATTTTTATTGGCTACTTGAACATATAACGCATCTTTTCTTAATCTGGATCCATTACATTCATTACAATTAGTCTTTCCTCTGTAGCGCGCAATAAGCACTCTGTTTTGTATTTTGTATTTTTCGCCTTCTAGTCTCTGAAAGAATTGATATATTCCTTTGCATTTATCTTTTCCGTGCCAAAGAATATTTTTTTCTTCATTAGTTAATTCATGATAAGGCCTGTGTATTGGAAAATCAAATCTTGCAGCTCTAATAATAAATCTATCTTTCCATTTACTAAGCTGTTCACCTCTCCAACAATTCACTACTCCTTGATAAACGGATAAGTTTTTATTAGTAATTACTTTATTACTATCTACCCCTAATATAGAGCCAAAACCTTCACATCTTTTGCAGGCTCCATACGGATTATTAAAGGCAAAAAAATGGGTTGTTGGCTTTTCAAACTGGATTCCATCTAGCTCAAATTTATTAGAGAAATGATGGGTTTTTTCTTTTATTTGAATGCTGCATTCTCCATCCCCTTCAAAAAAAGCAGTTTGTACAGAATCGGCAATTCTTCCTTCAATATCACTCCGGTCAATCATTATACGATCAATTACTACTTGCAAATTATTAGCTAAAACTGTTGTTTCATCTTTTAGTAAGTCTTTTATCTTGGCTATTTCCCCTTGATGAATTACACGAGAAAAACCTTGTTGCTTTAAGGCAAGAAGAAAATTACCTTCATCCGTTCCTTTATAGTTTGCTGAAATAATTACTATTTCATCCTTGTTTTGTTGCATGATAAAGTCAGTCACATCACTTATTTGGTGACGTTCTACTTCTTTCCCTGAAATAGGGGATATGGTTTTTCCAATACGAGCAAAAAGTAGTTTTAAATAATCGTATATTTCAGTGCTTGTTCCAATAGTTGATCTGGGATTATTGGTAATTGTTTTTTGTTCAATGGCAATAGCAGGGCAGATGCCAAGTATCTCATCTACTTCAGGTTTTTGTAATTTACCAAGGAATTGTCTGGCGTATGATGAGAGACTTTCAATATAGCGTCTTTGTCCTTCAGCAAACAAAGTATCAAAGGCTAATGACGACTTCCCACTTCCTGACACCCCAGAAATAACAATTAGATGGTCTTTTGGGAGATTAATTGAGATGTTTTTAAGGTTGTGTACGCGCGCGCCGGTAATCTCAATAATATCAGTAGCATTATTTGTTTTTTTAGCACTCATTTTTAGCAGAATTCGCAAAGTTAAGCAATAAGATTTGGATAATTAAAAATGTTTCCCTATATTTGTCATTACAATTATTCAATTAATTAACCAACACAAAATACGCTTATATAAAAACATTTACTTTAACTTTTTATTAACTAAAAACTAAGTATATGTTAAATAGCGTTCTTTCCGACCAAGAATTAGTAAAAAATTATTTAAATGGTGATAATGTATCATTTGAAATTTTATTGACTCGTCATAAAAGTAGAATTTTTGCTTTTATTATGTCAAAAATTAAAAACCGTGATCTTAGTGAAGATATCTTTCAGGATACGTTTATTAAGGTGATTAATTCCTTGCAAAAAGGAAAGTATAATGAGGAAGGCAAATTTTTACCTTGGATGATGCGTATTGCACACAACCTTATGATTGATCATTTTAGAAAAGACGTAAAAATGAGAAAAGTAAGGCCAACTGCCGAATTTGATATTTTTGATGTGCTGGATGATGGGAATAAAAATCAAGAAGAGGTGATGATGCAAACTCAAGTACATGCTGATTTAAAAGTATTGATTGAGCAACTACCAAAAGATCAGAAAGAAGTATTAAAAATGAGGTATTTTGAGAACTTATCATTTAAGCAAATTTCTGACTCAACAGAAACGAGTATTAATACGGCTTTGGGTAGGATGCGTTATGCCTTAATTAACTTAAGAAAATTGGCTGAAAAACAGCATATTGATTTACAAGTAAAATAAACACTAAATTTATATAATATAATGTAGTGTATTGCGTTTAGTGTGTGTAATGAATCTTAAAAACATACTATATGAGCAAAAACTCTACTTTAAAATTGTGGGATTATCTGTTAAAAGAGGAGTACACTTCAATTGACACATCGGTACACAAAATCCTGTCTGAAGCACAGGCAGGACCAAAAAAAGAAACAGTAGACATTATTCTTGCGTATGCAAGTTCAGTGAAAGCAATTAGAACAAAATCGAATGATACAATTCTAATTTCGTTAAACTAAGTGGTTTTGGTTAGTAAAAGAGGTCTTTAGACCTCTTTTATTTTTTACTTTTGTTTTGATGAATAAAAAAGAAAGAACCCAGTACTTTATATCGCATTTTTCTGAAAATATGCCAGATGCAAAAACAGAATTAGATTACACTAATGTTTTTGAACTTACGGTTGCAGTTATCCTTTCCGCACAATGTACTGATAAGCGAGTAAATATAATTACTAAAGATTTATTTAGAGAGTTGCCAACTGCACAGGTGATGGCTGAAGCGTCAGTTGATGCAATTTTTGATTTTATAAAGTCCTGTTCTTACCCAAGAAATAAAGCAAAGCATTTATCAGGAATGGCAAAAATGCTAATGCAAGATTTTAATGCTGAGATTCCAGCAAACCTAGAGGATTTACAAAAATTACCAGGAGTGGGCCGGAAAACAGCTAATGTAGTAGGTTCTGTTTATTTTGATATTCCTGCCATGCCAGTGGATACACATGTGTTTCGTGTTGCAGATAGAATAGGGCTAACCTCTAATGCTAAAAATCCTTTACAGGCAGAATTACAATTGCTTAAATTATTTCCGAAAGAGAAATTGAATATTGCGCATCATTGGCTTATATTGCATGGAAGATACTTGTGTAAAGCAAGAAGGCCAGAGTGTGAAAGGTGTGGAATTACTGCAATTTGCAAGTACTTTTCTAAAAAGTAATTTTGTTAATAAAACGCCTTTGTTTTTTTTGATGTTTACTTAAGAATTTCTCTAATTTGTATAAAATATATAGCTATGAGTAAAAATGAACAAAGCGCTAAATTGAAAGCATTAGAACTTACTTTGGGTAAGTTGGAAAAATCCTACGGAAAAGGTGTAGTAATGAAGTTAGGCGATAGGGTTGTAGAAGATATTGAAGCTATACCAACTGGTTCAATTGGACTTGATTTAGCTTTAGGGATAGGTGGCTACCCAAGAGGGAGAGTAGTTGAAATATATGGCCCAGAATCTTCTGGTAAAACAACTTTAGCTATTCATGCTATTGCTGAAGTGCAAAAGCAAGGAGGTATTGCTGCATTTATTGATGCGGAACATGCATTTGATGCAGCATATGCTAAAAATTTAGGTGTTGATGTAGATAATTTATATATTTCTCAACCTGATAATGGAGAGCAAGCTTTAGAGATTGCTGACCATTTAATCAGTTCAGGAGCTGTGGATTTGGTTGTTATTGATTCCGTTGCAGCTTTGACCCCAAAAGCAGAGATTGAAGGTGAAATGGGAGATTCTAAGATGGGTTTACATGCTCGTTTAATGTCACAAGCACTTAGAAAACTTACGGCAACTATTAGTAAAACTAAATGTACTGTAATTTTCATTAATCAGCTTAGAATGAAGATTGGGGTAATGTTCGGAAATCCAGAAACAACTACTGGAGGTAATGCACTAAAGTTTTATTCTTCAGTGCGTTTAGATATCAGAAGGATTGGTGCTATTAAGAATGGAGAAGATATTGTTGGCAACAGAACTAGGGTAAAAGTTGTGAAAAATAAAGTAGCTCCACCTTTCCGTAAAGTTGAATTTGACATTATGTTTGGTGAAGGGATTTCTCGTTCGGGTGAAGTGCTAGATAAAGCAGTAGATTTGGATGTAGTCAACAAAAGTGGGTCTTGGTTTAACTATGGGGATACAAAATTAGGACAAGGGCGTGATGCTGTAAAGCAAATGATTGCTGATAACCCTGAACTTTCACAAGAAATTGAAACAAAGATTAAAGAAGCTTTAACTCAAGAATAATTTCTAATGATGCGTAATTTTGCATTTATTACTTTCCTTTTTTTATGGGCTTGTGGAGTGGCTGAGGATAAAAAAGAAAAGGAATCTGAGATTGTTATTTTATCTGAAAAGATAAAAAATGACCCAACAAATACAGATTTATTATTGGCACGCGCTAACTATAATAAAGAACAGGATAATTTAGAATCATCACTTTTTGATTTGAATCAATGTGTACAATTAGACTCTCTAAATAATGCTTTTCACTTTTCGGTTGCAGAAATTTATTTTGAGCTTTCAAAAAAAACTAATGCTGATGGGAAGTATCCTTCCCTTGCAATACATCACCTTGACAAGGCCTTAAAATTAAACATTAATGATGAAAAATCTCATGCTTTATTAGGGGAGTTGTTGTTGGCTTATGCAAAATATAAAGAAGCTATTGAGCATTTTAATTCGTCTTTAAAAATTGAATATAATCAAGCAAAAACACATATGTTGATGGGTTATGCATTTAAGCAATTAACACAAGAGGATGATGCGATTAATTGTTTTAGAAATGCTGTGAATGTTGATCCTGAATATAAAGAAGCTTTTGTGCAATTAGGTCAGATGTTTCATGTAAGAGGAGGTACTACCGCCGTAGTGTATTATGATAATGCTTTACGACTTGACTCAACTGATGAGATGATATTGTATAATAAAGCATTGTTTTACCAAAGTATTATGCAATGGAATGCTGCTTTGGAGGCTTATGCTGCTTTACATAAAGTAAATGCATTTCATAGTAGTGGGCATTATAATATTGGTTTTATTCATATGGAACTAGGCCTTTATGATGTGGCGGCTAATAATTTTTCGGATGCCATATATGGTAATTCTGAATTTTATGAAGCCTATTATTCTAGGGGTAATTGTTTTGAAACTTTAGGGAATATAGCTCAAGCTGAGGTAGATTATAAAAGAGCAATTGAAATAAACCCAGATTATACTTTTGCGGTAGATGCTTTAAAAGCATTAGATTTAAGAAATAAAAAATTCAATAAATAATGAGTGTACAAGATCAAATTTCAAACGACATAAAAGAGGCTATGAAAGCCAGAAATGTAGATAAATTAGCGGCATTAAGAGCTGTAAAATCTGCTATTATGTTGGAAGCGACAAAGGAAGGAAATGCAACTGTTTCTGATGAAGTTTCTTTAAGTTTAATTACGAAATTAGTAAAGCAAAGAAAAGATTCTGCAGCAATATTTACGGAACAGAACCGTCCTGACTTAGCAGTAGATGAGATTAATCAGCTTGCTTATCTTGAAGAGTATTTACCAACACAGATGGGAGAGGAGGAGGTTAGAAGTGTAGTAAAAGAAGTAATTGCACAAGTTGGAGCATCTTCTCCTGCTGATATGGGAAAATGTATGGGGTCACTTATAGGAAGGTTAAGCGGAAAAGCAGATGGTTCGCTAATCTCTAAAATAGTGAAAGAGGAGCTTTCTTAATTAGTTATTAGTATTGAGATAATAAAAAAGACGAACATATGTTCGTCTTTTCTTTTTTAGCATTACTAAATGTTTATTTTACTTTTTCTACAACTGCTTTAAAAGCGTCTGGGTGGTTCATTGCTAAATCAGCTAGCACTTTTCTGTTTAGCTCAATTCCGTTAGCGTGAACTTTACCCATAAATTGCGAGTAAGACATTCCATATAATCTTGCTCCTGCATTAATTCGTTGAATCCATAATGCTCGGAAAGTTCTTTTCTTATTTTTTCTGTCACGGTATGCGTATTGCATCCCTTTTTCTACAGCATTCTTTGCTACTGTATGTACATTTTTTCTTCTCCCAAAATATCCTTTGGCAGCTTTTAAGATTTTATTTCTTCTAGCTTTTGCAGCTACTGAATTTACTGATCTTGGCATAATTTAATTTTTTTGGTAGATAGTGGCTTTTAATTTTACGCCCTTTTTTGAACTAGATACCTGGTTAATAACCTAATTTACTTTTTTAGATACATAACTGAGCTTTAACACTTTTAGTGTCAGCTTTTGATACATATTCTGTTTTAGTTAAGTTGTGTTTTTGTTTAGTCTCTTTCTTAGTTAAGATATGCGACTTAAACGCTTGTTTCCTTTTTAATTTACCAGAACCTGTAAGTTTAAATCTCTTTTTGGCTCCAGCCTTTGTTTTCATTTTTGGCATTTTTCTTTTTTTTATTTCTTCTTTTTTTGTGCGATTATCATTATCATTTTCTTTCCGTCTAGTTTAGGCATCTCTTCTACAACTCCTACATCCTCCAGTGCTTGTGCTAGTTTCAGCAGTAAAATTTGTCCTTGGTCTTTAAAGATTATGGATCTACCTCTAAAGAAAACAAATGCTTTTACTTTCGCTCCATCTGCTAAAAAACTCCTTGCATGTTTTAATTTAAATTCAAAATCATGCTCTCCTGTATTCGGACCAAATCTTAACTCCTTAATAACAACCTTTTGTGCTTTACTTTTGATTGTTCTTAACTTCTTCTTCTGGTCGTAAATAAACTTTTTATAATCAATTACTTTACAAACTGGTGGCTCAGCATTCGGAGAAATTTCAACTAAATCTAACGCAAGATCTTTTGCAATTTTTAGCGCTTCATCAAGTGGATAAATATTTGGTTCTACTTCATCTCCCACCATTCTTACAAATGCGGCTGTTATTTCTTTATTCGTTTTGTGTAGTTTTTTTTCAATTACCCTACCTCTGAATGGCGCTCTTTTCTTAATTGTTTTACTGTTTTAGTTATTAAAAGTGATTAAATTATCTATTTCTTCTGTTATTATTTTTACTAGTCCATCAACCGAAATGCTTCCTAAATCCTCTCCTCCATGCTTACGAACTGAGATAGTTTCTTCATTTTCCTCTCGTTCTCCAACAACAATGATGAAAGGAACTTTTGAAACTTCTGCATCTCTTATCTTTCTACCGGTAGTCTCAGCCCTATGGTCAATCGGGCCGCAAATATCGTAATTTTTTAATAATTGGGATACTTTTTCGGCATAATCGTGATATTTTTCACTGATAGGTAAGATGATAAACTGATCAGGGGCTAGCCAAAGAGGGAAATTGCCACCACAATGTTCAATTAAAACCGCTACAAATCGTTCCATAGAGCCAAAAGGTGCTCTGTGTATCATAACGGGCCTATGTTTCTTGTTGTCCGCACCAGTGTACTCTAGTTCAAAACGTTCTGGTAAGTTGTAATCTACTTGAATAGTTCCCAGTTGCCATTCTCTTCCTAGTGCATCTTTTACCATAAAGTCAAGTTTAGGTCCATAAAAAGCTGCCTCACCATATTCTATTACTGTTTCTAATCCTTGCTCTTTAGCAGTGTCAATAATTGCTTTTTCTGCTTTATCCCAATTTTCATCACTACCAATATATTTTTCTTTATTATCTGAATCTCTTAAAGATATTTGAGCAACATAATCCTTAAAATCAAATGTTTTAAAAACATATAATACCAGATTAATAACCTTTGTAAATTCCTCTACGATTTGGTCTGGTCGGCAAAATATATGAGCATCATCAACCGTGAAACACCTTGCCCTTGTTAATCCATGTAATTCTCCTGATTGTTCGTAACGATAAACTGTCCCAAATTCAGCATATCTTATAGGTAAATCTTTGTATGATCTGG
>LWDU01037782.1_pt2 | contig 13331 bp, 10 predicted proteins | sample 727161 | NCBI WGS metagenome assembly LWDU01 (sample SAMN04566230, study PRJNA314399) | hydrothermal vent metagenome | isolation source: deep sea hydrothermal plume seawater | place: Mexico: Gulf of California, Guaymas Basin | collected 2004-07-11 | reverse complement strand
CAGGTAGGCCGGCTCGATCCGGCCGGCGCGCGCGAGGGCCTCCACGAGCCAGAAGGAGCAGAGGTTGAAGGCGCCCTCCTCGCCGCCGCCCACGCCGTCGTCCACCTCGCGGAGGTTGTAGCGCCACACGAGGCAGTCGCTGGTGAGGCCGCCTTCCTCGGGGGCCCTCAGCGTCTGCTCCAGCGTGGATATCATCCTCGGGTCGTTGGGGCCGGTGAAGAAGACGAGCGGCATGAGGAGGTTGCTCGCGTCCAGCGCCGTCCCACCGAAGGTCTGCACGAACGCGCCGCGTTCCTGGCTGTAGCCCTTCTCCATGATGGCGCGGTAGATCCGGTCGCGGGTCTTGGTCCAGCGCTTGCGCGGGGCGGGGAGGGAGCGCTTGTCCGCGAGGCGGAGGGCGCGGTCCAGCGCCACCCAGCACATCAGCTTGGAGTAGACGAAGTGCTCGCGGTCGCCGCGGACCTCCCAGATGCCCTCGTCCGGGCGCTCCCAGTTGGCGCAGACCCAGTCGCAGTAGCGCACGAGGTCCTGCCAGAAGTCCCACGAGATGGGCGTCCCGTACTTGTCGTAGAGGTATACGGCGTCCAGCAGCTCGCCGTAGATGTCCAGCTGGAGCTGGTCGTGCGCGCCGTTGCCGATACGGACGGGCGCGGAGCCGCGGTAGCCCTCGAGGTGCCCCAGCTCGGATTCGGTGAGGTTGCGGCGCCCGTCGATGCCGTAGACGATCTGGAGCGGGCCGTTGGGATCGTCCGGGATCCCCGCCTCGCAACGCTCGCGGAGCCACTGGATAAAGGAGCGGACCTCGGAGGAGAAGCCGATCCGGAGGAGGCCGTAGAGCGTGAAGGCGGCGTCGCGGATCCAGGAGTAGCGGTAGTCCCAGTTCCGGTGCCCGCCGAGCTGCTCCGGCAGGCTGGTGGTGGGCGCGGCGACGATGGCGCCGCTCGGCTCGAAGGTGAGCATCTTGAGCACGAGCGCGCTCCGGCGGACGGGCTCGCGCCAGCGGCCGGTGTAGGAGCACGTCTTGAGCCAGCGGCGCCAGAAATCCGTGGTGCCGCGGAAGAGGTGGTATTCCGCTTCGCGCGAGAGGGGGTCCTCCAGCCGCTCGCCGGGCTCCAGCAGGCGGACCTCGAAGGTGGCGCGCTCGCCGCGCTCCATCTCCATCTCGCGGACGGCGGCTGGACCGTTCGCGCCGTCTGTGAGGTGGAGCGTGCGCTTGGTGGAGAGCGCCAGCCGGACGGGCCCGCGGCTCGTCTCGCTCTCGAACACGACGCCCTCGTCGTCGCACAACTCGGCGGTGTGGGAGGCGCGCGCGTAATCGAAGCCGGGCTCGCAGCGGACGTTGACGGTGACGCGGCCGCGGAGCACGCGGACGTGCCGGATGAGCCGGTGGTACCCGCCCTCCGGGCCCTCCATCCCGACGGGCATGTAGTCCACGACCTCGGCGGCGCCCTCGTCGCCCGTGAACCGGGTCAGGAGGACGTTGGAGTCCGGGAGGTAGACCTGCCAGCACTTCGAGCCGCCGTTGACGGTGATGCTGAAGCGTCCGCCTTTCTCGTCATCGAGCACGGCGCCGAAGACGCTCGGGCTGTCGAAGTGGGGCAGGCAGAGCCAGTCCACGTTGCCGTTCTTGCCGACGAGCGCGGCCGTCCGCATGTTGCCGACGAGGCCGTAGTCTTCGATGGGGAGGTAGGACACGGGCGCGGGGAGAGTGAAGCAGGGTGAACCGGCCGGCGCGGGCGAGGATTCCTCCCGTCGCGCTGGCGGTGGCGGCCGGCGAGTCCGGGAGGCCCCGCGTGGAAGAACCGCCAGCGGGGCGCGGGGTCAGCCCGCGAAGCCCCGGAGGTAGTCCACGGCCGCACCCACGTCGGGCACGCGGAAGCGCGCGGCGGTCTCGCCCTCGCCCACCTTGACGGTGACCGGCTGGCGGCCGGTCTCAGCGGCGAGCGCCGCGAAGGCGTCTTCGTCGGTCGTGTCATCGCCGAGGTAGACCGGCGTGTGCTCCGGGTGCTCGCGGGCGATCCGGGTGACGGCGGTGCCCTTGGAGACATCGCGCGGGCGCAGCTCCACGACCTTCTTGCCCCAGACGGCGTGCAGTCCGTCCGGCACGTCGGAGGCCCACGCACGGAGCGCCGCCAGCGCGGCGGCCTCGGACGGTGCGGCGCGGTAGTGGACGGCGAACGCCGCGCCCTTGTCCTCCACGCGGATGCCCTCGGCGTCCGGGACGGCCGCGCGGAGGCGGTCCAGTTCGGGGCGGAGGCGCGCGAGCTCGGGCGCGGGCTCCGGCGTCTCGCCGAGCGTTCCGATCTCGGCGCCGTGCAGTCCGGCCGCACGGACGCTCACGTCCGGCAGGAAGCGCGAGAGTGCCGCCACATCGCGCCCGGAGACCACGACGACCGGGTGGCGCCCGGCGAGCTGGCGGAGGAGGTCCGGGACGGCGGGGTGGGGCCACGCCTCGGCCGGGTCGTCCACGATGGGCGCGAGCGTGCCGTCGTAGTCGAGGAAGAGGAGGGGGCGCTCGGGGTGCGGGATCATGCGAGTGGGCCCGTCCGGTGCCGCCGGGGCGGCCGCCAGCCGGGCGGCGGGTTACGCAGCGTCGGCGGGTGCGTCCAGCCGGTCCAGGAAGCGGGCGGCCCAGGTGTGCACGTCCAGCTCGCGGACGGCGCCCTGCATCTCATTCAGGCGGCGGCGCTTCTCGTCTCTGGGGAGGTCCAGCGCGGCGCGGAGCGCGCGGACGAGGCCGTCGGTGTCGTAGGGGTTGACGCAGACGGCGCCTCCGAGGTAGTCCGCGGCGCCGGTCAGCTCGCTGAGCACGAGGGCAGCGGGCGGGTGCCCCTCGCGGCTGGCGGCGGCCGAGACGGCGGCGAACTCGTGCGCGACGAGGTTCATGCCGTCGCGCAAGGGGGGGAGGAGGGCCACGTCCGCGGCGCGGTAGAGCGCGGCCAGCTCCGCCTGCGTGAACGCGCGGTAGCGGTAGTGGAGGGGGGACCAGGCGCCCTCGGCGAAGCGGCCGTTGATCCGCCCGACGGCCTCTTCCACCTCGCGCTTGAGCTGGTCGTACGCCGGGATGCCGGTGCGCGAGGGCGTCGCGATCTGGAACATGGACACTTTGCCGTGGAGCTCCGGGTAGGCCTCCAGGAAGCGCTCGAACGCCTCGAAGCGGAGGAGGAGGCCCTTCGTGTAGTCCAGGCGGTCCACGCCGAGGACCACCTTGTCCGCGACGAGCTCGCTGCGGAAGGTCTCGGACTCCGCGATCACGGCGGGGTCCGCCGCCAGCCCCTCGAACTTCCCCACGTCGATGCCGATGGGGTGTGGCTCGGCGCGGACGCGGCGGCCCTGCCAGAGCACCTCCACGCCCTCGATGGTGGCGCCGAGGAGGTCGCGGGCGGACTCGCGGAAGTTCTCCGCGTCCCCCGCCGTGTGAAAGCCGACGAGGTCCGCGCCGAGCATCCCGCGGAGCAGCTCACGGGCGGAGGGGAGGATGCGGAAGACCTCGGGCGCGGGCCACGGGATGTGCCAGAAGTGCCCGATGCGGGCGTCCGGCCGCCCCTCGCGGAGCAGCGCGGGCACCATCATGAGGTGGTAGTCCTGCACCCAGAACTGCGGCGCGTCGTCGCTGGCGGCGGCGATCTCCAGCGCGGCCTCGGCGAAGCGTCGGTTGACGGTCCGGTAGGCCTCGCGGAAGCGGCGCTCCGGCAGCACGTACTCCACGAGGTAGTGCGAGAGCGGCCAGAGCACCTGGTTGGAGAGCCCGTTGTAGTAGCCGTCGAACTCGTCCTCGGAGAGCGGGACGCGGCGGACGGTGAAGGCGGGGTCCTCCGCCGGGTAGGGCTGGTGCTCCGGGGTGTCTTCCCCGGGCTCCCGCATGGCGACCCACGCGCCGCCGCGGTCTTCGAGGACGGGGAGGAGCGCCGAGGCCAGGCCGCCCAGTGCGGCAGCCCATCCTTCGGGCGTTTGGCGGATGGGGGCGCGGTTGGCGAGAAGAACGAGAGACATGCGATCGAGGGGCGTGCGGGACCTACGCGATGGACGGCGCGCGGTTCGCCCTCGCGGAGGCATTCCGCCCCGAAGCGCTTCCATCCCCCATTCCTGGCGCCGACGGCCGCCGCCAGCGCGCGGCGGCGGGGGGAATCCGCTCGCCATTCGCGGCACACACGGGGGAGCGGGCGCGTATCGTTCGGCCCTCGTGCGATCTCTGACCCCGGTGCGACTGTTTCCCCGCGCTCTGCTGTGCTGCCTCGCCGCGTGCCTCCTCGCGGCGGGCGTCCAGGCGCAGGCTGCCGCGCCGGTCGTGTGGGAGGACGCCCCGCTGGCGGACGCGCTCTACGGGTTCTCCGAGGCGAGCGGCGTGGAGCTGGTCTTCGCGCTGACGCTCGTGCGCGACGTGCGCGTGAGCGGGGCGTACACGCCGGGCGAACCGCCGGGGCCGGCACTCGGGGCGCTGCTGCGCGGGACGGGGATCCGCGCCGAGCGGGTGCGGCGCGGGCAGTTCGTGCTCATCGAGGAACCCGTGGGCGTGGACGTGTTGGGGGACGACCCGAGCCTGTACACCGGCGTGCTGGAGGGCCGCGTGGTGGACGCCGAGACCGGCGAGCCGCTCCCCGGCGCGCACGTCTGGCTCGTGGACCTGGACCTGGGCGGCGTGGCGGACTGGGAGGGCGGCTTCGCCGTGGAGGATCTGCCGACGGGCGCTTACATCGTGCGGATCTCGCATGTGGGCTACCGGCCCGTCCGGGTGGAGTTGGACGTCTTCCCGGCGTCGCCGCAGCTCCCGCCCACGGTCCGCCTCCGCCCCGAGGCCATCCGCTCCGCCGACGCCGTGGTGCGGCCGTCCGGTACGGTCCTCGAACCCGAGCCCGGGCTGGCGGTCGTCGCGGGCATCGGCGAGACGGGGGGCGTGCGGCCCGCGCTCGCGCCCGAAGGACCCGTCCTCGGCGGCGACCTCTTCGGCGCGCTGACCCTCGTGCCCGGCGTCTCGCGCGCGGCCGGCGCCAGCGGGCCGCTCACCATCCGCGGCGCCGAGCCCGGCCGCGCCCTCGTCGTCCGCGACGGCGTCCCGATCTACGCCGCGGGCGCGCTGGGGCCGTCGTTCCAGCCGGAGGGGCTGGCCTCGGCGCGGCTGCACAGCGGCCCGTTGCCGGTGGAGTTGGACGGCGGCGCGGGCGTGCTCGAACTGGAAACGCGCGACGTGCCCTCGCGCCCGACCGGCGCGCTGGCGGCCGGTCTCGGCGGGGTTCGGGGCGTGGTGGCGGCGCCGCTCGGCCGGGGTGTCGGGGCGCACGTGGGGTGGGGGCGGCCGGCTCCGGCGGATCTCCCGCTCTCGTCGGCGCTGGAGAGCGGGCGCGCGCTCGTGCTGGACCCGCGCGGTCTGGGCGGCGGCGCCGAGGCGGAGAGCGGCACGTACGACGCGGAGGCGCGGCTGACCTGGGCGCCGCGGCCCGGCCAGTCCGTGGAGGTCGGCGGGTACCGGAGCGCGGAGCAGCTTTCGGCGACGCTCCCCTCGCGCATGTGGCATCTGGACGGCGTCTCCGAGGCGGCGAGCGCCCGGTACCAGGGGCTCGTGGGGCAGCGGACGTTCGTGACGGGCGTGGCCTACGGCTCGCGCGCCCGCGCCACGGAGGCCATGGGCGGGCTGGACACCCGGACCTCGCTGGCGGAGATCGGCGCGAAACTGGAGGTGGACCACGCGCCTTCGCTCGCGCACCAGCTCCGTCTCGGCGTGAGCGTCGCCTCGCGCGAGGCGTGGGCCGAGCGCGTCCAGCGCCGCCGCCAGTCGGCCGTGGAGTGGGCCGCCTACGCCCGCGATGCGTGGAAGCCCTCGGACCGCGTGGAACTCCGGCCGGGGCTCCGCGCCGCGTGGGTGGACGGGCGGATGATCCTGGAGCCGAGGCTGCAGGCGCGGTATACCCTCCTCGCGGGCGGGCTGGACGTGCGCGCCGGCCTCGCGCGGCAGTCCCAGACCGTGCACCGGCTGCGCGGCCTCGCGCCCGGCGCGCGCGATCTCGCCGCTACGCGCTGGCTCCTCGCCGGCGACCGACTCGCCCCCGCGACGGCGTGGCTCGGCGGGCTGGGCGCGGAGTGGCGGCTCTCGCCGGGCGTGGTGCTCGGCGCGGACCTCTTCGTGCGGGACCGCCTGCCGCTGGCGCTCGCCGCGGGCGAGCCCTCCACCGACGGCTCCATCCTCCAGTCCGCCTTCCCGGCGCACCGCGAGCGCGCGCTCGGGCTGGACCTCGCCGGCACGGTCCGCCAGCCGACGTGGGCAGTGCAGGGCGCGCTCTCCATCGCGCGGACCCGCGTCCGGCCGGAGGCGGGAGGGGAGTGGACGCCCTCGCGCTACGGACGCCCGCTCTCGTTCAGCCTCGCGGGCGAGCGGAGCGTGGGCGCCGGCACGGTCGGCGCGCGGCTGGATGTGGAGTCCGGCCGGCTGGGCGTGGACGGCGACCGCCAGCCCGCCGAGGCCCGGCTCACGCTCGGCGCGGACGCGGCGCTGGCGGCGCTCGGCGTCACGTGGACGCTCGGCGCGAGGGCGGAGGGCCGGCTCTTCGGCGACGGCGCGCCCGTCGCGGTCCCGCTGGCACCCGGCGCGCCCCTCGCCATCGGCCCGATCGGGCCGGCGGTGGTGCCCGGCGTGCGGCTCTCCGCGCGGTGGTGACGGGCGGGCGTCGGCCCCCGGCGCGACCTTACGGCATGCGAAACGACACCCCCAAACGCCCCCGCGTCCCCGATCTCGCCGACCTCCGCGAGGGGACCGTCACGAGCGTCCAGGCGCAGAAGAAGGATCCCGAGCGCGTCAGCGTCTTCCTCGACGACGCCTTCGCCTTCGGGCTGGCGGCGGATGTCGCCGTGGCCGAAGGCCTCCGCAAAGGCCGGCGGCTCACCCCCGAGGACCAGCTCGCGCTGCTCCAGAAAGAGGAGGTGATCCGCGCGCGGCAGGCCGCCCTGGACTACGTCTCGCGAGGCGGCAAGACCACCACGGAGGTCCAGCGCTCGCTCGCGCGGCGCGGCTTCTCCGAGGGCGCCGTGGAGGACGCCATCGAGAAGATGGAGGGCTACGGCTACCTGGACGATGCCGCCTACGCCTCGGCGTTCGTGCGCGGGCGCTCCGCCAGCCGCGGACACGGCCCCCAGCGCCTCCGCGCCGACCTGATCAAAAAGGGCGTCTCGCGCGATGCCATCGACCGGGCGCTCGAAGAGCTGGACGCGGACGCCCTCGCAGACTCCGCCCGCCAGCTGGCGGCGCAGCGCTGGCGGGCGCTCTCGGGAGAGGAGGACCTCCGCAAGCGCAAAAAGAAGACGACGGACTTCCTGCTCCGCCGCGGCTTCTCGTTCGACCAGGTCCGCGAGGCGCTGGACGCCGTCGCAGACGACGAGGACGACCCGTGGGACTGAGCGGGCTGACCGCCGCCGCGTGGGTGGCCTGCGCGCTGGCGGCGGCCGTCTCCGTGGCCGTGGTGACGGCGGAGCCGCAGCTGAGCGCCCGGCCCGTCTCGCTCCCGCTCGTGGTCCTGCCGTACGCGCTGCTGGCGGCGCTGGCGTGGTGGGGCCGCGTGACCTCCACGGCGCGATGGGTGGCGCTGGCGGGCGTCGTGCTGGTGTTCGCGCTGGGCGCGGCGCTGTGGCTCGTCTGGGCGGAGGCCCCGGCCTCGCGGCTGGCGGCGCCGCGGCTCGTGCCCGGCCGCCAGCTCGTGGCGGTGGGCGTGGTGGCGTACGTGCTCTCGCTCTCGCGACGGGCGCGCACCTGATCCACGGCCGTCGCGGCGCGCTCGCCCACTCGGTCCGCCAGCGGGGCGGGCGCAACGGGGGATTCGTTTGACCCGGCGCCCCCGCTCCGCCACCTTCCGCCCTCCGATTGCCTGCCGACTCCCGCATGTTCGACCCCGCCGAAGACGCCCGCCAGATCGAGGCAGCCGTCGCCGCCGTCCGCGCTCACACCGACCTCCAGCCCTCGCTGGCGCTCGTCCTCGGCTCCGGCCTCGGCGCCCTCGCCGACGAGGTGGAGGGCGCGACGGTCATCCCCACCGCCGAGGTCCCGCACTACCCGCGCTCCACGGTGGAGGGCCACGCCGGGCGGCTCGTGCTCGGGATGCTCGCCGGGCGGCCCGTCCTCGTGATCCAGGGGCGCGTCCATCTCTACGAAGGGCACAGCCCGCGCGCGGTCACCTTCCCGGTCCGGCTCGCACATGCGCTCGGCGCCGAGGGGCTCCTGCTGACCAACGCCGCCGGCGGGATCAACCGCGGCTTCGAGGCGGGCACGCTCATGCTCATCACGGACCACCTCAACCTCGCGTTCGCGAGCCCGCTGAGCGGGAAGCTCCCCGAGGGGGAGGTTCGATTCCCCGACCTGTCCAATCCGTACGACGAACAGTGGAGAACCGAGGCCGGTAACATTGCGTTAACACGCGGCATCCCCTATCGTGAGGGGGTGTATGTGTGGACGGCTGGCCCGTCGTACGAGACCCCGGCGGAAATCCGCTTCTTCGAACGCGCCGGGGCCGACGCCGTCGGGATGAGCACGGTCCCCGAGGCGCTGCAAGCCGCGGCGCTCGGGATGCCGACGCTCGGCATCTCCACCATCACGAACCTCGCCGCCGGCCTCCAGGGCCGCCCGCTGGACCACTCCGAAGTCATGGAGGTCGGGCGGATGGTCCGGGACCGGCTCGCCACCTGGGTCCGCGCGATCGTCGCCGAGACCGGACCCGGGCGCTGAGCCGGAGGGGCGGGCGGTTCGCCCTTCCTGACCGGCGCGACGCCGGCCAGGCCCCGCCCCCGGGCTCATGCGACTTGTTTCTTTCGGCGCACGGGGGAGCGCGCTCGTCGCCCTCCTCCTGCTCAGCGTGCCGCTCGCGGCCCAGCCGGACCCCTACCGCGCCGACGTTTTCAGCTCTCTCGACCGCCGAGCCGCCGAGGTCGGCGGCGCGGTCGAACTCACCGTCGAGGTGCTGGCCGCGCCCCGCTCCCGTTCCCACGGGGAGTCGCTCGCGGCCGCCCTCGCGGAGGCCATGCCCGCCGCCACCGCCGCCGTGGAGGTGGCGCGGGCGTGGCCCGTCTCGCAGCGGTGGGACGGCGACGTGCTCCAGCTGGAGCGCCGCTACCGTCTCCGCATCCTCCAGGCCGGCGAGATCGAGATCCCGCCCGTCGCGCTGGCGGCGCCCGCCAGCGGAGCGTGGACGACCCGCCCGCAGCGCCTCCGCGCCTTCCACGCGTGGCCCGAGACGCGCGCCGTGGTGCCCGTCGTGGCGGAGGGGCGCGAGGCCGGGCACGCCTTCCGCCGCACCGGCACGGCGTGGCTCGCGGCGCCGGACGCCCTCGTGACGGCGTACCACGTCGTGGTGGGGGCGCGGCGCGTGCGCGCGAAGCTGCCCTCCGGCCGCGTGGTGACCCTCGGGCGGGTCTGGGCGCTGGACCCCGAGCGCGATGTGGCCGTGCTCCACGTGGACCCGAGCGAGACGGAGCGCGCCGGGATGCAAGCGCTCGTCATCGCGCCGGAGACGGAGCCCGAACCGGGCGCTGTCGCGTTCACGGCGGGCTGGCCGCTCGCCCCGGACGCCTCGCGCGAGGACGACGGCTTCGAGCGCCGCCAGCTCCCCACGGCCGCGGCCCACTTCGCGAGCATCGGCACAGCGGACCGGCGGCTGCGCGTCTCCGCCAACGCCGTCCGCCCGGGCGATAGCGGCGGGCCCCTGCTGGACGGCCAGGGCCGGGTGATCGGCGTGGTCGTCTCCGGGCGGTCCACGAGCGGCGAGGCGGACCTGCTGCGGCAGGACGTCTGCCTCGCGACTCCGTGCCCGCCGCGAGCGCCCCGCCCGGCTGGTGGCTGCCCTGCGCGAGGCCGCCGAGCGCGATCCCGCCGCCCGCGCCTTCGCCGCCGCGGACCGGTTGGTGGGAGCGGTCCGGAGGCCCTCGCGAGACCTCACGCGGGAGCGCGCCGTCCTGGTGGCCGCCACGCAGCAGGCCCCGCGCGATGCCCCGCTCCAGTTTCTCGCCGGCTCCGTCTTTGAGGCGCTCGGGGACGAGGTGGCCGCGGCGCGCGCCTACCGCGGCGCCCACGCCGGGGGCTACTTCCCCGCCGCCTACGCGCTCGCGCACCACTACCTGGACGAGGGCGACCCCGAGCGCGCCGCCGAACTGTTCGCCGAGGTCCGCGCCTCCGCGCCCTACGCGGATCTCGGCGCGATGGGCCACGCCCGCGCCCTCGCGGCGCTCCACCGATGGGACGAGGTGGAGCCCGCCGTCCGCGAAGTGCTGGACCACGACCCGCGGTTCGCGCCCGCGCTCTACCTCCTCGGCGCGTCGCACCTCGCGCGGGGCCGCGAGGCCGAGGCCGAGGCGCTGGCGGTCCGGCTGAACGCGCGCCCCGGGTGGGCCGCCAGCCTGCGGCTCCTCCTCCGCCACGACGCCCTCCGCCCGACAGCGCTCCAGCCACTCGCGCGCGCCGAGTTGGGCGACGTGCCCGCTTTCGAGCGGTAAGCGAGACGCCGGGAGCGTAGGTTTTCGCGATGCGATCTGCGCTCTTCTCTCTCGCCCTCGCCGCGCTGGCGGCCTCGCTCGGCGGCCCCGCCAGCGCGCAGCCGACAGGCGGGTGGCCCGCGCCGGGCGAGGGGTTCAGGTGGGAGACCGTCGGCGACCGCCCCGTCAACGCGCTCGACCTCCTCTTCGACGCCGACGGACGGCTCTGGGCCGCGGGGAAGGAGCCGGTCGCCCGACTCGACGACCCCGACCACCCCGATGCGGAGTGGGTCAGGTTCGAGGACATCATCATCGCCGACGCCGTCCTCGTCCTCGGCCGCGGCGACACCCTCATCGCCGGGAGCAGCCGGCTCCGCTGGAGCACCGACGGCGGGGCTACGTGGAGCGGGGTCCACGACGACGGCGGCTACATCCTCCGCGAGGTCCCGCCCACGCCCGGCCTCCCCGCCGACCTCCGCCCGGGCCACCTCCTCGCAGCGGGACCGGAGGGCGTCGCCCGCTCCGCCGACCGCGGCGCGACGTGGGTCCGGATCCCGGGGCTCCCGGACAACGCGTGGCCCCACGCGATGCTGCTCCTCCCCCCGGGCCACCCCCACGCCGGCCGCCTCCTCGCCGGCACCCTCCGCTTCGGCGTCTTCGTCGGCGCCCCAGGCGAGGGCGGCGCACTCGCGCTCGAGCGGACGGCGGAGTCGGACCCGTGGACGACGGGCGGCCGCGCCATCGAGCACCTCGCGGCGCTCCCCGCGGACGGGCCGTACGCCGGCCGGATCCTCGCCACGGGGTTCTACAACCAGCAGGCCGACAACCGCGCGTTCTACAGCGACGACGGGGGCGAGACGTGGACCGAGAGCGCGTCGCGGCTGCCGGAGCCGGCCGACGGCATCCCCGGCGACGCGTTCCTCGCGGTGGTCGGGCCCGGGAGCGCGTTCGCCGCCGGGGGCCGGGGGATCATCTACCGGACGGACGACGGGGGCGGCTCGTGGCGGGTGGTGGGCCGGGCGCCGGTGACGGAGGACGGGATGACGGTGCGGGAGCTGGTCGTGGGGCCGGAGGGCCGGCTCTACGCCGGGCTCTCGCTCGCGGGGACGGCGCTGGCGTGGGTGGTGCGGACGGCGGAGACCGTCGTAGCGAGCGCGGCGGAGTCTCCTGCTGCGCCGGAGCTCTCGCTGGCGGTGGAGCCGAACCCGAGCGCGGGCCGGACGGCGGTGCGCTGGCGGCAGGAGTCGGCGGGGTCGGCGCGGGTCTCGGTCTTCGACGCGCGGGGCCGGGAGGTGCTCGTGCTCGCAGACGGCCATCGCCAGCCGGGCGAGCACCGGATCAAACTCGATGCGTCGGGTCTGGTGCCGGGGGCGTACGTCGTCCGCGTCGCCACGCCGGGCGGGACCGCCAGCGGGCGGCTCTCCGTCGTGCGCTGACCGGGCGGCGCGGCGCGTAGCTTCGCGCCCTCACCCCCGATCCCCCCGATGGACGACCGCCCCCGCCGCTTCGAGGACGAGGTCTTCTCCAAACGCGTCCCCGCCGGCAAGCGGAGCTACTTCTTCGACGTCAAGCCCACCCGCTCCGGCGAGGACTTCTTCCTCACCATCACCGAGAGCCGCCGCACCGGAGACGGCGAACGCTTCCAGAAAAGCACGATCCGGATCTACAAGGAGGACTTCGGCAAGTTCATCGAAGGCCTCCACGAGGCCGTCGAGAACGTGCGCACGGAGCAGCTCCCGCGCTACGACTTCTCCGACGTGCCACGGCTGGACCCGGACACCCTCCCGGAGCGAGACGACGCCGGCGGCTGGCGCTAGGCTCTGTCCGGTGATTCGGAGCGAGGCCGAACGCGAGGAACGGGGACGGCCCGCTTCGTGCCTCCGCTCCGGACGTGCAGCCCGCGGCGGCGAGAGAACGGGGGGCGTCGTATCGTTCCCCTCCGCGACGCCCCCGCCCGCCCGTGGAGCTCGATCCCAAGCGCTGGGCGCGCATCGAGGCCGTCTTCGCCGACGCCGCCGAGCTGCCGCCCGACCAGCGCCGCGACTTTCTGGACACCGCGTGCTGCGACGAGCAGGGCGCCCCGGATGTGTCCCTCCGTGCGGAGGTCCAGGCCCTGCTCGACCTCGACGACGAGGCCACGGCGTTCTTCGACGACGGGCTGGAGAAGGTCGTCCGCCCCTCGCCCGGAGCGGTCCAAACGGGCGAGCGCGTCGGGCCGTGGCGGCTGGTCCGCGAGGTGGGACGCGGCGGGATGGGCGCCGTCTGGCTGGCGGAGCGCGCCGACGGGGACTTCCGCCAGACCGCGGCCATCAAACTCGTCCGCCCTGGCCTGGGCGAGGACGTGCTGGAGCGCTTCCGAGCCGAGCGCCGAATCCTCGCCGGGCTGCAGCACCCCCACATCGCGCGGATGCTGGACGGCGGGCGCACCGAGGACGGGCGGCCCTACCTCGCGCTGGAGTTCGTGGACGGCGAGCCCATCACGGACTTCTGCGACGCGCGCGGGCTGGGCCTCCGCGCCCGGCTGGCGCTCTTTGTGGAAGTGGCCCACGCCGTCGGCTACGCGCACCAGAACCTCGTGGTCCACCGGGACCTCAAGCCCAGCAACATCCTCGTCACCGAGGGCACCGACGGCCGCCCCGTCCCCACGCTCCTGGACTTCGGGATCGCGAAGCTGCTGGAAGCGTCCGCCGTGCCGGTCGCCGACCTCACCCAGACGGGCGCGTGGACGTTCACGCCGGACTATGCCGCGCCGGAGCAGGTGGGCGCCGGCGCCATCACCACGGCGACGGACGTCTACGGGCTCGGCGTGGTGCTCTACGAACTGCTCACGGGAGAACGGCCCATCCGCACCGGGCGGCGCTCCCCCGCCGAGGTGGAGCGGGCCATCG
>LWDU01034514.1_pt1 | contig 13333 bp, 13 predicted proteins | sample 727161 | NCBI WGS metagenome assembly LWDU01 (sample SAMN04566230, study PRJNA314399) | hydrothermal vent metagenome | isolation source: deep sea hydrothermal plume seawater | place: Mexico: Gulf of California, Guaymas Basin | collected 2004-07-11 | reverse complement strand
TAGGTGCTAGAGTTGAGCAACAAGCTTGGCTAGGTTTTGGGGCGCAAAAAAATAAAGCAGTAGAATTAGCTGATAATGACTGGGTATTTGTATTGGATGCTGATGAAAGGATTACACCTGAATTGCGAGATGAAATCATTTCTACATTAAAAAACCCTCAGTTTGATGGTTATCGAATAGCAAGACTTAATAATTTCTTTGGTAAATATATTAAAACATGTGGCATGTATCCAGATTACAGTATTCGTCTTTTCAATAAGAATAAAGGTAAGTTTAACGATGTAGCTGTACATGAGAGCGTACAAATAAATGGCAGGGTTTCAAGCTTGAAAAATCACATGATTCATTTGGCATTTGATACGGTAGAGGAGTTTTCTAACAAACAAAAAAAGTACGCCGCACTCAGTCAAAAAAAGAAAAATTTAATCAAGGCCTTTATTTCGCCAATATGGACTTTTGTAAAAATTTATATATTCAGATTAGGTTTTATTGAAGGTTGGTATGGATTTATTATTGCCAAAGTGTATGCGCAATATACTTTCTGGAAGTATACCAAGTGAGAATTTTAATTCTTAAAGTTCAAACAATTGGCGATACACTGCTAATCACACCCTTAATTAAAAATTTGTTTCATTACTTTAAGCAACCTAAGATCGATGTTGTGGTGAACCAAGGTACAAGCGATATGCTTACGTTTAATCCAAATGTTAATAAAATTATTGTATACACAAGAGAAACGTTTAGAAATACGACAAAATTACAACGTATCAGAGGCGAGTATAAATTTATTAAAATAATTCGATCTAAAAAATATGACATGGTTATTGATCTAGATCAGGGAGATCGAGGTGCGACAATAGCAATGCTGAGCGGTGCTAAGATAAAAATTGGCAGTAAGTGCATAAAAAGTAAATTAGTAAAGAATACGTACACACATTTTTTGCCAGAAAGAATAGCAAGGCATACTATTGAAATAAATCTAGATCCATTACGCATTCTTGATATTCCAATTAAAAGTAAAAAAGTTGAAATTTTCTGGTCAAAGAAAGACGAGCAAGTTGTTGAGGGTAGATTATCCGCCATTAACCAATTTGTTCATATTCACCCATTTTCCAAGGGGTGGTTCAGAGAGTTAGATAGTCAAACCATCGCTAAAATTATTGATTACTGTGAACAGGAGCTTAATATTAAGATCGTTATAACAGCGGCACCTATTAAAAGAGAGTTAGAAAAAATTGATGAAATATTAAGACTATGTCAGTCCAGCCCAATTAACTTTAGTGGAAAGCTAAATTTAAACTTAAAACAAACAGCCGCACTTAATAAAAAAGCAAAATTGTTTATTGGTGTTGATACAGCTATTCCTCACATAAGTGCTGCCAACAATACACCGACACTAGTTTTTTTTGGCCCTACTGCGCCAGACACCTGGGGCCCTTGGGATAACGACTTAGAGCGAGCCAATTATCATAGAAATGGCGGTGTGCAAGTGAATGGAAAACATAGGATTATTTCAGACACTAAAAATTGCTTACCATGCAATAATGAAGGTTGCGACAATAGTCAAATTAGTGATTGCTTAATGACGTTAGATTTTGATGTTATCAAGAAAAATATTAATGAAATGTTGGCATTGTGAGGATATTAATATTAAAATTTAGAAACATAGGTGATGTTTTATTAATAACGCCATTATTAGCTGAACTTAAGCGCCATTATCCAAACTCGCAGATTGATGTTGGAGTCAATAAAGGCACAGAATCAATGCTAACCCTAAATAAAAATGTTAATAATATTATCATTTACGACAGGGAGGATGTCAAATCACTGTCGTTTTTTAAAAAAATATGGAAAGAAATTCAGTTTTCTTTTTCTTTTAGAAAAAATCAATACGACATCGTAATTAATTTAACTGAAGGCGATCGTGGTACTCAAATTGTACGATTGATTAAAGCCCCAATACGAATTGGTTATCCAAATAAAAATCGAGTATTGAAAAATGCATTTACCCATTTTCTGCCAAAGCAAGGTCTTAGGCATACGCTCGAAACCAATCTTGACCCTCTTAGAGTGCTTGATATTCCAATTACTAGTAAAAAGGTTGAAATTTTATGGAGTAAAAAGGATGAGCAAATTGTTGAGAACAGATTGTCTACTGTACATTCGTTCATCCATATTCATCCAGTATCTCGTTGGTTATTTAAGTGTATTGCGAACCAGACAATGGCGCAAATAATTGACTATTGTGAAATTGAGTTAGGCACGAAAGTTATCATTACTGCTGCACCTGAAAAAAATGAACTTAACAAAGTTGATGATATTTTAAGCTTGTGTAAATCCACACCGATTAATTTATCTGGCAAGTTGACTTTGCAACAAACTGCAGCACTTAACAAAAAAGCAAAATTATTTATTGGCGTAGACACAGCCATAATGCATATAAGTGCGGCTAATAACATTCCAGTTTTTGCTTTTTTTGGCCCTAGTGGCGCTAATCACTGGGGGCCTTGGGATAATGACATGACACAATCCACCTAAATTATGGGTAAACATAAAGTTTTCTCCGAGAGTAGGAGTTGTCAGCCTTGCGGGCAAGATGGGTGTAATGGAACTAAAATAAGTGATTGCCTAATGTCTTTAGATATGGCTATAATTAAGAAAACAATCAACAAAATGCTTGTTAATTAATTATTTTAATTTTATGTATAAATGTACGGTGTGTGATTGGATGTATTTTTTTTTAACTATTTTCTTAAGTAAATTAAAATGATGAAGGATAAATTAAACAAATACGCCAAAAATATTAAAAAAAATCTTAAAAAATTTGGTTTAGATGCGTAATGTTTAATTTCTTGAATAAAATAATAAAGGTATTGCATACTGAGTGGTCCGATGGTTGGGGAGGTCAGGAAATTCGTATCATTAACGAAATGATTGCTGTTCGAGAGCAGGGAGTAGAAGTTTTTCTTGCTTGTCGAGATTGCGCCACTATTAAGCAAAAAGCCATTGAAAATAATATTAAAGTATCTATTTTGCCTTTTAAAGGGAATGTCGATATTAAGACATTATTTGGTCTTAAAAAGATTATTAAAGAACATAATATTAATATCGTCAATACTCATAGCGGAAAGGATACTTGGGTTGGCGGAATGGCAGCTAAACTATCAGGCATAAAATTTATTAGAACCCGTCACTTATCTAACCCTATTAGTCCTGCACGAACTAATTTTATTAATGAGTTAGCGGATTATATTTTTACTACAGGTGAGAGTGTTAGAGAAAATATGATTAAATTTAATCGAATTAGTCCTGAAAAAATTAGGTCAATTCCAACTGGTATTGACTCGAATTTGTTTGATCCAAATTTTTTTGATAGAGACTTATGTCGTACGAAATACAATTTAAATGATGGGGAGATCGCAATTGGAATTGTTGCGGTACTTAGGGATTCAAAAAGACACGATAATTTCTTAAAAATTGCCAATGGTTTAAAAAAAGATTTTCCAAAGAAGAAATTTAAATTTTTTATTGCAGGAGAGGGGCCAATTAGAGATATGGTGGAAGATATGGTGGATAAACTTTCATTAACTCAAGATGTGGTTTTACTTGGCCATATTGAGAATGTTCCTGAATTGATGAAAGCATTAGACATTTTTCTTTTTACTGCAGATAGATGGGAGGGAGTCCCCCAATCAGTTATGCAGGCTTTGATGATGGATGTGAATACAATATCTACTAATGATGGAAGCACATCTGACTTACATAAGGAAAATAATTTTTTAATTTCTGACCCAGATTTTAATAAAGTGTACGACAACACAAAACAGATGGTGAAAAATTTGAGTAACGATAAATTTTTAAATAAATCTAGAAGTTTTATAGTTGATAATTTCTCAAAAAAAGTAGCTACAATCAAAATACTAGAAACGTATAAAACCCTAGTTAAATAAAAATGTATGACATATTTAAGTCAGGAGCTATTTTGTAATGTGCGGTATAGTCGGAGTTTTCTCAGATAAACAGCTGTTTAATAAGTTCCAAGTCGGAAAAATGCTTGATTCTATTGCTCATAGAGGGCCTGATGACGAAGGCATAGTAGCAATAGATACGAATACCAATCAAGTCCAAAAAGATCAATCAAACTTATTATTCGGCCACAGAAGGCTGAGTATCTTAGATTTATCGTCTTTAGGTCACCAGCCTATGTCAACTAGAGACCAAAAAATATGGATTACATATAATGGAGAAATTTTTAATTTCATTGAAATTAGAGAAAAACTAAGAAAAAAAGGCTATAGTTTTTCTTCTAATACTGATACAGAGGTTATTTTATATGCATATCAGGAGTACGGAAAGAATTGTTTAAAGCTATTTAGAGGTTTTTTTGCTTTTTGTATATACGATTACCATAAGCAAGAGTTATTTTTAGCGCGTGATAGGCTCGGGTCAAAACCACTAAAATATTTTTTTGATGGAAATACATTAGCTTTTTCTTCTGAAATACAAGCTCTATTAAAAATAGAATCTATTAATAAGTCTATAGACTATCAATCTATTAGTCAGTTTCTGAGCCTTAAATATATACCTGCGCCTAATACTATATTTAAAAATATTAAGAAATTACCAGCAGGTAGTTTTATGACTTTTGACCTTAAAAAGAAAAAACTTAATATAGAAAAATATTGGGATCCAGAGTTTGAGTCAAAAATCGATATATCTTATAACGATGCAAAAAATAAAACAAAAGAATTACTAAAAGATGCCATTAATATTAGAATGATTTCAGATGTGCCAGTTGGAGTATTCTTAAGTGGGGGGATAGATTCATCAAGCATAGTGGCTTTATTGAGAGAGCAGTATAGCGATCAAATCAATACATTTTCGGTAGGTTTTTCAGATTCTAAATTTGATGAACGCAGTTATGCAAGGAGAATTGCTGAAAAATTTGAGACAAACCATACAGAGTTTTTGGTTGAGCCAGATTTAAAATCAGATCTGGAAAGAATTGTTACAAATTATGATGAACCGTTCGCAGATCCATCGATGATACCTACTTATTATCTATCGAAAGAAGTGTCAAATCATGTAAAAGTTGTTCTTGGAGGAGATGGGGCAGACGAGATGCTAGCGGGTTATAAGCGTTATGCCATACAAAAAAGAAGTGCTTTTCTAAATTACCTGCCCGATTTATATAGAGGGTTTAATAGATCACTACTTAAATACACTCCTTTGGTATTTGACAAAAGAGCTGGTTGGGGAAAGACTAATAGAATTTTGGAGTCACTATCAGGCGATATGGTAGATACTTATTATTTAAGATTATCGGGTTTTTCCAAAAAACAAAAATTTGATTTATTCGGTCAGGATAAAGAGCAAATTAATCAAAATATTTGGAACAAAGATATATATGAGTACTTCAATAAACACCCTAATTTGTCAAGTATAGATCGATTAATGGCAGTTGATCAAATTACACATTTACCTGAATACATACTTACCAAATCAGATATTTCTGGCATGGCAAATAGTCTAGAAGCACGCGCACCATTTATAGATGTAGAGTTTATTGAATGGATTAACAAATTGCCGATATCTTTTAAAGATGGAGGTTATAGTAAACGAATTTTAAAAGATATTCTTCAAGAAAGTGGGGTGGATAAGGACATTGTTCACAGAAAAAAAGCTGGATTTACCCCTCCTTTAAAGAGTTGGATGAAGGATTCTAACGAAATAATAAAGCATTTTTTGCTTTCAGAAGAGTCAACACTTGGTTTTCTTGATAAAGACTACTTAAGAGGGATTTACGAATATAATGCTTCAAATGATTATCCAATGTCAAACCATCTGTATACTTTATTAACACTAGGAATTTGGTTAGAAAGCATATGAGCGATTTAAAAGAAATATTTAGTAATATTGAAAATAATAAAATAGTTGAATATCATAATTTGTGTCATACAAACTCTTGTTGGTCAAAAGAAAGCCCCATTATTCATGAAAAAAATAGCGTTTGGTATTGGATTCAACAGAATCACAAGTATAACTGCCAGCTTTGGGACGAAGAGGATAAAGCGAGACGTGTTGATGTGGGTGATAATGACATTGCATTAAATAAGCGCAATATTGATCAGTTTAACCAAAAGAGGAATGATGCAATTGAGAGTATTGATGAAAAAATTCTTGACCAGTTGGCAGATGTTAAAGTCGTAGATGGCGCGTGGTTTAGTAGTGAAACTGCTGGCTCTATCATTGATAGGCTCTCGATAGTTAGCCTTAAAATTTTGCATATGGGTATTCAAGCTGATAGATCTGACGTTGATGCAACTCAAAAAAAGGAGGCAAAAAATAAAAAAGAACGTCTTATTATTCAAAGGGATGACCTTCTATTTTGCTTTAATCAATTGCTTCAAAGTGCATCGAATGGAAAAGCATTTTATCGAATATACCGTCAGTTCAAAATGTACAATGACCCAAAGATGAATCCATATCTCTCTGGTCTGATAAAGTGATCTCATATTTATAATATGATTATTCCAGTTATACTATCTGGCGGTAGTGGTACACGACTTTGGCCTTTATCAAGAAAGTTACACCCTAAGCAATTTATTGAATTAGTGGGGAGTAATACATTATTTCAAGAAGCGGTTCTTAGGTTGCCAGAACTTGTTGAAGAGCCAATAGTAATTTGCAATGAGGAGCATAGGTTTCTAGCTGCCGAACAACTTCGCGAAATTGATCGATCAGCCAGTAGTATTATCCTTGAACCAATGGGGAAAAATACCGCACCTGCAATTGCACTGGCTGCACTTAAGTCAATTAGAGATAATAAAAATGCTATTTTGTTAGTATTGTCAGCAGATCATTTAATACAAGATATAGATAAATTTCATCAAGCTATTGAATTTGCAAATCAACAAGCAAAACAAAACAAATTGGTTACATTTGGTATTAAGCCCAATAAGGTTGAAACAGGGTATGGATATATTAAGGCCAGCACCTCTCAAAGTAAAAATTACTATGATATTGCTGAATTTGTAGAAAAACCAAATTATGACACCGCACAAAGATATGTTGATTCAGGTGATTATTTTTGGAACAGTGGTATGTTTATGTTTAAAGCATCAGTGTATTTAGATGAATTGGATAAATATGAACCTGATATCCTTAGTGCGTGTAAAAAATCATGTCAAACTGAATTTCATGATTTAGATTTTACAAGGTTAAATAAAGATGAGTTTCTACGTTGCCCAAGTCAGTCCATAGATTATGCTGTTATGGAAAAAACTAAAAAATTAGCAATGGTTGAACTGGGTACCTCATGGATCGATGTAGGTTCGTGGTCAGCATTATGGGATTCTCAACCTAAGGATAATAATAATAATTTTATTTTTGGAGATGTGATTTTAGATGAGGTTAACAACTCATACATTCATAGTGTATCTAACCGTCTAGTCTCTGTAATAGGTGTTTCTAACTTAGTAATAGTGGATACGCAAGATGCAATTTTAGTAGCTGATAAAAGTCAAGATCAACTTGTTAAAAACATTGTACAAAAAATACAAAATAGTGAGCGCCCAGAGTGTGATCACCATAGGAAAGTATTTAGACCGTGGGGTAATTATGATTCTATTGATACTGAAGATGGTTTTTTAGTGAAGCGAATATTGGTCAATCCTAAGTCTAAATTGTCATTACAAAAGCATCAATACCGTGCTGAGCATTGGGTAGTTGTTAAAGGCCATGCCAGAGTAACTTGTGGCAATAAGATCTTTAAATTAGAAGAGAATGAGTCTACCTATATACCTTTAGGCGTAGTGCATCGCCTAGAAAATGTTGGAAATATACCATTAGAAGTTATAGAAATTCAGACTGGAAAGTACCTTAATGAAAATGACATAATTCGGCTAGAAGATGACTATAAACGCCAACAATATTAAATTTTATAATATTGTTACTAAAGATTAGTATACTGTATTTTTTCTAGGATATTTAAAGAGGAGTTATTTTGAAAAAAGCAATAGTAACTGGAATTACAGGACAAGATGGTGCCTATTTGGTGGAGTTTCTTTTAAAGAAAGGTTATGAGGTTTTTGGTACGTATAGAAGAAATAGCTCTGTTAATTTTTGGAGATTAGATGAGCTAAATGTTAGAGGCAATAAGAACCTTCACTTGATAGAATACGATTTGACTGATGAGGGCGCGTCCATACGGATGATTCAGAATATTGAGCCAGATGAGGTTTACAATTTAGCTGCACAAAGCTTTGTCGCTGTATCTTTTGAACAGCCAATAACAACAGCACAAATTACAGGCATAGGACCATTAAATTTACTTGAAGCTATTAGAACTATTAAATTAGATGTAAAATTTTATCAGGCATCAACAAGTGAATTGTTTGGCAAGGTCCAGGAAGTGCCACAAAGTGAAAAAACTCCGTTTTACCCAAGAAGTCCCTATGCTTCAGCTAAGCTGTTTGCACATTGGTCTACCATTAACTACAGAGAGTCTTATGGTATTTTTGCCTGTTCTGGAATTTTGTTTAACCATGAAAGTCCACTAAGGGGGAAAGAATTTGTTACAAGGAAAATTACTGATGCTGTAGCTCAAATAAAATTTGGCTTGAAAGAATATTTAGAACTTGGAAATCTGGATGCAAAAAGAGATTGGGGGTATGCTAAAGAGTATGTGGAAGGAATGTATTTAATACTCCAACAAGAAAATCCAGATGACTACATTTTGGCAACTGGAAATACATATACAGTAAGGTATTTTGTTGAAATGGCCTTTAAGGCAATAGATGTAGAAGTTGAATGGAAAGGAAGTGGGGAAAATGAAAAAGGATATGACAAGTCCGGAAGTCTAGTTGTAAAAGTAAATCCTAAGTTCTATCGTCCAACAGAGGTTGATCTGCTAATTGGTGATCCAACAAAGTCAAAGGCCGAGTTAGGATGGGAGTCTAAAACAACATTAGAAGAGCTATGCCATATGATGGTTGTAGAGGATATAAAAAGATATGAGATAAATTAAGTAGATTTAATTAGATTGTGAAATTAAATTCATGTAAAAAAATATTAATTATTATTGTTTCTAGAATTGGAGATACTTTATTAACTACTCCAGCAATCAAATCTATAGCAAGCCACTATAAAGATGCTGAAATAACAGTATTAGGGCACCCTAAAAGATATAAGGTATTACAACATTTACCATTTATCCATTACACAGGATCTATTTCAAAAAATAGTGCTATCTGGAGAGGTAGACTCGGAAAGACGTATGATTTAGCTTTTGTGTACGGTTATGACGAGAGTTTAGTTTTGTACGCATTAAGAGTGTCTAAAAAGACTATTGCCTTCAAACAAGATAATAGCAGAATTAACAATAGGCTGTATAAAACCGTAGAATTTCCCACATCTCAAGGCATGCACTTTGTAGACATATTTATGTCGTTGCCAAAAGCTATAAATATATCTACCGTCACTAAGCGTTTGTCGTTATCACTTACTGAAAAAGATAGGTTATTTGCAGAAAATACTCTTATTGAGAATAATTTAAATAATAAGATATTAGTAGGTATACAAGCTGTTGGATTCCCAACAAAGTCATACCGTGATTGGCCTATTGAATATTTTTCAGAATTATGTACAAAGATGATTGATAAAAACTTAAATATACATTTCTTGATTTATGGTGGGTGTGACGAAAAAGAAAAGAAGAAAATTGATTGGTTGTTTGACAGCTTAATGGGCTATGCCACTTCGCTTATTGGCATGCCATTAAGAGAAACGGCAGCCGTTATGTCAAGGACAAATTTGTATATAGGTGTAAATACTGGGCCTACCCATATTATGAGTACTTTTGATATACCTATGATTGTTTTAAATCATTGTTTGTTGAAAAACAGTGTATACGGCGCATTAGGACATCCTAATTATTTTTCAATTGATCATCCTGATGATAAGAAATGTAGTGAAGATAGTACTATGAGCGATATTCCAGTTAAAGTAGTGCTAGATACGGTAAATAAAATTTTAGAAAAATGAGTAATTTAAAAATACATTATTAGAGGTCGTAGTATGAAATTAAATATTGGGTGTGGAAATAAAGTAGTTGATGGCTATATAGGTGTGGATAAATTTCAATGTGAGGCTGCTGAATATATTTGTGATATTGAAAATGAAAAGTTGCCATTTGAAGACAATACTGTAGAAGATATTATCTTAGATAATGTCATCGAGCATTTCCAAGACATTCCAACAGTTATTAACGAACTAGTTCGTGTCTCTAGTAAAGGAGCAGTTATTAAAATCATTACGCCACATTTTAGTTCATTAGACTCATGGATGGACCCTACACACGTCCATCATTTGTCGTATTTTTCATTTGATCATTTTGAACTAGACAGTGTGTCGCATTATGTAGGCAAAGGCGTTAAAGTTAAAAATAGAAAATTGTCATTTGGCGGCGGTATATTAGGCCTAATTGCTAGATTAATTTTCAAGATAAATCCAAGAAAATATGAGGAAAAATACTGTTTTATTTTTCGAGCAAGCACTCTAACTTTTGGTATTGAAGTGCTTTAATGGGATATTTTTAGTGACTATGCCAACTTGATGGTAGGATTGTGGAAGGTTCATTTGGATCATTATCATAATCTAGAGGGTGAGGAAATATTGTTTGTAGTTGGGCATTGTTAATACGATCTTTCCGTAAAAAGGTGAACTCCATCGCTTGTGTAGTTTCGATGCCATTCAGTTTTTGAGTATTAGCTATATTGTTCGGATGAATATGCATACAGCTATGAGTATGCAAGATCTTTTCAAAAGTACGTTCAGCAATATTGAAAAATGATTGATTCCATAATTGATCCAAATCATGAAATTCAATAACCATAATTCTAAATCTACTAATTAAATTTTCAGACATTGATAAAAACACTTCATATTCAAATTTTTCTATATCCATTTGCAATATTAAGTCACTTTTATTGTCTGGTAGTGATTGATCGACCCAACTATCAATTGTCATAAAATCTTCATTAGAAAAAGACCCAATAAATTTATTGCTGAAATGAAACAGTTTATCTTCTTCAGCTGGTTTACCAACCGATTTGTCAGCTAGAAAAACTTTTATTCCTCGATTGGCACATTCTTTTTCAAAGCCTGATGCCGAGGATACCCCAGGGGAAAAGCAAGCCTCAATTCCTTTAAAGTCATCAGGCGTTAGATATCCACCATCGCCTTTGGGTCCAAAGCGAACAAGATCCTTATCACAACTAATAGGGTAGAGTTTTTTTTAATAGAGAGCTTATTTGATCGATTGAAGTCATTCTTGTTAAGAATTTTTTGGCTTTGGCTCCAGGATATTCTATCAGTAAGTATTTTAATATCTTCTCGAGTTTTCTCATAATTTATTCATTAGTTAGTGCTGTTAGATTGTATTATATGGCTTTATAGTGCTTTTTTTGTAAATAATGAGTATTGAGTACAAAGTTTTATTTAGAGCTTGTGATAAGGTTGAATCAGTCCATAAAAACAAAAGGCCATTCGGTTTGAATAAAACTCAAACTATTAAAGTATCTTTCTATAGCCTGTATCAAGCCATACAAGGGGAGAAATACAAGATTATAATTATTGGCGATGATTTATCTGAAGAATTGTTAGATTTTTTTAAGAATTTCCAAGATGTTGTTGTTGATAATGAAAGGTTAGGTAGTGCTAGTAAATCTTTGCAAAAACAAATTGATTTAGCACTAAAAGTTCCAAATAATGAATGGATATATATGTGCGAAGATGACTATCTTCATGCCCCATATACTTTTAAATATTTGTCTGAATTTATTGATAATAAAAAGAATTATTTACAAACATCTGGCAAGAAAAAGAATTACATGAATCGGCTAATTGGAGATTTGTCCAATATTCCACTGATTATTCATACACCAGATTATCCAGATCGATACGATCCTCCGTGGAAACGTCTATCTTTTATTTTTCTATCTAAGTATTGTCATTGGCGGCAAATCACTAATACAACGCATACTTTTTTGTTGCAATCGAGTACTGTAAAACAGTTTGAAAAATACCTTAAAGCATCTGCAGTAGGGCCTAGCGACTCTAAATTAAGTGAAAAAGTATATGGGCGAATTTTTTTTAAGAATAAGGCACTATGCGTTTCCCCCATCAGGGGATTGTCTACTCATATGACAGAAGGAGTGATGACTCCCTTGGTTGATTGGGAAAATATATGTAAGAATAATATTGATGAGATGAGAAAAAAAGGCATATGGGATGATTAACCTTTTTCTTAAATATAAAACAAAAAAAATAAATAATTCAGTCCCAAGCATTGAAAACATAAGAGGTTCTAAAAAAATCTTATTTTCAATTTTTACTCGTTATGGCGACACTATTATTGATCTAGTAGTAATCAAAGAATTTATAGAGCTTTATCCTAATAAAGAGTACTTGGTTTTATGTCCCAGACAAATGAAGCCATATGTAAATGAATTATTACCGGATATTGATTGTATTGCACTTAATAAGCGTAATTTATTTAATATGCTTAAGATTAATCATGTATTAAAAAAATGGCGCCCAGATGTTGGTTTTAATCCATGGTCAAATGGATTGGATAGTTGTTATTTTTTAACTTATTGTAAAAAATATCTTTGTTATAAAGATTTTAAAAGACCTAAGGCAATAAACCATTATCAAGTAGTTCGAAATTATTTAAAGTTACAGGGAAAAACTTGGAATATTGACAAATTAACTCTAAAAAAAGAATATAAGAATATCTTGATTTGCCCACAATCTACCGACCCAGAAAGGAGTATTTCTAGCCCACAACTTGATGAATTAATTGTAGATTTAAATAAAAAATATAAAAATTTTAAACTTGTAATTGCATCTATGGACAGTTCTTTTTTTAGAGAAAATATTGCAAAATTTACTTTTGAAAAATCCTCTAAATCCTCAATAGAATTTATAGGTTTGGTTAAAAGTAGCGACCTTATTATTTGTACTGATTCAGCACCATTACATATTGCATCTGCATTAGGAAAGGATTTAATTGCTGTATTTCATATTACTAAACCTGAAATTGTTATTAATCAAAATACTGCTTTATTGGTGTTATGAATAAAATTTATTTCATTCGTGCCAATAAAACAAAATATGGCGGGGCAGAAAATTATTTATCTCGTTTATCAGAATCGCTAAAAAAACAAAATATTAATCATGAAGTGGTTAATTCAATTTTCCCTAAATTTATACCATCATGGCTCAGGGTAATTTTATTTAATATACAGGTTTGTTTAACCAAAGCAGATAA
>LWDU01044727.1_pt1 | contig 13336 bp, 9 predicted proteins | sample 727161 | NCBI WGS metagenome assembly LWDU01 (sample SAMN04566230, study PRJNA314399) | hydrothermal vent metagenome | isolation source: deep sea hydrothermal plume seawater | place: Mexico: Gulf of California, Guaymas Basin | collected 2004-07-11 | reverse complement strand
ACGAACCAAGACACAATATTTTTTCTTGAAAATTTAGCCCGGACACCCAAAAAATAATCACTGCTCAAAGCAAACAAAATTATTGTCGTTCCGATATAAACAATTGAATACGTAAAAGTATAGATTGCGAAGCCCGCAAAGAATCCCAAGAGAAAAACATAAATAGCTTTGGATCCTTCAGTTTCTTTAACCTTAAAGAATGCAAAGAAAACAAGGTTGCCCAAAAGGCAAATCAGACCAAGCCCATAATTTAAAGTGGTGAGCCACCAGATAACCGGGGAAGAAAAAATCATTAGCAAAACGACCGTCAAAGCAGCTCGCGGCTGAATCTTTCGTGTTAGCCAGTAGGAAGACGCGAGCCGACCCCAAAAATCCAGAAAAAAGGAATTGCGGTCAGACCGTAAAAAATTCCCTGGTAAGATGTGTCATAAAAATAATAAAAAAGTGGACCACCACGCATTAAACTTACGATTTGATTTGCTTGATAAGCTTCATCTGCAGATAGAAACGCATCAGGGCTGATCCAAACAGGAAGCCTAAGTAAAGCCAAAACAAAAAATATCGAAAGACCACCAATAACGGTTAAAATAGACGCCTTCAATTTACTACTCAAGAAATAACCTCTAGCTATTGATTTACTATTTACGAGGGGAGGGGCTTTTTGAACACTTCTCATGTATGATGAGAACTTACTCTAACTCAAGACTCTCCACTTCCTCAAAAATTACTAATAAAATTTAACTTAACAAAAAGTCGATGCCAGTCAAACCTATTAAGTCCCTAGGCTTAAAATGCCATTTATTTTATAGCATTATCCTTAATTAGTTCAATATAAAACAAGGACTCAACCATCCCCTTTAAATATATTAAGTAGGCTCTCTTAATTCGAGAAACTTTCACTTATTAAAATACTGCCAGTGGAATACCAGAGACATCGCCGCGAAAAATCAATTAAAAATTCTCAGATCTCCCGCATATTAAATATATCTAAATTCTTCTATGAGGTTCGAGAATATGTTTTAAAAAATAGTTGCTTACTGTTTGTAACAACGCTATGAAGAAAACCTTAAACTCTATCAAGCGTTGTGGTATAAAACATATAATTATGAAATATTTCTATCATTAACATTGACTGACTACGCTGTAATAAATATTAAATGAATGCGAATCAAAAACCACGCCTCTTAATAAAACTGTCGCAAATGAACTACCCTCCAGAGGATAGCTCCTAAAAAACAAATATGACTTCAAATTGCCGCGTATGCAAAGCTATCACTCAGCCTTTTATGTCTTTCGGGAAAATGCCTATTGCCAATGGCTTTCTTGACTCTGCCGACTTTGAAAGAGAATATTTTTATGAGCTAAAACCTATGTTTTGTGAGAATTGCCTTACTTTCCAAATTTCAGAGCAACCAAATCCTGAAAAAATGTTTCACCAAAATTATGCTTTTTTTTCTCGAACATCTAATCGCATGGTAAATCACTTTAAGTCCTACGCTGATTGGGTTAAAGATCAATACCTCACAGCCGCCGATCCCTTTGTAGTTGAAATTGGAAGTAACGATGGTTCTATGTTGGAAAATTTTTCTAGAAAGAATATCCGCCATTTGGGAATAGAGCCTTCCTCGAACGTGGCCGAGGAGGCTCGGAAGCATGGAGTCAACACGCTGTGCGCATTTTTTAATCTAACCACTGCAAAAAAAATAGTCCTCGAAAATGGACATGCCGACGCTTTGATCGCCGCCAATGTCATGTGCCATATACCTGACCTTCATGGTTTGGCGCAGGGGATCGATCACTTACTCAATCCGATGGGGGTTTTAGTTTTTGAAGAACCCTACTTAGGTGACATGATTAAAAATACTGCATACGATCAAATCTATGATGAGCATGTTTATATTTTCTCTGCTCGTAGTGTAATAAACATTTTCAGTAAGCACGGATTTGAGCTTATTAATTTAAAACCTCAATCGACTCATGGTGGATCGATGCGCTACATTTTAGCAAGAAAGGGTAAAAGGGCTGTTTCTCCAAGTGTCGAAAAACAATTGCACTATGAAGACAAAAATAATCTGCATATTAGAAGCACTTATGATCTCTTCAGGGAAAAATGTGAACTTTCACGAAAAAACTTGGTTTCCATTCTCCAGCAACAAAAAAACGATGGGCGGCGAGTCGTTGGTTATGCAGCCACATCAAAAAGCACCACTGTTTTAAATTACTGCGGAATCGGCTCGGATTTACTCAATTTCATTTGTGATACGACCCCGATCAAGCAGGGGAAATATAGACCCGGGGTTCATATTCCAGTTCTTCCTTATGAAGAATTACAAAATGGATACCCCGACACTCTACTTCTATTTGCCTGGAACCATAAAACAGAAATAATGGAGAAAGAGTCTTCCTTCTTAGAAAAAGGTGGCGAGTGGATCGTCTATGTTCCCGATGTCACGTTAATTAGAAAATGATTCTTTGTAGCAACCCCAGAGCGCAATATCTTTCATACAAAGATGAAATAGATTCTTCAATTCAACAAGTCCTCTCCAAGGGCGAGTTTATTTTTGGGGGAAATGTTCATTCCTTTGAGGAGGAATTCTGTGAATACATCGGAACAAAATATGCGGTAAGCGTTGGAAGTGGAACCGATGCCCTGTGTCTTGCATTACGTTCTTTAAAATTAGGACCTGGAGATGAAGTAATAGCACCATCCCATACTGCCACAGCAACCATTGCAGCTATTGCTACAGTAGGAGCTACTCCTGTTCTGGTTGACTCAGACCCAATCTATCATACCATCGATCCTCTAGCAGTCTCGCAAGCAATCTCTTCTAAAACTAAGGCAGTCATAGTCGTCCATATATACGGGCAACCCGTTGATATGGATCGAATAATAAGCATTGTTCGTCAAAAGAATTTAAAACTTATTGAAGATTGTGCTCAGGCAACAGGAGCAACTTACAATAATCGTCGAGTAGGAAGCATGGGAGACTTAGGGTGCTTCAGTTTTTATCCAACAAAAAACTTAGGCGCATTAGGTGATGGTGGTTCTATTGTCACCTCTAACTCGATACTTGCAGATCAACTTAGAAAACTTCGACAGTATGGATGGGATAAAAATCGAGTCAGTCAGATCACAGGGTATAATAGCAGATTAGACGAAATTCAAGCGGCCGTTTTAAGAGTGAAATTAAAGTATCTGGATAGAGACAATGCAAAACGAGTTGCACTAGCAAAAACATACGAAAGAGAACTAAACCACTTGCCTTTGGAAGCCGTCTCTCTAAGGCAAAAGTGCTCACATGTTTACCATTTGTATGTCTTAAGCGTTGAACGCAGAAATGATTTAGTCGCTCACCTAAAATCCAATGATATAGTTGCTGGAATACACTATCCAGTGCCGACTCATCTCATGCCCGCTTACGTACAAGGATCAAAACCAACGTTATACCTACCGAATGCAGAGCGTATTGCCAAGAAAGTGGTCAGTCTACCTATTTATCCGGAGCTAGCAGAATCAGACCAATACCGAGTTATAAATGCCCTAAAGGATTTCTTTTAAACTATGCGGGATAAAAATTTGGGGGGCTCTAAATTTTCTTGGGACTAGTGTCCCGAGCAATCACATGATAGATGCTTCTTGATTCTTTGAATTTGATTTTTGCTTGTATTCGTCAATTTGTTTGTCGAGCAATTTACTGTCGGCATTGATGATAGCCCCGTCAGGGAAAACATCCCCCTCGGCACATACTAAAAAATCATTCATTCGCAGAACATCCATAATCGTGGAAGCGGTTTCTTTAAGGCGCCATTTAAAAATAATATTTAAAAACGAATACACTGTCTCAAATGGTAAACGTATTAATATTTTCACGAGCCATAGGGGCAATCTAAGAAATGTGGCGACAGCCACTATTTTGTTCAACCTTTGCCTTTCTTTCAGGTTTTCAACTTTCAAAATTGATTGGCCAGTCAAGTATGTATTTGACTTTATTTCACTAGCATTTTCATCTAAGAACCCTTCTTTGATAGCATACTGATAAATATCCGTGCCGAAGTAGGGTTGCAACAACCCTGAGTTTACGTAATCAACCTTACATTTTTTGTTCAGGGTAAAAGTGTCAAGATCTTCATCAAGAGAACTGCCGGGATTGCCAAGAATATTCTCCGACATGATCTTGATCCCTTTTGATTTTATGATTTTTAACCCCTCTATTATGTCCTTCTCCTTCATGTGCCTTTTTAGGATTTCATTCCTCACGCGCGGATTGCCTGCTTCTATCCCCACTTCGACCGTCACGCAACCAGCCCTTTTTAAATCTTCAGCTACCTTGTCAGTCATAGCGTTTAAATGGGATGTGCATACAAAGGGAATTTTCACCTGCTTAGAATATTTTTCAGAAAACTCTTCAATCCAATCGGAGAGCAAATTAAAGCTATCATCTCTAAAGTAAACTAATTCCAAGGGATATTTCGTAGCCACATCAAGAACTTCCTGAATAACATTGTCAACACTTCTTCGACGCAATATTTTTCCTTTACCTCTATACAACTCATTAAATTGGTGGTTAAAACAGTATGTGCATGGGTACGGGCAACCCCTCATAGTCATAAAACCCTTCACTTTGGAGCCTCTAGCTTTCGGGAAATAATCATACACAAGGCTCCGATCAGGAAAAGGAAGGTCATCTAAATCGGCAACAAGGTTGGTTTCTTCGTTTCTATAGATATCGCCATCTCTACGAACGTGGAAATTTGGTGTAAGATGATAATCATTATTTGATTCTAATCTATTAGCAAAATCAACAAAAGCTACGTCCGCTTCTCCCCCGCACATAGCATCTATATCTAAATTCTCACTAATAAAGTTTGGATAAAACGTAGGATGCGGCCCCCCAAACACAGAAAAAATATCTTTATGTCTTTTTTTAATGATCCTATTAAAATCAATATAAAAGCTCGAGTCCGCTGTGGCTATACTGTAGGCTATTATGTCTGCTGGGAATTCGGCCAGTATTTCCTCGACTTCAGATATTCTAGGAGAACAAATCCTAACTTCATGACTTGCCTGCTTTAAGGATGCTGACAAACACATTATCCCTAGTGGATCCTTATCTTTTATATATTGATTTGGAACATGCGTTACAAAAAGAATTTTCATAATCAAAATCTAATTTTAAAAAAATTTAGTGGGCAACCTTTTAGCCATATCGCACAAGTGGCAACCCATCGGACAGGAAAAGCTCCCTTAAACCTCTAGCCTCTGACTCACAATTGATTGTCATTACCAAGGAATTATAACCCATCACAATAATTAATTTCTACTCTTTTCGGGATATTAGTCCCATAAGTTCAGTTATTTTTTGAACAAAAAAATTAATCTTCTCTTAATTTTTAAAGCTCTCCGCTCTTAATTTTTAAAACTCTCCGCATTTGTGGGGCTAATATCCCGGCTTGAAAAACCAGCCTTTCCCATAAATTTAGAAAATGGTACAACTTATTTGATACGAAGGATTTTTCTTCGCAATCTCTATCAAGTTACAGCTCCCCCTTAACATTGAACGGGTGGTGTTATAGAAACGTAAAAAGTCGCGAATCTCATGCAGCCAAAAATTAAAAGCTACCTTAGTGGTAAACGTCTCCTAATTACAGGAGCCTCAGGTTATCTAGCGAGCAACCTAGTAAACACCATAAAAGATATACCATGTAAAATCTGCCGACTCAGCAGAAGCCGTGAATTACCTCCTCTGCAAGGAATTGCCTTATATGAAGATTTTTACGGAGACATTCAAGAATCTTCCGTATGGGAACGAGCCATGAAGGAAGTGGATGTGGTATTTCATTTCGCAGCTCAAACTAATTTATATATAGCAGAAAAAGATCCCATTAATGATTATCAAGCCAACGTTCTTCCCATGTCACTCATGTTGGAAGCTTCTAAAAAAAATGGGAAACGACCTGATGTGATATTTGCAGGCACTTCCACTGCGGTGGGGTTACCTCATAAACTTCCGGTAAATGAAACTTTTCCTGACCAGCCCATAACTATTTATGATACACACAAATTAATGGCGGAAATGTATTTAAAGCATTATGCTCGTCTAGGTTTTATTCGTGGCACTACGTTGAGGCTCACCAATGTTTATGGTCCAGGCCCGAAAAGCTCCTGCGAAGGTAGAGGAATCCTCAATACAATGGCGCGCCGAGCACTTTCTGGAGAGAATCTAACTCTCTATGGGGATGGGAAATATATCAGGGATTATATTCATATCGAAGATGTGCTATCAGCTTTTCTCTTAGCGTCTACAAACATGGCTTCGGTCAACGAAAAATATTTTGTCTTGGGTACCGGACAAGGCCATTCCATTTCTGAGGCTCTCCACCAAATTGCTGAAAAATCGACGATGAAAACAGGGAAATACGTCCAAATAGAAAGTGTTGACCCACCTCCTAACCTTTCTCCCATCGAAGAGAGGTGTTTCATTGCTGATTCAAAATCATTTTCTAAAATCACTGACTGGCAACCCAAGTACTCTTTAAGTGAGGGCATTGATCAGACTCTTGATACTCTTATTTTGCAAAATGACTTTTAGCATTTCATGCAGTAATAGAAACCAAGGGATGATACTATGGTCGACCGATGATTAATAATATTCGCACTTAACTTGAGTCATGAGCGTCACAATACCTGAACTGAAAAATAAAAAAATTCTCATCACGGGAGGCCTTGGATTTATTGGCAGCAATCTTGCTCACAAATGTGTTGAGTTAGGGGCTCAAGTCACTATCTTCGATTACCTGGATCCAAGATCAGGGGGAAATATTTATAACGTTGAAGGTATTCGAGACTCCATAAAAATTGCTTTTCACGATATATTGAATTTTGATCAAATCTCAGAGTTTGTCACAGACAAAGATATAATATTCAATTGTGCCTCATCGACATCTCACGCACTTTCCATGAGAGAGCCATGGATCGATCTAGATATAAATAGCAAGGGTGTTATCAATCTACTTGAAGCAGTACGTCGGTTTAATCCACAAGCCAGATTAGTTCACATAGGTACAAGTACCCAATTGGGAAAGCTGCGTTACCAACCCAGTGATGAAAACCACCCGGAATTCCCCAGAGATATTTATTCTGCCAATAAAAGTGTTTCGGAAAAATATGTTTTGATTTATTGTCGGGCGCACCGCCTTCGAGGCACTGTGGTTAGACTCTCAAATGTGTTTGGACCCAGAGCCTCCATACATAGCTCAGAATTCACTTTTAATAATTTTTTTATCGGCCTTGCACTTCAAAATAAAAATATTACTGTTTTTGGTCAAGGTGCCCAGATAAGAAACGTTACCTATGTAGACGATGCAGTTAGTGCCCTTATTCTTGCTTCACAAACAGACAAGACGGAAAGTGAAGTCATTTTTGCCGTTAGTGATGAGCATTTGAGCATAGCTGAAATTGCCAAATTAACAGTAGAACACATCGGATCAGGACGAGTTACTTGTGTTGATTGGCCACTGGGAAGAAAAAATATCGACATAGGAGATGCAATCATCAGCAATCAAAAAATCAAGAAACTACTGGACTGGGAACCTCAATTTGACATAAGAGCTGGATTGGACTTAACGAAAATTTATTACCAACCCTGCCTAGAAAAATATTTCCCATGAAATTCGTTATTACAGGTGCTTTAGGCCATATCGGTTCTCGATTGGTTAGAGAGTTACCATTGCTCTTACCAGATATTGACATTGTCATGATTGATGATTTGAGCACGCAGCGTTACTGCTCTCTTTTTAATTTGCCTACGCAGACGACCTACACATTTATCCAGGGTGATTTATTAAAATTAGATTTAAAATCTATATTTGCCGGAGCAGGCGTTGTTATTCATTTAGCTGCTATAACTAATGCAACGAAGAGTTTTGACAACCAAGAGCAGGTTGAATATGTTAATTACACCACCTCACTCCGAGTTGCTGAAACTTGTGTCGCTATCAACGCAAAAATGTTTCTCATTTCATCCACAAGCGTATATGGAACTCAAAAAAGTCAAGTCGATGAAAACTGCTCGTCAGATGAACTTAACCCACAGAGTCCCTATGCTACCACCAAATTAAAAGAAGAGGTGATGGTTAAACAAAAATGTCTTAAAGAAGGCCTGCAAGGAATCATACTTCGACTTGGAACCATTTTTGGCGCATCGTCAGGAATGCGATTTCACACCGCAGTAAATAAATTCTGTTGGCAGGCAGTAATGGGAACTCCACTGACCGTTTGGGAAACCGCCTATAATCAGAAACGCCCATATCTGGATCTGGTCGACGCAATCAGAGCAATAGCATTTTTTGTAACAAGCAATCAATTTAATGGAAAGGTATATAACGTAGTCACATTAAACGCAACGGTCAAAGAAGTCGTGAACTCTATTCAAGAATTCATACCAAATTTAAAAATAAAATTCGTAACCAATAAAATCATGAACCAACTTTCATACGAGGTACTTCCTGCTCACCTTAACGAAGAAAATTTCATTTTTAAGGGAAATCTCAAACAAGGCCTGAAGGACACTATTTCTTTATTAAAACAAGTATCCCATGAGTCAAAAATTTTAAGCTTTTAAGAAAGACATTTAAAAATTGCTCCTATCTTTCTTAATCAGAGGAGTGACTCACTTCTTTTCCTCCTAATTTAGATAATTCGAGTTAAGGTTTCTCTTTAGAGGCGTAAATCTCAAAGATACTACCTCTCTTGAAAAAAACAGGCTCAAAAATCGACAAAAATAGAGCTAACGGAAGATAGATAGGAAGTAAAATTAAAGTGGCAATCGCCCCCAAAAGGTCAGCTAATTTCTCTTTATCCTTTCTAAAACTTTCAGGTTTAAGCAAATCATAAAGCAAATTAAATCTAATTCTTGAAAGGTTCAACAACGTTTGAAGCCATCCGAAAGGGCTGTACTCCAGATGAAATCTTTTAATATTTCTAATTTTGAAACCTTTTTTCCGTAATATTTGAACCAACCCCTCCTCCGTAAAATGAAATAAATGGAAAGGAAGGTCTAAGTGAAGCCAATTTTCTCTACCAAGTTTAAACTCAAAGCTTCGGATATCGGGCAAAAGAACAATTAAAAGTCCGTTGTTTTTTAAAATTCTATGGGCCTCTGAAAGCAGCAAGTCTGGTTTTTTCGAATGCTCCAATACTCCGCAAAAATGAACCACATCAAAGTTTTCCGACTCTAAAGACAGTTCCACATCTTTTCCAGCATAGACATTAAGGTCATACACATGCTCAGCATAAGAAGCTGTTTGCTTGTTAAGTTCCAACCCAACGACATCCCATCCCCCACGGCGCATGACGTCCAAAAATAATCCACGACCGCAACCAATGTCGATTATTTTCCCAATTTTGGCGTATTTCTCTATTCTCTTCCGCTTAACAACGGTAGCCTGATAAACTAGATTTTCAACGATGGGATTGAATCGTGTTCCAACATCCGTTCTGTAATTTCCCGTAGAATATAAATCATCAATCTCCTTATCCGTGGGAAAAGGGTGCGTCATTGCAATCTGACACTCTGTACATTCCAAAACATTGCATGTTATTCCCTTTCTACAAATATTTTTTAGGATATAAACAGTCAATGGTTTTCCACAAAAATCACAATTTGGTTTTCGCGTTACATTACTATCTATCATGATGTATTAGGTTTTTTCTTTAAGCTAATTTAACTCTAGGGGGAAGCACTACTTCATTGAGCCATTATTTCTCGGGGCTACCCAGAAACGATGATCACGATTAATAAATAATTTTTTCTTTTAAAAAATTTAATCAATCCGGCCAGACTCGACAGACTTGCCAATACCAGATACTTGAAAGCTCTCGTTCGATTAACAAGGGTTGTAAATCATAGCTCCCAGTTAATTCAATTTCTCAACCTAACACCAAGGACTAATTCTAGATTTGTTTTCTAAGGGCAGAGAAACTATCGGATCAATATTTTTTCAAACCAAATCCTAAACAAACCTACAACTAAACCCGTTTTATTTTTTAGAGAATTGGAGAAACTTTGGACGAATAAAAACTCTTAACAACATACGTAATGGATTGAGATAGTGACTAAAAAACCATGAATTTGCCAGTAGTAACGTTGACACAATACCAATTATTTTGACTATTCTCCCGCTTGGCCTTCTATATATCTTTTGAAGATATCTTTTTGTTAAAAATGGCGGGAGTTTACTAAATAAAGGTAACAAGGATGCCAAGTTAACGGCTTCATTTTTGTACGGTTGATCTAGCATGATTGATGACTTGTATGAACCGTAACCTTCTGCAATGCTTTTTCGTTGATCCTCGTTAATTAAACCCATTGCATCCGTTTGCTTCTGCGCCTCTGTATTAGGGAAAGGATAAAAAATAAAGGTCCCAAGTGATGTGGATCCATTTGACATCATTCGCTGACTCAACTCTACGCTCTCCCACATTTGATCCGCCGTTTCATCAGTGTATCCAAATATAAATTCGGCATACACCTTTATGCCAGCCTCGACTAAATACCGAGTTGATTGCTCAATCTGTTCATTTGTCTCTTTACGTAGCATTTTAGATCGTACTTCAGGAGACCCAGACTGAACTCCCATAGCCACTATCGCACACCCAGACTTTTTTAATAACGCCGCGTGCTTCTTAGTCACTGCGGATGGGTAAACATTGCAAAAGAATGGCAAACCTATTTTTTCAGGATAAACAGTAGCAAATTCTTCCAGCCAAGTAGGCTTTAGACCAAAAATATCATCCAGAAAATCAATAGTTCTCGGCTTCCCATAACATAGCGCCGATTCAATCTCTCGTATTGCATAGTCAACACTTTTTTGACGTACTGGTCTTTCATGAGACTCTTTTAATTCGTTATAGAAATTATTTACACAAAAAGAGCACTTAAAGGGACAACCGCGACTCGTCATAAATAACAAACTACTAGAAAAGGCACCTCGGTCATAAAAGAGCCCTTTATCCGGGAGAGGAAGTTCGTCCAAATTCTGAATAAGCGGACGTTGATCATTTTTATAAATTTTTCCATCAATTTTAGCGTCAATATTTTTAATTGCGGTAGTGTCTTCTTTTTTATTTATGGCTTGAACCAGATCAAGAAAAGCATAGTCTCCTTCACCAATGCATAAATAATCAAATATTTCGTCTTCAAATATTTTGTCAGGAAGAGTTGATGGGTGGACACCCCCAATCACAAATGGAACATTCAAGTGTTTTTTGAGACGATTAGCAATCGACTTTACATACGGATAGAGATTTGTCAGGCAAGAGAAAGCTACAATGTCTGGTTGGAATTCTATAGCCTGTTTGACTAGGCGATCTTCTATACGCAAACGCTCCAAAATTGGTAATTGAAAATAAAATACGTTGTCCGCTCCGGGGTCAAACAACAAGCCTACTTGATGACCTCCTCGCTTAAGAATAGCAGCTAAGGCCTCAATGCCTAGTTGCTCTGATCCGCGGTAATAAAATAATATTTTCATGGTTAAGTTATAAATAGTTGCTGTACAAACTCATCACTATGGCTACTCTTCACCTTAAAGGCAATATTATTTTCTAATAATTAACACAACAGCCCCTCAACCAGAAAGATTACTCACCGACCATTATTCAAACATGGAGAGAAACACAAAGCTCTTCAACTATCAAATAGTTCCTTCATCTTTAAGTCGTTTAATCAGGTCAGCTGTATCTTCCATACACTGATCAATATCCATATATTTGAAAGCACCTGTTCGCCCAAGAAGAGTAAGGTTAGGAGTTTGTTTAAGGTGGCCCAATATTTCTAAAAGATTCTCTCTGTAGCCTAGACAATAAAAAGGGTAAGCATTTTTGACTCTAACGGAAAAAAATTTTTTAACTTCATCCCTATTTATAATTTGATCTGATTCTAAATGAACAATGCTCTTCTCAAACAGCTCATCGTCACTATTTCTCCAAGTATTATCATCAAAGCTACAAGTGATTTCTAAAGCTAAAACGTTTTCCCCTTCAGGACTTAGCTTATGATGAAAACGGTTAATATTACTAATTCGATTGTAAGGCCTATTGACCATATAAAGATATTGGCAGTCCATAAAATCACGATCACAAATCACAACATATAATATAATTGTCGATAAATACTTTAAAGCGTCAGCGCTCTGAGAAACTGAAGCAGGAGGAACCGGCCTTATAATTTTAACTAAACTGGGAATTGGAATAGTGGAAATAACGCGCGCTACTTCATCTTTAATTAAATTATTACCATCTTTATAGTGCAAAATAAATGCGCTATCTTCCCTACAAATAATTTCAGAGATAGCACAGTTCAACTTAATAACCCCACCCTTGGAAAGAAACGAATCATTCAACTTATTTACGATGGCACCAATTCCCTTGATAGGGTAAAAAAGTTTGAGCGTTGTTTCTCTCTCTGCTACCGAAAGACTTTGTTTCTCAAATTTTTTAAGAAAAATCATTTTTAAAGTTTTTAAAAATGACATTTTGGTCACAAGCGGAATACAGTCCAGCGACATTTCTTTGCAGGAAACCCCCCAGAATTGTTCTGTATATGGCTTAAAAAAAATTTTAAATAGATAACCACCAAAATTATTTTTCGCCCAATCATGAAAGTTATCATCTCTGGTGTTGCGAAAAAATAGCTTTCTAAAAGCCGTCCATATATAGCTCACCGAACCAAAAAAGGCGTGCTTTAGCCCCATGTGAAGCAATACACTCTTGGCTGTAAGTGGGTATTTTAAGTATCTATCGTGAAACAACAACTTTACATCCCGCGAAACGCAAACAAGTTCGTCTTTTTCAAAAAGACCAACCATCTCCTTCAATATTGTTTCATTTTGACTAAACAGATGGTGAGGGCCAAGGTCCAATCGATAATCATCGCGCACGACTGTTTTCGCTAAACCGCCAGCATGCATAGATTTCTCAAGAATACAGACATCGAACCCACTATCTAAAAGTCTATTGCCCACTGATAAACCGGTAACTCCCGCACCAAGGATTATTACTCGTTTGTTGATTTTCTTAACCACCACAAAAACGTCTCCTAATTTCTCGTATTAACCAACAAAACCGGATTATTTATATTTTGGTATAGGGACCAGTCCTGACACAGCTTAGGTATGAGAAAAACTAAATTAATAAAAAACAATCACAATAACAAAAAAAATAAAACCATACTAGGTATATATTAAACTGCGAAAAGTTTAATCATTCTGTTTTAGTAAGCGACGGGCTGTTTGGCTTTAGCCTGATAATCAGACAATAAATTTTTAACGATAAAAA
>LWDU01039710.1_pt1 | contig 13338 bp, 11 predicted proteins | sample 727161 | NCBI WGS metagenome assembly LWDU01 (sample SAMN04566230, study PRJNA314399) | hydrothermal vent metagenome | isolation source: deep sea hydrothermal plume seawater | place: Mexico: Gulf of California, Guaymas Basin | collected 2004-07-11 | reverse complement strand
GCGGACAACGCGATCATGCACGGGGCTAAGGGGCATCCGGTGCCGCGTTCCTTCGATCTTTAACGCGTGAGCCGCAGCGGTCTCTATTGGGCGGGGCTGGCGCTCTGTCTGTTGTTGGGCGCTTGGTTGCGCTTGGTTGCGCTTGGCATTTTTTGCCGCGCGAAGCGAGCAGATCGCTTTAGTCTTATTGGACCTGTCGATGCCGAAAGTCTCGGGTGTGGAGGTGCTTGCCGCGATCAAAGAGCGCAAGCCAGAAGTGCCGTTCGTCACGGCTCATGGGTCTGGCCGAGGACGCGGAGGCTATTGAACAAGTCACCGAAATTCTCTACAAACCCTATCGGATGAAAGCGTTGTTCGAGACGGTCGGACGACTGCTGTACTGAGCAGTGATCAGCTCGCGTTGACGGCGTGGTTGACGAGCAGATCAACGGCGGCTTCCGGGGTCATCTTGCCGGTGTTGATCGTCAGGTCGTAGAGCAGCGGGTCGTTCCAGTCGGCGTCGTGGAAGTTGCGCAAGTAGCTCTGGCGCCATTGGTCGTGCTGCTCGACGAGTTTGTGTGCCTGTTCGCGGTTGACGTCGCGGTGCTCGACGACGCGTTCGACGCGTGTTTCGATGGGTGCGACCATTTTAACATGGCAGACGTTGGGATGACCGGCGAGCACGACCTGGCTAGCTCGGCCGACAATGACGGCTTTGCCGGTTTGGCCGTAGTCTTGTACCAACGTGGTGATGAGCAATTGGTAGGTGCCGCGGTCGAGGTAGGTCGCGCTGGTTGTATCGTGCTCGCGCACGTAGGAGAATTCGAGCCCGAACTCGGGCGCGTAGGCCGCCGCTGACAGCGGGAAGGTGCCCGGTGCCACTTCGGGTACTAGGAGTTTCTTGAGAAAGAACTTGAACCGGCCTTCGCCTTTTTCGTCGTAGCGTTCGACCTCTTCGGTGGAGGTGTCGGTAATGCCGGCGATTTCCTCGACCAAACGGCGGTCTACCAGCTCATAGCCCAATTTGGAGGCTACTTGCTCGGCGATGTCGTCACCGCGGCTGCCGAGTTGACGGGCAACAGTGAACACGGTCATGAGCGTATCCTCAGTTGAAAGTACTGAAAGTTCGGCCTACGTGTAATATGCATTATAAAAGCAGATGGCCGGGCATGTCAACTTGACCCGCCATCGCCTTTTATGGTTCCCATATAATAAGGGAAGGTCTTTATGCTGGTGTGAGCGGGACCCGGACCCGAATTGCGAATGCGGCCGAATATGGTCAATAGATACCTATAGTGCGGCGAGGTGGCCGGATCGCTTTGGTTTTTTGTTCTTTGAATGAGCGATTAGCCGATGTTTTTAAGCAAATAACTATGATTTACCCCCTAAGTCCATATTCATCATGTGATCACACTATTTTCAATAAGAATTCAAAAATGTGATCTACGTCACATAGCTCACGCATCATCCTGTCGATATTATCAAATACGACTTAGTGTTAAATGGGATGAATTCCTGGGGAGGGTTTCTTCTATTTAGGCTCAGAACGAGGAGATCGGCGCCATGCGCAGAGTGAGCGAGTGTGTTTCGTATATATTAGCGGTTTTTTTTGTTACCGAGCTCCTTTGGGCTCAAGCCGATGCAAGCGTTATGCGGCGCCCTGTCGAAACGCTGCAATATCCTACCCGTCCCGAGTATTTTACCCCGGTTGATCTAAGCCACTCTAGTAGAAATACTCCCGATTTGTCGTATAAATCACTATAGATTTTCAGTAATAGATTTACAGCGCATAGCACAATACGGTAAAACCCTCGGTGTGCTGTATTGTGGATGGTGCAATGCACCCTTTTTGAGATCGGCATTCGGCGCGCGGCTGTAGTGGACTTCGCAGTGCGCATGAAGTCCCGCTGGGGAGCCGGCCGCGCGCCCATGCCGATTTTATAAAAAAATACTCTCGAATAGCGCGTACTATATATCCACCTGTTTTTTCTTAAAATTAATAATTAAAAAAGAATGCTTGGTGCATCGGATCACATCGGATGCATGTCTTAAGACCGATGTCTCCATGGCGATTGTGGATTATATCTTAGAGGATATGGGCCACGGTAGTTAAGATCCGCATTGACTTCAGCCAGGTTTTTGCCCGACATGAAGAAGTGGTATCCTTGCCTGTAGAACTGCCTCCAGGTGGGTTGCGCGAGTTTAGCGTTGAGTGGGACGGAGGGATGAGGCCGGGTCGGCTATGGCGGGCGGCGCGTATTTTTACCGGTTGCGCTTGGGTGAATACGCGCAAACCCGGCGGCTGATGCGCCTCAACTGAGATCTGCTTGCGATGGGGCTTTGGTTTTTTTTGACGCGTTTTTTTTGCGAGCAGTGGTCGGCGTGGGTATGGGATGTGCTCGCCGGTGCGGCGATTACCGCGCTCTATATGATGGTGCTCTGTGTTTCGATCTGGACGTTTTAGGATAGCTATAAAGCGACGGTCGAGTTGGTTTGCCACATAGGCCCTGCGGCAATTTTTAATTCATCGTGCTTCCTTTTTTAGCGTTCCCCAGCTCTTCTGCTCGACCCCTGTCGGCAAGGCCGCCCTGGCCAGGACCCGCATGCCGAAACGGCCGCTCAAAAAATTAGGTCGCGCCGAGTTGCGATACGCCGAGCGTACGTTCTCGGCCGGGTCGGAGTAGCTGCCGCCGCGCAGTACGCGGGCGACGCCGCGGTCCGGTCCTGGCGGATCCAACTCGCGCGCCGTCTCGTAATACAATGCGCCGTACCAATCTTGGACCCATTCTTCGGCGTTGCCGTGCATATCGTACAGTCCCCAGGGGTTGGGTATTTTGGTGCCGGCCGGATGTACGAAGCGCTCGTCTACCTCCCAGGCATTTTTTTCGTACCACACGTAATCCGTTACCCGGGTCCGTCGGTCGCCGTGGGACCACGGTGTCGTGGTGCCGGCGCGGCAGGCGTATTCCCATTCGGCTTCGCTCGGCAGGCGGTAGAGCGAGTCGCCGGCGGCTTGGTTGAGGCGGCTGACGAAATTCTGGGCGTCGTCCCATGAGATGAAGACGGCGGGTTTGTCCGGGTCGGTCTGGGCCGAGGGCAGGTTTTGCCAGGGTTTAGTACCCATCGCCGATTCCCATTGACTTTGCATCAGTTCGAATTTGCCGAGCCAGAAGCCTTCGCCGATGATGGTGGAGTGGTCGGGGATCTGGTTGAAGGGACGCGGGTCCACCGGTTCTATAGTAGGATCCGCGTTTGGGGCGTCCTCTTGCAGCTCTTCGTCTTCGGGGTCGAGGGGTTCGGCGCCCATGACGAATTCGCCGGCTTCGATCCAGACCAGTTGCAGCGGGGCACCGCCGGGTAGTTTGACGGTAATTTCTTTGTTTTGCGCCTGGGTGGATGTGGCAAATAGCAGTAAAAATAAAAATCTATACATGATGGACCATGAGTTGCGCGGGCCGCCCAAGGGTATACCCTGCACTCATTCTCGCGTGCCTTCCTGGCTCGCTCCGAGGGCAGTATATCGATTCCACTATCCTGTGGAATCGATATACTGAAAATCCGTTTCGTATTTACCCCGGTGCGGCCTTGCGGTAAGTGTGTGATATTGTCGGTTGTTAATTGGAGTCTGTACTAGGGGGAGAAGTTCCCTCTGGTGCGTAGGAGATAATTTAAGGCACTATGCTCGTTATGCGTACATAATAGAATAAGCCAAGGTCACCGCCAGCTCTTGGCTTATTCTATTATGTACGCATCTTCACTTCACCCCCAGTGGCCTCGTTGACCACGGTAACTAATCGGGGAGCAATGGATGGTGGAGCGCCCACGGCTTGTACCGCATCCAACAATGCGCTGTATTTGCTCATCCGATCTCCTTAGCCGAAGGGCGTATTTTAATACGCTTGCTTATCGCGGTTTCATCCTTTGTGCAACCGCTGGTGCAAGAAAACCGTGATGTCCGCCAGATAGCGGTCCCAGTCGCCAGCTTTGCGATTTTCGATGCTGCTATACCGTTGTTGTGCAGATGCTCGGCGATAAAGCCGGTGGTGGTGGACTTGCCCGAGCCGATGATGCCTTCACGATGATGAGTTTGTGTCAATTGCATCATGCTTTGTCGGAAAAACAGAAGCTATAGAGATCGACGACGCCTTGCATTTCGAATTCCAGGCGCAACTCGCGTCCTTTGAGGTCCGTCGTCTGTAGTCCCTCCCAGCGTATCTCGTGTCGCACGTTATCGCCAGTGATCGTCTGACTCGGATCGGTAAAATCGCCCAAGGGTTGGCGCTCGTAATCGGTCAGCCGCACCCGCAGTTCGCCGTTCGTCGCGTCGGCGTTGACAAAAAACCTTCCACCGGGGCAAGCAAAGGCGCGCGTTACCACAAAACCGCCGCCGGCCGGGCTGCGCAGCGAGGCGAAACCTTCTTTGCGCAACCGGGCCAAACCGGTACAGGATCCGGGGAAGCGTGCTTTGTGCGGGCTGTGGCTACCGACGTAGTAGATGCGCCATTCGTCGCCGACCTCGATCCAATGCGATGCCGTGACCATGCCACCGTCCCAACGGCCCTCGTCGCCGAGACCGATAAGGGCGGGGCGGTCAGCGGGTCGTTGAAAATTGCGGCCGTCACGGCTGAAAGCCAACGAGACGTAGATGTCTTCCTGGTGTTGATAGGACCAGAGGAAACCCCAATAGATCCCGGCGTGATAGGTCGTCGGCATGCCGTAGAAGTAGTTGTGCAGGGTTTTTGCGTCGACTTGGTCGGGCAGCAGGATGTTCTCGCTGCGGATTGGCCATTCCTCCCACAGCTCTGTATGCTCCAGGCGCGCTACTTTGCGGCGCTCGCCGCGATTGCGATAGATATTGGTCGCCCGCGTAAACCAGACGAAGCGCTCGGTGTTCGGGTCCCAGACGATAGTGTTGTGGGTGTCGGGGGTAAAGTTGGTGGCGATACAGGTATCGCTTTTAGGGTCCCAGTTGATGCCGTCGTGCGAGCCGATCAGACGGGCGCTTTTGGGATCGTCGGTCATATAGAACAGCACGTATTTATATCCCCGCTTGTGCTCTTCGGGCAGATCGAGCAGAGATTGGGCCTCTGCGCGTCCGCCGGTCGGCCCGACCAGGACGATGTTATTTTCTTTGCTTTCTTTGAATTCGTGCTGGTCGATGCGCGGTAAGTGCCAGTCGATACCGTCTTCTGATTCGGCGTAGGCGATGGCGTAGGTATACAGACGCGGTTCGAGGCTTTGATCCCAGTAGTCCGTGTACCACATGCGGAAGAGCCCAGCGTCCTCATCGCGGACCACATTGATGTAGCTGCCGCTATCGGGGATAAGGGGATTGAGCTCGTGTTTGACCGGGGTGTGGAAGACGCGGGTGACGGTCTGGGTCAACCATTCGACGCCCCAACGGTTGTCGACCAGGTAGTCGTCGATGAAGAATTGCGGTTGCTGGTCGATTTGCAAGATTGCTATCCCTTATGGTTTGAGGTGGCGGTTTGGCTGGTTCGTGAATTATACGGGTCTAGGTTGTTGCGCGAATACCGGGCTCGGGAAATGCAATTAGGCTTGTTGTCGCTGTCGCCAAAGGGCGGTCACCGTCGGCGAGATTTGCCACTCGTCGATTTTGTCTCGTACGCGCCGCAGAGGATCAGGTCTTCTTTAACGGCGATGACGGCCAGATCGGGGGTGTGGAAGCGCGCGCGTCTGAATTTCGCGGTTGCTGCGATAAGTTACAACAGGTTCGCCGAGAAATGCACTTCGGTTGACCGTCAAAGAGAAGACGGTATCGTTTGGTGCACTCTTGTTTGTTATGGTCTGCCGTCTGTAGCAGCGCCACTTCGGCAACGGTATCCTCGTGGAGGAAGGCTTCCATCAGCTATTCGATTATTGCATATTATAATCCTGAGTACGGAATCACCCTGAAAAAAATCACCTGCCCCCCAATGCTATTATCTAATTACAATAAAAGTATTTTGCTAGGCACTGGTGCTTTCAATAGTATTATTAGTCGATAAGTTAAAGCCACATTATGGTAATATTTGTAATCCGTAGTTCATCACTAACTGCAAGTCGGTGTACGTAGGGTTATTTTTTTATAATTATAGTTAGCTCGTTATATGATAAATTCCACAAAAAAAAGGCGGGGATATTCCCTTTATATTGCAACGTGCAAACAGCAATTTGACCTATCGCTAGTGGTTTTGTTGTGTGCGGTAAGTCTATTAATTTCTGTCGTGGCGGTATTTTCTACTGATGGCTCACCGTCTGATATTGGTGGTGTTAGGTGGGTGCTGGGCGGAACCTGTGTAGTATTGCTGGGTTTGGCAGGGGTGATCTGGCGGTATCAGCAAAGGGCCAAAAAATTGGCTTCAACGAATGATGCAGATAGCCAGAAGTGGATGCGACTGCAGCTAGATATAGTAGAATACTTTTCCCAAAGTATTTTCCGTAGTAATTCTCCAGAAGATATCCTTTGGGATATTGCTTCGCAGTGTATTCAGCAACTTGGCTTTGAGGATTGTGTTATCTATTTACTCGATGAAGACCGCCAAATATGGTTGCAAAAGGCTGCTTACGGACCAAAGAATATTAACTATCGCGCAATTCACAAACCCATAGAACTTCCATTTGATCATGGAGTGGTCGGTGCGGTCGGGTCAAGTGGTCAAGGAGAAATCGTCGCAGATACACGCTTAGATTCACGCTATATTGTGGATGATGAATCAAGATGTTCGGAAATGGCAATGCCTATCATATGCGATAATCGAGTGATCGGAATTATTGATAGTGAGCACTCTCAACCTGGATTTTACCAAGCTCATCATGCCCGCATTGTTAAGAATATAGCTGCTATTTGTGGGCAAAAGATAGGTCGTTTCTTAAGTGAAAAACGCACCGAAGAATTTGCTAAATTTTTTGCGCAAAACCCCAATCCTGTGTTTCGGCTGAATCGAGACGGTCGGGTCATTATGGCCAATGATAGTGCACTACGGCAATTAGCCGATATTATCACCGTACATGAAAAGATTAAAATCCCGCATTTACGTGAAGTAATTAAGGATACATTGGAAAGTGGCCAAGGTATTGTGATTCAGGAGGCTCATAATGGGCGTATATTGCAGTGGAATGTAGCACCCGTTTCTGAGTTAGAGTACGTAAATGTGTACGGCTTTGATGTTACAGACCTAGAATTTGCACGAGCCCGTGCCGAAAAAGCTGAGCGTGTTAAGGCTGATTTCTTATCTGTTATGAGTCATGAAATTCGAACGCCGTTGAATGCGATCATAGGCTTAAATGAATTACTACTTCACGATGATCTAGACGATAAAGACCAGAAGGAGTACTTGAGTGCTATGCAGTTTTCTGGCAATCATCTTCTTGCTCTAGTGAATGATATACTGAATCTGGAAAAGTTGGACTCGGGTAAGGTTAGGAAGAATGATGTTAGCTTTGATGTATTGCAGTTGTTCCACGATATATTTAACAGCTTTACCCAACATGCAAAAGCAGTTAATACGCTCTTAGTACTAGAGCTGGCAGATAATTTACCTGTTTGGGTGCGAGGCGATATTGATCTGGTAACCCAGATGTTGAATAACCTTATTGGTAATGCGATAAAGTTTACTTTAGATGGAAAGATTATCCTGCGTGTTGCTACAACGGGGGTAGACGGTTTTTTACGGATTGAGGTAGAGGACCGTGGTGTGGGCATCGCTCCAGAGCATTTGGAACGTATTTTAGATCCTTTTGAACAAGAGAACCAGGGACCAAAGAATATTGCAAACCAAGGCACTGGACTAGGGTTAGCTATAACGCAGCGTCTCGCTGCGTTATACCGTGGTCAATTAGTAGTATCCAGTCGTTTGGGAGAAGGTTCCTGCTTTGTGCTTGAATTACAACTGCCTAGCTGTGAACCCGTGACAAACGATGATACGCAAGCTGATCGGGATGTATCGGTATTGACATCTGAAGAGCCAGTATTGCTCGTCGATGATAATAGAGTGAATTTATTAGTGGCACGCCGCATGTTGGAGCGTTGGGGCTACAAAGTTATTACAGCAGAAGATGGCCAAAAAGGGCTGGATGCTTGGAGGCAATACCATCCCTTTCTCATCCTGATGGACCTGCAAATGCCCGTGATGGATGGTTTTGAGGCAGTACGCCGCATTCGGGACCAGACGTTGCAACAAGGCATAGCTCGCATTCCGATTATTGCATTAACTGCAGATGCGGAATCCTCTACACAACAACGGGCACTAGATGCTGGTATGGATGATATCATCGTCAAACCATTAAATCCTAAATACTTACGTGAAGTGGTGGCGCATTGGAAGCAAAGCAATATAGTATGATAAAATGCACCTTGGTAGGCGGTATACGAGGTGGGAGTATCAGATAGAAATATGCAGCCGAGGGGTAAGAATTATAAAGGCCTACTGGGGTTGGGGGCGAGGCGGCGTGAGTGGCGGCGGCTCGGTCGGGAGTTCGGCGTTTTGTAGATACGCTTTAATTAACGCGGGCTGAGTAAGGCGCAGGCGCCCGCAGGGCGAAGACGCGGGCCAGTAACGCCGCCCGTGGTCTTCGCGAATGCTCGTTTATGGTTATTTTTTTCTCTCTTGACTTTTTTACTTTGCAGAATAACATCTTATGACGAAAATAGTTTATCGCAATATAGATAATAAATTGCAATAAAGATCATTTTGTCTATATTAAGATAAGTCGGTGAGGTGTAATTAACCGGCACGGCCACAACGATTGTACCACGAGGTCTACAGCGTTGAAAACTTCATCTTCTCAGTGGAACTATTCAAATACTATTTCGTTAGTGTGATCTGAATCACGACTGTCTCATGTTGGATATGTTAGTTTTAGTGGTGTAAGTCATAGTAGTTAACGCAGTAAAAAATTTCAGAGGAGAGTTGAAATGAAAAATATCGTGTATTTGGCTGCCTTAGCTTTGGCTATGGGCGGTACCACAGCTTTTGCCGATAGCCATAACCCGCCGCTGATGGGGTTGTCTGAGGAGGCTCAGGCTGCAATTCAGGAAATGGCTGAAGCCGGGGAAGTCGATGCTGCTGTTGTCCAGGAAATTGTAGAGAATGCTGTCCAGGAAATTGTAGAGAATGCGCTCGAAGAGGCGGCAGAGCACATGGAAGCTGAGATGGCTGCCCATGACGCGATAAACGAAGCTGAGATGGCTGCCCATGACGCAGCGCAGGAGATTGCAGAAGCTGCACATCAGGCAGCTGACATGACCCGCGATGCTGCGTTTGAGGCTGCCGAACAGGCCCATGAAGCCGCCATTGCCGCTGCGGACGCTGCAGCTAATGCTGCGCACCAAGACGCCGAAGCTACTGCCCAACAGGCTCACCAAGACCGGGACAACCAAGGACCGCAGTAGGCTATAAGCAAGTCCTGTACAAGATGTCATTTAGCCACAGGAGCGATCTTTTTTAGACTGCACTGTTGGGGATATGAGTTGTCCTGCGCTGTAGGCTAAGTGACTAGGTTGATACTGCTCGATAGAAGCCCCCAGTCAACGAGAGTTGGTTGGGGGCTTCTGCTTTTTTCTGCGCTGCTTCGGTGAAAACTGTCACTTTGTAGCAGGTTCTGGCAACCTTGACGAATGCAATGGTGGCAAGGGGAGAAGAATTCCGGTTTACTTCGTGACAGTTAGAGCCGTCCGTCGCCAGATGCTTGTGGGGGTTCGTGAGCAAGGGCTCACGCCCAGCCGGAAATCGGTAAAACGAAGTTGAGCAATAGCTTTGGATGGTTATCCCCGGCACTCACAAGTCCAACCTGCTACATCCGGTATTCAAGCCCGCTGCCATCGAAGTTCCGCTCAAAGCCGGTGACGCCGCCTTCTTTGTCGACTGCATGGCGCACGGCTCGGCGGATAAGGCCCGGCGAACGCCGGGTGCTAATCATCCGCTACGGGCCACATTGAGGCAACGACTGCTACGGCTATCTGCCCTCGCCCCAACTCATCGCACGGCTCACCCCTGAGCGCCGCAAAGTCGTGCAACCACTGCCACCACAAACTCCACCTGACGCATAAACATCCGAGCCAAACCAAGTGATATGGCCGCAGCGCCTGCCAGTTCCGCGCTCAACTGCCTTGCAACATCCGCAGCGAACGGGGTGGCCGATTTGCATTGCGCCCACGGCAAGACACTTTAGTATAATAGCCATCCTATAGACCCGACGAAGTAACTAAGTTTAGTACAGATAGGCCCCACATGATGACGCGCACTTTCCAAAATCCGATTCTCCCTGGCTTCATGCCGGATCCTTCGATTTGTCGCGCCGGGGAGGACTATTATTTGATCACCTCCACCTTCGAATACTTTCCCGGTGTGCCACTCTTCCACAGCCGTGACTTGCTACATTGGCGCTCGCTAGGCCATATCCTCGACCGCCCTTCCCAACTAAACCTCGACGGCGTGTTGCCCTCGCAGGGCATCTACGCACCCACCATCCGCCATCACGAAGGCCGGTTCTACATGGTCGTCACCGTGCGTCGCCCTTTAGCCGACGGCGGCGTGCACGACGACAATATAATCGTCACCACTGACGACCCAGAAGGCGACTGGTCCGAACCGGTCACTCTCACAGACCAATCCGGCATAATCGACCCTAGCCTATTCTTTGACGACGACGGTCGCGCCTGGTATATGGCCAACGCGCGCATAGCCGACGAACCTTATCCAGGTTATCGCGATATCTGGCTACAAGAATTAGACTTGGATACGCTGGAGTTGATGGGCGAGCGTTTCTTGCTGTGGAATGGTGCGCTGAAAGAAGCCTCCGCGCCGGAAGCGCCGCACATCTACAAAGTAGATGGTAACTACTATCTGCTGCTCTCCGAAGCCGGCACCTTCCACGACCACGCGGTTACCATAGCCCGCGCTGACGATATTTGCGGTCCCTACAAGGGCAGCCCCAGAAACCCCATTCTTACCCACCGCCATCTCGGTCTCGACCAGCCGATCACCAACCCGGGCCACGCCGACCTAGTCGACACGCCGACCGGCGATTGGTGGATGGTCGCACTGGCCTCCAGACCCTATGGCGGCTATTACTACAATCTTGGCCGCGAAACCTTTCTGACGCCTGTCGCCTGGGAAGAGGGCTGGCCGGTTGTAAACCCCGGGCATGGCCGTATCCGGCTTCAAGAGACCGCCCCCGACCTCGCACCACACCCCTGGCCTTCGCAGTCGGCCTGCGACCATTTTGACGGCGAAAAACTTTCTTATCATTGGAACTTTATCCGCACACCGCGCGAAAGCTTCCACTCGCTTAGCGAGCGCCCTGGTTATCTACGTCTTAACCTGCGCCCCGAAAGACTCAGCGAGTTGTGTAACCCGTCCTTTGTGGGGCGCCGCCAGCAGCATATCAACTTCGCCGCGCGCACCGCTTTCGAATGGACACCGGACGCTGACAATGAGTGCGTTGGTTTGGTACTGCTACAAAACAATGACCACCACTTTCGCTTTGTCCGCCGAGGTGAAGAGGTCAGGTTAATCGAGCGCAAAAAGGGCACGGAGCACATACTCGGCTCTTCACCCATACACGGCAATCGTCTCTATTTAAAAGTTGAAGCACGTGAACAAGATTACAGTTTCTACTATGCTGCTACCGCCGGAGCCTGGAGCCCTGTCGTCGAAAAAGCCGATGGCCGCGTGTTATCGACACAGATAGCCGGCGGCTTCGTCGGCGCCTATATTGGTCTATACGCCAGTTCGAATGGCAAGTTGAGCAAGAATGTGGCCGATTTCGCCTATTTCGAATACGTGTCGCTTCCGGGCTAAGACCAGCGCATAGGACGACATTATGGCTTCTGTCTTCGCATCGGCGATTTGTCCCGATTCGAGCAAGTGTCACGCCTCATCCAAGGAGATCTCGACGACCTCAATGTCTTCGCATTCTTCGTCTCAACCGCCCCTTTCTGCGCTCAATTCATTCTCGTCTACTTTGTCGCCCGTAGAAGATATATCCACCCATTCTTTGGCGATGGCGCGTATTTACGACAAAATTTAAAAATCGGCTTAACCTATTTCGGCGGACACTTTATAACAGGCACCCGTTCACAGCCACTTTAGTTGACACTGGGTTTCAAACCTGCGATTCTATTTGCCATGCTTCCAACTCTCTCCGATAGCTCCTGCCCTGGTTGCCTTGCTCGCGATGCGATTATTGTTGAACTGCAACGACAGATGCAGCAGATGCAGCAACAAATCGAGGCCTTGCAAGAGCGCATGGCTCGCGCGGAGAAGAATTCATCCAACAGTTCCAAACCGCCGTCCTCCGATATCGTCAAGCCGCCCAAGCTCGCCCTGAAGGGAGGAAAGAAGCGTGGCCAAGGTGGCCAACCGGGTCATGTTAAACACGAGCGAATTTTTCATCTGGACGACGCGGATATCATCCATAATCACCGCTTAGATTGCTGTCCCAAATGTGCCTGCTCTACGTTGATTGACCTACCGGATCAGACGCGGACCCAGTATCAGTATGAATTAGCTGACCAGCCCATTGTATTACATGCCCATCAATCCCACGTCTATCGGTGTGCTTCCTGCGATACGCACCCCGTTGCGCCTCAACCTGTGACGGTGAAGCAAGGCGGACTCGTCGGTCCTCGACTGACGGGCCTGATCGGTTACCTCAAGGGTAGTGGTCACCTGTCCTATACGACGCTGCAATCTTTTCTCGCCGAGGGCTTGGGGGCTGATCTTTCGACAGGTATGTTGGTCAAAGTGGTCGACAAGGTCAGCCAGGCGCTCCATCCGATCTACCAACCCTTGCTGGAATCCTTGCCTCATCAGAATCGACTCCATATTGACGAAACCGGCCATAAGGATCGGGGGCAGACCTTGTGGACCTGGGTTTTTGCTGCGCCTCGTTTTACGGTATTTCATATCGCCGATTCGCGCTCCAGCCAAGTCTTAGATGATATTTTGGGTGACGAGTGTGCTGCCGTATTGGGCCACGATTACTTTTCGTCCTATCGTGCCTACATGAAACGAGCCCCCGTTACGGTGCAGTTTTGCCTGGCTCATCTGATCCGCGAGCTTCGTTTTTTAAGTGAATCGTGTTCCAAAGTCATTGCCAACTATGGTCAACGATTACTCGATGAACTCAAGGCGCTCTTTCGCCTGATCCATCGGCGAGACCAACTCCGTCCCGAGACCTTCCAACGCCGGATGAAGAAAATTAGCGCACGTTTTCTACGCAAGGCACGACGAACCCAGGCTGGGGGCGTCGCGGCAACCCTAGCCAAACGCTTTCGCACTCACGGTCGAGAATACTTCACGTTTATCACGCGTCCCGACATCGAACCAACCAACAATATCGCGGAGCGCGCTT
>LWDU01036291.1_pt1 | contig 13338 bp, 9 predicted proteins | sample 727161 | NCBI WGS metagenome assembly LWDU01 (sample SAMN04566230, study PRJNA314399) | hydrothermal vent metagenome | isolation source: deep sea hydrothermal plume seawater | place: Mexico: Gulf of California, Guaymas Basin | collected 2004-07-11 | reverse complement strand
CGCGACAGAGCCGACCGAAAACAGCGTCGTCGAGCAACACGCCGATCTGCTCAAGCCTGACAGCCAGGCAATGGTCCCGATGTACGCTTACCGGCAAGATTGGCATTAGCTTTCAATACACGTTGGTAGTCCGCGTCGGCGACGATCGCCTGTTCCTGTGCGTGTTTAGCATGCAGCAGAATCGCATCGCCTTCGGGGACCGTGACCAACCGCAGCTGCTCTTTCGCGACCACCACATTCATGCGAGAACGATCGATTTCCCTTTTGGGGTACATTCCGGGCGATTTCCTGTTGGCGTTCAGCCGCAACTCCAACTGAACTTCAGCCAGTTCGAGATACGTCTCGGCATAACGACGCGTCAGGAAGATACTCAGCTCACTTGCATCCTGGTCGTCGGTAGCCCCAGGCACGACCATGGCGCATGTGACGCACGCAAGTACCACAACTGTTAAACGATACATACGAATGCTCATTGGAGAGTCTCCGATTGTTTGTGGTGACATGGGGAATGCGTCTTTACGAGGCCAACAGCTTACCAATGGTTTGCAAATGGCGTACCAATTGCGACAGGCACATGAAGCGCACAACCGGTCTCTAAGCTACATAAGTCCCGAAAGTTCAAAGGTTTCGTTACAAACGCGAAGTTCAGCCCCGCCGAAGACACAGTCCTGGATTCTCGATACGTTTGATGACCGCAGAATCTGTTACACTTGCTCCATACGTCCGGTCATATCGAACTGATGTGCGCAGGCCGCGTGACGGTGGCGACGTGACGCGCCGGGCTACAGGCTAAAATGCTGACTCGCGGCCACGACAAACGCGTTTCAGCTTAAAAAAACAGCATGCCCACAAGCCAGGACGGTTCACGAAAACAGGTAAACTGCTCTACGGTGCACGGAAAACAGACGAGCGGTCAGGCAGAAATGAAGCCGTTCGACTGAACTGGTTTACGCCGGAAGGCCGTGGTCTCCGTTCTCCGCGCCGACCATTTTGAATGCGTATTGGCGGGACGGACCATTGTCCAATCCAATTTTCCTGTGACAGTCGATCCAGGCGACAATCGCCGGTATGTTGCTTCACACAACTGTGCAAAGCCAATCTGCCCGGAATCGATCCAGACATGAAAAACGTCATCTATTTCTCGTTGACTGCGAGTGTGCTTTCGATTTCTGCGTTTGCTGCAGAGCCGAACGCGGCCCAACCGAACGTGGTCTTCATTATGTGTGATGATCTTGGCTACGGGGACATCCATTGCCTGGCTCCGGAAACCAGCAGGATCGCTACGCCCTGTGCGGATCAACTGGCTCGCGAAGGGATGATCTTTACCGATGCCCATTCCGGATCGTCGGTCTGCACGCCGACTCGCTATGGAATCATGACGGGCCGCTATAGTTGGCGGACTCGTCTGCAGAAGGGTGTCGTCACTGGGTTTGCTGCGAGCCTGATCGCCAGTGACCGGCCGACGGTTGCTTCGTTCATGAAGCAGCAGGGTTATCACACAGGACTGGTAGGAAAGTGGCATCTGGATTTTCAGTACCTCGATCCGAAAACCGGCGAAGCTTACAAGCAGAAACAGCACAAGACGCCACCGGTGGGTGCAAAGATTCCCGATGGTCCCGTGCACCGCGGTTTCGATTATTACCACGGGTTCCATCACGCGCGGAACATGGAAGCCGTGATCGAAAACGACGAAGTGATCGCTCACGACCCGACGATCAACATGCTGCCGCGGCTGACTCGTAAGTCGGTGGAATACATCGACCAGCGGGCCACGGACAAAAAACCATTTTTTCTCTACGTCCCGCTTGGTTCTCCTCACACTCCGATTGTCCCCTCCGCGGCATGGCAGGGAAAAAGTCCGCTCGGCCCATACGGCGATTTCGTGATGGAAACCGACGCGGTGGTCGGTGCGATATCGAATGCTCTTGAGCGACATGGCATGACAGACAACACCCTGGTGATCTTCACCAGCGACAACGGTTGTTCGAAAGCAGCAGGCATCGACAAACTGGCGGCGCTGGGGCACAAAGTCAGTGCACACCTGCGGGGATCGAAGGCGGACATCTGGGATGGTGGACATCGCATTCCGTTCATTGTCCGCTGGCCGGGTCATATCAAACCTGCTTCGGTCAACGAGCAACTGATCTGTCTGGTGGACCTGTTCGCCACTGTCGAAGAACTGACTGGGGGCCGGGTGGATGGAATGGGTTGCGAGGACAGTGTCAGTTTCTTACCTGCGTTGGCGGGAAAGCCGATCGAATCGACGCGTGCCGGGGTGATTCACCATTCGATCAGCGGCCACTTCGCCTATCGGCAGGGCAAGTGGAAACTCTGCCTGGCCAAAGCTTCCGGTGGCTGGTCCTCACCAAAGGAAAACCAAGCGCCAAAAGGCAGCCCCAAGGGACAGCTTTACGATCTGGAGACCGATCCGTCAGAGACCACCAACCTGTACGAGGCGAAGCCGGGAGTTGTGGCTCGGCTGGTCAGCCAGCTTAAGTCCGATGTGTTGCGAGGTCGCAGCACCACGGGGCCGCAGGCGAAAAACGATGTGCAGGAAATCGTGCTGTGGAAGAGTGCGGCGAAGTCGAGGAAAAAAACAATAGGGACGACCGTAGTACAGCGTTCTGAAAAAAACGTCACCAGCAGCATCGTAGGCCGTACCGAGTAACGCGAGTTACGGCAACAAGTGAATCCCCCAATGCCGTTCTGCCGTAATTCGCTCCGCTCGGTACGGCCTACTTCCTCATCCTTTCAGTGGCAATGCAATTGCCTGTCCGCCGGCCGCGCTTTGTGCGACTGCTTCGGTGAATTCCATGTATCGCACGCCTGTCGCAAAGTCTGTGAATTCGATGGACTTGTCGCCGCGAATGGCGTCGATGAAGTCTGCTTCGACGCGCCAGCCGCCCTGTTTTTCCGCTGGCACCAGGATCTCCGCCAGCTCGCCTTCGCCTTTGCGAGCACCCAGCAGACGGTCATCCGGAACGCACAGGTACTGCAACGTGCCTTCACTTCCGAATAGACGAATCTGCATGGGTGGTGCGTGATGGGTGACTCCGCTCAGGTGATAGACCCCGCGGGCTCCGCCGGGTAGTTCGGTCAAAACGTGTACACTGTCCGGCGTTTCGACGTCGCCCGGTTCACCCGTGTCGGCGTGGGGTCGCTGGGGAGTGAAGGTCTGTGTTTGCGCGAGCACGCGCACCGGATCCGGCACCCAGCGGATCAGCGTTTCGTGCAGGATGCCCATGGCCAGCATGTTTAAGCCGCTTAGTTCTGCGGATTGACGCCAATGCAGCGGGGTCGTGGGATCCGCCTGCCCGGCATGGCAGCCCAGCACAACGACTTCGCGCAACTGGCCCACGTACCCATCGTCCAGCAGTTCCTTAACAGTCTGGTGCACTCGCAGACCGAACGGGCTGGGGACGATCTGTGCGACAAGGCTGTCATTCTGCCGGCTCGCAGCAAGCATGAGATATGCTTCGGCGGCGTTTCGGGCCATGCGGGCTTCCACAAGAACATGTTTGCCCGCTTGCAACGCGGCGACCGCAACTTCGCAGTGCAGGTACGGCCACGTACCGATCACCACCGCATCGATGTCTTCATCGGCGACCAGGTCCTGCCAGTTGTCAAAGGTTTTGGGAATCCCGTATTCGTCGGCGGCTTGTCGGGTCGATTCCGGCCGACGGTTGCAGACGCTTACGATTTCAACGTCGTCGCACGCTTGCAGTCCCGGCACATGCCGCAAACGCGTGTTTGCTCCCAGTCCGACAATTCCCACACGAATCATTTTCATCTTTCAATCCTGTCGTTCCGTAGCTCTCGGCGTAAGCGGCAAGGCGCCAGCCGCCGGTTTTTCTCAAACGAACCCGCGGCTAGCGCCTTGCCGCTCACATCCCAGTGCCGTGCTTATCCGCCAGTTACTGTCGCCTGTGTCGTGGCTGTGGTATGAATTAGACATGATTCTGCGGGCTGACGCTCTCGGCTGCAAGCTGACGCTCCTTTGGAAATTCATTGAACCGCGCAAAGAAGGCTATCATGAATCGAGACATTGCAATCAGATTCGGTCTGTTGATCATGGCATTGCCCGTGGCATCAACGCCGTTCGTCAACGCTGCAGACTGGCCGACGTGGCGGTCTGATGCACAACGGAGTGCCACCACTTCCGAGCAACTGGCAGATCAGTTGCATCCACAATGGACAATCGAGCTGCCAGGTCTGAAGCCCGCCTGGCCGGAAGATCCCCGTTTGCATTTCGATGCGACGTATGAGCCGGTGATCGCGGGGACGACGTTGTATTACGGATCGTCCCGCAATGATTCGGTCACAGCGGTTGACCTTGTGACAGGCGAAGATCGCTGGCGATTTTTTGCCGATGGCCCGGTCAGATTTGCGCCGCTGGTCTTCGGCGGGAAGGTTTATTTTGCTGCGGACGACGGATCTCTGTACTGCCTGACCGCTGACGGCGGAGACCTTGTCTGGCGATTTCGCGCTGCTCCGAACGGGCGGCACGTAATTGGCAACGAACGACTGATTTCGGTGTGGCCTGTCCGGGGTGGTCCGGTGCTTGTGGATGGCCAAATTCACTTCACGGCGGGCGTCTGGCCGTTCGAAGGCACTTTTCTGTATGTCGTCGATACTGCCAGCGGCGAACTGGTCAATTCTGAACCCGCGAACACGGCGCCACAGCATGACGTTGTCACGTTGAACAACATGACTCCACAGGGTTACCTGGCTGCCAACGACACGAAGTTGTTTATCCCTCAGGGAAGATCCATCGTGGGTTGCCGAGACCGAGAAAGCGGCGGATTTGAAAGCTTCCGATATTCCACCAGCCGTGTCACCAATTACCACGTTTGTACAACCGGGCAATGGTTGTTTCACGGAACGGTGACCTTTGACACGACTGGCAAACGACAACTTGGAATGAGTCTACGCACACCAGTCCTGGGGCAGGATATGGTCTACGCAGGCGAACACGGAAAAGTCGTGGCTTACGACCTGACGAATCCTCAGGAGATTGAGCGTACAGACCGCCGTGGCAAGAAGTCAAAGGTGTCCGTGCTGACCGAAACATGGTCTGTGCCGAACGATCAGATTCGCGAACTTCCGAAAACAGCGGACTATGCCACCTGGCTGGTGGCCAACCCGCTTGTGATTGATGTCAAAGCCGGCAATCGCCTGTACGGTCACCAGGGAAAACTGGTCTTCGCGATTGACCTGCCTGCTGCGGATAAGTCCGCTACGGTCTCATGGAAGACCGAAGTTGACGGGACCCCAACGTCCATGCTGGTGGCCAACGGCCATTTGGTTGTGGTGACGGCAGCAGGCCGCATCCACTGTTTTGGCGCAACGTCAGTTGATCCGCGTAAAAGACGACAGGACAAGCGGCCGGTCGAAGCATCAGCGAATTGGTCCGAACGCGTAGCCACCCTGCTGAAACAGGCCACGCCAGGGGACAGTTACTGTGTGGCGATGGGAATCGGTTCCGGCGGCTTAATCAGCGAACTCGTGCGGCAGTCGGATCTCAGAATAGTCGTTGTCGATCCCGATGAGAAACGCGTGCAGGAACTGCGTCAACGGTACGACGCGGCAGGTCTGTACGGAACTCGAATTGTCGCACATGTGGGAGACCCCGCGGAATATAATCTTCCGCCGTATATGGCAACAGTGGTGGTGTCAGAAGAACCGCAACGCTTTGGCTTCACGGACAAGCCGGAATCGCTGCAGAAATTGTTCGGCTGCCTGCGGCCTTATGGTGGCACAGCGTACCTGCCAGGCGACGACAGCCAACACGCTTCGTTTGCGAAGCTGGTCGCTGACGTGAAACTCGCAAAGGCTGAAGTCGATCGATCGGGCGAATACTCGTTACTGACACGAAGTGGTGCTCTGCCCGGATCGGCAGACTGGACTCACGAATACGGCGATGAGTCGAATACGCTGATGTCACACGACCAACTGGTGAAGGCGCCGTTGGGAGTCCTGTGGTTCGGTGGTCCGTCATCCGACGGCAACCTGTTTTACAACCGCCACTTCTGGGGGCCGAGTATGGCCGTGATTGGTGGGCGAATGTTCATTCAGGGCCCCGGTAAGATGACGGCCGTCGATGTCTACACCGGTCGTATTCTCTGGCAGATACCGCTCAGGGACGGCGACGATTATCGACCCGGACGTCGTGGCAATGACTTCGAAAAACATCTTTCGGGATTTCATTTTCTGGTCGTCGAGGACTCAATCTACCTGGTTCATGAAAAGAGCTGTCTGCGGCTCGACCCCGCCACCGGAAAACAGCTGGCGGAATTCAAATTGCCTGACCCCGCGGACGATTGGGGGCGTATCCGAGTGAAGGATGACCTGTTGATTACCGTCGTCTTTCGTACGCTGGATGCGGACAAAGAGAAACTTCCCGATGCCCGCAAGTTACTCGCCGGACAGAGAGCACCGGTCGAGATCATGGCACTCAATCGACACGACGGAAAACGCATCTGGTCTCATGAAGCCGAAGCCAGCTTTCCCGTTATTTCTGTGGGAGCGGATAAGATATTCTGCTTCGATGGCGCACTGGAGAGCTTTTATCAGGACTGGAAACGACGAGGACTGATTCCCAAAGCTTCCGACATCCGCCACCTCAAAGCCATCGACCTGAAGACGGGCAAAGAGCTGTGGAAAGAGTACACCGACATTATCGGCACGTGGGTCTCGTATTCTGCTGAACATGATGTGCTGCTGCTAACGAACAAGAAACATGTCATGGCCTTCCGGGGCAAGACGGGAGCACTTCTGTGGAAGCAATATGCAGAAGGACAGGGTTTCAAGGGGCATCCGGAAAGTTATTGGGACCGAGTCATTATCTGGAACGACCGAGTGCTGGACCAGCGCGGTCCTGGGTTGTCGTGGGACCTTGAAACAGGCGAACGCGTGGCACGCGTGCATCCATTGACTGACGAAGAAGTCGAATGGGAATTCACAAAAGCGGGACACCACTGCAACTACGCGATCGCCAGCCCACACCTCATGACGTTCCGAGCGGACACGGCTGGATTCTGCGATATTGAAACGGGAGAAACGTCTCGTCTGAACGGATTTCGCTCCGGGTGCCGCAACAGCCTGATCCCGGCCAACGGGGTTCTGAATGCTCCAAACTTCGCTCACGGCTGTGTGTGTGGCTACTCGCTGTTCACCTCACTATCGCTGGTGCACCTTCCGGAATCCGAGCTCTGGAGCTACAGCGCATTATCGCTGGACCCACAGCAGGACCGGATTCGTCGCATCGGAATCAATCTGGCTGCACCCGGTGACCGAATGGCCGACAACGGAACGATGTGGTTTGATGCGCCCAACGTGGGCGGTACCTCACCAAACGTTTCCGTGGATCTGAAAGGAGACAAACTCCGAAAGTTCCGTCTGCATTCCTCGTTGGTCAGCGGTGAAGGCAAAACCTGGGTCGCCGGTTCCGGGATCGAGGGCCTGACGTCCGTGACGATTGGTCTGGGCAAAAGTGATTCCAAATCGACTCGGTACACAGTCCGTCTGCACTTCAGTGAGCCCGACCCTGTTGCTGTGGGCGAACGAGTCTTCAGCGTCTCCGTGCAGGGTAACACGGTGATCGAGCAACTTGATATTGCGAAGGAATCCGGTGGGCGCAACCGGGCAATTGTCCGCGAGGTGACCAATATTGAAGCGGACTCCAACGTGCGGATTGACCTCAGTCCCGTCCATGGACGTGCAATTCTGTGCGGTGTCGAGATCGTGGCGAACGATTAGCGTGGTCGGCAGGAACGGAAATTGAAGTTGCTGCTGCACCGCAATACAAGCTCGAAACGCAAGCGAGTGAGTTTCGTGCGCTTGAGAAACACACTTGCTTGCACTGCGGGCTTATATCAAGAACCTTAAAATCACCATTTTCTACGAAAGCAAAGATTAATGGTCCGTGAGTTCGTCTTGATTTTCACGATCGCGATGTTGAATGCAGCGCTGGTCGATCGTGTCCGTGGCCAACAGGAAAGTTATCCGGTTCCGCCGGAAGCGGTCGCGAATGATGACACACCGCACGGAAAAATCGACGGGCCGCACGAATTTCGCAGCACGATCTTTCCCGGGACCGTTCGGCAGTATTGGGTCTACGTTCCGGCACAGTACGATGCTGCAAAACCACCCTGCCTGATGGTCGTGCAGGACGGCTACAACAAGGCCAGGGGCTGGCGACTGCCCACCGTGCTGGACAACATGATTCACAGCGGCGACGTTCCCGTGCAACTGGGCGTATTCGTGACACCGGGAGTGGTTCCCGCCGCCAGCGATGACTCGCAGGCTCGCTACAACCGCAGCTTTGAGTACGACGCGATGGGTGATCGCTACGCCCGGTTCTTAATCGAAGAACTGTTGCCGGAAGTGGCAAAGACTTACAAATTCAGCGACGACCCCAACGACCGCTGCATCGCGGGCAGCAGTTCGGGGGCCATTTGCGCCTTCACGGCGGCATGGGAACGTCCTGATGCATTTCGGCGAGTCTTCAGCACCGTCGGCACATACGTTGGCTTGAGGGGCGGCAACGAATATCCGATTCTGGTGCGGAAGACAGAACCCAGGCCACTGCGAATTTTTCTGCAGGACGGCAACAATGATCTGGATATTTATGCAGGCAGCTGGTGGAACGCCAACCAGACCATGCTGTCAGCGTTGCAGTACTCGGGCTACGACGTCAAACATGTTTGGGGCGAAGGTGGACACAACGGCAAGCACGGTGCCGCCATTATTCCAGAAGCTTTGCGCTGGTTGTGGCGAGACTATCCGAAACCGGTTTCCAATATTGAAGGCAAACCGCGACGCACGAACCTGCTGATAGACGGCGAAGACTGGCAGCTTGTCAGTAGCGGACACCGGTTTACCGAAGGTCCCGCGGTCAGTGATACCGGCGAAGTTTTCTTCACCGACATTCCCAACAGCCGCATTCATAGAATAGACAAGGACGGAACGGTATCCGTCTTCGCAGAGAACAGTGGAGGGTCCAACGGACTGATGTTCGGCCCCGACGGAAAACTCTACGCGTGCGAAGGTGCTACGGGCCACGTCGTGCGGTATACGCCGGACGGCCAAAAGCAGATTTTCCTGCGTGACATCAAGGGTAACGATATTGTTGTGCTGCCGGATGGTAGTGGTTATGTGACGGAACCATCGGCGAAAAAAGTATGGCACTTCAAGCCGGATGGTGCCACGACCGTCGTTGACACGGGGATCGAATTTCCGAATGGCGTAATCATGTCGCCGGACCAGACGGCGTTGACGGTGTCTGATACTCGAGGGCGGTTCTGCTATTCGTTTCGCATCGCGTCTGACGGCATGTTGACTCACCGGCAGCAGTACGGCTGGCTGCATGTCACCGACCATCTGCAATCCGGCGCGGATGGAATGGCGGTTGATACGCAGGGACGAACGTATGTCACGACCGCACTGGGATTGCAGGTATTGGATCAGCCGGGTCGCGTGCACTTCATTATTCGCAAGCCGAAGAACGGATGGCTCAGCAATGTCGTTTTTGCCGGACCCAATCGCGATACTTTGTACGTCACGTGCGGCGACAGCGTTTACAAGCGTCGAATTCAGGCCACCGGAGTGGATTCATGGAAGAAACCAGTGAAGCCGCCAAAGCCGCGGCTGTGAGTCTCCGTCGACAGCGTTTCACGCTGACTTGTGGCCGCGAAGGATGTTTTTCAATTGCAGTTTCGTTATTCCCACGAGCCAGTATCGACTACTGGCAATAAGTAGATTGCTCTAATCATTTTTTCGAGTACTTAACCGGTACCCATGACCAAACAGCTCACAAGGCAGGATTAATTACCGAATATGCACCAGATTCGATACATCATGATCGGCGGATTTCTTGGCGCCGGCAAGACGACGACGCTGGCTCGTCTGGCGAAGTCTTACATGGATCAGGGACTGAACGTCGGCATCGTGACCAACGATCAGGCGGACGACCTTGTCGACACAAACATGCTGCGTTCACTGGGTTTCGATGTCGGGGAGGTCGCCGGCGCGTGCTTTTGCTGCAACTTTGATGAGCTGATGTCGACCGTTAAGCAGATCAGCGAACAGAAACGCCCGGACATTATTCTGGCCGAACCTGTGGGCAGTTGCACTGACCTGGTCGCCACCGTAATTCAGCCGATCAAGAAACTATTTGACGCGGAATTCGTGATCGCTCCGTACGCGGTGATTCTGAAACCATCGCATGGTCGTCGAGTCTTACGGAATGAAGCGGGCACAGGATTCTCGCCCAAGGCGGCGTACATCCTGAAAAAGCAAATTGAAGAAGCGGATCTCGTGCTGATCAATCGGGCTGACGAATTGACGGACGCACAGAGTGAGGAACTTGAATCACTGATTCACCAGCACATCCCGGAACGCCCCGTCCTGAAAATTTCGGCAAAGACGGGACAGGGATTCGATGCGTTGCTGGAATGGCTGGCTCAGGATGGAGATTTCGGACGTCGCATTCTGGATATCGACTACGACACCTATGCGGAGGGTGAAGCGGAACTGGGCTGGCTGAACAGCAGTGTTCAGGTTGTTTCTGAGACGGAATTTGACCTGGACGAGCTATTGCTGGACATCGTGGCCCGCTTGAAAAAGTCGCTGGCTGAAGAAGCTGCGGAGGCAGCGCACTTAAAGACGATCGGGCTGTGGGAAGGGTTCTTCGGGGTGGCGAATCTAATCAGCAGTGAGAACGCGGCGGAACTGTCGTTGGCATCCAATTGTCGGGTCAAGTCTGTGGATGTGATCGTGAACGCTCGGGTTGCCTGCGACCCGGAATTGTTGGAAAAGCTGGTCACGGACGACGTTACAGCCGCAGGGGCCGCTGTCGGAGGCAGTGTCGTGTTTCGGCGAACGCAGAGCTTCAAGCCCGGCCGGCCGGTGCCAACGCATCGTGTGGAAGCCCCGATTTCCGACGGTCAGCCTTCGGATTAAACCGGAATTTCCCCGGGAAAGTTGTTTTTCGGCAGCACTCCGGCCACGATGCGGTGTTCGCCCCCAGCAGCGATTGAACGTCTTCTCTCAATATCCAGCACCTTTCCGATCCAATTCAGGAGTCACTCATGAGGACTGCACGTTTTCTTAAATTTTCTGCCGTTGCCTGCATGACGGCAATGTTTCTTTCCGCGGTCGCAGAAGCTCAGTCGCCGCAGGGTGGCCGTGGTGAGGGCGGCGGACGACAACGTGGCGGCCAACAAGGTGGTCGCGGTGGTCAACAACGCGGAGGTTTTGGCCAGCAACGTGGCCCAGGTGGGGGGGCGCCATCAGTCAGCAAAGCACAGCTGCTGGGTGTGGAAGATGTAAAGGACGAACTGGACATCGACGACGTTCAACAAACGACGATCGCAGCGGCTCTGGAAGCCTATCGTCAGGAACAAGAGGATTCGCGTCCTGAGCGCAGCCAGTTTGATCGCAGCCAGTTTGAAGACTTAAACGAAGCAGAGCGGCAAGCGCTGCGTGACAAGATGGAAAAAGAAAGAGATGCTCGCAACAAACAGAGAGATGCTCTCAACAAAAAAACCGACCAGATGCTGGCCACGCTGCTGGAACCTGAGCAGGTGAAACGGCTGGATCAGATCGCATTTCAGGTGCGAATTCAATTCGGACTGGTTGCTGTGCTGAAGAGTGATGAAATGCGTGACAAGCTGAGCATTACAGACGAGCAAATTGCCAGGTTCGATAAAGTGGTCGTAGAAAGATGTTCGAAGGATTGCGATCGGGTGGTGGCGGAGAACGGCCGGACTTTTCGAAAATCGGCGAAATGATGGCCGAGTCTCGCAAGGAAACAGAAAAGAACGTCCTGGCCGTCGTGACCGACGAGCAGAATGCCATCCTGGCCAGCATGAAGGGCGAAGCATTCGAATTTGACATGCGTGCTTTGCAGCGTGGCGGAGGACGCGGCGGTTTCGGTGGTGGAGACCGCGGACGCGGTGAAGGCGGTGGAGATCGTGGTCGAGGCCGAGGTCGAGGTGATGGCGGCGGAGAACGACGTCGACCGGCAGCCGATTCAGACGACGCGATTTGAGGCTTGCGGTCGGCCGGCATACTCTCCTGTTGCGTGCCGAACCCAATCAGATATGGCCGCCGTTTTTTTTGCGCCCCCCCCAATGCGGGTCAATCATCTGACAGCCCATTAATGCACGTGACCATGAATTGGTTGCTGAGATCTTCTGCGCAACATTGGACGTGGCGATGGTTTTGAGTGACACTGTCTGAATCACATTTTCCTGGGCAGGAAGATGTCGTCGCTGAAATCGGTTAACTTCGATTGTCCGTTCAAATGGTTTGCCGCACGAGCTTCATCAAATTTCACCGATTCCAAACGATGGACCACACATGACGGCAACGCGCGTACGGGTCCAACTTTCGGTCTGGCTGGCCATCGCCGCAGCCCTCGCTTATGCCTGCCGAAACAGCATTTCGGTGGCAGAAAAAGCGATTCGCGGAAGACGCGATGGGTTTCATTCTGGGCCCCGCTTTTTTCTGGTCGTACGCGCTGGCTCAGATTCCAGGCGGCTGGCTGGGCCAGCGATTTGGTTCACGGCGAACTCTACCGGGACTGGCGACCGTTTGGTCTGCCGCGACGATCCTGATGTGCTGTGCCAGCGGGACTGCATCGCTGTTGCTTGGACGTGTGCTCGGCGGTATCGCGCAGGCGGGCCTGTTTCCCTGTTCAGCCTTGTGCATATCGAAGTGGAATCCACAGGTCGAACGCGCTCGGGCAAGCGGATTTCTGGGGGCGGCGATGTCCGTTGGGGGGGGCCGTTGGCGCCGCGATTACCGGACAATTGCTGGGGCTCATCAGCTGGCGCTGGATCTTTGCGGCGTTCGCTGTGCCAGGATTCCTTTGGGCGGTCGGCTTCTATCGATGGTTCCGAGAAACACCTGAAGCACACCCGGACGTCGGCGAAGAAGAAAAACGATGGATTCGAGGTCAGCCTGGCACGGACGACGACCCTCATTCTCCCGAACCGGCGATGGACGATACTGCCGCTGCCGAGATTGACGAAACGGCTTCCCCATACGCTGCGCCGAAGAATCAGGAGCCAGCCACAGATGTTGCTGCAACGGCCGTTCCGTGGCGTGACCTGTTTTCGACTGCGGCGATGTGCTGATTTGCAGTCAGCAGTTTTTTCGAGCGGCTGGATACGCTTTTTTCACCAGCTGGTTTGCGACGTATCTGCAGGAAACACGAGGAGTTTCAACCGAGGAGTCCGGGTGGCTGGATTGAGCCTGCGAAGGAAGCCCCGGAATCGGGGCGACAAACGATGCGAGGACGAAAGTTATTCGCATCTGAGCTGGCACATTCAG
>LWDU01000290.1_pt1 | contig 13343 bp, 21 predicted proteins | sample 727161 | NCBI WGS metagenome assembly LWDU01 (sample SAMN04566230, study PRJNA314399) | hydrothermal vent metagenome | isolation source: deep sea hydrothermal plume seawater | place: Mexico: Gulf of California, Guaymas Basin | collected 2004-07-11 | reverse complement strand
ATATTATGAATGATTTGAGAGAAAATATTGAAGCCGGTGTTGAGGCAATGATGGAACATATGCGAGAAGATTATCGTGGATGGTCTAGGTTGGGCGAAACGGATGAAAGTGGAATTCGTGCAAGAATGAGCGAAGAATATGCTGATGAACTTCATTACACTACTGGTTCAAAATATATCAAGGTGACTAGCAAGAATAGTGTTAGTGCTTTTGTTGTGAACACCACTTCTGATAAGAAATTCAGTTTTGGAGATATTTTGAAACCTGCTGGATGGGCAGCTCCTGCAAGAAACTTTGCAAGGGGAAATGTCCTTGACAGAACTTTTTGTCATGTCCGTTGGACAGGTGCTGGATAAAAAGGAAATTATGAAATTTGATGAACTGATTGAACATTTTGAACGGGCTATAGGATTTAATTCTACTGTAAAAGGTGTTCCTATGAGTGAAGAAAATCTTGAACTATGTAGAAAGTTTGTAACTGATATACATGATTGTCCAAGACAAGATGTGAGGATTATGTATCGTGGCCCACGCACAAGTACTTCATACGCTACATTAAGAAAAGATGCACGTTCATTTGATGTGTATTACAGACCAAGATAAAGAAAAATAGTCTACGCTGGTGTAGCTCAGTTGGTAGAGCACGAAATTTGTAATTTCGATGTCGGGAGTTCAATTCTTCTCACCAGCTCCAACATTTAAAAAGAATTATGAAAAAAACTAAAAGACAGAGAAAAGCCAAAGTTCTGGCCCCTCCACAAGTTACTCCTAGAAAGTGGTCTAAGAAGACGGCTAGAATTTTCGACAAACAATTTGATCGTTTTTTATATGATGAATTATATGTTCCTACAAAGAAGGCTTGGGGGGAAGATGATATTGTGAAATATGAAAGAAATATGTATGGAGATTCAAAATGAAAAATCTTGAAAATAAAATCACTAGATGGTATGATTCAAGTAGAGCCACTCGTATGTGGATTGCAAAACATTGGTATCGTTATATCAACTATGGCTGTCCTCAGCATTATATAGAATGTTACTGTACTCCTATTGATAGTCCAAAAGGATTTGCAGAGATGGCAGAATATTGTTATAAAGAATATTGGAATTAATAAAAAAGGGGTTAGTATGAATTTAGATAAAATTGATTTGAAAAATATCCATAAGATAGTTGGTAAAATTGTTGATGGAATACATAAAAAAGTAATGAAGGGTAAAACTCCCGATGAGTTTGCTCAAGAAGGTGGATTTGATAATTGGTTAGAATATGCGGCTTGGAGCAGACATACAGGTGGCGATTATCATATGATGGAAATGATGTTGAAATCAAAATGGAAAGAACAAGATCCAGAAGAGTTTGCTCGTCAGAAGAAAATTGAAGGTGATCAACGTACAAGAGAGCATTCTTACATTAGTGTTCTAAGAACGCCAACAAAGAAAAACAAAAAGAAATATGAAACCGTACACAAATCAGAGTTTTCTGCTGAGGAATTGGAAGTAATATATGATGAGAGAGGTGTGGGCGGAAAACCAGTTGAGTATAGATGGTAATTTTTAATATGAAATCAAAAATCTAAGCTGGTGTAGCTCAGTTGGTAGAGCACGAAATTTGTAATTTCGATGTCGGGAGTTCGATTCTTCTCACCAGCTCCAACATATAACGATGAGGTAAAATGAAAAAGAAAAGTTCACATAAAAGAATACTTAAAGAAGGTGCAGCAGTTTTGAAAGCAATGCTCCATGCAAGAGATGATGATGGTAATAAGTTAGATGTGTGTAATTTGGAAATCTATCTTACTGATTCTGAAACCGGCCAAGTGTTAGAACTGGAAATCGGTATAGATGAAGAAGGTGATTTGGAAAAGACTTTTGGAAAGTTTGATGATTCAATCGAACTAGAACTAGAAGAAGAAGAATATACTGGATTATTAAATTAATATAATAAGAGAAAGATTATGAAATCAACAGTTTTAGAAAATTTCCTAGTAGAAGTACAAGGAATGAAAAAAAATGATGCACGATTAAAAGTTATTGCAGAATTAGAAGCAATCAAAGAAGAATATGAAGAATACCAAGATGCTGGAAAGTATGGTTTATATACATTAGGTGTTTCCGATGATGAAATGATCCGAAGGGAAATAATTAGAAAAAAAAACATTCGTGAGAGTAATGGAGAATTTGGTATGAAAAATTATCTTCCAGAGAGTAGAAAGAGAATGTCAGTTGCGAGTGATGCAGACCTTTTTCCAATGTTAGAAACTATAGTATATAATTAATATGATTTTAGTCGATCTTAGTCAACTATTAGTTGCATCTACTTTTATGTCTATGAAGAAGGAAGAGACAGAAGTAGATATTAAAAAAATACGACATATGGTTTTGAATAGTTTACGTATGTATCGTAAAAAGTATGCCAATGAATTTGGTGAACTGGTGATATGTTGTGATGGTAGTCTTTCGTGGAGGCGAGAAATGTTTCCAAATTACAAAGCAGGAAGAAAATCGGGAAGAGAAACTTCCCCTTTAGATTGGAATCAAATATATGAATGTTTCAATCAACTGAAGGGAGAACTCAAAGACAATTTTCCCTATCAACTCATCGAAGTTGATACGGCTGAAGCAGATGATATCATCGGTACTCTGGTTATTCGTAAAAGAAAACCAGATGAAAAAACAATGATTATTTCTAGTGATAAAGATTTCATTCAATTACAGATGAATGACAATGTATTTCAATTCAGCCCCATTGCAAAGAAACTTTTGAATGGTGTTGACCCAAAAGAATACTTAGAAGAACATATTTTACGAGGAGATAAAAGCGATGGAATTCCTAATGTGCTTAGTTCTGGCAGATGTATTGTTGATGGTATTCGACAACTACCTATGACAAAAAAACTTATTAGTGAGTTCAAAGAGAATGGCATTCCGAGCGAACACGCTCTAAGATTTGAAGAAAATACAGAACTTATTGATTTGAGATGGACGCCATGGCACTTGCAAAATGAAATACTGGAACAAAAACATAAAGTGCTCAAAGGCAGTCGAAATAAATTACCTGCATATTTCACAGAACACAATCTAGATACTCTGATGAAAAATATAGGGGATTTTTAGTATTCCTACCTTTTCCGTTTTATAAATATTACTATAAATCTATAATATATGTAATCGGATTCTCAATGCTTACCTTTTCTCAATTTCTTGCAGAACAATACCTAGAAGAAAAATTAATAATGTACAATCAAGGGAAGAGATACGGCCAAATCGTATTTCTTGCCGGTGGTGCAGGCTCTGGTAAAGGATTTGCAATTAGTAATTTCATGGAAAAAGAGAAATTTAAAGTTCGTGATGTTGATGAATGGAAAAAAGCATTCATGAAGATAGCAGATGCTCAAAATAAATATCCAGAAATTAAAGGATTGAAATTATCAAATTCAAGGGATGTTGCGAAAATTCATATGTTTGTCAAGAAATTGGGCATAAAGGAAAAATCTATTGACCTTATGCTTGCAGATGCAAATTCAAGACATTTACCCAATATCATGTTTGACATCACTATGAAAGATGCAAATGATATTGAACAGTATATGCCGAAATTGATAAAAGCAGGATATGCGGCCAAGGATATCCATCTTACATGGGTTTTGACAAATTATGGAGTTGCGATTGTCAACAATCAAAATCGTGAAAGAGTTGTTGCAGATGATATTATGCTCCTTTCTCATGAAGGTGCGGCCATGAGTATGTATGATGTTATTAAAGGAAAACTTCCAAGAGGTCTTAATGGTAGTGTTCGGGTAATTCTTAACAATAGAGATAACACTATTCCTTATGTTGACCCTGACACAAAGAAACCAATGAAAACATCTCAGGGAAATATTCTTGTTAAAGATTTTACCTATCTAACCTTCAAGAAAGAAGGAAAAACTATCGGCCCAGAAATGGATGTTAAACGACAACTTCTAGGATGGATTGCGGCTAATGTTCCAAAGACCAAACTTACAAAAGATATGATGGGTGTTGATTCAGACCTTTTAGATAATTTTAAATTATTTGACAAAAAAACTTGACATTTAGCACATTTCTGTGGTATAATAGTATTGTAATGAGAAAGGAGTCAAAATATGACATCGAAGACATTGAAAGACATGAGAAAAGAACTTCTCAGTAGATATTCGGGAAAATTAACTGGATATGAGCATTTAGCCGATGGAACTGGCGATTATGCAAAAAATGTTCCAGAAGATTCTGAAACATTAGAAATTGGTACAGATAAAATTGTATCAAATTATAAAAATGTTACTCCGGGCGAAGAAAAAACTTGACATTTGGGCCAGGATTTAGTATAATAGTATATGTGAGGTTAAGAAATAACCATTTTTTAGAGATTATATTATGATGAAAACAAACCTAGTTGAACAGAAATCGATGCTTGCCAAATTGATGGCAGCAGAGAACATTACTGTTGAACACAAGAAAATTCCTACCGCAGCATTCGATGTAAAAAATCGAGTCCTCTACCTACCTATTCTAAAATGGAAGCCTGGTACAGATGTTTATGATCTGTTCTGTGCCCACGAAGTTGGTCACGCACTTTGGACTCCATATGAGGGATGGCATTCTTCTATAAGTAAAAAAGGAAAAGGCTTCAAATCTTTTCTGAATGTTATTGAAGATGCAAGAATCGAAAAGAAAATTAAAAGAAAGTTTGCTGGTGCCCGCAAGTGTATGATTGGTGGATACAAAGAACTTATAAATGAAGATTTTTTCGGATTAAGAAAGATGGGATTAAGTCCTAACGATCTTGGTTTGATAGATCGTATTAATTTATATACTAAGGCCGGTACTGATTATGGTATTGAGTTTTCTGAAGAAGAACGAGAGTGGGTTGAGAAGGTTATGAGAACTGAAACATTTGAAGAGGTTCTGGAAGTCACTAATGGTCTTTTTGATTGGTGTAAAGAAAACGAATCGGAAACTGATAACAGTTACAGCGATTTCGATGAAAATGATGAAGATGAATGGGAAGAAAGTGAAGATGAATCTGAACGTACAGAATGGGAAAAAACTTCAGATGAATTAGATGAAATAATGAAAGATGCATCTGGTGGTGATTCTGAAGAAAATGAAGATGATTCTGAAGATTCTTGTGAAGATGGTTCTGCCGGAGGAAAAAACGAAGGTAAATCTGCTGATGAAGGAGAGTCAGAAAAAGGAGAGTCGAATGATTCAAAGGAGAAATCTGAAGGTTCTAAAACTTCTAATGGTTTAGAAGGTGGATACGGAAATCCTTTTGGTGATAGAGAAGATATGTCAGGGCCGATGTCTAAGACCGATGAAAACTTTCGTTCAAAAGAAGAAGAGATGGCGGATATGAGTGACAGAGTTAGTGTCCCTCAGTATCTTACATTTCCTACAATTAATACTGATGCAGTTGTTATTGATTACAAAAAAGTTCATGAAGAGTTGACTTCATATTACACCAAACAAGAAGGTGCAATGGAGGCCGGAGTGAAATTTTTGAAAAAGTTCAAGTCTGTAAATGATAAGATGGTTAGTTACATGGCCAAAGAATTTGAAATGAAGAAAGCTGCAGACATTCATCGCCGTGCATATAATTCAAAAAAAGGAACTCTTGACATGAATAAGATTCATGCATATAAGTATAGTGAAAATCTGTTTCAACAGATTACTTCTTTTCCAGAAGGAAAGAATCACGGCATGGTAATGTTCATTGATTGGTCTGGTTCCATGCACTCATGCATGAAAGATACTATCGAACAGTTGATTAACTTGACTATGTTTTGCTCGAAAGTTCAGATTCCTTTTGAAGTTTATGCTTTTTCTGACCATTATCGTGATTGGAAAGATGCAGAAAATAAAGATATATATGAAACATCAAGGGATTTGCCTTATGATGTAAATTATCTTGGAAAGAAAATTGCTGACTATAAGACTAACGAATTGGTAGTGAATAAAGGAACGAAGTTAGTAAATCTCTTTTCTTCTAGAATGAGAAACCGAGAATTGAATGATGCATATCGAAATCTTCTTTTGATTTCATCTTCATTTGATACTCGTTACAATTATTACTATTCCAGAAGTTACGATTATTATGGAATACCTGACAACTATTCTTTGGGTGGAACTCCTTTAGATGATACAATTGTTATGTCCAAGTCTGTGATTGAAGAATTTAAAATGAAGTCACGTGCCCAGATTGTCAATGCAGTATTTTTGACCGATGGACAAAGCAATCATAATCATGGATATCTTGATTCAAATAATGTTGTGAGTAGGCATGATAGAGCCACACTTCATATTGATGATAAAGTAACTCGTTCAAGAACATATCCTAAAAGAGATGGACGGCAATTGCAAACAACTGACATTCTTTTGGAAGCACTCAAGAAATCTCTTGGAATCAATCTTCTTGGATTTTACCTGACTTCTGGTTCTGGTAGAAGACTTGCAGGGAATTTGTCTAATGCCACATATGATTATGCAACTGAAGAAGAAGTTGCAAAATTTCGGAAAGATAAGTTCATTATCGAAACCAGATCTTCTTATGATGAACTTTACATTATTAATATCAAAGGTCTTGAGATTGATGAAGTAAATCATGTCGGAGAAGTCAAGGCAGGATCTTCTAAAGCAGAGATTCGGAAAGCTTTGAAAAAGAACACTAGAGGTAAATTACAGAATCGTGTTCTTCTTAACGCATTTATTGAAAAAGTTGCGTAAAAAACTTGACATTTGGCTCTAGTTTTGTTATAATAGTATTATGAAAGTGAGAAAGGATTCACCTCTCTCACGTTGTGAACCTCCTAATGGAGATTATTTGTTATGAATATGAATGAAAGACAATCGAAATCGGTTGATGCATTTCAGTCTTTTCTTGGTAATTCAGAATATTTTACTAGAAAAGATATTTTGAGATTTACCGATGAGACTAAAACTCATAAAAAACTTGGTGTAATTCGCCCGTGGTTTTTATGTGATATGGCCGACAAAGTTGGCAGAGGCGAATGGAGATTTCCATCTTTAAATGGAACATCTTCAGAAGTTGTCAAAAATGATAGTACCATTTCTCTTGCAACTCATGCAACAGCAGTAATGGAAACCGAAAAGGTATCTATGGCAAGCAATGTCATTGAATTTCCTAAGAACGCATCCGAATCTTATGTTCCTGCGAAAGTCGATGGTTATGTAAAGTTCGGGCATTATGCTGATGTCAAAACCATAAAGAAATCTGCAAATTTTTATCCTGTCTTTATTACTGGTTTGTCTGGAAACGGAAAAACCATGATGATTGAGCAGATTCATGCAGAACTGAAGAAAGAACTTTTCAGAGTGAACATCACTATCGAAACTGATGAGGATGATTTGATTGGTCACTATGCATTGCTTGATGGTAGGACGGTTTGGCAGGATGGCCCAGTTACTATGGCGATGGAACGTGGTGCAACACTTCTTCTTGATGAAGTTGACCTTGCATCAAACAAAATTATGTGTCTCCAACCTGTTCTGGAAGGAAATCCACTTCTGATTAAAAAAGAAGGAAGAATTGTCCGCCCCAAAGATGGTTTCACAGTCATGGCGACTGCAAACACTAAGGGCAAGGGTTCTGAAGATGGACGCTTTATCGGAACTAACATTCTGAACGAAGCATTCCTTGAAAGATTTCCTATCACAATGGAACAAGAGTATCCTTCCATGTCAGTTGAGAAGAAAATCGTTGTGAAGTTGATGGAAAAACTTGGATGTGTCGATGAAGAGTATGCTGGGAAACTGGTTGACTGGGCAGATTTGATTCGCAAAACCTTTTATGATGGTGGAGTTGATGAGATTATTGCAACTCGCCGTTTGGTTCACATCATCCATGCTTTCGCAATCTTCAAAGATAGAATGAAAGCAATCGCAATGTGTGTTGCAAGGTTTGATGACCAAACCAAAGATACTTTCATGGACTTGTACTCTAAGTTGGATGATAAAGTTACATTACCTTCTGAAGAGTCTGAAGAGAATGAAACTTCTGAGACTTCTGAAGAGACTGTAGATGAAGAAACAAATCAACCTTTTTAAAAGGTTATAGATAATATAGGGTGTTGCTTGGAGGGGCGACATCCTATTGCTATATCTAGTGAATAATAATGGAGAATAATGGAAGTTAAAATTGGTATTGAAGAACTAAGAGAAAAAAAGATAATGGTATGCACTCCGATGTATGGTGGAATGTGTAGCGGATTATACTCAAAGGCTTGTGCAGATCTTTCTACACTTGCAACAAAGTATAATATGGATTTGAAATATTTCTATTTGTTCAATGAGTCTTTAATTCCCCGAGCAAGAAATTATCTGGTTGATGAATTCATAAGAGATACAAATTATACTCATCTTATGTTCATTGATGCAGACATTCATTTTGACCCGAATGATGTTCTAACTTTGGCCGCATTGGACAAAGATGTCATTGGTGGCCCATATCCAAAGAAATGTATTGCTTGGGAAAAAGTTAGAAATGCAGTTGATATGGGACTTGCAGATGAAGACCCAAATGAACTTGAAAAATATACAGGAGATTATGTATTCAATCCTGTAGAAAATACTCATAAAATTAGTGTAACTGAACCAGTTGATGTTCTTGAAATTGGAACTGGTTTCATGTTGATTAAACGAAAAGTTTTCGAGGATTTTGCAGAAGCATATCCTCAATTTCAATATACTCCTGACCACAATCGGTCAGAAAATTTTAAAGGTGATAGAGATATCCATGCTTACTTTGATACTGTAATTGATTCTAAAGCATATTTGGGAGACATTGCAGGAGGAAGTAATCGCTATCTTTCAGAAGATTATTTCTTCTGCCAGTTTGTTAGGAAAATTGGATATCAAATTTGGTTATGCCCGTGGATGAAAATTAGTCATATGGGCTCTTATGTTTTTAGTGGTTCAATGCAAAGTTTAGCAAATCTAGACTATGCCGGACATGGTGTAGACAATGAAACAAGGGTGAAGAATTTTGAAAAACGCAGAAGAAAAATCAAACAAGACAATAAGAAAAAACGAAAAAAGAATTGATTATGTTTTTGATGAAGATGTTTATTTGAAGGAAATTTGGGATGCAATAGATTCCACTTATAATTCTCATTACGCTCAAAACAAAATACAATCAACAGAGTTTATTGCAGATGCAGGCCATGGTGAAGGTTTCTGTATCGGCAACATCATTAAGTACGCTCAAAGGTATGGAAAAAAGGGCGGATTTAATAGAAATGACTTGACAAAAGTCGTTCATTATGTTATTATTATGTTATACCTACATGATAATTTTTATAACCGTGAATCTCAAGGAGAACACAATGAAGTTAAGTGATAACACAACATCGTTCTTAAAGAACTATGCAAATATCAATCAAAGTTTAGAATTTCGTGAAGGAAACATTCTTAGGACTGTTTCTCCATTAAATACTATTCTAGCCTCAGTAGAAATTAGTGAGGATTTGCCAAAGACATTTCCGATATATGAATTGAATCGGTTTCTTGGCACGTTGTCATTGTTTAATGATCCAGAGTTGGATTTTACTGATAATGGTGTAACGATATCTGACTCTAATCATGAAGCAACATATCGTTATTGTGGAAGTAGTTCCATGTTTCAAACACCGCCTGAAAAAGATATATCTTTTCCAGATCCAGAAGTTGAATTTCAACTGACACTAGATGTCTTCAAAAAGACCATTAACGCAGCAAATACTTTGGGACTTCCTGAAGTGGTTGTTGAAGGTGATGGAACTGAAATAAGATTGTTAGTGTCCGATACAGGTAATGTATCATCGGATAGTTTTTCAACTGCCGTCGGCCCTACTGATAAGACATTCCGTATGATATTCAAAACTGAAAATTTGAATAAATTGATGGAAGGTACTTATGATGTTTCGTTGTCTTCTAAAAGAATCTCAAGATTCCAAAGAACAACTGACACTCTAAAATACTTTATTGCTCTCGAGCAGAACTCTACGTTTGAAGGGTAAACATTATTATAATATGAAAGGTTTTTTGATATGGATAAATTTTTGTGGGTTGAGCGACATAGGCCCAAAACCATTGAACAATGTATCTTGTCTGATACAATCAAGGGAACTCTTGAAGATCTAGTTAGAGATGATAAAGTTCCTAATTTAATGTTCACAGGCCCTGCCGGAGTTGGTAAAACAACTGTTGCGAGGGCAATCTGTGACATGACAAATTCCGATTACATTATCATCAATGGTTCTGATGAGGGTAGAATGATTGACACTCTCAGAACTAAAATGACTCAATTTTGTTCCACCATATCTTTATCTGGTGGTAGTCGCAAAGTTGTAATCATTGATGAAGCAGATTACATGAATCCAGATTCGGTGCAACCAGCAATGAGGGGGTTCATCGAAAAGTTTGCAGAGAATTGTTCTTTCATCTTTACTTGTAATTACAAAAACAGAATCATCGAGCCCATACATTCTCGATGTGCAGTAATTGATTTTGCATTGAAGAAAGATGAAAAACCAGTAATTGCAGCACAGTTCATGATACGTTGTGGTGTAATACTTACTGAAGAAGGTGTAGAACACGATAAGAGAGTTGTTGCAGAACTCATTAATAAACACTTTCCAGATTTTAGAAGAGTAATAAATGAGTTACAGAGATATTCAACTTCTGGCACTATTGATTCGGGCATTCTCGCAAATATCGGAGAATTAAATCTCAATCAATTGGTTGCAGCTCTAAGAGAAAAGAACTTTCCCAATATGCGACAATGGGTTACTGCAAATGTTGACAATGACCCTGCATCTGTATATCGTAAGATTTATGACAAATTATACGAAGTGGTAGATAAAAATTCCATTCCTCAAGCAGTACTGATTATTGCTGATTATCAGTACAAATCCGCATTTGTTGCAGACCAAGAGATTAACTTGGTTGCTTGCCTGATAGAATTGATGGCGGAATGTGAGTTCGTATGAGCCCATTTGAATTCATAAATCAAATCAATCATGGGAAGAAGAACCTCATAGATGAAACACCAGAACTAGAAAAGGAATATAAGGCCTTTATTGTGAATCGGGGGCTAAGTTTCAATCACGATACTGCATTATATGCGAATGAAATGAACATTCATAACAATGCAGATTCCAAACTTCAATTCGACTTTTTCCTAAATATTATTAGACCGAAGAAAAGATTCGGTAAATGGATTAAACGAGAAAATAATGAAATCCTTGAATTAATAAAGGATTATTACAATTGCAATTATGAAAGAGCGAGAGAATATGCAACATTGCTTAATGATTCGCAACTGAACATTATTAAACAAAGAATTGAAACAGGTGGTTTGAAAGGAACAAAATGAACGATACACTCATCCAAGCGATGATAGAAGTGACATTGAAAGAACCCGATGATTTTCTCAAAGTACGAGAAACCCTTACACGAATCGGGATTGCATCACGCAAAGAAAAGACTTTATTTCAATCTTGTCACATCCTGCACAAGCAGGGCAAATATTACATAGTACATTTTAAAGAGCTTTTCGCATTAGACGGAAAGACAACTAATTTTACAGAGAACGATACTGCTCGAAGAAACAGTATTGCAAATCTACTCGCAGAATGGGAATTGATATCTCTTGTAGAATCAGATAAATCAGCAGAACCTACAGTACCATTGAGTCAATTAAAGATTCTTTCTTTTAAAGAGAAGGATGAATGGGAATTGACACCAAAATATAATATCGGGAATAAGAGGGATGCTGATGAGAATGTCGAATGATTTACATTACTTCAAGACCAATTCTGAAGTAAAAGATCCAATTAGAGCAACGGAAGGCTCTGCTTGTTTTGATTTGCATTCTTTCTTACCAGAAAATTCAGAAATAAAAGTATATTTTAATAGTAACGAAGAAGTAGATAAGAGAATCAGAAAAGTAGTAGACGGAAAAGTGCAAATCAATCCTCACGAAAGAGTATTGATTCCTACTGGATTGATTTTCGATATTCAAAGAGGATATTCTATTCGTTTATATCCAAGATCAAGTCTTGCGCTGAATAACGGATTAATCCTCGCAAATAATGTGGGGATTATCGATTCTGATTATGTAGAACCAATTTTTATGATGTTGGGCAATATAAGTGGATACCAACAATTTGTAACTAATGGTGTACGCATATGTCAGGCAGAACTTGTTTCGGAACATCCCTATGTTATGATGGAAATTGATGAGCGGCCGGGACAAAAAACTGATAGAGATGGAGGATTTGGTTCAACAGGAAAGGAATAATCTTGGCACATATCTTACACAAATGGACAGTTGCTACAGTTCAAGTAGTATATTATATACCAGATTATTTACATATTGTGAATGAATTCATGTGGCAGACAGAAGATCAAATACCAGAATTTCCACGTATAACTAAGTTTTTAAACTATTGGGACAAGAATATTGACGGCCCAATCAAAGAAGTATACATCTATGATCAAGGACATAGTAATGTCAGAATTGTTGATAGAAAATTTAAATTGAATTAACATGAAACCTGTGGTAATAGACAATTTTTTAGAGATACAATCTTTTCAAAATTTACAAAATATAATGTTTGGGAAAGACTTTTGTTGGAATTATAATGAGGGTATTGATTTCTTAGACGAGGAAGGTGATAAATTTCAATTCACTCATACCTTCTACAAAACCGACACTGGCCCAGTGTTTTTCCAGTATGGGATGCTTAGTAATGTTTTTAATGAAATAAAACCAAAAGAAATTTATCGAATAAAAGCCAATTTACTCACCAAGACACCAGAAATAGAAGTCAATACATTTCATAATGATATTGATGATTTAGGAATTGTGCCTTGGACAACTTCTATTCTTTATATGAATACTAATAATGGATATACCGAATTTGAAAATGGTGCAAAAGTTGAAAGTATAGAAAATAGAATGGTAGTATTTCCAGCAGAGATGAAACATCGGGGAACATCCTGTACAGATAAAAAAGTTAGAGTTGTCATAAATTTCAATTATTTAACTTGACATTTGAATCAAAAATTGTTATAATGGTAGAAAATGGAGTAGAAACAATATGAAAACACCTAAATATAAATTAATAGTGAAAGGTTCTGGAAGTTATTCAGAAAATTCACTACTGAAACTGTATTTTACAGTTTTAAGACATCGCTTCCATCACTTATGTAACGGTGAAGGGTGGCGAGATTGAGGCTGACCATAGTGGTAGTCTCACAACCAATCTCAAGTCCTGTGCTATGGATTGAGATTTCTTCAACACCAACCTTGCTTATATAAGG
>LWDU01041204.1_pt1 | contig 13344 bp, 13 predicted proteins | sample 727161 | NCBI WGS metagenome assembly LWDU01 (sample SAMN04566230, study PRJNA314399) | hydrothermal vent metagenome | isolation source: deep sea hydrothermal plume seawater | place: Mexico: Gulf of California, Guaymas Basin | collected 2004-07-11 | reverse complement strand
TTTATAGAGTTCTTATTTGCTTTTAATGCTGCTGGATTCATAGCAACTAATACATCAGCAATATCTCCTGGGGTGTTAATTTCTGTATTTCCAATATGAACCTGGAAGCCTGAAACGCCAGGAACAGTTCCCTGAGGGGCTCTAATTTCAGCAGGGAAATCAGGAAAAGTTGCTAAATCATTACCTAGTAAAGCAGATGTATCAGTAAATTGGGTTCCGGTTAATTGCATTCCGTCTCCGGAATCTCCTGCAAACTTAATAACTACTTGGTCAAGTTCTACAGCTTGGGTTTTTGTACTCATTTATATATTTTAATTGAGTTATAAATTGCATGCAAAAATACATACCTTATTATGAACAAAGCATATATTTTATTTTTTTTTAAACATTTAAAAAAATAAATAATTCTAATTAAGAATGTATGTAAAAGCAAAAAAAAGAATATTTTTGCAGTAAGGAAATTAGATAAAAATTATGGCTATTATAATAACAGATGATTGTATCAATTGTGAGGCATGCGAGCCGGAATGTCCGAACAATGCTATTTATGCCCCAGATGAAGCCTGGAAGTTTTCAGATGGAACAGGTTTATCAGGAACAATAAAAACTCCAAGTGGGGGAAGTGCGGATGCAGATGATGACAAAGAAGATGGAGGATTTTCTGATGAGTTCTTCTACATTGTAACGGATAAATGTACAGAATGTAAGGGATTTCATGAGGAACCACAATGTGCTGCTGTTTGCCCAGTAGATTGTTGTATTCTTGATGATGATAATGAAGAAACAGAAGAGGAATTGCTGGAAAAGAAAGATTGGATGCACTTATAATGCTAATTCTTAAAATTGATTTAAAGAAAAGCCTCCATTGAAGGCTTTTTTTATTTTAGATTGTTCAGTAAAGTTATTTGCCAATCAAAAAGTTCCTTTCCCCTTTCTTTATCTATCCAAGATTTCACTTCTTTATTTTTATACAACTCTTTCAAATACTTTTTTGCAGGACCTCTGAGTCGTTTATTAGGACTATAGATGGCATCCAATAAATTAATTACCAAACTTTCATCATAAAGATTTTTGGATTTCAGCATATTTATCGCATTTACTCTTGTCAAAAACTCATAAGAATTGGAGGTGTAATCAATGAGTTGATCCACTGCCATTACAGAATCTTTACTAGCGCCATAATCGATAAAAAGCCCTAATTTAGTAATGCTTAATTTCCTTCCATAATCATTTTCTCCATTTATGTTTCGTTCCATATCCTGATTCAAAATATCAGGATTGTAAGCCACCAACTTTTTATAGGCAAGGGTTTTATTCCTGTACGATAAATCTTCCAAAGCTTTTATAAAAAAATCAATTGTTTGCTCACTTACTTCTAATTTGTTGAGTAAATCATTTTTTACTTTTACATCATTTTGGCTTTTATGTTTGTCCATAAAATTTGCGATTAGTAATTCTACATCCTTTTTTTCTAACTGACTAATTACTTCCGTTTTTAGTAAATAAAATTCCTCCGCATTAAAAATTTCAAATAACAATCCTTTCTTTTTTTGGTAAGAAAAATCTTTTAAAGCCACAAGCGCATCATATCTGTCCAAAATATTTTCGGCTGCAATAACTTGTGCTTTCAGCATGTTATATGATTTTTTAAATGTTACATTTTTTAAAATTTTATTGTCCGCATCAAACAAAACAAAAGCCACTTTCTTATCCTTAGGTATTTTCATTTTCACTTCTTCTTGCTTGTTTGCAATCATCACTTTTTTACTAATAGAAGTGCCATCCGTAAAATGAATTTCGAAAACTATCGGCATTTTAAAAAGCCCAATAAGCTCAGTTGTATCATGTAATTGCTCCACTATAAAAGTTACTTCCTGCTTAATTCTTTTGTAGCTTACTTCATAATTTGGTTCGCCACCTTTATAAACCCATTGCTCCCAAAACCAATCCAATGAAAGGCCAAGTGATTCATGAAAAGCGATTAATAAATCTTCTGAATCTACATTTTCATAGGCATGTTTTTCCAAATAATGCTTGATGGCTTTTCGGTATTCATCCTCACCAACCACATATTTTAGCATATCCAAAACCATGGCGCCTTTCGGGTATTTTCGCACTCCACCAGCAAAAGAACAAGCAACAGGATTGTCATTTTTCAGGGCTTCTTTTAAGGATTTATCTTTTGCTTTTCTTCTGGTATTATCAAAATAATTTTTACCGAAAAATTCTTTTTCTACCATATAACCATAGTAAGTTGCGAAACTCTCTTGTAGCCAATGGTGTGAGGAAGTTCTAGAAGTGATACAATCTCCAAACCACTGATGTGCCAATTCATGGGCGTTTACATACACATAATTGATGTCGTTAAAACTTACAGAATCTACAAAATAAAAATCACCAAACAAAGTGGCGGTGGTGTTTTCCATAGCGCCATACATAAAATCCTGAACAGGAATTTGAGCATAGCTTTCCCAAGGATAAGGCACATCAATTTCCCTTTCCAAATAGTCAAACATTTCTTTGCTGAGACGATAAGCAGAAGAGACTCTACTTTCCCAATCTGGATAATAATACAAATTAAGGGGCGTGCCGCTTTCTGCTGTTTTTTCTAAAATATCATATTCCCCAATTCCTAACATTATCAGATAGGAAGGATGAGGACTTGTTATTTTATAATGCCATTTTGTTAAATCTCCTTCTTCTGTTTTATCAATCAAATTGCCATTGGATAATACTTTGTAATCTTTGTCAAAATGAACAATAAGTTCCGTAATAAGTTTGTCGTTCATTTCATCATAATGCGGAATCCAATGCCTATTGTCAATGCCTTGCCCTTGTGTCCAGATTTGTTTTCGGCTTAAATTTTGCTCATCATTCCATCCAATAAAATAAATTCCTTTTCTGGGGAAGCAATGGTAATCAATAGTTACAGTATAGCTGTTTTCCCAACTTAAAGATTTTGTAAAAAACAGGGTAATTCCTTTTTTATTCTGAGAAAACTTAATTTCTTTTTCATCCATCAAAATATGATGAATGATAATGTTAGGGGCATCCAAATAAAGAGAATCTACTCTTGATAGTAAAGGTGTAAAAGTGAGTGCTACATTACCAATTACTTTTCCAATTTTTGGTTCAAAGCTAACATCTAAAAGTAAATGTTGCATATCCACATTATGCTCTCTTGGCGTGAGTTTATCATCTTTTACATAAGTTCGGTTTTGGCTAAAAACAGATAGTGTAAAAAGACAAAAAGTTAAAAGGAAAAATTTATTCTTCATAGGCCACAACATTTTTTATTTTCTCAGGAAACCTTTGTTTTAACAAGCTTTCAATACCTTGTTTTAGCGTTAAAGATGAGGATGGGCAACCACTGCACGCTCCTTTCAAAACAACAGAAACTACTCCATTTTCAAACGATCTTAAAGAAATGAAACCTCCATCTGATTCCACAGCTGGCCGAATATATTCATCCAAAATGTCCGCTATTTTTTGCTCCATTTCTGAAAAATTCAGTGTTTCTTGCTCTTTCTTTTTCCCTACTTTTTTTATCGTTTTCAGCTCCTTAACAACCACTCCTTCTTTGTTCAAAAAATCGGTAATGAAAATGCGGAGTTGCATGGCAATATCATCCCATTTAACATCTGCATTTTTAGTGATGGCAATAAAATTCCCACTTATAAAAAGACCTTTAACAAATGGAAAATTAAAAATTGCAGCAGCAAGTGGCATTTGCTTTGCATCTTCCACAGTTAGAATTTCCATGTTTTCAGCAATTAATATTCTATTGGAAACAAATTTCATCACGGCAGGGTTTGGCGTACTTTCGGCATATATACTATAATTCATTTTTTTTCATTTTTGCAAATTTACATATTATCCAATTATTTTTAGGGTTAAGTCCAGATATTAGCTTCTTTAAGTTTGATTTCTTCTTGAAAGAAAAATCGAGAGCTTTTTTCAAATGCCTTGGTGTAGTTGGAAACAAAAAATTCGTATTTCGGTTTAAACTGATTATTTAGTAGGGTTTTATTTTTAAGCTCGGAAGCAATATGCTCGGCAACAATATTTGTAGAATTAATAACACTTATTTCCCCTTTATAGTAATCTCTAATTTCTTTGTAAATAAGCGGATAATGTGTGCAAGCCAATATTAACTGGTCAATATTTTGCAATTTTTTATTAGATAAATAATTTGCAATAATCTTTTTGCTGATGTCTCCGTCTATAAATTTTTCTTCAATCATAGGTGCCAAAAGAGGTGTCGCCAGTGCAGTGACTATTGCTTTGGGACATTTTGCATTTATTTTACTTTTATAAATATTTGAACTAATGGTAGCTTTTGTTCCGATTACACCAACTTTACACGCATTACAACTGTTGGATACTTTTTCTATTACTGGGTCAATTACATTAAAAACAGGAATATTTTTTACTGTATTTTTTATAATATCAAAAGCAACTGATGAGGCGCTATTACAAGCTATTACAATACATTTGCATTTTTTTTCAAGAAGAAATAGCGCAATTTTTTTACTGAAATTTTGAATGGCTTCATCCGATTTTTCACCATAAGGCAAATGCTCGGTATCTCCGAAATAAATAATAGATTCATTGGGGAGTTTTACCTTCAAAGCATGGGCAACAGTAAGCCCGCCAATTCCAGAATCGAATATGCCAATTGGTAAATTTTGCATTTGCTAAAAGTAAAAAAAAGCATCTAAAAAAGATGCTTTAAATTTTAGATTTTGTCTTTGCTTAAAGCCCTAATTTCTTTTTAACAAGCGACATCACATTTTCATTTTCATCTGCATAAAGAATACTTCCCATACTGGAATCAAAAATATAAGTGAATTTCCCTTCTTTGGCAACATCTTCAATGGCAGTTCTTGCTTTTGCTAAAATCGGCTCTAATAGTTCTTGCTCTTTTTTCTGCAATGCATTTTGCGCATTTTGCTGGAAAGATTGAATTCTTTGTTCCAAATTCGTGATTTCTGCAATTTTATCTTGCTTTACCAAATCGGTATAAGTGGCTTCATTTGCCTGATAATCCTGCACAGATGCTTGGTATTCCGCTTGCATTGCACCAAGTTGAGATTCTAAGCTTTTGGCAAAAGTTTGCAATTCTCCTTCTGCTGTTTTCTTCTCCGGCATTAAGGATAATAATTCGCTAGAATCGATATATCCAAATTTGTTTTGCGCAAAAGTGCTAAAGCTTAAAAGTGCTAAAAAGCTTAAAATTATGATTTTTTTTATCTTCATTTTTTGTTTTCGTTTTTGTATTAGTTATTAATTTTTATTTTCCTATGTAGCCCATATTTTTTAATATTTTATCGCTTTTATCTAAGTTTGGATTTGAATAGAGCATTATCAAATCGCTTGAACTATCAAAAATTACAGCATATTTGCTGTTGGCTGCCAATTGCTGAATGGCATCATATACTTTATCTTGCAGAGGCTTTATTAACTCTTGTCTTTTTCCGTATAAGTCGCCATTAGGACCAAATCGTTTCTTTTGTAAATCTTTTGCCGATTTTTCTTTTGCAATAATGGTATTTTCTCTTTTGGTTTTCATCTCATCCGTAAGTAATACTTCCTGAGTTTGATAATCTCTATACATCTTATCGACCTCCGCATAAATGGCTTCAATTTCCTCTTGCCATTGCTTGGATATTTCATCTAATTTATCTTGTGCCTGATTAAATTCAGGAATATTATTCAAGATATAATCCGTATCCACATAAGCGAATTTTTGTGCTTGTGATGTTGTGATAGCAAAAAAACCTATCATTAATATTAAAAGTATTTTTTTCATGATTTAAATTTTTAGGAGTACAAATGTACAAATTAAAACTGTTGTCCGATTGAAAAATGAAACTGTCCGCCATTAGCATCCGGATTGCCAGGAATATCATCATATCCCCAACCATAATCCAAGCCCATAAGTCCAAACATAGGCAGCATAATCCTTACTCCAAAACCTGCCGAACGCTTAACCTGAAACGGATTAAAAGAGTCGAAATTGTCCCAGGCGTTTCCGCTTTCCAAAAATCCTAAAACATATACCGTTGATGTAGGATTTAAACTAATGGCATACCTTAGCTCAGCTGTGTATTTATTATAAATTGTTCCGCCAGTAGTTGGCGATAAAGAGTTATTAGAATATCCTCTTAATGCTACCAATTCCCTTCCGTCCATTATTCTTCCATAACCACTTAATCCATCCCCGCCCACATAGTATCTTTCGAAAGGAGAAACACCTAATTTACTATTATATGCACCTAAAAGACCCATTTCAATCCGGGTACCTAAAACTAATTTTTCGGCAAAAGAAGTATACCAAGTTGATTTCCATTTCCATTTGTAATACTCTAACCATTTGTATTTTGCCTGGTCATCCAATGAAGCGTAATCATCTACTCCATCAAATAATGAATAGGGAGGAGTTAGTTTCAAACTCAAAGAAAAGTTAGAACCTTTTCTGGGAAAAGTAGGTTGGTCAACCGAGTTTCTGCCAATAGTTACACCATAACTCATATTGTTAGAATAGCCATTTCTGAACGAAAAGAAAGACTGAGAATTACTTAATTTATATTGTTGGAAATTTATATTTTGAAAAAGTGTAAAATAATCATCCGGATATTTCAGGCGTTTCCCCAGTCCAATAGTTGCACCAGTAATTTCAATGGATTCTCTATCCTCTCCTGTTTGTCCGTTTGAAGAAACAGATTTGTAAAAAGAAACAGAAAGGGAGGTTGGTCTTTTTCCACCTAGCCAAGGCTCGGTAAAGGAGATGTTATAATTTTGATAGTAAACTCCATTTGAAGATGCGGTTAAGGATAGTTTCTGTCCATCTCCTGAGGGCAAAGGAGTCCAAGCATTTTTCTTAAAAAAGTTTCTTGCTGAGAAATTATTAAAAACTAAACCCAATGAGCCAACTACTCTTCCAGCACCCCAACCACCTTGCAAATTAATCTGGTCAGATGGTTTTTCAGCTACAATATAGCCGATATCCACTGTATGTTTTATTGGATCAGGATCAATATCCACATTTAATTTTTCAGGATCAAAATAACCCAATTGCGCCAATTCCCTTTGCGAACGAATTATATTGGAACGGTTAAACAAATCTCCTGGTTTTGTTCTGATCTCCCGCATCACAACATGGTCGTTGGTCTTTGAATTTCCAATTACCGTAACCTTATTTAATCGTGCTTGTTTGCCCTCATAAATCCTTACTTCCAAATCGATAGAATCGTTATTTGTAGCAATTTCAACAGGGGTAATGTTAAAGAAAAGATAGCCATCATCTAAGTATAATGAACTAATATCCGTTCCATTGGGGTTCCCAAAAAGACGACTGTCCAAAATGCTTTGGTCAAAAATATCTCCCTTTTTAATCCCCAGTAATTTATCCAATTCTTCATTGCTAAATTTCTGATTTCCCACCCAGGAAATTTTTCTGAAATAATAAGGGTTTCCCTCATTAATTGTGAGCTCAATATTTAAGGTATTGTCCGAATTTAGGTAGGTAGTGTCGCTTATAATTCTTGCATCCCTAAACCCTTTTTCATTGTACTTTTCAATGATGCTATTCTTATCGGTTTGATAGGCGCCAGCCAAAAATTTTGATGCTTTAAAAATTCGATACCATTTTTTTTCTTTGGTATCTTTCATGGTTCTTTTAAGCTTCTTAACTGCTAGAATATAAGGTTGTGTTTTTCCAAAAATATTTTTCTTGCTTATTTCCATTTCTTTAAGTCCGATAAATTTTATTTCATTAATTTTCACCTTCTTCTTTTTATCGATAGTAAAAACCAAAATAGCAGAATTGACAAGTGTTGAATCGGCAGTTTGTGTTGTGGAAACGGCAATATTTAAAAATCCTTTTTCGATAAAATAATCCTTTATTTTTTGCTTGCTATTGTTCACAATATTTTGAGTCAGGATTTTCCCCTTCATCAATTTTAGTTTTTCTTTTATGGAAGTAATGTCCGATTTTTTCAATTTACCTACAAATTTAAATTTGGACAAACGGGGGTGTTCCTCTACATAAAAATCCAGAAAAATACTATTTCCCTGAATTTTTGTAGCGGAAACTTTAATGTCGGCAAACAGACCTTGCTTCCACAATTTTTTTATTGAGGCACTTATATTTTCTCCTGGTACAATTATTTTATCTCCTACTTTAAGTCCTGAAATATTGATTAGAGTAGAGTGGTCGAGATACTTGGTTCCTGAAATGGTAATACCACCAATAATATATTCGCTTGGGTTGTTATATTCAATAGTTGATAAATCCTTGTGTAGGGCAACTTGTGCCTTAGTTTGCGTATAGCCACAAAAAAGGGCAATGAGTAGAATGATTTGTTTTTTCAATTTTTATTATTTTATCTGTGCTTTCGTTTTTCCGAACCTTCTTTCTCTTTTTTGATAATCTATAATAGCTTTTATCAAATCCTCTTTTCTAAAATCGGGCCACAAAGTATCGGTAAAATACAATTCAGAATAGGCAATTTGCCAAAGTAAAAAATTACTGATTCTGTGCTCCCCAGATGTTCTGATTAAAAGCTCAGGGTCAGGAACGCCTTTTGTATTTAAATATTGCTGAAAAGTGTCTTCTGTTATTTCTTTTGCTAAATTATTTTTCGAATCATGAATAATCTTATTTACGGCATTTACTATTTCCCATCTTCCGCTATAACTCAGAGCCAAGATGAGGGTCATTCGCTTGTTATTTTTTGTCTTTTCAACGGCCTGCTCCAATTCCTGCTTGCATTTTTTTGGTAGCTGACTGAGCTTGCCAATAGCATTAAGGCAAATATCATTTTTCATTAAAGTTTTAGTCTCTTTACTAATGGTGCTTATCAGCAAAGTCATCAGTGCATTTACTTCTCTTTCAGATCTGTTCCAATTTTCAGTGGAAAAAGCATAAAGGGTTAGGTATTTTATGCCAATTTCTGCTGCCGTTTCTACTGCTTCTCTTACCGATTTTACGCCATGTTGATGTCCAAAAACACGAAACTTACCTTTGCCCTCTGCCCAACGCCCATTTCCATCCATAGTAATAGCAATATGCTTTGGTAAATTTTCTTTTTCTATCTGCTCAATCAAAGCCATCTTATTTCCAGAAATTTTTTAGAATTAGTAGTTGCACCTTTCTTTTTCGGATAAAAGCTTGAAAGAAAGGGTGATGCCAGTAAAGGTGTACCAATCATTATTTTTTGAGTTTCCTCTTTGCGTGTCTTTTGCTCTAGGATTCCAATTTGGATTTGGATTACCATTTGGAAGTGATTGTGGATAAGGATTACCATTTGGGTCTAGGGCATCAATATTTCTATCGGACATTTCAGTAGCTAAAGGACTCATATCAAAATTTCGCAAATTTTGCCCTGGATAAGTGGTGCTTACATCATCCAGATAATCGGTAAAAGTTTTTCGTATTCCATATTCTAAAATAATATTGAAAGTTTTATTTACAGCAATTTTAAATCCTCCACCCATAGGAATGGAGAATTGCGTAAGTGCATATTTTTTTCTTTCCTGGAAAGAGGTTGTTCCTTGCCCTTCTGTACCAAGGGGCTGTAGGGCTACCCATTCTCCACTATTTGCTTCTGCTTGCGGATTGAAACGGAAAAGCGAAACGCCTGCAAAAATAAAAGGTGTAAATGGGTAGAGAGAGTTACCAGTTTCGTATGGTAAAAAGTTGAATTCTACTTGGCCAGAAACTTCATAAATGGGCGAACGGAAATGTAAATTTCTATTAAAATTTGCAGTATCCTTTGCATTTCTGGAATCATCTCCCCTCACATAGCCCAAAAGCAATTCTCCTTTTACAACAATTCTTCTATCGATATTTTTTCGCACTACAATTCCGCCAGCTGGCATCATATAATCGAAATGCTTTTTATTGATATCCCCCAAATAATAGGAGCTACCAGCCATAATTCCAATTTCGGTTGAAGAAACAACTTGTGCTGTTATACTAGAAGTAAAAAATAAGAAAGAAAGCAAAGAAATTGCTAGAATTCGATTTTTATTTTGGACAATATGTTTTAGTGCTGTAATCATAAATTTGTAAAAATTTTCCTCAGGCAAATATAGGGTTATTTCAATTTTTAGGGCTTGAATTATTTAATTTCTTTTATCAATTCCCCACATCAACTTACTCCTTATGGTAGAGATAAAAGAATGAGATTGTGGTTCAATAAGGTTTATCTTGAAATCGGCTTTTTTTATGATAAGCGAATTAGAAGAGTCAAAAGCCCTGAAACGGGAATCAAGCGATACAAGCGCCAATTGGTCTTTATCGGCTACTTTCAGTTTAATAATATCTTCATCAGAAAGTACAATAGGACGAACATTCAAATTGTGTGGTGCAATAGGCGTGATAATTACATTGTCAGTTCCAGGAATAATAATAGGACCACCACAAGACAGGGAATACCCAGTAGAGCCTGTTGGGGTGGCAATTACAAGTCCATCTGCCCAATAAGAATTCAAGAATTCATCATTCAAAAAGGCATCAATTCGAATCATGGAAGAAGTGTCTTTTTTGACAATAGCTACTTCATTCAGAGCAAAATTTACTTTTCCAAACAAATTATTTTCTGTTTCCAAGCAAAGTAACGTTCGGCTTTTTAGTTGAAAGTTTTTATTCAGCACATCATTTATTGCTGATTCAATTTGGTCAGTAGAAATACTTGAAATAAAACCAAGCCGACCAGTATTGATTCCTAAAATTGGAATATTACTATCTCTAACCAAAGTAACCGATCCCAATAAAGTGCCATCTCCACCAATGCTGAATAAAAAGTCGGCATTATCTTTTAGCGTTTCGTAAGAATCGAACACTTCTGGCGGTTTTTCAAACTTTACTTTCTTATTAAGAAAAGACAAATAATCTTCATATACCAAAAGAGAAACATTTTCAGATTCCAGTCGGCTTACCAAATGCTGAATGTATTTGGTAAATTGTTCTGAGCAAGGCGTTCCAAATAATGCTATTCGCATAATTAAAATGGATTAGTAAAGTGCAAAAATATACCTTTTTCTCCTAATCTGTTTATTCCAAACTCAATTCTTAGCATTTTGTCGTAATAGGTTACATAATCCAAGCTAATTCCTCTACCAAAAAGTAGCTGATTTGTTAAGTCATTATTCTCGTTATTTTGCTTGTCAATTACATAGCCCAAATCAGAAAAAACAGAAAGATAAAGGGAATAATGTGCCTTTTTGAATTGCGACATTTTTAGATATGGAATATCGAAATTTGTTTTCCCAATAAGCTCGTATTTGATGGCGGTTTTGCTCAGCCAATAGTGTTGACCATCCACCACATAATATTCGTAAGTGCGCACATAATCGTAAAATCCCAATCCTTTTTGTGCAAAATAGGGCTGGTAATCATCAGAAGAGACTTTTGCTTTAAAACTGGAGCCGATAAAAAGTCGATTGCTTATTTCCATGTGTTTTTCTACTTTTCCTATTAGTTCAAAATGATTTACAGGGCTACTCCCTTCAAAATTTTTCTTCAACTGAAAATGTAAGTAATGTCCGTGCAAGGGATAATGCACATAATCCCTTTGCTCATTAGCATATTGGTAGTTTATTTGGAAATAATCGCCCTTCAATTTTTCGTTTTTTAAATAATACCGATTGTAAGATTTAATAGCATCTGCAATGTTTGATTGTAAATAGTTTAGCCTTAGTTTATGCTTGTGTCTTGTATTTTTTCGATACAAGATAGATAATTGAAATTCATAATCTTTAATAGTGTACTTATCTCCATTTTCATAATAAAGCAACTTATTATCCATGGTATTGTAAAAGGATTTTTTTCTCCTGAAATGTTGTGCAAAAGCACTAATGCCAATGGTTTTTTCTTTATTAAAATAGGGGATTTCATACCTAAATAAGTAATGTTCCTTAAATCCTCTTCTGTATTTTAATTTTAGCAGTTGGTTTTTTCCCCTAAAATTTTCCCAAACCAAATACACACCATAGTTCATTCTGGAAAAATCAGAATATTTACTTTCCTTAAATTCATCCCACCACACATTAAAATTCCTTTCAGAAAGTTCTAAAATAGGATAAGGCCAGATATACCAACGCTCCACCACTTCAATAATAATATTTGTTTCGCCCCCACTATTTTCGCTACTGATATCTACAAAATTGTAAAGGGTTAGGTTTATTAAATTTTCCTTACTTTGTTTTGTTTTGATATCTATTCCCGTTTGACTTAAAAAATCTCCTTTTTTAAAAGTGATTTCCCTAAGGATAATTGCCTCTTTTGTAATTTTATTTCCTACAATAGTAATATTGCCAATAAGGATTTTTTCTTGTGTGAATCCTTGATAAAAAATAAATGTAGTAATAAAACAAATAAGATATTTTCTCATTTTTTACGGATTCAAGTAGCGCATTAAGGACTCATATCTTTGCATCATATCTTCTTGTGAGCCGCTCTCTTGGTAAGATGCCATTATTTTATATTCAAAGCGTTCAAAGTCGCTTATAATACCATCAATTTCAGTTTTGTTTACCTTTATGGTTAGCTCCATTTTTGTGGAATTAGGCACGGATGTAATATAAGAGCTCAAAATTTTTGCATTGCTGTCCTCAATAATTCTGGCTATTTCACTCATGGAATAATCATTTTGGTTTATTTCTAAAACAAACACCCCACCCATACTTTGCACGGCAGAACTTTTGGCAATAGTGTACAATAATTTCCGGTTTGATATTGCCCCCAGATATTTTTTGTTTTTATCAAGAACAGGAACAACCGTTAAACTATTCACCTCCAAAATCTCAATTATATCAAAAAGATGTTGACTGCCAAGCACATGAGGTGCCATCAAATTTGGCAAATGCGCTTCAATCAACTCATCAGTAGATTTCCATTCCAGAATTTCATTTTCAGAAATTAAACCTAAATAAAATTTATTTCTAACCACTGGCAAATGACTTACCCTCAAATCATCCATGAGGGAAAGTGCCTTTTCGCCATTATCATCAGGATGCAGGGAAACAATAGAAGAAGAAATTAGTTCGCTTGCTTGCACAGGGCAAACATAAACATAAGACATTAGATATTAGACAATAGAGGATAGAAAAATTAATTTGGGAGTATACTTATTATAGTAGTCAGAAATCAGAAATCTGAAGAAAAGATTATATATTTTTGTAGCCAATGACAAAACTCAGTGTAAATATAAATAAGATAGCCACTATCCGAAATGCTAGAGGTGGAGAAACGCCTTCAGTGCTTGAAGCAGCCATTAATTGTCAAAAATTTGGAGCGGATGGAATCACTATTCACCCTAGGCAAGACGAAAGGCA
>LWDU01038976.1_pt1 | contig 13352 bp, 11 predicted proteins | sample 727161 | NCBI WGS metagenome assembly LWDU01 (sample SAMN04566230, study PRJNA314399) | hydrothermal vent metagenome | isolation source: deep sea hydrothermal plume seawater | place: Mexico: Gulf of California, Guaymas Basin | collected 2004-07-11 | reverse complement strand
CGTCGAATCCGATATTCAGCCTCTCGCGCAGCAATCCCAGATGCGCCCGTTTCGAGCGTCCGGCCTCCTTATCGACGATCAGGTCGTTGGGAAAGAGATTCCCGATCCCGTATGCCTCGAGGAGCAGATCGACGGAGGCTCGATCTTTGGCGGTCGCAACTGCCAAGGTTCGGTCGGCTGCCCGGCGGCGAAGAATTTTGACGAACGCGGGGAAAGGCCCCAGCAGCGCGACCCATCCGGCAGGGTCGGCCGAGCGAAGAGCCAACCGCTCCGCATAAAAGGAAACGTGGAATTTCGACAAAAAATCCGCGCCGAGAGACTCGCGGAAGCGATCGAATTCCAACTGATCGACCTCGGTTTCACCCGCTTCAATAATTCGCAGTGCAACCGCGAAATCTTCGGCGCGATTGCCCAAGGGCATCAGTTCCAAAAACCCCCGGTAGAGCGGATGCGCGCGGAGGGTGCCTGGGTCGGCCTGTTCGAGTTCGGTCCGGGCCGAACTCCAGAGTGGCCTGGGATCGCACCGAGCAATCGTCCGAAGCGCCACGACGAAGGATTCTAAGGCGCTATCGCTGATCACTCCATCGAAGTCGAGCGCCAGTGCGTCCACTCGAAATCTCTCCTTTGCCTCAGTAGTCAACGGTCAACGCGGCCGCGACACCGGAGGCGAAAGGCGAACTCGGTTCGCAAAAGCGGTCTCGGGGAGTCCGGCCGCACACCGAATTCGCTCGTAGAGGGCCAGAATATCGGGATGGAAGTCCTCGAGCCACATACAGCGGGCCACCCCGGCGGGCGAGAGCCGACCTCCCGTGCTGCGCCCGAGTTCGCCCTTGGCTCCGAGGATTTCCTTTGCGTTAGCGGTGCGACAGGCCGCCTCATCTTCAGACGCGGGCACATGCCCCTCGATCAGTCGATCGAGCAATCGGGGCTCGACCACCCGTGCCAGCGAGCGCCGGATCGCATCCGGCACGAGCAAGTAGCTCTCGATATGCCTCCGCTTCCAGATAAAGACCTCCAAACCCGGCTCGAAGCACGAAACGGTGTCCGAGGAGCCGTGGTGATCGCGATCCAAAACAACGAGGCCTCGCCCCTGAGGATCTTCGCCCCACTTGGCCCGAAAGTGCTCCTGGGCCCGGGCCGGGCGGCGGCCGCCCAAAATCACGACCCGAGATTCGAGGCGGCGTGCGAGTTGACGGGAGATCCGGCGCGCCCAAATCCGGAGAATGGCGGCGTCCCTCGCTCCCTCCACGTACAGAAAGAAATTGGCCTGGGCCGCCGACGTCACGGAGCCCTGGGTAGACGCTTGGGACCTGTCGGGGCCCGACATGCTTTCTCCCTGCGAGCCGGGATTGGACGACCCGGCCGATCCTTAAACACCGTCCCCGGCAATTGGGGGACCCGTCGTTCGGCTCTCCACACCGGCCTCAGATCGAGCCCCGCATTCAGGCTATGGGATCTTCGGTCTTTTCTTCACCACAACCACAAGATCCTATCTGGAGTGCTCTCCAGCGCCAGTTTTTCTCGACCCCAATTCATCGAAGATTGAGACATCTTCAGAAAATTCGTTAGCTTATGCGGATGATCTCTATTTTGGTTGCGGATGACCACGGAATCGTCCGCGAAGGGCTGAGGCGGCTTCTTGAAGGGGAAGGCGACTTTCAGGTATCCGGGGAGGCCGGGGACGGTCGGGAAGTCCTCGAACAGGTCGCCCAGAACCAGCCCCAAGTGGTCGTCCTCGATATTTCGATGCCTCGGCTCGGAGGCTTGGAAACCCTTGAACAGCTGAGGGCCAGCCATCCTAACATCAAGGTCATTCTGCTCTCGGTTCACAGCGATCCTTCTTTTATACAGAGCGCCATCTCGCTGGGTGCCGATGGCTATGTGCTGAAAGACGGCGAAGCAACCGAAGTCGTCACCGCCATTCGTGAAGTCATGCGCGGCGGGAGTTATTTCAGCCCGGTCGTCGCGCGAGAAATCGTCGAGCAGATGCGACACCCCGGATCTTCAAAAGAGGGCCCGTTCTCCCTTCTTTCGGGTCGAGAACGCGAGGTTCTTCACCTGATCGCCGATGGGCTTTCCGCCAAGCAGATCGCCGTTCAACTCAATATCAGTTCGAAGACCGTCGAGGCTCACCGAACGAGCCTGATGCGGAAAGTGGGCGTGCGCAAAGCAACCGAGTTGGTTCGTTACGCTCTACGGCACGGCCTGATTCAGCCCTGATCGCCCCCGCACCGATTGGCCGCGCAGGTCGCTCTTGACCAGCACCGCCAATGCCTCCACGTGTGAAGTCTGGGGAAAGAGGTCAAAGCCCTGGACACTTTCGAGGGCATAACCGTGCTCCCTGAACCGAGCGCTGTCGCGCGCAAGCGTCGCCGGATCGCAGGAGAGATAGACGACGCGTGGCGCGGATAGGTCTGCCAGGCTTTGCAGACCACCCGGCGAGAGGCCTGCCCTGGGCGGGTCGAGCACAATCAGCTCGGGTGCGGACCTCACCCCGAGCTGCAAGACTTTTTCGGCATCGCCCTCGATGACACGAACGTGGCTCAGGCCGGCCGCGCTCAGATTGGCACGCAGATCGGCAACCGCGCCGGGCGAAGCCTCCACGGCGTCGAGTTGTGCGAAGCGACGAGCCAAAGCCAATGTGAAAAAACCCGCGCCCGCATGGAGTTCTAACGCGCGGCGCCCATGGCCCGCCGAGCCGAGCACCGCGGCGTGGAGCGCCGCGTGGAGGCTCCCATTTGCCTGGACAAAAGTCCCCACGGAGACTTGCAGCGAGTCTCCACCGGCCGTCAACGCGATGCCACCTGGGGGCTCACTGGCGTGCGGCGAATCCAGTGGCTCCAAAGGCCGACTTCGCACCTGGCCTTCCCGGCCGGCGACGAGTTCCCATTCGAGTTCAGATTCGAGCTCGGTGAGGATTTCTCGGGATGCGCCAAGCCGGGCGACTTCAGCGTCGAGGGAGGGGACCAGAATCGGACAGCTCTCGATGGCACAGAGCGAATGTGAAGCCCGCTGGCGGTACCCGATCCCCGCCCGCCCAGCCAGCAGCCGCGCCCGGATTCGATAGCCGTAGGGGTCCGGTGACGGGGTAAACACGAGTTCATCGGGAAGCTTCCATCCCCCGATGCGGACAAGCGCCTCGCGAAGGATTTCCTGTTTGGCCCTCAGCTGCACCGAATACTCGAGATGTTGCCAGGTACACCCCCCGCAACGACCGAAAACCGGGCAGCGGGCCGGGCAGCGGGCCGGCCCGGCCTCAAGGATTTCGCTGATTTCCGCCCGTGCGAAGCGGCGTTGACGTTCAACGATACGAACCCGGACTCGATCGCCCGGAGCAGAAAGAGGGACGAAGAGCGCCAGCCCGTCGGGAAGACGAGCCACACCGTCTCCGCCGGCCGCGAGGGACAGAATTTCCACCTCGATCTCGGGCTCGTCCAGCGCAACTCGCCCGCCACCGGCACGTCCGTGGCGCCGATGCTTTCGGCGACGACCGGCTACGACGGGTCTCCCGACGCACCCTGGGAATTGCTCTCGACGGGGGGGCTCGGCGAGGCAGAGTCGCCCCGAGAAACCGGCCGGGGCTCCAGCTCAATCAGCTTGGTCTGGGCCCGGTCGGCAAACCGACCCCAGGTCTTGTCGGCGAAGCGGTACTTCCTCGCAATCTCTGCGTCCACGCGTCCACGAAGCCCCTCGTCGTCGATGGGCCGCGCCCAGTAGAGCTCAGAGCTTCCGTGGGGAGTCTCGGCGCGTCGCAAGCTCACAGCGGGGTTGATCCGAAGTCGCGCGAGCCACCGGGCGCTGGGACGATTGGCGCGCACGAACTCTCGGCCATCGATTTCCACGATCCAGAGCTGTGTCGAATACTGTCTTCCCGCCCCCTCTGTGTAGAGCGTCACGATCTCTCCCTCATCGAGCGCCAGCGCACCCAGTACGAGCATCCCCGTAATGATTCCCATCGCCAACATGACCCTACGCACGACTTGGATCCTCCTCGCCCCCGACCGCCACAGATCCTAACCAGTTCGGCGAGCTTCGGCCGCTGGGCGCGGCCAATCGGCATAAAGTCGGTGCCGACAGCGCGCCACCTATGCGATGATGATCCCACTGGCCTCTTCCGACCGGAGCAATTCTTCCATGCAACTGCGCGCCGTAGCCATCGCCATGGCGGCTCTGATCTTTCCGGTGGGCGTGTCCGCGGACAACGAACTCATTGTGGCTGCCGCGGCCAGCTTGCGCGAGCCCATTCTCGAACTGGCGCAAGACTTCGAGGCGCAACATCCGAGGGTGCGGGTCCGAGTCAGCTTCGGTGCGTCGAGCAACCTGGCCCGGCAGATTCGCCTGGGGGCGCCGATTGATGTCTTCATCGCCGCCGATCGCCGGTGGGTCGTCAACCTCGTCGAGCACGGTCTCATCGCCCCCGACGGCCATTTCGCGCTCGCGAGCAATCGCCTAGTGGTCGTCGCGCGACCCGCTCTGGGTCTTCGGATGAACTCAGCCCAAGATCTCCTGAATCCCCTCTTGGAACGTTTTGCCCTTCCTTCTGCGGCTGTACCCCTGGGCGCATACGCGAGGCAGTGGCTCGAGGCGACCTCGATCCTGGCGGCCCTTGAGCCGCGCCTAATCACAACTGAACACGCCCGGGCAAGCCTCGTCGCGGTGGAGCAGCAGCACGCCGATGCGGCCCTCATTTACTCGAGCGATGCCCAGCAAGCCCGAAATTCTTCGATCATCTACCGGGTACCCGATTCCGAACAACCGGAGATCGTTTACTCGGCCGCGCTGCTGCGAAGGGCGACTGCCTCACCCGGCGCACGGGCCTTCTACCGCATGCTCGGCGGCGCCAACGCCAGCGAGATACTGGCGTTGGCCGGCTTCGTCGCCCTCGAAGATCAAGCCCAAGAGCCGTCGCCATGAGCCCCGCCGAATTGATCGAAATCAGCGGGCTAACCCTTCGCATCGCGGCCCTCGCGACCCTCCTCGCGCTACTCCCGGCAGTCGCATTGGGGTATCTGCTCGCCCGGTATCGCTTCCCCGGCCGATCCCTCGCCCAAGCGATCGTGGCCCTCCCCATGGTCCTCCCTCCGGTCGCCGTGGGTCTCGGCCTCCTCATTCTGCTTGGCCCAGAGGGCCCCTTGGGCGGCCTTCTCGAAGCCTCGGGGGTTCGAATCGTCTTTACCGAGTGGGCCGCAGCCCTGGCCGCCGCAACGGTGGGCTTTCCGCTCTTCGTCCGAGCCTGCGAGCAGAGTTTTGCAAGCGTCGACCGAAGGTACGCCGATCTCGCGCGAACCCTGGGACGTTCGCGCGTTCAAGTTTTCTTTCGTGTGAGCCTCCCGTTGGCGCGCAGGGGTATTCTCTACGGGGCATTGCTCAGCTTCACGCGAGGGCTCGGAGAATTTGGAGCCACGGCGCTCGTCGCCGGAATCATTCCCGGGCGGACCGAAACCCTTTCCCTGGGCATCTGGTCCCGGGTGCAATGGGGAGACGATGCGGGCGCACTCGTCCTGTGCGGCATTTCCTTCATGCTTGCCCTAGCCAGCATGTGGGCCGCCGAGAGCTGGCTCAACAGGAAGCGAAAAACATGAGCTTTCTCGACCCCGTCCCGGGCTCACTGGTCGACATCCACCTCGAGCGACCCGATTTCACCCTTTCTGTGAAACTCGAATGGCGCGACCGTGTGCTCGTGCTTTTCGGGCCCAGCGGTTCGGGCAAAAGTACGCTGCTCCAGTGCTTGCTCGGATTGCACCCGTCCGCCCGCGCCAGAGTCCGATTGGACGGCCGCTGGCTCGCCGATTCCGAGAGAAATGCACGACTCCGAGTCCAGGACCGGGGCCTGGGTTGGGTCCCCCAGGCCCCCACGCTCTTCCCCCACCTCGATGTGTCGGGGAATTTGCGCTTCGGGCTTCACCGGGCGGGGAAGCGATCCGATTCGTACTTGGCTCGGGCCATAGAGGTTCTCGAACTCGGGCCTCTTCTGAACCGACGGGTCGACGAACTCTCGGGAGGAGAGCGCAGCCGAGTCTCGCTTGCCCGGGCACTCGCTTCCGGCCCTCGCGTTCTCCTCCTCGACGAACCCCTGGCCGCTCTCGACCTCCCGCTTCGGGCCCGAATCCTCCCCTACCTTCTCCGGGTCCGAGACGAAATGGACCTTCCCATCCTCTACATCACCCACGATGCCGACGAAGCGATGTTGATCGGCGAGCGGGTCGCAGTACTCGATCGGGGGCGGCTCGTCGATCACGGCCCACCGCAGGAAACCCTCTGGAGCCGCGCGGTGCTCTCCCTGGCCGAAACTCTGGGAATGGAGAATGTCCTGGAAGTCAAAGCCTTGCCGTCGAACGAGGGCGGCGAGGTCTGCACCGCCTCGGGGATGCGCCTTTTCGTTCCCTGGGCGCTCGAAGCGGGTACGCGCCTTTCCATCGGGTGCCCGGCCCACGAGATCATGCTCGCCACCGAAGAACCCAGGTCCATTTCCGCGCGCAATATTCTTCCCGCGCGGGTAACTCGGTGTGACGAGGCGAGCCAACATACGCTGGTTTATCTCGACGCCGGAGAGTCTCTGGTGGCCAAGCTCACCCCTAGCGCGGCCCGGCGGCTCGGGCTCTCCCCGGGCCGAAAGGTCTACGCGATCATCAAGGCCCATGCCCTGTCGCGCGTTCGCTGAAGCCGCTATTCCGAACGGTCTTTTGCTTCTCGTTCCCGGCCTCGGCCATTTCCATTCTCCGATGCCGAATCGGCCTGCTCAGAGATATGGACCCGCGCGATCCGACTTCCGGAAACGTCGATACAGCGAATTAGAAAACCGGGAACGGTCACCGACTCACCCTTCGTGGGAGCGCGCTCAAGGGTATTGAACATCAGACCCCCCAGCGTATCCCCGCGCTCCGCCGGAACCTGCCAACCCGACTCGCGATTGAAGTCAAGCACCGAGACCCGGCTGAGCACCTCGTAACTTCCGTCGTTGCGCTGGCGAATCGTAAACAGTTCCTCGGAGTCGAACTCGTCTCGGATTTCGCCGACAATTTCCTCCAAAATATCTTCCTGAGTCACCAGTCCCTGGGTGACGCCGAATTCATCTTTCACCAGCGCCATATGGCAATAGGCACCCTGCATCTGGGCAAGCAGACCCAGAATCGGCTTTCGCTCGGGGACCCGAAGAACCGGCTTGAGAACGGTCGGAAGGTCTTCTCCTTCATTTCTCACCAGTTTGATGAGATCCTTCAGGTGGGCAACGCCGAGCACGTCATCGATGTCGTCCCGGAATATAGGTACCCGGGTATACCGACCTGCCAGCATGGCATTGAGCAGTTCACCCACTGGAGTTTCCACCGAGTACGCTTCAATTTCGGTACGGGGAACCATGATATCGCTGACGTGCATCTCGGCGGCTTCGGAGGTTGCCCCCATGATGGCCAGAGGCGAACCCTCTCCCTCCTGGTCACGTACTTCGCGCGCGAAACGCAAGACTTCCTCGGGCGAGAGGCCGCCATTGCTATCCACGCCACCCGTCGCCCGCCGAACGATCGGATCGATGAGACGATCGATCAGCGCATGAACGGGTCGCAGAAGTTGATGGAAAATGTAGAGAGGCAGGCCAACCGCAATGGCGACGCCTCGCGGGTGCCGGGCCGCAACCGCTTTCGGGAGAATTTCGGCGAAGATAAGAACCATCACCGTCATGATTGCTGTTGCAATAGGCACGCCCATATCAAAGCCGAACAGACGCACCGCCAACGCCGCTGCGAGCGAGGCGGCAAGAATGTTCACGATGTTATTGCCCAGAAGAATCGTGACCAGAAGCCGCGAAGAAGAGGATGTCAACTCGCGCACGGCCACCGCCGCGGGACCCCCCGAGCCCTTCATTTCCTCTTCCATTTCGTGGGAGCGCAAACGAAAGAGCGCGGTCTCACTGCCGGAGAAAAAAGCAGAGAGCGCGATGCAGAACACGATGGCGACTACGGAGGCGACGATGGTCAAACAGAATCCTTCCACGATTCACGAAGCCCGTTGCCCCTAAGCCTAAGAGAGGAACGCCATGGGCGAGCGACGGCAGCTTGAAGCCGGCGCAGCGAGAAAACAGCGGCGGGAAGCGGGCGGACCGGACGGAGAAACTCCCATCGGGGCCCAGACTCCGCGGTCTCGCCCGGACATCCCGCTGCCCGTCGCGCGGCCCAAAGACCGCTCGCGGCGCGTGGCGGGCGTTCGCTGAGACGCGAACTTGGCCCGTGGATGGCAGGTGGACTCGGCTTGTTCATTTGAGGACCCGAAAGGCTATCGCGCAGAGATTGTCGGAGCAAACCCGTTGCCTTGAAACCGGCCCAAAAGCCACCTGGCTCCTCATCCCCATTCGCCTCTCCGGGCCGTTTTTCATCGTGTTGATCCCTTGCCGGTGTGAACAAGCCCCGGCGTTTCCGGTGCGGCCTGGGTCGAAGCATCGCCGACCCCACATCGGGACTCATCGACAGGGACCGGGGTCTGAGTTGAGGAATAATCGGCCACTTTAAGCGGCCTATTCCAGCGAAACTGGAACCCCCGAAGACGCCCAATGCCCTCAGGCCGCCTCAAAGCCCTCACCGACGAGGACGTCGCGGAATTTGGAACCTGGCGCCAGGAGTTGCCGAAATCGCACGACCGCGGGCCGTTCCCACCGCTCGCCCGGAACAACAAAATCGTATCGCTCGGATCGAAGCGGGCGAAAATGCAGCCCTGCCGCCCGCGCCACCGTCTCGATGGTCACCCCCCAGTCCGCACGCCCCTGGGTGATCGCAGCCGCCACCGCATAGTGGGAGCGCGGCTCGTACCCGTATCCGGGAGGGCGAAGTTCACCCAGCAATTGATCGATGAGGATCCGCGTCCCCGCACCGCGATTGCGATTCACCATCCGGAGCGCGGGATCTGCGAGCAAAGCGTTCACGTCCCGCACTTCGTCGGGCCGGGTCACGACACCCTGCATCCGGCCATAACCGCGAAGGAGCCGCAACCCCTCCCCGACAAAGGCATCGTTGTAGTCGCCCGTTTCGGGATCCAGCAAATGGATGGGGGCCAGATCGCACTCACCGCGGGCAGCCGCCGCCAACCCGGCCTGACTGCCCACGGCCAGGAGTTTCACCGTCAGACCTTCCCGGGCGCACTCCGACGCGAGCGCATCCAATCCCGAGCAGTGGCTCCCAATCACCACCAGATCCGCCACGGGAACTTCGCGCCCGATGAGGGTGACCTCCAGGGTTTCTCCCGCGTCGACGATTTCCCGGTTGCGCCCCACCCGAACAAAGCCATCGGCCCGGCTAAAGGAGGTGACGCTTCCACTCCCCTTGCCCATGGGATAAGCGGCGAGTTCATCGTTGCGACCCGCAACGAGGCCCACGAGCAAATACTCCAGCCGACCGCGAACCGAGAGCACTTTTTGGGCCAGGTGAGCCCGAACGGTGGGACGCTCTTGCTGGGAAAACCCCGACAGGATGCGAATCACCGGGGCGACGAACTCGTGAAAAGTGAAAATCGCCGAGGTGGGAAATCCGGGGAGGATCACTACCGGCGTGCGGCCGGCGGCGGCCAGGCAAATCGGCTTGCCGGGTTTGAGCGCGACGCCATGCACAAGAATGCCCGGATCGAGTTCCTCGACCACCAAGGCGTTGAGATCGCCCTCGCCCTTCGATGTGCCTCCCGAAAGAAGCACCACATCGGCGCCGTCCAGAGCTTGTCCGAGCGCCTGCCGCAAGGCGCTCAGATCGTCACGTACTGCCCCCATGAAGACCGGCTCGCCTCCCAGTTCTCGAACGGCATCGGCAAGGATCCGGCCGTTGCTGTCGAATACCAGACCGGGTCGCATGGCTTCGCCCGGCTGCACGATTTCGTCGCCTGTGGAGAGAATCGCGACACGGGGGCGACGCACGACTTTAATTTCGGCATGGCCCACCGCGGCCAGCACGCCAGTTTCTCTGGAGGTCAGCCGTGCCCCCGAGAAAAGAACGGTCTCACCCTGGCCCATATCGGTGCCCGCGTACGCGATCGCGCCACCGGGGGTGCGCGGTTGCCGAACAAGAACCTCGACAATAGCCTCGCCCGCCTCGATATCCGTATGCTCGACCGGAACCACCGCATCGGCGCCCCGAGGCAGCATCCCCCCCGTCGCGATCTGCATCGCGCACCCCGCCTCTACGGTCTGCCCTGGAACGACACCGGTTGGGATTGTCTCCCCGTTGAGCCGAAGACGCACAGGCTCTTCCTCGGAAGCCCCGAAGGTATCCGCTGCCCGCACCGCAAACCCGTCCATATTCGAACGATCGAAGCCGGGGACATCCACCGTCGCTCTTACATCTTCTGCGAGGATACGCCCCAGGGACTCGGCCAAGAGCACTGTCTCCGAGTCGAGCCGAGTCGGCCCGATGACTTCATGCCAGCGGACTTCCGCTTCGTCGCGATCGACGACATCAAGAAATTGCTGTTGTTTCACGACTGGCCGCCGAAGTTTGAGGAGCCCCGAACCGTACCCTCCATTCGCTCTGGATTTTCTGGCAGAATCTCGGGCTCTTCGTCGTAAAGCAAGATTTCAACGTCTTCGCCCTCGGCCATACCCTCGTGGCCTCGCGCCACGATCACCGCCCCCTGGGCACGAACCGTGGACGAAAGAATCGAGGCGCCGGAGGTCGCCAGAGGAAGCGCGCGCTCGGCCTCGATGGCGACGCGCACATAGTCGGTTCGTCCGATCGCCGACGCGATTTTCCGCGCCAGGGGAAGCTTCACCCGGCGGTGGGGCCATGAGGGGCTTCGCCCGCCGAGTCGCCGAATTGTCGGACCCGCGAAAAATTCGTAGGCCGCAAGGCAACTGACCGGATTGCCGGGCAGCAGGAAAACGAAACGGCTGCCGATCCGGCCAACCCCGGTCGGACTCGAAGGACGCATGGAAATCCCGTGGAAGTCCAGACTTCCGAGTTCCCCCAGCAACCGGGGCGCGTGATCTTCCTGACCCACGGAACTGCCCCCGGACACCAGCACAACGTCGGCCTCACCGTCCGCCATGGCCTCCCGAATTCGCTCGGGAATATCGGGCAGGATCTCGAACCGAAGAAGTTCGCCCCCATCCCGGGCGACGAGTCCCCGGAGCATCACCGAGTTGCTGTCCACGATCTGCACGCCGCTCGGAGCACTTCCAGCCGGAAGCAATTCGTTGCCCGTGATCACCAGTCGAACCCGGGGCCGCGCCACGCAGGAAACCTGAGGCCTACCGATCGAAGAAAGCAGCCCCGCGTCCTGGGGGCGTATTCTTCGCCCCGCGGCCAGAACCGCATCCCCTTTCCGGATGTCCTCGCCCACGGCGCCCACATTTTTCCGGGGCGGAACCGCCTCCCCCACCTCGACGGACTGGCCACCAGCCGGTTCGGAACAGACTTCGGCCATCACCACCGCATCGGCTCCGGCGGGAATCGGAGCTCCGGTCATGATGCGAATCGCTTGATTTTTGCCCAAATCTCCCTCAAACGCTTCCCCGGGCAAGGCCGTACCGATCAGCTCAAATGCGATGGGTGCGTACTCCGAAGCGCCGAAGGTCTCCTCACCCCGCAGCGCATAGCCGTCCATCGCCGAGCGCGGGAAGCTTGGAACATCGACCTGAGCACTCACCCCCTCGGCGAGCACCCGGCCCGTGCACTCCAGCAGGGCCACCTCTTCGGCGGCCAGTCTCTCGACGTGGTCGGCGAGGAATGCATCGACCTCGGCCACATCGGCGCGCTCCGCGAAACCCCTCATCCGGACGTCGCGAACCATTACGGCGTTAACCCGAGAACTACGCGACCACGCCTCGGAACTGACAACGGGCGGGGGCGCGATGCCCCTGCCCGTTGTTTAGGACGCGTCCGTAGCAGTGGGTTTTTAGCCCGTCGCCTTTGCGCCATAGAGCTCATCCCGGGGCTCAAAGCGCACCTTGGCGGCTGCGATGGTTTCTGCATCGACATCGAATTTGAAAATCCGGTCGGGGCCGATGCCCTCTTCCACCAGACAATCGGCGAGCTTGTCGCCCTCGGCCGTCCAGCCCGCACCCTCGTTGAATTTCCACTCGTCCACCATGCACTGCCAACCGAGATCCGCCACCTGTTCCTTGGTGACTTCTTCGCCATAGAAGGAACTGTAGAATTCGGCGATATCGCTGATGGTCGGCTGAAGGAACTGGCAAAAGCCCGAAGAGTCGCAGACCGCATTCACCAGTTGGCATTCCTGGGAAGCCCGGGCGAACTCTTCGGGGGCAAGCCCCGGATTCACTACGAGACCCGCTGTATGATCGGCTCCCATCGCGCTGGTCGCGTAGGTGACCCCAGTGGCCTTGAGGGGCCTTGGATCCCAAGCGGGAATCGCTTGGCCCCGGCTCTCGGGCACCCGAGCGTGTCCCGTCAGCTTGCCCACCGCCACGGCGCCGTTGCCGATCGCCGTGTTCGTTTCACTCCCGTCCGCAATGTTGCGCAGGATCTCCTTGGCGGCCTTGGCATTCCCCCAGTCAAGGTTGCCCGAATCCATGAGCACCGCGATGGCCGCGCCCGCCTCGATGGTGTCCAGGCCGAGTTCGTCGCAGAGCCGGTCCAGATCGGCCACGTCATCGATGTTGTCGATGGCGCAACTCGCTCCGAGAAGCGTGATGGTTTCAAATTCCAGGGCCGAGGTCACATACTCGCCCGCTTCGTTGTGGACGATATTGCTGCACTTGACAATGCAACCCGTCATGCAGTTGTGCATTCCCCCGCCGCGCTTTTCGAAACTCTCGACGATTCGGGCACCATCGAGCGCTTCGACATCGGGCGATTGCCCCTCGGTGCGGTTCTTGTACACGAACGTGTGCAGCATATTGGCCACCGGAACCACCGAACTCGTCCCGTGCTTGAACATCTGGTCGCCTCCCAGATAGTCCGAGCTGTAGCCCTTGTTCTTGGCCATAAAGCTCTTCGTGTCCTCGGGACGCCGGGTCTTGGCCTTGCGGGGATCGACGATCACCCACTTGAGCCCCTTGGAACCCATCACGGCACCGAGTCCTCCCCGAGCGGCGTGACGCGCAGGCCTTCTTTCCTTGTCCTGGTCCGTGCAAGCAATCGAAGACCCGGACAGCAGGCTCTCGCCGGCGGGACCGATGCTGATCACCGAGGCGTTCTTGTCCTCATCGGCGAGCAGTTTCTCGCAGAGCGCGTAATTCCACAGTCCCTTTTCGTTGTCGGCCGCAACGACGGTCACACTCTCTTCTTCGACGCGAAGCCCATAGCGCTTGCCCGAATCCGCGGGCTGGCCCTTCACGATGACCGCGCGATAACCGAGTTTCATCAGGTCCTGACCCGGGTTTCCCCCCGCGTTGGCTTCCTTGATGCCGTTGGTCAGGG
>LWDU01038021.1_pt1 | contig 13352 bp, 12 predicted proteins | sample 727161 | NCBI WGS metagenome assembly LWDU01 (sample SAMN04566230, study PRJNA314399) | hydrothermal vent metagenome | isolation source: deep sea hydrothermal plume seawater | place: Mexico: Gulf of California, Guaymas Basin | collected 2004-07-11 | reverse complement strand
GGGCCGCCGGCTGTTCGTGACGCAGTCGGCCATCAGTCAGTCCCTGGCGCGGCTGCGGCGGGAACTCGGCGATCCGCTGTTCGAGCGAACGGCTCAGGGGATGCGGCCCACAGCGCTTGCCGACGCGATCTATCCCGAGCTCCACGAGGGCATGTCAGTGATCGATCGAACCATTGCGGCGGTGACCGGCTTCGACCCTCTGACCTCCGAGCGCACCTTCCGCATCGCGCTCTCGGAACTCGGTGAGATCGGCTGGCTCCCGGCGATCGGCGACGCGATGGCGCTCGGAGCGCCGCGCGCGCGCCTTGCCGTCACAGCGTTGCGCGGTGAAGACCTCGAGGATCTACTCACCCGAGGATCTGTGGACCTTGCCATCACCCCGGCGGAACTGCCCGCTGCGTTCGAGCGCCAGACGGTCAAGCGCGAGGAGTACCGCGTCGTGATGTCCTCGCAGAACCCCCTCGTCGGCGCTGAGATGAGTCTCGAGGCGTACCGTGCGGCGCGCCGGGTCTGGGTCGAGGGCGACTCGAGTGCCCGCCTGCTGGCCGGCGTACACGCTCGCCACGGCGTGAGCGAGCCGCCGGCGGTGAGCGTGCAACACATCGCGTCGCTCCCGCCCTTACTCGCGCGGTCGACGACGCTCATCGCGACGATTCCCGAGACACTGGCTGTCGGATGGTCGCGGAGCTGGCCGCTCATCATCCGCGAACTGCCCTTCGCTCTCGGACCCGTCGAACTGCATCTCTATCGTCGCCGGTCCCCACAGCATGCTGGAGCACTCGACTGGTTCTTCGACACCGTCTCCCGGGTGGGTTCGAAGGCATCCACATCTCGTCGTGACGTGGACGCCCGGAGACGATCTGGGGGACGGATGCCGAAGCATCCGTCCCCCAGATCGTCGTGTGCGCGAAGCGCGGCTCGGATCAGAGCGATCCGGTGGTGCGCCAGCCGCCCTGGTACTCCTGGCGAGCGGTCACGGCATAGGGTACGGGGCTCACCACGGCGCGGATTGCGATCTGCTCGTGCGGCTCGACAGTCGTCTTGCCCGATCCGCCGTTCGGCTCGCCCCAGACCACGCGGACTTCGGCTCCCACGGGAACGTCGCGGTCGACGGTGGCCAGCGACAGACCGCGCTTCTCGTTCGCGGTGACGCCCGTGAACAGCGAGAGTCCCACGGTGTTGCCGTCGGCATCGATGACGGCGTCGTAGTTGCTGGACCCGTAGTTGGCGTTGGGCAGGTCGAAGAACTGGTAGCCGGGGCCCTCGCGGTCGAGCACTGACGCGAGCACCTTGGTCAGGTCCTCGTCGTTCCAGGCCAGCGTGACCTTCTTGCGCTGGGTCTCGGGGTCGAGCTTCTCGAGTGCGTCACGGCCGATGAAGTCGTGGTCGAACTTCACGAACGAGCCGTAGCCGAGCTCCCACGGGTTGAGGTAGTAGTCCTCGATGTTCTCCGAGACGAAGGACCCTGCCAGGGCGTTGATCGCTTCGTAGCTGTTCGCCGGCAGCCACTCACGGTAGGCGCGCTCGGCCTCGCTGGAGTAGATCGCCGGCAGGGGCGAGGGGATCCAGCCCGACTCCAGGGTGTTCGACGAGTACGCGCGCGACCCGCAGGGTTCGATGCCGAACTCGCGCCCGGCCTCGAGGATGGCGTCGCGGATCTTGCCGTGCTGCTCGTAGGGGCCCCAGATCTCCAGGCCCGGAGCGCCCGCCATCCCGTGACGGAGCGTGCGCACCTTCTCGCCGGCGATCGTCATTTCGCCCATGTGGAAGAACTTGACCTGCTCGACGGGGCCACCGGCGAGCTTCTCGATGATCGCCCAGGCGTTCGGGCCCTGGATCTGGAAGCGGTAGTAGTCGCGGTGCACTGCCTGGCCGTAGGGGCGGGAGGGGGAGCGGTCGTCGTAGCGGAACTCGACGTCGTATCCGCCGGTCTCGGCGTGGAACTGCAGCCAGTTGGCGCCGGGAGCGCGGCCGACGTACACGTATTCGCCCTCTGCTTCGTGGAAGAGGATGCCGTCACCGATGACGCCGCCGTTGGAGGCGGTGGGAACGAACTGCTTGGCGGTGTTGACGGGGAAGTTCTTGAAACCGTTGATGCCGGTGTCGGTGAGCAGCTTCAGCGCATCGGGGCCCTTCACGAAGAAGTTGACCATGTGGTGGCTCTGGTCGTAGAGCACCGCAGCGTTGCGCCACGCCTTCTGCTCGCGGCGCCAGTTGCTGAACTCGGCCGGAACCACCGGGTAGATGTACGTCCCGAGCTGCGAGTCCCGCAGCATCCGGACGGTGTCGCCCTTCTCGTCCAGCAGCTCTTGCAGATTCTTGGCCATGGGTGTCTCCTCGACTTCCTCGTCCGGGTGGCTTCAGCGAGATCGTACGGGCAAAATTTACCTATGTCCAGAGGTAAATGAGTGATAGACAGGATGCATCGGTAGAGAGGCTGTGTCAGAGAGGACACCCATGGCTACGAGCGAGAACTTCGACCTTGCCCACCTGGGCGCCGTGGAGTTGTTCACTCCGCGGTTCGAGGAGAGCCTCCGGTTCTTCCGCGACATCTGCGCAATGCGGGAGGTAGCCCGCATTGGCGATTCGGCGTATTTGCGGTGTTGGGACGAGTACCAGCTGTACACGCTGAAGCTCACCGCATCCGACACGAACGGCGTGGGACGCACCCTCTATCGCGCATCGAGTCCGCAGGCTCTGGAGCGGCGGGTCGCGGCGATCGAGGCATCCGGACTGGGCCACGGCTGGCGCGATGGCGAGGTCGGGGTGGGCCGGTCGTTCGAGTTCGAGGACCCGGACGGCCATCTGATGGCGCTGTACTACGACACCGAGCATTACGTTCCGGATGACGAGGATCGCCCGGCGCTGAAGAACCAGGCATCCGCATACCCCGGCCGCGGGATCAACGCACGGCGGATGGATCACATCAACTATCTGGCCAGCGACGTCAACGCCGCCGGAGAGTTCTGGCGCGATGTCATGATGTTGCGGGAATCCGAGCGCGTGCGCCTCGATGACGGCCGGTACGGTGCGTGGTGGTTCCGGTTCAACCAGAAGTCCTACGACGTCGTGTACTCAGACGACTGGACGCACCAGCGGGGCCGGTTCCATCATTTCGCGATCGCCCCGGACTCGCGCGAAGACATCCTCAAGGCCGCGGACATCTGCCTCGAGAACGGCATCTACATCGAGTACGGCCCCTACAAGCACGCGATCAACCAGACGTTCTTCCTGTACGTGTGGGAGCCGGGCGGCAACCGCATCGAGTTCGCCACAGCGCAGGGCCGCCTCATCCTCGACCCCGACTGGCCCGTCGTCGAATGGAGTCAGGCCGAGCGCGCCAAGGGCCAGGCATGGGGCATGAAAACGGTGCCGACGTTCCATACCCACGGCACCCCGTTCGTCGAGGACCAGGAAGAGATCGATCGTGCGGCCCTCGAGGGCCGCCCGTACGTCAAGCGCTCCTGAGCATCAGGCGCTCGTGACGGTCACTCCCAGACGGTGGCGGCAGTGTCGACGACCAGGCGGATCTTGGCCCACTGCTCGTCCTCGGTGAGGAGGTTACCTTCCTCGGTCGAGGCGAAACCGCACTGGGGGCTGAGGGCCAGCTGCTCGAGCGGCGCGAACTGCGCAGCCTCCTGGATGCGGGTGCGCAACAGGTCGGCATCCTCGAGCTCGCCCGACTTGGTGGTCACCAGGCCCAGCACTACCCGCTTGTGGCCGTGGGGGAGGAAGCGCAGCGGCTCGAAACCACCGGCGCGGTCGCTGTCGTACTCGAGGAAGTAACCGTCGTAGTTCGTGTCGGCAAGCAGGTGCTTGGCAACCGGCTCGTAGCCGCCGGAGGAGATCCACGTCGATCGGAAGTTGCCGCGGCACACGTGGGTAGTGATTGTCATGTCGGCGGGTTTGGCCTCGAGGATCGCGTTGAGCATCGCCGAGTAGCGCTCGCCGATTCCCTCGGTGCGGATGCCGCGGGCCGCTGCCTTTTCGAGCTCTTCGGGTGAGCAGAGGTAAGCCCACGCCGTGTCGTCGAACTGCAGGTAGCGGCATCCGGCGTCATAGAAGGCCTGCACGGCATCACGGTAGGCCTGCACGAGGTCGGGCACGAGCGCATCGCGGTCCGCGTAAAGGCCGGTGGTGATCCCGGCGGGCTCGAGACGGAAATCGAAGACGGTGGGGGCGGGGATCGTGAATTTCGGTGTTGCGCCGGTTGCGGCAGTGGCGTCGGCCAGAGCGCGGAAGTGGGCGAGGAACGGATGCGTATCGCTGAAGCCGATGCGACCGCCTACCTGCAGGCCGAGCGGCCGGGTCTGCACACCCTGGAACTGGATGCCGTGGTCGAGCTCGACGACCTCGACACCATCGAGCATCCCGAAGAAGTCGAAGTGCCACCATGACCGGCGGAACTCGCCGTCGGTGGCAAGCCGCAGACCGTTCTGCGCTTCCTTGCCTACGAGCGCGGCGATCTGGGCGTCTTCCACCTCGCGCAGGGCGGTGTCGTCGATCTCTCCCGCCGCACGCGCGGCGCGGGCCTCGGCGAGGGCTGCCGGTCGGAGGAAACTGCCGACGATGTCGGCGCGGTAGGGAAGCTGTGTATCGGTCACACCGGGATGCTACTCCGACGTCTCGCGATGTCGGAGATCACTCGTACAGTAGGACGGTGCCAGAGCCCGTCATTCGTGCCCACAACCTCGTCAAGGCCTACAAGATCGCGGGCAAGGACGACTTCCTCGCCGTGAACGGGCTGTCGTTCGAGGTTGCCCCCGGTGAGTCCTTCGGGCTGCTGGGTCCCAACGGTGCAGGCAAGTCCACGACGATGAAGATGATCGGCGCAGTCTCGACCCGCACGAGCGGAGAGCTAAGCATCCTGGGCTTGGATCCCGACCAGTACGGTCCCGAGGTCCGCTCGCGGCTGGGCGTCGGTCCGCAGCAGGACAACCTCGACGGCGAACTCAACGCCCGCGAGAACCTCTTCATCTACGGCCGCTACTTCGGGCTGCCCGGCAAGGTGTGTTCCCAGAAGGCCGATGAGCTGCTGGCGTTCGCCGCGCTCGAAGACAAGGCAAAGAGCAAGGTCGATCAGCTCTCCGGCGGCATGAAGCGCCGGCTCACGATCGCCCGCGGACTGATCAACGACCCCCGCATCCTGCTGCTGGACGAGCCCACGACGGGTCTTGATCCGCAGGCCCGGCACGTGCTGTGGGATCGCCTGTTCCGTTTGAAGGAGCGCGGCACGACTCTCGTGTTGACCACGCACTACATGGATGAGGCCGAGCAACTGTGCGACAGGCTCATCGTGGTCGACAAGGGTCAGATCATGGCCGAGGGAACGCCGGCCTCCCTCATCCGCGAGCACTCCAGCCGCGAGGTGCTCGAGGTGCGTTTCGGGTCGGATCGCAACGAGCAGGTGGCGCCCCAGCTCGAGGGGATCGGCGACCGCGTCGAGGTGCTTCCCGACCGGATCCTCGTCTACGCGCACGACGGCGAACGTGCGCTGGAGCAGGTGACAGCCGCCGGGCTGCAGCCGCTGACCTCCCTGGTGCGTCGGTCGAGCCTCGAGGATGTCTTCCTGCGCCTGACCGGAAGGTCGCTGATCGAATGAGCACGCCGGTTCCTGACGCGCGCACTCAGCCCTCGCTCGACGAGCTGCGCACCGAAGCGCTCGCCTGGGGGCGCAAGCCCCGCCGACGGGGGTCGTGGTACGTCGCCGAGCACATGGTGCGCGCGATGCGCGCGTACGGGTGGACCATCGTCGTCGGGGCGCTCGGGCAACCCATCCTGTATCTGCTCGGACTGGTGCTCGGACTTGCCGCGCTCCTGAACGGCACGATCGAGGTGCACGGCGAGCAGGTGGACTACCTCCTGTTCGTTGCGCCGGCGCTGCTCATGACCGCAGCGATCGGCGTGGCCACAGAAGAGTTCACCTACCCCGTGATGTCAGGCTTCAAGTGGCGGCGCTACTTCTACGGGTTCAACGCGTCGGCGCTGTCGAGCCCGCAGATCGCGAACGGGGTGATCCTCGGAGCCTCGGCCCGGATGCTGATCGCCGTCGTCGCCTACTACGTCTTCATCACCCTCTTCGGCGCGGTGCCCGACCCCGCCACCGGCTGGGTCGCGATGTTCGTCGGTCTGCTCGCGGGCCTCGCTTTCGGAGTTCCTCTGATGGCATACGCCGCCTCCATCCAGGACGACAAGGGTCAGTTCGCTCTCGTGCAGCGCTTCCTGTTCGTTCCGATGTTCCTGTTCTCGGGCACCTTCTACCCGCTCGATAGCCTTCCCATCTGGCTGCAGTGGATCGGCTGGATCTCGCCCCTGTGGCACGCGTCCGAGCTGGGCCGGATGGCGACGTACGGGGCCCCGGGCGGCCCGGGTGCTGCCGCGGTTCACCTCACGTATCTCCTCGTCCTCACCGTCGTCGGCTACGCATTCGCTTCGCGAAATGACCGCGGTGGCATCGGAAACGGAACCGCGCCGCAGCGGGAGCGTCCGCGCCCTGTGGTCGGGTAACCCCTGGGCCGTCGTGCAGCGCGGTCTCATCGCGGCGCGCTCGTCGAGCTGGGTTGTCGTGCTCTCGGGCTTCTTCGCGCCCGTGTTCTACCTGTTCTCTCTCGGCATCGGCCTCGGAATGCTCATCGAGAACGTCGAGACGTCGTCGGGAATGGAGGTCTCCTACGCGGCCTTCATCGCCCCGGCGCTGCTGGCGGTCTCTGCGATGAACGGCGCGATCTACGACTCCACCTGGAACGTCTTCTTCAAGCTGAACTACGGCAAGCTCTACGAGGGGCAGCTCTCGACATCTCTTGGGCCGCTGGATGTCGCCTTAGGCGAGATCCTGTACGCGCTGCTGCGCGGCCTCGTGTACGCCACCGGATTCATGATCATCATGCAGTTCGCTGGCCTGAACCTCGCGCCCACGGCGATCCTCGCCCTCCCCGCTGTCGTGCTCATCGCCTTCGGATTCGCAAGCCTCGGGATGGCAGTCACGAGCTACATGAAGACCTTCCAGCACATGGACTGGATCAACATGGTGCTGCTGCCGATGTTTCTCTTCTCGGCGACCTTCTACCCGATCACCGTGTACCCCGAGGCAGTGCAGGCCATCGTGATGGCCCTACCGCTGTGGCATGGCGTCGAACTCATCCGCGGGCTCACCACTGGGGCGCTCTCGATCGCAATGCTCGGTCATGTGCTGTACTACGTGGTCATGATCGCTATCGGCCTCGTGTTCACGACCACGCGGCTGCGGAAGCTCTTCTTGGACTGACGCGACTGCTCCCGAGTCTCGCGCTACAGCGAGACGGTCTCGCCGGGCCCAATCTCCTCGTAGTCCACGTCCTTGGTCTCCGGAGACAGTATGAGGGCGATGAAGGTGAGTATGGCCATCGCCGACAGGTAAAGCCCGACGAGCCACGGGCTGCCATCGGCGGCTGCCCACAGTGCGACGGCCACGAGCGGAGCGAGTGCTGCGCCCAGGATCGACGACACGTTGTAGGACACGGCCGAGCCGGTGTAGCGCACCTCGGTGGGGAACAGTTCGGGCAGCACGGCGCCCATCGGCCCGAAGGTCGACCCCATGAGGACGAAGCCGAACACGAGGAAGGCCTGCACGAGTGCTCCGGTGAATTTCGGATCGGCCTGGGGGAGCAGGAACACCGTGAACGTGAAGCCGAACACGATGATCGCCGCGGTCACCCACAGCAGCAGGCGACGTCTGCCGATCGCGTCGGCCACGGGTCCCGACAGCAGCGTGAAGATCCCGAAGAAGACGACGCCGATGATTTGCATCAGCACGAAGTCCGTGTACCCGAAACCGAGGCCCGGAACGTAGCTGGCCGGGTCGAACGGCGTTCCGGCGGCTTCCGCGGCGGCCTGCGCGGCATCCGTCGTCGCCTTCGTCCCGTACGAGAGCGTGAAGCTCGTCATCAGGTAGAACAGCACGTAGGTCGCGAGCATGATGAACGTGCCGAGGATGAGCCGCCACCAATAGCGACGCAGCGCGAGGCCCAGGGGGAACTTCTGGAGCGTTCCCTTCTTTTCGGCCCGCGTGAACGAGTCAGACTCGACCAGGCGCAGCCGGACCCACAGGCCGACGATCACCATGACCGCTGAGAACAGGAACGGGATGCGCCAGCCCCAGGCGAGGAACGCGTCTGAGGCTTGGGCCGTGCCATCGGGGTGGGGGAGCGAGAGGTTGATCGCGAGGAAGATGCCGTTGGCGATGATGAAGCCGATCGGGGCTCCGAGCTGGGGGAAGGTGCCGTACCAGGCTCGTTTGCCCGCCGGGGCGTTCTCGGTGGCGACCAGCGCAGCGCCCGACCACTCGCCGCCGAGCGCGAATCCCTGCGCGAGTCGCAGCACAAGCAGGAACACCGCTGCCCAGATGCCGATCTCGTTCACGGTCGGCAGCAGCCCGATCACGAAGGTCGCGATGCCCATCGTGAGCAGCGAGGTGACGAGGGTCGCCTTGCGGCCGAACCGGTCGCCGAAGTGGCCGAACACCACGGCACCGAGTGGTCGCGCGACCATCGCGGCGCCGAACACCGCGAAGGATGCCAGGAGCGACGTGGTCTCGTTGCCCGTCGGAAAGAACAGGGCGGGGAAGACCAGAACCGCTGCCGTGGCGTAGACGTAGAAGTCGTAGAACTCGATCGTTGTGCCGACCAGGCTTGCCGTGATGACACGGCTTCGCGGGTTGGCGGGCGCGGGAAGGGCAGCGGTTGCGGAGGTCATGCGGGCCTGTCGACGAGGCGGACGAGAAAGGCGTCCGCCCCCGGCGCCGCCTAGCGCCAGAGGGTGATCGCCCAGAATACACCGGCGGGAGCCGAGCCGTTCCGCTTGGTGCGGGCCGATCCGATGCCCAGGAGTGCACCGATGATGAGCAGGATGACGAGCTTCGTGCCGATCTTCGCGTAGTTGAACTCGACGCCCTCGGGAACGCCCCAGGGTGCTGCCAGCGCGAGCCCCGCGACGCCCGCGATCAGCAGGCCCCAGTTCATGAGTGCCGTCACGGCCCCGGTGCGGCGGACCGCCTCGACGACCCAGGCGCCGAACAGAATCGCGAAGCCCGAGAGGTGAACGAGAAGGACGGCATGACGAAGAATCTCCATGCCGTCAGCGTACCTTATGCATCACTGAAGGTGGAGTCTTGTTCGCCTCACCCGGTGCTGGTCAGCCCCGCAGCTCCCGCAGCGCGAGCGCGGTGCGGAGGGCGGCATCCGCAGCCTCGAAGCCCTTGTCTTCGCGCGAGCCCGGAAGGCCGGCCCGGTCGATGCCCTGCGCCTCGTCGTCCAGAGTCAGCACGCCGAAGCCGACGGGCTTGCCGGCGTCCAGGGCGACGCGGGTGAGCCCGTCGGTGGCCGCTGACGAGACGAACTCGAAGTGCGGGGTTCCGCCGCGGATGATGACGCCGAGCGCGACGACCGCGTCGGCGCCGGCATCCAGAGCTGCCTTTGCCACGACGGGAAGCTCGAACGAGCCCGGGACAGGCACGACGCGGTAGGACGGGCGCCGTCCAGGAGGCCGTTCGCGATGGTCTCGTGCCACTGGCCCGCGACGATCACGATGTCCAGTCCTGAGCCGTCGACGGTGTCGCGCTCGGGGGCGCCGGTTCCGCTCATGCGTCGGTCCTCTCTGCTGCGGCCCCGACTCCGAGGGCGCGATCCAGGTCGTCCAGGGCAATGGTGTGTCCCATGCGCTCGGCCTTCGTGGCCAGGTACTGGTGGTTGTTCGGGCCGACGCCCACGAGCAGCGGCACCTGCTCCGCGATGTCGAGGCCGAGCTCGCGAAGCTGAGCCACCTTGTCGCCGTTGTTGGTGAGCAGTCGCATCCGGTCGATGCCAAGATCTCCCAGGATGCCGGCAGCGGCAGCGTAGTCTCGCGCATCGGCGGGCAGCCCGAGGGCCAGGTTCGCATCGACAGTGTCGAGGCCCCGCTCCTGTAGGCTGTAGGCCCGCAGCTTGTTGATCAGGCCGATACCGCGTCCCTCGTGTCCGCGCATGTAGATGACAACGCCGCCGTCTTGCGCGATAGCGTCGAGCGCGGCATCCAGCTGGGGGCCGCATTCGCACTTCAGGGAGCCGAAAGCCTCGCCGGTCAGGCACTCCGAGTGCACGCGCACGAGGGGTGCGTCCTCGGCCAGATCACCGGCCACGACCGCAATGTGGTCGGTGCCGGTGATCCGATCCTTGTACGCGAGGAAGCGGAACACGCCGTGCGCAGTCGGGACCGTCGCCTCGGCGCGCAAACTCACGCGGCGGCGGTGCACGTCCTGCGGTGCGGCCGCGCGCGGCTCGTTTTCGTCAAGGTAGGCGATGAGCTGCTCGATCGTGATGACGGGAACACCATCGCGGGCTCCGAGCTCCAGCAGCCCCGGCATCCGCATCATCGAGCCGTCTTCGGCGACGACCTCGGCGATCGCGCCGACCGGCTGCAGTCCTGCCAGGCGCATCAACTCGACAGCCGCCTCGGTGTGTCCAGCGCGCTCGCGGACGCCGCCGTCGACGGCGCGAAGCGGCAGGACGTGGCCCGGCCGGATGACACTTGAGGGCGTCGAGTCAGGATCGGCGAGCACATTCAGCGTGTGTGCCCGATCGCTCGCGCTGATGCCGGTCGAGGTGCGATCGGCGGCATCCACCGTGACGGTGTACGCGGTGCCCCGCGCATCCTCGTTGACCGCAACCATGGGCGGCAGGTCGAGTCGGTCCGCCCATTCGGCGGGCATCGGCGCGCACAGCAGGCCGCTGGACCAGCGGATCGTCCACGCCACAGCCTCGGGCGTGGCGAGCTCTGCCGAGAGGACGACATCGCCCTCGTTCTCGCGATTCTCGTCATCCGCGACGATGATCGGGCGCCCGGCGCGTAGCGCATCCAGGGCTTCGGGGATGGGGGCAAGGCTCATCGCGAGCCTCCTTCGGTCGGGGCGGCCTCGGCCGCCGAGGGGAACGCCAGCAGACGCTGCACGTGACGGGCAAGGATGTCGGTTTCGAGGTTCACGGGCGAGCCCGGCTGGAGGGAGTCGAACGTCGTAGCCTCGAGTGTCTCGGGGATGAGCGAAACCTCGAACCACGGCTCTGTCGCGGCCGGGTCGCTCACGGCGCTGACGGTCAGCGAGACGCCGTCCATCGCGATCGAGCCCTTGTCGACGACCAGAGGCGCCAGATGCTGGGGGATCGCGACGCGGATCACGCGCCACTGGTCGCCGGGCCGCACCTCGACGACGGTGCCCGTGCCATCGATGTGCCCCTGCACGATGTGTCCACCCAGGCGCCCGCCTGCTGCGGTAGCGCGTTCGAGGTTGACCAGGCGGTCGACGGAAACATCGGCGAGGGTCGACATGTCGAGCGTCTGGCGCATCACGTCGGCGGTGAAGCCGTCGCCGTCGCGGGCGACGACGGTCAGGCACACACCGCTGACGGCGATGGAGTCGCCGTGCGCGGCATCAGCGACGGACTTCGGTGCGTGAATCGTCACCCGGATGCCGTCACCCGACGGTTCGACGGCGGTGACGCGGCCGATCTCTTCAACGAGTCCTGTGAACATGGCGATCTCCTGACTACACCGACGACGCGTCAGCGGCGGTGGTCTCGGGGGGACGGGGATTCGGGGGCCTCGGCGGCGGCGCGGGGGCGTGCGACAAGCAACACGTCATCGCCGAGCCGCTCGAGCGCGGTCAGCTCGAGTCGGTGAGCGTCAGCGAGGGTCGTGACCCCGATGTCGGTGACGGCCGGCCTGTCGCCGTCGGGGCCGGAGCCGATCAGTACCGGAGCGACATACGCCAGCACCTCGTCGACGAGCCCGGCGCGCAGGAATGATGCCGCAACCGTCGGCCCGCCCTCCACGAAAACACGCTGGATGCCGAGATCGCGCAGTTCGTCCAGCACCACGGTGAGGTCTGTCCCGGGCCGCTGGATCAGGGTGCGGGGATGCCTGCGCACCTGCGCTGCATCCGGAATCGCGCGCCGCCCGAGAACGACAGGCAGGGGCTGCTGTGACAGGGGCTGCCCGGCAGCCCCTCGTGCGGTGAGCGCCGGGTCATCGGCGAGCACGGTTCCAATGCCAACCACGATGGCATCGGCATCCGATCGCCGCCGGTGCACGTCAGCGCGCGCCTCGGGGCCGGTGATCCACATGCTCGTTCCGTCGGCGGCCGCGGCCCGGCCGTCCAGACTCTGCGCCCACTTCACCGTCACGTGGGGCCTACCCAGTCGCTGCACGGTGAGCCAGGCGTCGAGGAGCGCGGTGCCTTCATCGCGCAGCAGACCCTCCTCGACGGTTACGCCTGATGCCGCGAGACGTTCGGCGCCGCCGCCCGAGACGGCGCCGGGATCGTCGACCGCGTAGACCACGCGGGCCACACCAGCGTCAATGAGTGCCTGCGCACACGGGCCAGTGCGGCCGGTGTGGTTGCAGGGCTCGAGGGTGACAACTGCCGTGGCGCCGCGAAGCTGGTCAGGCGTCAGCTGTGACATCGCGTCGACTTCGGCGTGTGCTGTTCCCACGCCCCGGTGCCAACCTTCGGCGAGAACCTCGCCCTCGGGAGAGAGGATGACGGCCCCGACCTGGGGGTTCACCCCGCGAGGGCCACGAAGCGCAGCGCTCAGCGCGCGCCTCATAGCGGCTGTCTCGCTTGTGCCTTGACTCACTGCCATCTCCGGTCGGGTACGCCGGGGCAGGGAAGGCGGCAACGCCATGGCGTCACCTGTGCTGCCTCCCATCCGGACTGACGACACTTTCGCGTCGCATCACCGTCGGTTCCGGAATTTCACCGGATCAACCGCTGCGGTGTTCTCTCGAACACTGATGCAGCGGGTCGCGGACTTTCACCGCCGGTTCGGATTCTCACCGACCCCGGAGCACGTTCATTGCTCTCGAGTGTAGTCAACGCGCCGCGGGCGCGTTCATTCCCGGTGGCCTACGCCGCTTCGCGTCCGTCGACCATGGCGCGAGCGGTGCGCTCATCGATGACGAGATCTGTGATGAGGCCTGCGGCGAACTCGGGATCTTGGCCTCGCCGGTCACGATGCAGCAGCGCCGCGGGACCGCGCGAAGCAGATCGAAAGAGGGGCCTGATCCCCGGCCGTTCAACGCGATCCCCTCGGTCGAGCCGTTCGCGCGATAGAACACCGTCGCGACGTCACCCACGACCCGTTCTGCCTTCAGCTGCTCGAGGTCGGTGGGTTCGAGATAGTCGCCGGCGTGCACGCGGCTGGGTACCTCGGCCCGGAAAGCTCCCACACTGAACAGCACGAGACCCATGCGGCTCTGGATGTCGAGGATGCGTCGCGTGCTGCGCTCTCGCCAGAGTGCGCGCCGAGTCTCGGGATCATCGAAGAACGCCGGCACAGGGAACTGTT
>LWDU01032685.1_pt1 | contig 13352 bp, 14 predicted proteins | sample 727161 | NCBI WGS metagenome assembly LWDU01 (sample SAMN04566230, study PRJNA314399) | hydrothermal vent metagenome | isolation source: deep sea hydrothermal plume seawater | place: Mexico: Gulf of California, Guaymas Basin | collected 2004-07-11 | reverse complement strand
TGACCAGGTTCTCATCTTTAATCGCCAGAGGAGGCAACGCTTCGACGTCACACGTCAGGGACAAAGCATACAATCCATGCCGCCCTTCAAGCTTCGACATCTTAGCATACAAGATAACAGCCGCGCTTACCCGGCCTGTCTAGCCCAATAAAGGACGGATATTTCTCGTTTAAAAGTGTTATTATTCTGATTCTAAATACGTAGTTAACTCTTTACCCATTTCAGGATTTTTCTCAATAATAAAATTAAAATATGGATAAAAATCTCTCATCAAAGCATTACCTGAGGCATGTAACTTTCCAGATATTTGTTGTGATATTCCTCTAGCCTTTCTTCGTTTCGCAGCAAGAGAAAATATTTTCATTAACAACTCAGGGCGCATATATCGAGAAATATTCTGAGTAACTCGAGTCTTTGCTTGCTGAACTCCTACAGACACTAAAAAATTTGGATAATATGACAAAGACCAATTTTGGGTTTTTAAAACTCTATTGTTAAACTTATCACTTAATGCAACATTTTCATATCCTTTTTTCAAAGAAATTGGATCTAAATATTCATAATGCATATTCTGGTCAAGCCACATTAAGAATTCTGAAGAATCAATCTTTACATTATTAAATGCCTCAAAGGCAACATTACCATCAAAGGATTTCAGAACCATTTTAACTGCATAGAAAATATTCTCTTCTCGTTCTCTAAACAAATCAAAAAAATCTGTGTTTTTAACTTCTGATTTATTTGTTGTAAGTACATCTAAATCCATAACTGCTGAACGTACATCTCCCTGAGATCTTGCTGCAATTTTCTTCAAAACTACAGGTTCAACATCAATCTTCTCAGATTTACAAATCTTAGCAAGATACTGTTCAATATCTTTCCAATCCACTTTATCGAACTCAATCATTTCGCAATATTTTCTCAAAGTCTTGAATTTAGAATTCCAAGGATTATTTGAAGTTAAAACTATTGGATAATTCGTTTTTTTGATAACATCAATAAGTGCTCGAATTACTCCTCGATTTCCTGCACCAAAGGATTCTAACTCGTCAATCATGATTATTTTATTTCCTCCAAATAAGGATGGTTGTTGAGATGCAATTCCAATTTTGGAAATAATTTCCTTTTTGTCTCTAGTGCCTGATGGAGGAATTTCGAGTAACTCAAAACCTTGTTCGGTTGCAAAAACTCTAATTGCTAATGTCTTCCCTATCCCCGGTTCACCATAAATAATTACAGCTTTCTTTTTCTGGCTTTTAACAAATCTAGAAAACTTAACAATTCCCTTATACTGTCCAATAATCTCTGACAATTTTTTTGGAACATGTTTCTTGATAAGCATGGAAAAGGGCCACTATCAAAGTTTAAATAAATATAGCTGGAGAAATCAACTATTCAATTTCTCCCTAAGAATTTTCAGTTGTTTGCGTAACATACCTATTTCTTGAGTTTTTTCCTCAAGAATTTGTATTAGTACATCATCGTTATCAGCACCCGCAATTTTGACAACTTCTGAAAAGGCATCACGATTTACGCTAGCAAAGTTAAGCATTTGATTAACTGTTACCATTAGTAACTCAACCTCCGCAAAACTTCTCCGAAGATTTTTTCAACTTCTTGAACGTCCATTTCATGAGGTTCAAGGTTGTAAACTGTATTCACTCCATAAGGTAAGAATGTGTGCTCCACATTTCTAAGGTCTACGTATCCTCTTCCTGAATTAAGGAAGTTTCCTGCAAAAGCTCTTATCATTTTCATACTAATATAAAAATAAAGACAATTATAAGGCGCGCACTGACTTGTCCAGTGTCCACTAAGAATTTCGACCAGAAATCTCTAATAACTTAACATCAAAGGTTAAAGTCTGTCCTGCCAAAGGATGATTAAAATCAACCAAAACCTCTTCGCTCTCAATTTCAATAATTTTTCCAGTTAATGCTTCGCCATCAACTTTTCCAGCTACAACATCTCCAACTTTGGCTGCACCTTCAAGACTATCTAGAGAAACTTCCCAAATTAAATCGTCATGATAACTTCCGTATGCCAATGCAGGCGGAATCTGGATTTGTCTTTCCTCTCCGACTTCCATACCTTCAAGACCTTTATTGAATCCTGGAATAATCTCTTCCGAACCTATCTTCAATTTCAAAGGATCTTTACCTTCTGATGTATCAAACATTTCTCCATTTTCTAAGAACCCTGTAAAATGTAATTTTACCTCATCATTAACTTGTGCAGGCATAATCAGAAATAACTCAAGCTTCATTAAAAGCATTATGTCGGTTTAAAATGTAGTTCAGAAAATCTATTTTGGAGACGATAATTCATTTCCAATTAAAACAACTTCTGCCAAAAATGCATTAAGTTGAACAAACTCATTTGCACCCTCAGTCAGACGATATTCATACTCTCCGCAGAATTTAATCAACTGAACCTTTAACTTATCATCAAAATCTGGAGAATTCCAAATTTGTTTCTGGATTTGTCGAATTGCATCCATCCCCGACAATCCATACTTAACCAAAACATCTGACATCCTATCTTTGGATGATTTAAAATTGCCTGCTAAAGCAAGTTTTATTATTTCATATAATTCCGTAGGTTCAGCAAATGAAACAACTTCTCGCACAATATCAAGAGTAACATTCTCTGCAATGGCGGAACATGCCTGTAATATATTTTCTGCCTTACGGCAGTCTCCTTCTGAAGCATCATAAATATAGTCAGATGCTTCTTTAGAAATTATTAATTTCTCACGAATTGCAATCTCTTTCAAAAGTTGAACAATAACTTCTCGTTTAAGAGGCCTAAATCTGAAAATTGCGCATCGACTCTGAATCGGTGGAATAATTTTAGAAGAATAATTACAACTCAAACAGAACCGTACATTCGAAGTATAATCTTCCATTGTTCTTCTCAAAGCATGTTGTGCATCTTTAGTTAGAGCATCTGCTTCATCCAAAAATATTAATTTAAACGGTACTTTTTCAGAAACCGTTTTAGTTCGCGCAAAATCCTTAATTGAAGTTCTAACAATATTTATTCCTCGATCATCTGAAGCATTAAGTTCTAGAACGTTATCTTTCCATTCATCACCATACAAATCTTTGGCCAAAGCAAGAAATGAAGTTGTTTTTCCAGTTCCTTGCATTCCTGCAAAAAGTAAATGCGGCATGCTTTTTCTGGAAACAAAGGCTTTCAATCTATCTATAATTTCGTTTTGTCCACGAACTTCCGATAAAGTTACTGGGCGATACTTTTCAGTCCAGACTTCAAATTTAACCTCAGACATAGAGAATTGTCCCGACTAGACTTTTAAAGATTTGTACAATACGGCATCTCAAAACCCTTTTAAATCTGTATCTCAACCGTCCTATATGCAAAGTGATTATCCCATTTGTCAATTCTAAGAGCGATAACACTAACGGCACATATATAAATTTTCAGGAGGATAAATTTCTATGAAATATGACTTTCGTAAAGTAGAAAGTGAGATGAACACTCGTTGGAGAACAATAAATCTTTTAAATCTTCTTCAAAGAAAAAACAAAGACGGAAAGCCATATTTTTTACTTGAAGGTCCACCTTACGCAAACAATGATGCTCATGTTGGACATTTAAGAAATATTTGCTATAAAGACTTGTCAACAAGATACGCTTGGATGACTGGGCGATCGGTTTTATTCACTGCAGGATTTGACACACACGGATTACCAATTGAAAACATGGTAGAAAAGAAATTAGGATTCAAAAATAAAAAGGATATTCTAGAATATGGAATTAGTAAATTCACTCGAGAATGTAAAAAACTTGCTGACCAAAACGTAAATGTTTGGATGAGTATGTACAATAAATATGGAACTTGGATGGGTTGGGATGATGCACCTTATCTAACTTACAAAAATGAATATTTGGAATCTGCATGGTGGATGTTCAAACAAATGTTTGATAAAAATCAAGTCTACAAAGGGAAAAAACCGATTCATTGGTGTCCTCATTGTGAAACTTCTTTAGCAGGGGCAGAAATAGAACAAACTGAAAAAACAGATCCAGGAGTATACATAAAATTCAAACTAAAAAACGATGACGCATCATTGTTAGTATTTACTACAACACCTTGGACTCTTCCTTCAAATGTGGCAATCGCTGCAGCTCGACAAGGTGATTACGTGAAGGTGGGAACAGATTCGGGGAAGCTAATTCTTGCAGAATCTCAACTTGAACTTTTGGAATCTTTCGGAATAAAGTATAAAATTATAAGAACATTCAAAGGTAAAACTCTTGAAGGTGAAGAATATTCACCATTATTTGATATTCCAGCGCAAGTTTCACTAAATAAAAACAAAAAAGCACGTAGAATTTACATGAGCATTCCAATTTTGAAGGAAAGAATTGCTCCAAAAACAGCGGAAAAGAAAGGTGTCAAAGCAAAAGATGTATTTGAACAATTTGTTAATGTTGATGAAGGAACAGGTTTTGTTCATATGGCTACTGGTCATGGTAAAACAGATAACGAAGTTGGAAAACATTATGGTTTGCCTGAATTATCTCCTTTAGATGATTCCTGTAATTTTACTGATGAAGCCGGAAAATATAAAGGACTATTTGTAAAGGATGCAGACAGTCTAATAATAAAAGATTTAGAAAAATCCAACAGTTTACTACACAAAGAAAAAGTAAGACATAATTATCCAACTTGCTGGCGTTGTAAACAAGGATTGATATTTAAACTTTCAAATCAATGGTTCTTCAAAACTGATAAAATTAGAAAGAAACTTCTTTCAGAAAACAATAAAGTAAAATGGAAACCTGAATTTGGCCGAGAAAGGATGAATTCTTGGTTAGCAAATTATGGTGATTGGAATTTTTCAAGGCAAAGATTCTGGGGTACTCCCATTCCAATTTGGGTTAATGAAAATAATTCAAAAGATATTATTACAATCGGTACAAAAAAGGAACTTGAAAGACGTCTAGGAAAGAAACTTCCAAAGAATTATGATTTACATAATGTAGTTGAATTAACTTTCAAAAATAGGAAAGGGCAAGTTTATCGAAAAGTTCCTGATATTTTTGATGTTTGGTATGATTCTGGAGTTGCTCCTCTTGCATGGCTCGGTGCACCAATTCAAAATAAAAAACAATTTGAAAAATATTTTCCAGTTGATAGAATTTCGGAAGGAGTAGATCAGGTAAGTGGATGGTTCACTGCATTACTTTATACTTCGGTTTCAGTATTCGGAAAATCACCTTTCAAATATATTAGTATGCCTGCGTTTGCGGTAGACTCAAAAGGTGAAAAGATGTCAAAATCCATTGGAAATGTAATTTGGGCAGATGAAGGTATTGAAGATTTAGGCGCAGATTTAATCAGACTTTATTATACTAGCAATGTTCAGCCATATGAATTAGCAAAATTCAACATTGATGAAGTAAAGAAAGAAACCTTTGGTGTAGTAAACACTCTTTGGAATTTGCATAATTATTTACTTTCTGAATATCCTTTTGTAACAACAAAGAAATTGACAGTTCCAGAAGATAAATGGATAATCTCAAAATTAAATTCCTTGATTAAAAAGTATCATCATTCCTTTGAAAATTTTGAATATCAAGAAATGGGACGGGGATTAAATGAATTTATAGTTAAAGATTTGAGCAGAAGTTACATTCAATTAGTTCGTTCAAGAATTGAAGAAAAAGATCCAAGAGTCGGATATGTATTATTCAGATGTATATCTGAAGTTCTGAAGTTACTTGCACCAATTAGTCCATTTGTGGCAGACAAGATTTATCAAAATTTAAATGTATATGATGGCATAAATGAAAAGTCCGTTCACTTAGAAAGGTTACCGACGGTTAAGAAATATGAACTTAACAAAATTCTAGAAAATGAATTTGAATTAGTTCAAAGTGTAATATCAGATACTCTTTCTTTAAGAGATAGAATGAATCGAACTTTGAGATGGCCGATTAAGGATGTAATAATTGCAACACCTTCAAGAATTGCAACTGCGGTAATAAAGAAATATTCAGAGCTAATACGTGCTCAAGTTAACACAATGAATATAACGACCAGACAATCAATATCTGGAGTTAATTATTCAGTGAAATTGAATTTTAGAGAAACAGGTAAACTCCACGGAAAGTTAACTAATGAAATTTCAAAGGCATTGGAGCGAATTCCGATTCAGAAAGCAATTTCAGAAATATCAAAAGGTTCAATCAGACTTAAAGTCGAAGGTAAAACTATCAAACTGAGTAACAAAGAATTAATTGTAACTCGACACATTCCAAAAGGATTGCGTGGAATTTCGAGATCCAGATATATTTTATATTTAGATCCTGAAGAAAATAAGGACATGTTAGTTAAAGGATATACTCGGGAACTTACTAGAAAAATTCAAGATTTAAGAAAGCGTGCAAAACTAAGGAGAGCTGATAAAATTGTAGTTCAGATTAATGTTGGTAAGGAATTGAGTATAAATGACGTTGAATTAAAGAAAAAAACAAATACAAAGGAAATACAGTTCAACCTCAAAAAACCAGCAAACCCGAACCTAACCATTAGAAACACTGGATTCTTAGTAAAAATCAAACGAAACTAGCTTTATAAAGGAGGGTTTATATATCTTTCTTACAATTAAAACTAATATGGCACCTGAAGTCGATAAACGCGTTTGGTCGAAGACACAAAATGTAGTAGTATCTGCAAATATTTTTGCAAAGTTGCCATTAGAAAAGCTTGCAGTCCTATTAGATAATTCTGATTACACACCTGAAACATTTCCTGGATTAATCTATAAAGTTCAAGATGAATCTTTCTCTTTTAATAAAGCAAGTTACTTGCTTTTCAGCTCAGGTAGAGTAATCTGCACCGGAACAAAATCCATAAAACATGCACGAGATGCAGTCAGACACGTAATTGATGATTTGAAAGAAGTTGGAATTGAAATTACAAAGAAACCTGAAATCAAAGTCCAAAACATGGTTGCATCAGGTTCAGTTGGTGGACGACTAAACTTGAATGAAATTGTATTTCTATTTGACAATACAGAATACGAGCCAGAACAATTTCCCGGGCTTGTTTACAAGTTAAAGGGTGAAGAAGTTCTTCAAAATATCACATTTTTACTTTTCGGAACCGGAAAAATTGTTATAACTGGCGCTAGATCTGAAAAACAAATCAAAGACTCAGTAAAGTTCTTGAGAGCACAGCTTATTGAGGTCGGTGAACTTGATAAAAAAACAACTAAGACAACAAAAGAAAAACCTGCTAAGGTTGAAAAGACTGAAAAAGTTGATAAACCTACTAATGTTGACTCAAAGAGTAACTCTACCAGATAAATTCTTTTTAACCCAAACTGAAAACTCAATACTCTAGTATGGAGTCTAAAACTTTAACTCAGTATAGAACATTTATAGAAAAATATTACAAGAAAGAATTATTAGATACCGCACAAAAAGGTGGGAAAAGTCTTCAAATCGATTGGAAAATTTTATCCAAATTCAATCCTGAATTGGCAGAGAATATTTTAATGTCCCCAAAGGAGAGCCTTGAATATATTAATAGTGCAATAGCTGAAGAAGAACTGGGTGATTTGTCAACCGATATTGGTGCAAGAATTGTTAATCTTCCTCAATCTCAGAAACTTAGAATTAGAGATTTAAGAAGTAAAAATCTAGGACAACTCGTTACCTGTAATGCGCTAATTCGTCAAGCATCGGATATTCGACCAATGATTACTATTGCAACATTTGAATGTCCAAAATGTGGTTCGCAGAGCAAACTTGAGCAACATGAAAACAAATTAGCAGAGCCTGGAAGTTGTGGACAATGTCGGCACAAGGGAAAGTTCAAAATGGTTGAAAAGAATCTAAGTGATGTTCAACAGTTAGTTGTGGAAGAACCACCAGAATCGTTAGAAGGTGGAGCACAACCTAAAAGAATTCGCTGTATTCTTCACGATGATTTATTAGAACCCGGGCTAGAAAGAAATCGTTTTCCGGGAAACAAAATCAAAATTGTTGGTATTGTTAAAGAAGTTGCAATTACCACAAGAACAGGTGCACAATCAACAAAATTCGATATAATTTTAGAAGCAAATTCAGTTGAATCCATGGAAGAAGAATTTGAAGAACTTGATGTAAACTCTGAAGAAATTGATGAAATATTAAAATTAGCAAAAGATCCAAAAATATATGAAAAATTAATACAATCAATCGCACCTGTAATCTATGGTTACGAAGAAATTAAAGAAAGTATAGTCTTACAACTCTTCGGTGGAATAAGGAAAGTAAAAAATGATGGGACTGAATTACGAGGTGATATTCATATTTTATTAATGGGCGATCCTGGTGCAGGTAAATCCATTCTGTTGAGATATATTTCACATCTGGCTCCAAAGGCAAGATATGTTGCAGGACGTGGAGCTTCAGGGGCGGGACTTACTGCTGCAGTTGTAAAGGATGAATTCTTGGGTGGTTGGGCATTAGAGGCAGGAACGTTAGTTCTTGCAAATAAAGGAATGGCATGCATCGACGAATTGGATAAAATTTCTCATGACGATCGAAGTGCAATGCATGAAGCAATGGAGCAACAAACAGTTTCTATTTCCAAAGCAAATATTCAAGCAACTCTTCTTTCACAAACATCAGTTCTTGCTGCAGCAAATCCAAAATACGGTAGGTTCGATCCCTATCAACCACCACCAACACAAATTGATCTACCGCCAACATTAATTAATCGATTCGATTTAATGTTTGTTATACGGGATATTCCAAATATTGTAACTGATGAACGTATTGCAACGCACGTACTTAAATTACAGGGCGACATTGAATCAGCAAAAAGTGAAATTGAACATTCATTACTAAGAAAATATATTGCATATGCTAAACAAACGTGTTTTCCAAAACTTGGAAAGGAACCTCAAAAATTAATTAGAGATTATTATGTAAAAATTAGAAGTACTGCTGCGGGAGAAGATGGAATTAAGAGTATTCCAATCTCGGCGAGACAACTTCAAGCTATTATCCGGTTAGCAGAAGCTTCAGCAAAAGTGAGACTTTCTAAACAAGTTACAAAAGAAGATGCAGAAAGAGCAATTCGATTAGTAGAAGAAACATTGAAACAACTTGGAACCGATCCTGAAACTGGAAAAATTGACATTGATAGAATTACAAGCGGAATTACTGCCACTGAAAGAAGTAGAATTTCTAGCATCAAACAAACAATGACTGAACTCGAAGCACAATTTGGTAAGGCAATTCCAAAAGATGATTTAATCAAAGCATTAGAAGATAAAGGAATGAGTAAGGAAAAGATTGAGTCCGAATTATTAAGATTAAAGAAAGCAGGTGAAATATTTGAACCTCGTCACGGAGTCTTGCAGAAAGGATAGAACTAAATCAAACAAGAATATTTAAACTAAAACCTAAGTGAAAATATATGGCAATTACTAGATCGACCGCATATAGAGTAAGAATTTCTAGCCTAATTAATGGAGAATTCCTTAGACAAGAAGGTTTCAACCCAAGTTATATAATAATTGACGAAAATCAAGTTTCTAGAGTAAATATAATTGCTACAATCGTAAGTAAATATCTAACTGAAGATGGAAATTATTGTGCACTAACTCTTGATGATGGATCTGAAACAATTAGAGTGAAAGCATTTAGTGCTGAGGTTGTAAATATTAAGGATATAAAGGTTGGTTCATTTGTAAGATTTATTGGAAAGGTGAAGCATTACAATGATGAAACATATTTGGTTCCAGAAGTTATCAAACAAGGATTAGATCCAAATTGGTTAATTGTTGATCATATTGAACTCGGTAAGCCTGAATTCAAAGAGGTTGAAGAAATACCGAAGACTAAATCTGCTCCAAAAGAAGAACCTGAAGTAATGGAAATTAAATCCAGTGATAATCCAAATACAGAAATTGTCAAATTAATTAACGCTCACGATTCTGGAGATGGTGCTCCAATGGATGATGTGATGAAAAACTCAAAGATGGATAAAAACGAGGCAAAGGATATTATACTAAACCTTCTAAAATCTGGCGAAGTATTTGAACCGAAGAAAGGTATTCTCAAATTATTGGAATAAGTACCTAAAAATTTAAAAACAAGTTAAGTCTTAATAGAGACATGACGTTCCAATTAAATTTTGAATCTATGATTGAAGAGAATGATCGATTACAATTTTTATATGATGTGGAAGGTGATTTACCTCTTGACGGATATTTGATAAGAGATATTTATTTCACTACAGGAGGTTCTGAATTCAACATTAAGTATTCAATAACTGGTAGATTTATCGTAGAAACAGATCCAGCATATTTACAAAAAATAAACAGTGTTGAAATTGGATTAAATCCTGCAATATCAAATCCGATCGATTCACTAAGTAGCAAAGTAAATCAATATATTTCAAAGGAATTTGTTAGACTACAAACCAATCTATCCAGTTCACAGTCAACTCTGAATTTAATTCTGGATGAATTATAGCACTAATTCAAAACCTTCTTAAATGCCTCAAGAAACTTGAAAACATGGCTTGGAAGTATAAATATGATGAATTGTTAAAAAAGGCATATGCATCTATTCCAAAAGTTTCAGAAGCAACTAGTAGATTCAAAGTTCCAACAATTTCTGGAGGTTTTGAAGGAAATAGAACGCTCGTATCAAATCTAAATCAAATTTCTTCAAAATTAGGACGGGACGTTAAACATTTATTAAGATTCTTGCTAAAGGCTTTAGCAACAACGGGAGAATGGAAGGGAAGCAAATTCTATTTCATAGGTAAGTTCAATTCTAGACTCTTAAATGAAAAGATTGAAAAATACGTAAAGGAATTCGTGACTTGTACACAATGTGAAAAACCAGATACTGAACTTCATAAAGAAAAGGGTATAACTTTCAAACAATGTCAAGCTTGTGGAGCTCGAAGTTCCGTCAGATCAATTAAGTAAAATGTTTTACTACAAACTACACAAAACAGAGTTTGGAACCATGATTGCTATTTGTGATAAAGAGTTAAGTGGGGAAAATTTGAAAAATAAAAATTTAGATTTTTTTGTAAATCCAAGATTCTATGGTGAAGAAGAGATTGATGAAAAAATATTAGAATTGATTAAAGACTCTAATGATGGAAATGTTATTGGAAATAATATTGTTGAACTATTATTAAAGAATAAAATAATCTCTAGAGACTCAATAATAAAAATTGGAAAAATTAAACACGCACAGTTTACAATTTTATAATAAAGGCATAATTTTCAGAGTAGTATAAACTCCAACAATTACTCCAACAATAATCTGATTATAAGTGTGACCTACTACGTGTTCAAATTTATGCCACGCAGGTTTACTGAAGTCAAAAACAACTCCAAACATACCATTGATATATTCAGATGCTTTATCAAAATGGAACTTCAAATCAACAACCGTCTGTATAATTATTATTGTAAATATAATTGAAAGCATAAATAAATTAGTTATACCGCCTTCCAAAATATAAATTGCAGTACATGCCGCAGACATAAATGCTGTATGTGAACTAGGCATACCTGCTTTATTTCCATAACCTTTCCATAAAACTTGAATTAATACTTTTCTACTTCTAATGGAGTATAAAAGCATCTTAATAAACTGAGAAATTCCTGCGGAAACCAAACTTACTATAAGAATCGGATGAAATAAAATCTCGCCAAGTAAGCTTATCATAAAAGTAGTACGTAATGCGAATTTAAAAGTATTGCTAGAACATAAACTTATAAATATCAGATATAGAGCAATTTCATAGCCCTGTAGTGTAGCGGTCAATCATCTCTGGTTCTGGGCCGGAGGACCCCGGTTCAAATCCGGGCAGGGCTAGATTTTTATTGTATGAAGACTTACTTATTTTATGAGAAAGGTATTATTTATTCTATTATTGCTACCTACGTCATTAGCAGCAGCAGATTATATCGCATATGATCAGGTAACAATTGGAGAAGGTGAGTCTGTTATACTTGCTGGAAGAAACATTACTCTTCTGGATGTTTTCTCGAATACACAAATCCGAGTTGGAGTTGATGAAGCTTGGAGAATAATGAATATTAATGAAACAAAATCAATAGATAAAGTAAACATAACGGTCAACGCAACATTATATGTGTCAGATAACAAGGTAAATTACGCAACAGTGTTAATCCACGTGCTTCAGAGACTTGAATGTAACGTTGATATAGATTGTGACGATCAAATAGATTCAACCATCGATACTTGTATAACGAGCATCGATAAGTGTACTCATGAAACAATATTAAGCTGTACGGATAATGACGGATATTGTCCAAGTTTCTGTAGTAGAGATTCAGATTCAGATTGTGTAATTCAAGATACTTGTGAGTTAGACAAAGAATGTGATGATGATGATCCTGGAACAAAGGATACTTGTGACGGTTCATACAATCAGCGAGATCTTTGTAGACACACGCCAATTACTGAGTGTAAATCTGGGGACTATTTCTGCCCTTTGGGTTGTAAAAATGAACCGTCTTTGTTTGGAACACTTCATGACTCTGACTGCTCAGTGAACAATACTTGCTTACAACATTCAGATTGCATCGATAATAATGAAGCGACTATTGATCTTTGTTCTGGTGACGGAACTGTAGTTCGTGTATGTACAAATGAGCTGACCGTACAATGTAGTGCTGGCGATGATTATTGTCCGGAAGGTTGTACTAACGTAGAAGATTGGGATTGCTTTGTTGGTGAATCAGAGGTATTCGAAGTAGTAAGTTCAACTCAAACAAAGAGTTGTACTATTGAAGGAGAAATTGTGAATAATACCTTCTGTCAAAATGGTATTTGGAAATATCAAAGGGCTGGAAGCGCTTCATGTTCAGAAGATTATCAATGCCAAACTGGCGTTTGTAGAGAAGCTGGCTCTTGTTTAGCTAAGGAGGAAATTTCTAATCAAAGAAAAACACTGATTACTTCAATGGTTATTGCAGGATTTTTAGCGCTTATCGGTACTTATTTGTTCTATTTATTCAGAATAAAGAGCAAACTGTAAATAACAATCTTTAAAAGTTTAAACAACGCGAGAATATCACAATGATGATCGTTGGTGATAAGATTACAAAAGTAGATGCCCAAAGAGGCAAGCTTGAAGCGGGAATTAAAATCGAAACAAAGCCTGAAATTACTAAAGTTGCAACTGAAGACTTGTTTGCGGCTGGGGAAAAACGAACCGGCGCATTAGTCGAATTTAAAGTTAATACTTCTTACGGAAAATCCGGACATATTAATCTTGACGGTGGATTATTTATCACTGGTGAAGATACAGAACTAAAAGATCTTCA
>LWDU01035811.1_pt1 | contig 13353 bp, 14 predicted proteins | sample 727161 | NCBI WGS metagenome assembly LWDU01 (sample SAMN04566230, study PRJNA314399) | hydrothermal vent metagenome | isolation source: deep sea hydrothermal plume seawater | place: Mexico: Gulf of California, Guaymas Basin | collected 2004-07-11 | reverse complement strand
TTACCCCGCTCTCGTCGCCCCGAACAACTGAATATCCATGCCACGGGCTGTGGCGCAGCTTGGTAGCGCACCTGACTGGGGGTCAGGGGGTCGCAGGTTCAAATCCTGTCAGCCCGACGCAAAAGCCCAGGTGAGAGTAGGTTTCTCGCCTGGGCTTCATCATGTCCGGGGGTCGTTTTCCGTGGTCCCCCTCTGGTCCCCCCGTCGCTCTCGCCGGCGGTCACCTGTGGCCGACCGGGGCGCCTTGAACCCGCTTCCTGTGGATAAGGGGACCAAAAGGGGACCAGAACGCTTCCGGGAGCACTCCCGCGGGCATCGGAGCGCATCACAGGCCCTTGGGTGCCGGGCTGCTGCGCCGGGCGTGCTTGCGTTGTCCGGCGGCGGAGAGGAACGCGTTGGCCTGCTCGGCGGCAGAGGCGAGGTGACGGTCGTCGGGGTGCAGATAGCCGCGGGTGGTCTCCATCGAGGCGTGCCCGAGGATGTCTTGGAGGACGTGCAGCGGGATACCGGCGTCGGCCATCCAGGTCGCCCCGGTGTGGCGCAGGCCGTGCCGGGTGAGGTCGGGCAGTCCGAGCTTTGCGACGACGCCGTCCCAGTTGGTGGCGTCGCGGACGGTCGCGGTGGTGAGGTAGCCGCCCTTCGGGCCGACCAGCAACGAGTCCTCGGGCTGCTTGCCGTTGGTGAGGCGTTCCAGCACGGGCCGCAGCGGTTCCAGGATCGGCACGCGGCGTTCTTTGCGGCTCTTTGTCGGCTTGGTGACCAGACCGCCTTTGCCGGGGAAAACCTGTCGGCGGATCACGACGAGGTTCTTGCCGAAGTCCACGTCTCCGACCTGCAACCCGGACACCTCCGACGACCGTGCGGCGAGTAGCGCGGCGAGCATCACGAAGTCGCTGTAGGACTGATGCACCTTCCCGCACGCCTTGGCGAGCCGGTTGAGGGTCTTCATGTCCGGGATTGCGTGCGCCCGCGGAGAGGACTGCTCGGCGGACTGGCTGCGGAAGGCGTTGCGGTTCAGGCTCCGCTTGGCACGGTTCTTCGCGGGGTTGATCTGGATCAGCCCGTCCCGCACGGCCTCATCGAGCACCCTCACGAGCGGGGCGATGGTGTTCTTGATGGTCGACCGCTGCTCCCACTCGTCGATGGTGCGGTCGATGATGCCCGCGGTGATCTGGGTGACAGGCAGGTGCCCGAGCGCGGGCAACACCCGCAGTTTCAGCCCATACCCATAGGTCTCGCCCGTGGAGGTCGGGTCCAGGCCCCGTGCCCACCGGTCGCCGATGGAGGTGACGAACTCCAGCAGCGTCATGGACACGTCCATGCCCTTGGTCGATGAGTTGCGGAGCTGGTCGAAGAAGGCGTGTGCGGCCGCCTCGTCCCGCACGATCTCCGATCGGATGACCCGGCGCTTCGTGGTCGGGTCGGTCCACCGGGCGCGGGCGCGGATGCCGTAGGAGCGGCGCTCCATGTCCGTGGAGACCTTCGCTTGGGCTCGGCGGTCGGCTGCGGTTCAGCCCTCCGAGGCATAGTCGTGTTCCAGTTCAGCCAGCCAGCGGTCCACGGCATCGAGCCGGTAGCGGGCGATACCGCCGAGCCGCAGGAACGGCGGCCCGGTGCCGGCGGAGCGCCACCGCGACAGGGTGGACTCCGAGACCTTCAAGTACGCGGCGACCTCCCGGCTGTCCAGCAGGGGCGAGACGACCAGTGCCTCGGTCTTGTCGCTCACGACACTTCTCCGGTGCCCGGGTCGAGGTCGCGGTAGAAGGCTTCCTCGGCCTCGCGGCGGGCCTGGACGTCGGCCATGACGAACTCCACGAACTCGGCGTCGCGGTCGGTGATCGGGATGTCCTCAATGGGGTCGCGGGGTTCTTCGCCGGGCCAGACGGTCTGCCTGGTGGGGCGGTCGTGGTCGAGCCGGGTGCCGCAGGCGGCGACCCATTCGCGGAGCCGCTGGCGGGCGTCGGCGAAGTCGCGGTGCCAGCCGAGCGGTGCGCTGCCGTTCTGGTCGGGGTCGTAGGCGCAGAGCCAGTGCAGGTGCAGCGCGCTCAGCTCCCACAGCAGCTCGGGGTGCATGTGCCAGGCGGGCGGGATCACGGAGGCGGGGAGCCCGTAGGTGTGGCGCAGCCAGTCCACCCAGCGGTTGAGCTCCAACCACTCGGCCTCGGCGTCCTCGGCGCTCAGCAGGTTCCAGTTGATCGGGTGCGGGGGCTCGGCGATCAGCGGCTCGTCGTAACCGTCGTCGTCCATCTCGTCCATATCCGAGCCGGGAACGTCGTTCGTCGTGGCGTCGCCGTGAGGTTCGTCGGACATGCTGTGCTCCTGTCTGCTCTCCGGCCCCGGTGGCACCGGGCCGTTGTGGCGGGCAGGTGCTCCTTGCTGCGACCGGAGTTCAGGTGTGGGAGCGGCGCAGTAGGGCTTCGATCTCGGCACGGTCGGCGGTGAGCTGGCCGGCGTCGGGGCGCTTGGGCCAGGGGTGCAGGTCGGTGACGATCGGGGGCGCGGAGCGCAGCAGCACGATCCCGGTCCCGAACGGGAGCCGGCGGATGCGGTCGGGCGGGAAGATCGGTACCCGGCGGACGGACCTCTGGTTGGAGCGGGTGCCGTGGTCGCCCAGCGTCACGGAGTCGGTGTATTCGTCGCGTTCCCCGACCAGGGCGCTGAGGTCTTGCAGGTCCCGGCTGTTGGATGCGCCGCCGAGGATGACCTTGACGATGGAGGCGTCCCAGATCGCGTTCGCCTGGTGCTCGTTCCACTTGTCCCGCGCCTGCGCGAGCGATTGGAGCACCGGCATCGTCGTGATCCCGGACCCGCCGCCTTCGGCCATCAGCGTCGGCAGCGACGGCAATGGCGAGAGGTTGGCTATCTCATCCAGCGCCAGCAGCATCGGCGGATCGAGCCGAGCGCCGGATGATCGCGCGGCCAGGCGGCGGGCGGTCTCGATGAGGTCTTCCACGAGCGCGGCGACCAGCGCGGCGCTGGCTCCCGCACCGGACCCGGTTGCCAGCAGGAACAACGTGCCGCGGTCGCGGATGAACGCTTCGGGGTCGAAGCCCTCACCGGGGCCGGGTGATACGGCGTCGAGCACGCGCGGGTCGGCCAGCGATCCGAGAGCCAGGGAGACGCCCTGCCAGATGGAGTCGCGGGTGCGGGGGTCGGAGTCGATCATCGCTTCCAGCGACTCGGCCCATCCGGTTGCCGCCTGGGTGGAGCCGGTCAGGATCGCCACCGCGTCGGCGGCCGCGGTCGGATCGAGAGTCCACCGGAACAGCTCGGCGGGCGGGCGGTGGTCGATCGCTGCCGCGTGCAGCAGGGCTTGGAGCGCGGCCCGTGTCTTGCCCTCCCAGAAGCCTCCGCTGTCGACGCCGCCTGCGGACAGGCCGGTGCCGGCGGCGAGCCCGGTGGCGCGGATCATCGCGGTCTGCGGTGACTCGCAGCCCCGGATCGGTGACCAGCGCAGACCGGCGGGCAGACCCTCGGCCAAGTGTTGCGGGTCGAAGATCGCGACGGGGCCGATCCTGCGGCGGGCGCGCATGGTCGCGGTGAGGTTGTCCGGCCTGGTCGAGGTGACGACGACGGCACCGGGCGCGTCGAGGATCGCCGGGATCACCAGGTGCAGGCCCTTCCCGGAGCGGGGCGGCCCGATGACCATGATCGAGTCCTCAACCGAGGCCCACACGCCGGCGCCCTTGGAGGTGCCGAGCCGGTAGCCCACGTCCCGCGGCCGAGGATCGCTCAGACCGGGGCGCAGGTTTCCCGCGCGGCGCAGCAGCGCCTTCTCTGACGCAGCGGCGGCGACTTCGTGCCGGGTGGCGATCCCGGCCATGCGGCGCGGGTCGGTCTCGATCCGGTGGGTGTGGCGGCGCAGCCGCAGCCACGCCCATAGCCCGCCGGTCGCGAGGCCGGCGAGCAGCAGCCCGGCGACGATCCAGTAGACGACCGAGTTCAGGCCGTCCGCGTCGAGCGCCGAGCCGGGATCACCAGGGCGGAACAGCACTCCGACCCCGGAAGTGGGATCGCCGGCCGGCTGCGGTGTGCCGGTCAGGAACGCGGCCACCGATCCAGCGGCGCGCAGGATCAACGCGACGCCGAACAGGACGACCAGGCCGATCATTGCGGCGTTGGTCAGCTCGTCCCCGAACGAGCCGGTCTGCCGGCCCTGCTCGTTCACGGCAGTCGCCGGATGATCATGGTGCCGGAGACCCGGCCGAACAGGATGACCTCGATGACCCCGCCGGCCCGGTCGACGCTGACTCCGGCCGGGTCGATGAGGGCGCGGGCGGTGCCGGTGTGGGCGGCGTCGGTGTGCCCGGTGACGATGGCGAGCGCCACGTCCTCGCCGGGAACGAACCCCTCGCCCTCGACGGTGTGGAACACCGGCCCGGCCGGCGCCTCCGGTTCCGGTTCGTGCTCGGCGCGGGAACGCCGACGGCGGGCGGCGATGATGTCGGTAAAGGTCGTGCCGTCCGCTTCGCGGACCTCGACCCTGGCCGGTGTCGTNNCGTCGCCACGGCGGCGCGAAAGGGTCGGGGTCCAGCCGTTTCCCGTCGACGGTGACAGTCACGGTGCCGTCCTCGTGCACATCGAGCACGACGAGCGGGATCGAGACCGGGACGGGCTCAGGCTCAGGCTTCCTCATGAACCCGAGGTGAGCCAGAACCGCACCCGGTCGGACGCCCCACGGCAGACCCGGCTTCCACCGTTAGCCTTTCAACAGAGGAGGAGCGAGATGACTGACCAGGAGGGGTTTCGGCCGAGTGGCCAGCAGGCCAGAACCGGCAAATGCACCCTCTGCGGGAGCCGAGCCAAGCTCACCCAAGCTCACGTGCCGCCGAAGGCAGCCTTCAACCGGGGAAGCTTCGCTTGGGGCGGCACAACGGCGGATAACCGCCTCGCCTACGGACGACCGAGGCTCGGGGGCGCGCACGTCGCCTTGGGATGACGAGTACATCAGGTGGGCGCACTGTTTCGCCGGCCACTTGCTCCACTCGCATTGGAAGGGCCAGCGGACCCACATCACCGGCGAACTTACCGACGTGCGTCCCGGCAGATTCATCCGCGCAACGATCGCGGGCATGACGGCCCTGACTCCAAACCTCATCGACTCGCACGCTGATCTTGTTCGTATCGTGCGCGAAGGCATCCCAGCCCAACCGCCCGAAGGTATGAGGTTCCTGGCAGCCATCGCGCCGGACAGAAGCCCGGCCCATGTAGAGGGCAGCCACGAGGCGCTGGTTGTCCGCATGTCACAAGACAGCGATAGCGGTGAGTGGGCGACCGCGACTACACCGGCGGCATCGGCAGTGATTCACTTCGCTCCTTTCAGCCTGCTGCTTGCAGAGCGACAGCTCGTTGACTCTTTCCCTCACGTCGACTGCACCGAGTGGTTGCAGCTCGGAGTGGATGACATCGCCAATGTGCGGATTGCCCTCCCGATAGTCGACCTTCCTAGGACACCAACTGCGCCGGTGCCCATTGCGATGCTTCAGTTCATGGAGGCCCGCGCATGATCCTGGGTGCCGGTCATGCGGGCGGTGGTGTCGAATGCGGCCAGCTCGGCGGGGTGGAGTTGGTGCTGCACCACGAAGGCCCGGTCCTTGATCCGCCAGAGCCCTTGCCCGGTGCCGAGTCCGGGCAGCAGGCGGCGTTCGGTGCCGGTCAGCCCGAGCGCGACGGCGGTGGGGCCGAGCTGATCGCTCTCCTGCCGGTAGACGATCCTCGTCTCCGCATTTGCCAGCAGGCTGTTCGCCAGTGCCCGGTTTGCCGACCCGGCATCGCCGACGTTCTCCAGGTCGGTGAGCTTGTGGAACACGAGCAGATTCGCCAGCCCGTAGTGCCTCGCCAGCCGCCAGTGCGCGTCCATCCTGCGCAGGAGCGCCGGGTGGGACATGAGCCGCCATGCCTCGTCGTAGACGACCCATCTGCGGCCCCCGTTGGGGTCGAGCAGGGCGGCTTCCATCCATGCCGATGAGCAGGTCATCAGCACCGAAATCAGCGTGCTGTTCTCGGTGACGCGCGAGAGGTCGAGGCTGACCATCGGCAACGACGGGTCGAACCTGACGGTGCTCGGCCCGTCGAACAGGCCGGCCAGGTCGCCGGCGACGAGGCGGCGCAGCGCGTGGCCGACTTGGCGGCCGTCCTCGGTGAGCCGGCCGTCCGGGTCGTCGGCTGGGTCGGGGCGCAGCAGCCGGTCGACCACCATCGGCATGATCGGCACGTCCGCGTCGCGCACCGCGCCGGCCAGGGCGGTGTCGATCGCGGTGTGCTCCAGCGGCGCCAGCCGCCGATCCAGCACCGTCTCGGTCAAGGCTCCGAGCAGATCGCGGCGTCGCGCGGCGAGGGTGGTGGCCCACTCCTGGTCGGACAGGCCGCCGGGCCGGTAGCCCTCATCGAGTGGGTTGAGCCTGTTGCCCATCCCGTGCCCGAGGATGATCGCTTTCCCGCCGACTGTTTCCGCGACGTCGGAGTGCTCACCTTTGGGGTCGCCGGGGACATAGACCCTGTACCCGAAGGGCAGACTGCGGGTGTAGAGGCTCTTGGCGAGCGACGATTTCCCGGAGCCGACGATCCCGGCCAGGATCAGGTTCGGCGCGGTGATGATGCCCCTGCGGTACAGCTCCCACGGGTCGTACACGAACGATGAGCCGCTGTAGAGGTCTTGGCCGATGAAGATTCCCGCGGCTCCGAGCCCGGCTTCGGCCAGGAACGGGTATTGCCCGGCGAGCACGGCGCTGGTGTCCTGATGCCGGGGCACCCGGAACCGGCCCGGTGTCCTCAGCGCCGCCGGGCCGGGCTCGCCGGCGGCGGGCAGGTAGACCGTGGCGCGGCGTTCGGCCCGTTCGGCGGTGGCCTTGGCCTGGGCCGCTTCCTTCTCGACGTGACGCTGCTCGGCGATGAGGCGGGCGGCGGCTTGCCGCCGCTGCTTGCGCAGCCGGCGCCGCTCCGAGGCGGGGGCGACGAGGACAGCGGTATACAGCTTCTCGCCCCGGCTCACAACGACCGCCCCCGCCTCCCGGAGACCCAGCCGCCGGCGGGACGGTCGAACCATGACGAGTCCGGCGCCGGGCGAGGCTGCTGTGGCATGTCCGGTTTGGGCTGCGGCGGGTCCTCAATGCCGAGCAGGGCCAGCGCGTCCGCGTTCTGGCAAGCGGCCTCAGCGACCCATCCGGGAAACAGGCCCTCGTGCTCGGGCCTGCTGCCGGGGTTGTCGATGGCGTACTGGCGGGCGTCGCCGGCCGCGGCCAGGTAGGCGGCGAGGTCGCGCATCGCGCGGTCCGGGGCGACCGGGGCTCCGGCGCCGGTGAACAGGTCCCGGCCGTCGATCGTCTGCCCGGTCGCGGTGCCCTTGATGCGGTAGGCGTATCGCTGGTGCTCGCCCAGCGGCGAGTCCGGCCAGACGGTCAAGGTGAGCGTCCCGACTTGCCGGGACATCGGAGCGGTGGGGTATGCGCTGTTCATGCCGGGCAGGTGCGCACCGGCGCGTCTCTGCGCTGGCTACGTCAGAGCGACAGCCCGCGGGCCTGCTTGACCGCGGCAACGCCGGGATGCTCGAACCAGCCCCCGTCACGGACGGCGCTGCGTCGAGCTGCCGTCTCGCGACCGGCGGTGTTGCGGGTCGGCGGGACGTGCGCCGTGGTGGGCGGGTCGATGGCGTCTTCGGCGGGGATCAGGTGCCGCCGGTAGAGGGCGACGTGCCCGGCCTGGAGGTTGTAGGTCATGGCGTAGTCGCCGGTCTCGGCCTGCCGGTCTCCGGGATAGACGGGGGCGGTGTCGTGGACATCCCCGTTCTCGAAGGCGGCGTTGGTGGTCTCGTCGCCGTAGTCCCACATGGACAGATGCTCGATGCCCGCCTCGTCGCCGCCTCGGTCGATGAGGTCGAGAGTCTGGTCGGCTTCCTCGCCTTGGAGGAACACGACGCCGATCCACCGCTCGACACGTCGGTCCTGCGGGTTCCAGACGATCCGGCCTGACTGGTTGAAGGCGGTGCCGAGGCGGTCGTCGGCCTGGTCGATGAGGGCGCCGCCTGGTGTAGCTCGTCGGCGGCCGCCAGCGCCGCGGNNNTGGTCGCGGGCGTCGTCGGTGACGTGGTGCTGACGGGTCAGGTGGGCGGTGGCGAGCTGGTCGAGCACCTGCCGCAGCGATCGCAGCCCGCCCAGCAGGTCGCCGATCACGGCGTAGGTGTCGGCCGGGTTCTCGAAGGTGCGGGTGGCGTGCGCGAGCCCGTGCAACGCCTCGTAGGCTTCGCGGGCATCGGTGATGGGATTCGTGAACGTCGGCATGACGGCCTCCATGACTTTGGTGTCCGCCAGGTGCGCGTCGCCCGGTCCACTGTCCGTCGCCCTCCGTAGGCTGGTAGCCATGTCCTATGTCGCTACGGTGTTGCGCGTGATGATCTCCTCGCCCTCAGATGTGACCGAGGCTCGCNGATCCTGCAGCCGTGGCGATGGGAGACATCAGCAGTCCCTGTCATGGGAGCTCATCCGCAGAAGCTCATCAATGCGCAGGGCGTCGATGATTCCGACATCGTGTTCGCGCTGTTCGGCGGACGGCTCGGTTCACCGACGCCTGACGCCATCTCGGGAACTGCCGAGGAAGTGGATCGGGCGCTTGAGCTGGGCAAGCCTGTCCATCTGTACTTCTCGACCGCCCCGCTGCCGAACGACATCGATACTGCGCAGCTCGACGCCCTCCGTGCCTTCAAGAAGGATATGCAAGACCGCGGTCTCCTGGGCGAGTTCAACAACTCCGAGCAGCTCAATCACGAGGTCTGGAAAGCGATCGAGCATGACATCGTCGCCCTGAAACTGGACTCGATACCCGCCGCGCAGTCGCAGCCAAGCGGAGTGGACTTCTTGGTTCAGCCCCATCAAGAGCGTGAAGTCTCGGGAGTGAACTCGAAGGGTGCTCCGCGCTACACGACGAAGCACTGGCTCGACATCACAAACACTGGCGATCGCGACGCGGAAGGCGTGGCGTTCGAGAGCGTCGGCGAGGACAGCGCCATGTTCATCGCTGGTCCGGAAGGTCCCACAACGATCCACCGTGGCCAGACCCGGCGACTGCCTGTGATGTTCACCGTCGGAGGGTCGGGCGACCCGGTTCTTCGCATTCAATGGGCCGAAGATGATGAAGACAAGCATCGAGACTTCCACGTTGGGTAGCAGCCTGTAGCTACACCGTGCGGCACAGCGGCAGCGCGGCCGCCGTGAACGCGACCGCTTGCTGGCCGACGAGCCTGCGGGTCTCGCAGGAGGCTTGGATCGCGGCTTGTTCGATCGCGGCGACCGCGGCGTCTAGCTCGTCGACGCTGGGGGCGGAGACGGAGATGAGCCCGGAGACTCGCAGAATCCCGTGGCCGGCGGTCAGGTCGGCTTCCTGTTGCAGCACGTCCTGGTATTCGGCGGTCTGGGCCGCGTCCGCGATCTGCCCGATCCGGGCGCGCTGGGCTGCATCCGAGATGTGCTCGACCTTCTTCTTGCGGATGTCGCGGGCCGCCTGGTCCGAGCGCATCGGGGTGTAGATCAGCGACACCGACCGCTGGATACCGGTGGAGAGCAGCACCGGCGCGAGGAACCCCGGATAGACGAGGCTGCGGGGCCACTCCGAGACCCACAAGACGGTATGCCAGGCGGAGTCGGTGCGCAGGTTGCCCCAGGTCTCGGTGACCGCGACCGGGCCGGCGGCGGCGAGCTCCTGCCCGAGCCTCCCGTGGCGCTCCAAGGTCGCGGCCACGGCCGGGTCATACGCCGAGCGCAGGATGACCGCGACCTGGCCGGGACCGAGCCACCCCGAAGGGGTCAAATCCGCCGACCGCAGCGCGGCAACCAGGGTCGCCATCTCCTGCCGAAGCACCGCGGCCGCACCGCGGATGCCGCCGCCGGCGGTCCTGATCTGTCGAGCCGCGACCTTCATGTCCAGGGAGAGGCTGACCGTGGTGGCGTGCCTTTCCCCGGCGGGGCCGGCCCGCTCGATCAGCTCGCGGTAGGTGGTCGCGGCCCAGGAGCCGTCGTCGGTGCCGTGCTCGGCCCACCACTCGGCCAGCCCGCTACCGGAGTCCGGCAGGGTCCGTTCGAGCACTTGCAGGGTCGCGATTCTCCCGGAGCGGCAGACCGTGGCGAGCACCCGTCCCCACGAGGTGATGCGGCGCTCCTGCTCGCCGGGGTCCAGCAGGATGAATGCCGGATGGGTCACTTCCGTCACGACCGTCAAGGTCGCCTGGCGGGGGTCGTGGATCATGCATGCCCCGGTCTCGGGGTCCAGGTGCTCCCGCAGCCGGGCCATGTCGCCGGGCAGCGCGAGAGTGCCGGCCGGGCGGGGCTTGACGATCCGGCGCCGGTAGAGCAGTTGCCCGCCGGTGGAGCGCCACAGCCACCAGAGCGCGACCGGGAGCCATTCGACCATTGGCCTGCCTGCGACCGGCACCCAGGTGAGCACGACGGCGAGCAGCCAGACCGGGGCGGTGTAGGCCAGCAGCATCCCGGCGCCGCCGTAGAACGCGGCCAACAGCGCCAAGCCGCCGATGCCGAGGGTGACGAGCTGAGAGACCGAGAGGCCGAGCAGCACCCCGCGGCGGGCGAGCCGGCTGAACTTCATCGGCGTCAGCTCGCTACCGGGTGTCTTCTGTTCCGTGGTGGGCATGGCAGGTATCACTCCTTGCCCCACGGCGATGCCGTGGGGTTGGACGGCTCCGTGGGCGTCCGCGGTTGCGGCGTGGACGGCGGCGGCGTCTGCGACGGCGGCGGGGTACCGCCGTTCTGCCCGCTCGCGGCGTCCGCGGCGGTCTCGGCCTGACCGGCCAGCGCGTGCCCGGCCTTCGGCCCGGCCTCGGCGGCATCCTTGGCGACCTTCGCTCCGACCACGACGGCTGCCTCCGGTCCCGCGCCCGCCGCCGAAGCGCCGGCCTCGGCGCCCACGGTTTCACCGCCGGCCACGGCAGGTGCCTGCGCCGGGGCGGGCGACGGCGGAGGCGTGCCACCTGATCCTGCATCCGACCCGCCGCCATTGGGGTCTTCGAGAACCTTCTTCGGCTCACCGCCGCCCTGGGGCTTGGACGGGATCGGGACGGGACGGTTGAGCGCGTTCTTCGCCTCCTGCTCGGTCCCCATCTGCTGGTACAGGTCGAAGCCCACGAAGGAGACAAAGCGGTAGACCATGTACGGCGCAAAGGCCGCGATGCCCATGAGCACGATGCCGGTGATCGGCTCGGTGACCGCGGCGATGTCCAGCTCGATCGGGGTGGCGATCTGCGTGATCGCCAGCAAGAAGATGACGACGAGCACGAGCTTGCTGATGATGAGCGCGATCACGAACGCCGCCCATTTCCCGATCCACCCTTTGGTCGCGTCCCAGGACGCGCCAGCGAACGCGATCGGTGCCAGCACCACGCCGACCAGTAGCAGCGCCTTGCGGATCAGCAGGCTGAACCAGACGATCGCGACGGCGGCGATCATCAGCCCAGCCAGGAAGATCGTCACGATCGCGCCGACGCCGGGGGCGGCGATGTTGATGCCGGTCAGCCCGGCGGCGAGCAGGATGATCTTGTCGCCCATCGTCCCGGTGGTCTCGCCGGACGCCTGGATGATGCCGATGCAGAGCTGGTCCACGATTTCCAGCGCGAGTGCCGTCAGCGTGACGACCACGAACGCGCCCAGCACCGATTTCGCCGCGCCGAGCGCGGCTCTGGACAGCGCGGTCGGGTCTCGGCGTATCAGCCCGGTGATGAGTTGCAGACAGAAGAAGATCAGGACGAGGAAGACCCCGATGCCGAAGATCAGGTTGTAGACGCTGGTGAACCCGTCCGTCTGGACATCGACCAGCGTGGTCGTGTCGAACACCGACCACATCGCCTCGATCAGCCAGCCGGCCGCGCCACCCATCGCCTGGGCGAGCCAGTCGAACGGGGCGGCCACGACCGTCGCAGCGGCCTCGCCGGCCACGTCGCAGACGGTCGAAATCACGGGAACGTCGCGTGACCGGCCGTCTCAGACGGCCTGGCCGACGTTCCAGAAGAAGTTCACGAGCGTCACCGCCGCGCCGCAGATCACCGCGGCACCGCAGGAGATGAGGACGCCCAGCTTGCCCCTGCCCGCCAGGTGCGGGTTCGAGCTGTTGGCGCCGTAGGCCCACACGATCGCGCTCACGATCAAGGCCAAGACGGACAGGATCAGGCCGACCGTCATCACGGCGCCGACGATGGTGCGGAGCTGTTCGATGCCGGGCAGTCCTGAGCTGTTGGGGTCAATGTCGATCACGGCGGTTACTCCCTCGCTGAGCGGATGGCTTGTGGCGGCGAGGTAGGCCGTTGAGCGACTGGACGCCGGCGAGCGTGTGAAGGCATGGGAAAGGCCCGCCTGCAGGCGGGCCTTCACTCGGTGCGGTTCAGAGCTGGTTGCCGAGGGCGATGAGCCAGTTCACCCACGCCACTCCCGCGCCGGCGAGCGCGGCGGCGCCGATGCCGACGAGCACCCCGACCCGGCCTTTGGAGGCGAGGGCGGGGTTGCCGTGCGACGCGCCCAACGCCCAGCAGATCGCGGAGACGATGACCATGAGAACCGCGACGATCAGCACGATCGTCAGCAGGGCGCCGATGACCTGTTTCAGATCGCCGATGCCGCCCAGCCCGTCGAAGTCGGGGAACACTCCCATCACGCACCGCCGGCTTGGACGGTGATGTGCAGGTGGTCGAAGTGCCCGCCGGTCACGTTGCCGGGGTCGTGCATCCCGCCGCCGTTGTAGGGGCGCCAGCCTTCGGCGTCGCGGGCCAGGGACCATATCGTGCCTTGCCAGATCAGGTACTCCACGCCCAAGACCTCGGCATGGTCTTTCAACCAGTTCGTGAGCGCCCATCCGGCTTCGAGCTGCGCGGGCGTCGGGTACTGCCTGATCGCGTTGCCGAACGTCACGTCACAGGCGCGGCCCAGCGGATGCTCGGAGACGGTACCGGGACGGGGCGAGTAGCACGCCCACGAGGTGTCGGGGAAGGCGGCGCGGGCCTGGGCCATGACGTGCGCCATGCGCGCGGTGATCTGCCCCGAGCTGGTGAGGTCATCGACCATCCGGTCGGGGTCGCCGTCCAGCGGTGCCGACACGCCCGCGGTGCCGCCGCTGGTGTCGCATCCAGCGGGGCTGCCGACGGTGGCTTCGGGCAGGTCGGCCGCGTTGTGGTCGTTGAGCCACTTGGCCGCGTCGACGGCCTCGCCGCTGGTGCCGCCGGGCCGGACCTCGAAGTGCAGGTGCGGGCCCGTGCTATTGCCGGAGCTGCCGACATCGCCGATGTGCTGGCCCGCGGTCACCCGGTCACCCGTCGAGACGTGGATGCCGGACTGCCACATATGCGCGTAGGCCGTCGCCACCGTC
>LWDU01000289.1_pt1 | contig 13353 bp, 10 predicted proteins | sample 727161 | NCBI WGS metagenome assembly LWDU01 (sample SAMN04566230, study PRJNA314399) | hydrothermal vent metagenome | isolation source: deep sea hydrothermal plume seawater | place: Mexico: Gulf of California, Guaymas Basin | collected 2004-07-11 | reverse complement strand
GTTGTGAATACAGAGGAGATGACCCGATTCATCATCATTGCATTTCCCGACTTTTGGGTCCGAGGTGAAGGATTGGATAGTCATGGGCGACCCTGGAGACATGTTGGTAACGATAACTACTACATTGCAATTCAAACCGTCTCTTCCAAGTTAAAGCGAAAACTTTACGGTAATAATACTGGGCTTAATCATCTAGGTTGGGAAGTAGATGATGTTGAAGCTTTAGAGAAACGTATGCGCAGAGCTGGTTTTGAACCTAACCTGAAGATCTATGATCACCCTGCTAGGAAGAGATTGTACTTTTATGACCAAGAAGGTAATGATTGGGAGTTTGTTGAGTACACCACTAGTGATATTAATGAGCGTAATGATTATTCCTAAAGTCATAAAGAAAGATAAACTTAAGTTATTCTCAATAATAATATAGGTCGCCACTGTGAACCTCACGTATGGTTTCGATTGGCAGTTGGTTCCAATTTTTAACCATAAGCTCCAACATTTTTAAAGGGTTTCAAAGACCTACTGCATTAACGCCGAGACGTGAGCTTCAACACTGCTAGCCAGAGCAGATAGATCGTAACCACCCTCCAGCGTTGATATGATTCGTCCCTGGGAATGATTGGTGGCGATACAAAGCAGTTGTGCCGTGATCCAGCTGTAATCTGCTTCATGTAGGCATAATCCTGCTAAAGGGTCCTGCTCATGGGCATCAAACCCAGCGCTAATTAAGAGGAAGTCGGGTTGATGGGAGTCCAGCGCTGGTAACCAGTCTCTTTCAATTGCTGCTCGAAAACTCTTGCCATCGGTTCCCTCCGGTAAGGGCGAGTTAACGATGTGTTCATTGCTGAAATCCAAATAGCGATAAGGATAGTAATTTTCCTGGAAGCTGGAACAAACCAATACTTCAGGTCTGTCCTTGAAAATATCAACGGTACCGTTGCAATGATGGACATCAAAATCCACGATGGCGACTCGATTGATGTCCGGATGGGCAAGTGCTGTCTCTGCTGCTAGGGCAATATTATTGAAGATGCAGAAACCCATAGCGGCAGCGACTTCTGCATGATGGCCAGGCGGTCTAATAGCACAGAAAGCTCGGTCTGTCTTTTCTCGAAGAATATCGTTGACCGCTGCGACACAAGCGCCAGCGGCGAGTTTTGCGGCTCTAAGGCTACCGGGGCTCATGTAGGTATCGGGGTCGAGGCGAACGGTTGAGATCGTCGGTTCACTCCGATTAATGGTCTCTACGTACCTCGAAGGGTGCACGTGAATTAGAACATCATCAGAAAGCTCCTCTGCCAGTTTGACCTTCATGTCCTGAGTCATACCTGTTTCTACTAGGCGGTTGATCACAGCCCTTAAACGCTCCGGCCTTTCCGGATGTTGAGCAAGTTTGTGGTTTTCACAATCAGGATGAGTGTATAGGTACATCAACTTTAAAGCACTCTTTGGATAGTGACCGACTTATAGTCCCTGAAGAAGTTGAAAATGTTCTCGGAATGACTCATCTATGGTGATATTGATTCGTATTCATTCCTGTGCCGATAGCTATACCATTACAGAAATCACGACGTGTTATTTGTTTACTCATTTTCAAACTCAATTCTCTACATCATTATAAGTTACCCTTCAAATGTTTATGAAGGAAAATAAACTTAGATAGGAGTTGGTTCTAATTTACCAATTTGACTTTTACAAAACTCATGAAAAAGATTACATTTGTACTATGTCAACAAGCCATAGATTTACAATGAAACAATTACTTCTCTTTATATTTCTTAATCTTAGCGGAGGATTTTATGCCAATCTCCAGGCTGCCGACCTGATCCATTTGGATCAATCAGTGTTTGGGGATCTGAATAATACTGAGTTTGAATCCTTCAACGAAGGCTATGGAGAATTGACCAGTAGAGAATACGAGCTATTTACCAGTGAAGATGAAAATTTTTCAATTGGCATTTGGGAAGCGAAGAGAGGAGAAGAGGTTATAGATACACCTTTTCCTTACAACGAATTTATGTATGTGCTTTTCGGCCAAATGGTCGTTAAAAATAGTGATGGTCAGACTATTATTATTAATCCTGGTGAAGGGTTTGTTGCACCTAAAAATTGGATGGGTTCTTTTACTATTACTGAAGATCTAGCGATCATCTATGCTATTGATGGCTTAAAACAAACAAAAAATGATGGGCCTATTGATTTAGTTAAAATAAATGATGCAAGAGTGTCCGCTTATGATCTGGGAGATTTTGAACCTTATCATCCTGAATACAGCAACCTTTTAGCCAAAGGGATTACTCTTTTTTCAAATCAAGATGAAAGTTTTCAGGTAGGTATTTGGGAGTCTACGTCAGGGTCTATACCCGCTGATGCAGAATATTTTCATGGTTATCATGAATTTATGTATCCCCTGAGTGGTTCGGTAAAATTATCTCATATCAATGGTCAAGTAAGTGTTACCAGCCCGGGTGAAGGTGTTTTTATTCCTTCAAATTGGGAAGGTGAGTTTGCAGTACCTGAGGGGGTTTTAAAGATATGGATTACTTATACAGAAACAGGAATAACAAATAAATTAATAAAATGAATAGCAGATTGTGATTAACGCAGAGGAGAAGGAAAATGGAGAGTGTCCAAGTAGAGAGAAAGAGTATTTATTCATTTTATGCTCGTATGATCATTGTCTCGCTTTGCCTGCTGGCTACTCGAACTGAGTCTTCCTCCTTGTCCGAAAATACTTATCTGAATGCGGTTGAACTCCTGACGATGTTTTCAGGTGAGAGTGCAGAACAGTACGAGCCGTTCTTCCAATTCTCGGATGAGACCAGAATTGTCGGTGTTGAGATTCACGCCGCCGGAACGGATGACACAGACGCCCGGTATAACGCTGGGACCGAAGTTTGGAAACAGATCAATAACATTTTAAGGATCACGACCGCAGACGGATTCGAGGGCATATCCGGTGTAGTTTCTGAGCATCAAGGAGCATTCAGTGATGAACACCCGTTGGAATTGCAGGGCGTCACTGCTGATCTCCTTGCCCTCAGGTCACTAGATCCAGTTGAGGTCGGGGTGATCCTCGACCGAACGAGACCAGATTTGAGCGATGCATCTCGTGCAAACATTGATATTGCATTGTGGGACTTAGCGGCACGTAGGGCAGGCCTCCCTCTCTACGAGCTGCTGGGGGCTAAACGAGATTCGATTGAACCTTACGCAAGCCTTCCTTTCTATGATTCGCTTCCCGAGTACGTCGAAGCGGTCAATAAGTATGCGAAGCTTGGTTATTCAACTTTCAAGTTCCACGTCTGGGGTCTGATTGAAGAGGACTCCAGGCTCGTGAAGTTGATCCAGCAGACGTTTGCAAACTCTTCTCATCACTTCATGATTGATCTCGAAGGAGCCTACGATTTTGAGGATGCACTAAGACTAGGTGGAGAAATGAATGAGCGCTTGTTTATTTGGCTCGAGGGGCCCATTGACGACAAGCTTCTGAAACAATACAGGGAACTCAGGGGTAGGCTTGCGTTACCAATCATTCCTGCCGGGTACAATATTTATTCTCCTGAGTTTATCAGACAGGGGATTAAGACTGGTTCTTGGGATGCAGGCAGGTTTGATGCCACGACCATCGGTGGAATCTCAAAGGCACTTGAGCTCTTGATCATTGCCAACAATGCTGATCTTCCAATCGAAATCCAAAGCTGGGGTCACTCGTTGGCACAAGCAACCAACCTCCACCTGATGCTGGCCAATGAGCGGACTAGGTATTTCGAAGCTTCAATGCCAAAGGAGGCCTATGAGTTCGGGATGAAGAATGGTAACTTGCTTGACCGAGGGCAGGTGGTTGCACCGGAGGGACCCGGTTTGGGTATTGAGGTAGACTGGGATAACTTGGTCATGGCAGACTTCTATATTAAAATTACAGCCCCCAAGAACATACAATGATGCCAACAAAAAGAATAAAAAAACTTACAGAAAAGCCATTTGAACCTGAAGATATTAGAGAAGATGGTTGGGAGTTATCTGGGTGAGTAAAATTGCAAGAAGAGACTTTATTAATGGAACTTTAATGACGGCTGGGGCTTCCATGCTTCCCTTTAAAAATACTAGTCAAGCGGTAATGGCCGCACTCGAACCATCGTATTATCCTCCAGCGCTTACTGGACTTCGCGGCAGTCACCCCGGATCAAACGAACACGCGCATAGCCAAGCATGGACCAAACAAACAAGCTGGGGGTCAACCACTGATCTGAAAGAGGAGTATGACCTGGTTGTAGTAGGCGGTGGCCTCAGTGGACTGTCGGCTGCCTATTTCTATCAACAAGAGCACGGAAGAGACAAGAAGGTGCTCATACTGGACAACCATGACGATTTTGGAGGTCATGCCAAGCGCAATGAACATACAATAGAAGGTGACACCCGATTGGGCGAGGGCGGTTCAGAGTCTTTCGAATATCCACATGAATTTAGTGAAACCGTACTCAACCTTCTAAACGATCTCGGTGTTGATATGGATCGATTTAAAACAGCGTATGACACTGACTTCTTCAAAAGGCATAACCTAGGGGCTGTTACGTATTTCAACAAGCGAATATTTGGCGAAGACAAAGTGGTGAAGCATCCTTTTTGCGATTACCCAGGGTTTGTGGAAGGACTCTTGCGCCCAACGCTATCGCATGAAAAGGCCGCAAAGCAATCCCCATTGAGCGAGAAAGGCAAAGAACAATTGCTGCGCGTATTAAAGGGCGATCCACATACACTGAAGGCACCTAAGAAGGAATGGCGGCAATACATTCGTTCTCATTCCTACTTTGATTATCTAAAAACCACATTAGGAGTCGATGACCCCGGGGTACTGAGAATGGCCAGACATTCTGTCGTCGACTATGGAAGCACTCCAGAGATGATAACCATGGAAGAAGCATTTGAAAGTGGAGCACTGGGTCTAGATTATTTTTCATGGAGAGATGTGATGGAAGTAGGAAATGATGGGGGGTATATTAAGGATACAAGCACTTATTCCGTAAAAAACCCCTTCATTCATCATTTTCCTGACGGCAATGCCACCATTGCACGTATGTTGGTAAAAAAGATGATTCCTGATGTCGGACCGGGAGAAAACGTCGAAGAGATTGTGTTATCCAAGTTCAAGTATGCTGAGTTAGATAAACCCAGTAATGGTGCTCGAGTTCGACTAAACAGCACTGTTGTGAACGTTCAGCACGGCGGTGATCCCTATAGTTCGAGCGATGTTTTCGTCAACTATATCAGTGACAACAAGTCGTATCAGGTTAAAGGCAAGGGCGTCGTGATGGCCTGTTACAACATGATGATTCCTTACATCGTTCCAAACCTTCCCAAAAAGCAAGATGCGGCATTGAGACGATTGTCGAAGATTCCATTGCAATTTACCACCGTGGGTTTAAGAAACTGGAGGGCCATGAAAGAGATGGGAATCGGGATGGCCATGTCGCCTGGAAATATACATCAGGCGGTGGGGATGGACTTCCCGATTAGTATGGGTGGTTATGAGTACACCAAGACTCCAGACGATCCTTGCATCCTCCATATGAGATGCTGTCTGCTTGGAGAAACCGTTGGTGCACCACAAATTGAACAGTTCCGTGAAGCAAGATACAGAATGTTAGGGATGAAATTTAGTGACTACGAAGTAGAGATCAGAGAGCATTTAGGGGGCATGCTCCCTAAGGATTTGTTTGATTTCGACAGAGATGTTGCGAGTATTTCTGTTAATCGTTGGGCCCATGGTTATTCCTATGGCAATCCAGGACCTATAGGACGCCAACCATTCGGCAGAATTACCATCGCCAATAGCGATTCTGTCAATAGCTCACTTTTGAATAGAGCAATTGAGCAGGCATGGAGAGCCGTACAGGAATTAGGAAAATAAGAAATAACAAAGAATGGATCACCAAGACGAATATTACGACAATATGATCACTATGTTGGAGCTGATCTGGGGAGAAGGATATATGACTCCAGGCGGTTCGGACAATGTTGAAAAAATGTTTAATGGGTTTGAGACAGCAGGAAAACGTGTCCTTGATATTGGAAGTGGCTTAGGAGGCCCAGCTTTTGAGATGGCCAACACATTTGGTGCAGATGTTGTTGGCATCGATCTTGAGGCACCACTAATCAAAAGAGCCACTGAGGCAGCAATTAAGATGGGATTGCAGGATAGATGCAAGTTTCGTACTGTCAAAGCGGGGGCGCTTGATTTTCCTGATCACTCTTTTGATATTGTTGCTACATCAGGCGCGATCACACAAGTAAAGGATAAGGCTAATATCTTCGGGGAATGTTATAGAGTGCTTAAACCTGGTGGTTACTTCACATGTTATGATTGGACCAAATCAGAAAAACCGTTATCCGAAGACATGTTTTACTGGTTCAAAATGGAAGGTCTTACCTTTGCACTTGAAACATTAGAAGAATACAAAGTCCATCTCAAGAAGATTGGTTATATTGAGGTCACAATAAAGGATGCATCTGACTGGTATCGTCATCAGGCTCGTAGAGAGTATGAACTTATGAAAGGAAGACTCTATCCTCGTATGGTTGAACTTTTGGGTCAGAAAGATGCCGATCATTTTGTTGAGAATTGGCGAGCAATGTTGGTGGTCTGTGAGAACGGAGAGATGCGTCAGGGATACTGTCGAGGGCGACGACCATTGAAGGATTAGACTTAAATTATGAATAAAATCATTATCAAAGAAAATTATTGATGAAAGGGAATTAAGTGGTACTGCGTTGCTTAACTATTATTCTCCATTAGAGGAGTGGTTAGACATCAAGAATGAAGGAATCGTATACGGCTGGTAAAATAATAAACTATACTTTACAACCACATGTCAATACTAACGAGATGAATATAAATACTCCAGTCAGAGAACTTGGTCCTGTTGATATTGATCAATTAAGAGAAGTGCTTCTTAATAAAGAGCAATCAACTTGGGGTCTAACGACTATTCGGCAAGAAGAATTTGAAGTGCATAAAGCAACAAAATCAATTGTAATGATTTTTGCTGATATAGAACAATGGCCTACTATCGAAATTAGAAAGGAAACAGGATGGAATATTTTAGCTAAAGTAGCGTTACCAATCATGAATGAAATTATTAAATCAAATTACAACCCAGGTGGAACAGTTATTAGAGCTATGGCTGCAAAATTATTACCAGGAGAGAATATAGCATCTCATTGGGATAGCCATCCTTCTTTTAGTTGCGGGCATCGAATCCATTTACCAATTAAAACTAACTCAAGAGTTAGATTTAATATTGACGGCTTTCCCTATCAATTCAATGTAGGTGAAGCTTATGAAATCAATAACCAAAAAACACATTCAGTAATTAATAAAGGTGCTGAGGAAAGGATTCACTTCATTTTTGACTATGTTCCTCTAAGTGAATTAGAGAAGTTACCAGCGATTCTTGAACAGAATTAATATTATTCATCGAGATTTATCGAGGCTCTGATAGCTAAGGGGATGTTTTCTAATTTCTTAGACCCAATAATATGAACACCTGATATACCAGGAATCTTTTTTACAGTGTTGATTTGCTCAGAACATATCTTAATACCTTCTGCTTCTTGATCTTTAGCTTCTTTGAGTCGATTCATAATCTGATTAGGTATTATTACATTAGGTCTATTTTTTCTTAGCCATTCGGCATTTTCAGTGGATTCCAATAATGCTATTCCTGCTACGATATAACACTGCTGAAGAATTTTAGTGGGACCTATTTTTTTCATAAAAGCACTTAAGAGATCCATATCTAAACATGTGTGTGTGAAAAAAAATTGAGCTCCAGAATCAACTTTTTTTCTCAGGTTTTTTGCTTGCCAACCATCTTTTGGTGTGTGCGGTGTAAGTACTCCCCCAATAATAAAGTTTCTTGGAGGGCTTATTATTTCATCACTTTTCAATTTCTGAGCCATAGATATCAATTCTGTTGCATTAATATCCATAATCGCTTTTGGTCGTGGTTGATATTCTTCTGGTACTTTGTCACCCCTAATAAGTGAAAAACTACTTACTCCTAATGTAAGACAACCTAATATGTCACTCAAAAGAGAGATACGATTCCTGTTTCTGCAACTAAGTTGAATAATAGGGTCTATATTTGAATTCAAAAGAATTGAACCCACTACAATAGGGGACATATGCAATTGCCCTGCTTGGTTGTCAGTCACTAAAATTCCGTCAATACCATCTCCTAAGGCCCTTGCTTGAGATTCAATTTCTTGAATATTACTTTCAGGTGTTAGGGATATTTCAGACGTGATTACAAATTTCCCACTCTGTATTGAATTTTTAAAATTGTTCAAAATATTCTCTTTTATTATGACTCTTTATGTTAACTATCATGCTAGCTTTACTTTAAATCTTATGATTAACTCCTAATTTATTAAAAAAAAGAGGATAAAACCATCTCAAAAAACCTTTCAAGAGAAGAATTATATAGGGAAGCATTCTCACATCTGAAGTCTGGGGATTCGAGAATGTGCTTAAATGTCTGCAATATTGGTCTCAAAAAATTTCCTGATGAATTGAGTTTACTGTGTTTAAAGGCACGCACCAGCATAACGCTAAAATTATTTAATGAGGCAAATAAGAATCTCAAAAAAGCTATTCAAATAGACCCTGATTTCATTATAGCCAGAGACACACACGGTGATCTATTGCTTATCCAAGGAAAACCTATTGAAGCGTTAAAAGAATATAGACATGTTCAAGAATTAGATCCGAATCATTTTCAAATTGAGGAAAAAATAAAACGAGCTGAGACTGTAAGACAAGAATTAGAAAATCTTTTGAAAGACAGGGCTAAGAAAAAAGATAAGGCGCCCCAAAAAAGAATGTCTTTCGAAGATGAAATAAAAAAGGCACTTGCATTTGAAAAAGAGGGAAGAAAACAAGAAGCAGAAGATATTTACAGAGATATATTAAAAAAAGATAGTGGCCATGTTGAAGCCTCAACACTGCTAGCAAGAATAGCCATGGATTATCAACATTATAAGGATGCAGAAGTTTTCTTGAAAAATGCACTAAAGAAAGCCCCTGATTACTCCAGAGCATGGAGCGATCTAGTTAGAGCTCAACAAGAACAAGATAAACACAATGAAGCTACGGAAAGTGCAGAACAATTGGTAATAATTAATCCGGATTTCCCAGAATCACACATGATCTATGCAGGTGCAGTCGGAGCAGCTGGTAATCATCATGGAGCCATCAAAGCTTATCAAAAAGCAATTGAATTAGATGCTAATAAGCCTGGCGCATATTCAAGCATGGCCCATCATTTAAAAACAATAGGTCAGACTGAAGAGGCCATAAAAGCCTACCGACAAAGTATTAAGATTAAACCAGATCACACAGAAGCTTATTGGAGTTTGGCTAATCTGAAAACATTTCAGTTTGAGGATAGAGAAATTAATACCATGAAAAGACTACTAAAGGATAACAATCTATCTGATGAAGCGAGGGTTCATTTGAATAATGCCCTAGGTTTCGAATACGAATCGCAGGAGAATTTTAAAAAGGCTTTTGCGCACTTTCATGAATGCAATTTACTGCGAAGAAAGTCCGAATCTTATGATCCTGTAGAGACTGTCAATCAACATGAAAAAATTATTTCTACATTTAATGAGAATATTTTCAATAAGTCTAGAGCTACAAAAAGTGATGTGACACCTATTTTTATTGTTGGTTTACCTCGATCAGGGTCAACTCTTATCGAGCAAATTCTCTCTAGCCATAGTCAAATTGAAGGGACTTATGAGTTGAATGACCTACCAAAAACAATTAATTCAATTAGACGAAAACACGCTTCTGAAAAAAGAAATTTTCCTGAGGGTGTTAAGGATTTTACGACTGAGCAATGGCAGGCAATTGGCAATGAGTACCTTGAAAGCACTAAACAGTACAGAACTGAAAAACCATTTTTCATTGATAAAACCCCTAACAATTTTATCTTTGTTGGAGCCTTAAAATTGGCTATTCCTAATGCTAAAATTATTAATGCCAGAAGGCATCCGCTTGATAGTTGTCTTGGTTCATATAAGCAATTATTTGCAAGTGGTCAACCCTTTACTTATGACCTATTTGAATTAGGTGAATATTATTTAGAGTATCAGAAGCTAATGGATTTCTGGCACAAAACACTCCCTGATTTTGTACTTGATGTTCGTTATGAAGACGTAGTGCAGAATTTAGAACAAGAAATACTAAGGATACTTGAATTTTGTGAATTACCTTTTGAAGAGGATTGTGTGTATTTTTATAAAACTAAACGAGCTGTTAAAACCGCTAGCTCAGAGCAAGTAAGGCAACCTATCTACTCTAGTTCAGTCGATCTTTGGCAAAAATATGAAGATCATTTAGAAGATCTAATAGAGACTCTCCGCGACTTATTATTAGAATTACCCATAAGTCAGCAGCCTAAAGGGATAAGTAAGAATTAATAATAATTCTCATTCCTTAGTTTTGTTAAGTTGGACTTCAATGTTTATGCCTGCATACATGCTGTTAAAACGTTAAATATGATTAAACGAATAATATTAATACCTATTTAAAACAATAATTTATAACTAACCAGTAACTAACCAGTTTAAATAACGTTAAGTTATTTACTTGCAATAGAGTCATTATTTATATACGTTTACGGTAATCTATTTGTTGTATTTATATGGGGGATCAACATGAGGCATCAAAGCGGAGTCAATTCAGCATCAGTAAAACTAGCGGTACTAGCCGCACTATATCCAGGAATTCAAGTATTAGCTCAGGACGGTTTAGCACTAGAAGAAATTGTTGTGACTGCAACAAAAAGAGAATCTAGTATCCAAGACATTGCGTTGCAAGTTCAAGCTATCAACCAGCAAACCTTAGCAAAAATGGGTGCTAAAAATATGGAAGATTTTGCCCGATTTATGCCAGGAGTTAATGTCGTGGCTGGAGTGACAGATAGTACAGTTGTCTTTCGAGGTGCTATAACAGGTGCAGGGTATATTGCAGCTTCAACTTCATCAGTTTATTTAGATGAGTTACCTCTAACCACCACTGGTTCTCAGCCTAATGTTCGTCTAGTTGACATTGCACGTGTCGAGGCTTTAGCTGGCCCTCAAGGCACACTTTATGGTTCAGATGCACAGGCAGGTACCATGCGGATTGTCACTAATAAGCCAGTCATGGGTGAGACCTCAACAACTGTTGACGGTGAGGTCAGATATGGTTCTGAGGGAGAAGAAAGTTTTCGAGGATCGTTGGTCTTTAATACTCCACTCACAGATAATACAGCACTCAGATTCTCACTATTTAGCGATAAAGATGGGGGATATATAGATAATGTTCTAGGCCACACTGCCGATTCCGCCATGCCAGCCTTTGGCGGCGGTAAATGGCCCGTTAATTACGGTACATTAGATAATTCTAAATCGATAGAAGAAGATGCTAATCAAGTTAAAATTAAGGGTGGAAGAGCAGAGATTCGATGGGAAATAAACGATAAATGGTCCACAAATCTATCTGCTATGCACCAAGAAACTTCTCAGGGAACAGGTAATTATTATGATGAGTTCAGAGGCGATCTTAATATAGTCTCCTTTCATGACGATTGGTATGAATCTGAATGGGATGCATTCGCTCTCACGGTTGAAGGAGATCTAGGTTTTGCTCAGTTGGTGGCAGCCGCTTCTTATTATGAAAGGTCAGGAAGAGGGGTATGGGACATCACAAATTATGCTCATTATTGGTCAAAGAGCTATTGTTCGGATTCTTATTATACTTCTTATTATTACCCCTATTATTATACTAACCCAAGCTCTGGGATGATCGGTTGGTATCCCGTGTATTGTCAGGGAACAGAAATGGATAATGATTTCTTTTCTTCTTATCAGGGAACAAGTGATGATGATAAATTCGCAGCTGAAATTCGTCTCAGCAGTCAGGGAGATACCTATGATTGGATAGTTGGACTCTATCTAGAAGATGCAACTGATCATTGGACTGCACCTTTTGCTGTCCCTACAACAGGAGGCAAACAGGCATGGAATACTTCAACATTTGAGAGCTCATATGCAGCAGCAGCTTATAGATTTCAGGGATATGACGTAACTGGTGCCACATCACATTGGTATTCAGAAAGTGGCACTGAATGGGATCAAAAAGCGTTGTTCGGTGAATTCACTTGGCATGCTACAGAAGATATTGATGTGGTCATTGGTGCTCGCGCCTTTAACCGAACGAATGATCAACGTTACATTGTTAATCATCCAGGAGGAATTGGCGTACCGGGGACACCAGATACAGGTGATGCAGAAAAAGCAGCATACAGAAATCAACAAATAGCACTTGGAAAAGTTGGTCTAGATACTACTCTCCCGAGAACTGGGGAAGATAAAGAGGTGATTCCTAAGATTAGTGTTAAATATACTATAAATGATACTAGTATGGCCTACGTACTCTATAGCGAAGGGAAGAGACCTGGCGGGGTGAATCGAAGTCGAGGGCAACCATTTTACCCAAATGCTTATGAACCTGATCTTATGGAAAACACAGAATTAGGCTACAAATCAAGCTTTGCAGATGGCAGAGGTAGATTTAATATGATTGGGTATCGCATGACATGGACTGAATATCAACTTGAGCAAGTTGATCCGTCACAAACACCATGTGATGCAAACGGTAACCCAGTACCTCCAGGTGATCCTAGCGCAGTTTCATCTGTTTCTACTCCGCATGTGTGCGGACAACCTTGGCAGGCCATTGTAGCCAACACTGGAAATGCTCATATTTACGGTGCTAACCTTGAGTTAGATTATCGAGTGTCTGATCAGCTTAGTATTGGTATGAATTATGAATGGATGGAGGCTGAGACAGATGAAGATGTAACAGGTGTTATTGAGTCAGGCATGCAGCTTCCGCTTGTTCCAGAAAGTAAAGGAGCACTATGGGCTGACTTCACATGGGATACGAATATGATGGGCGCCAACCTTGGTGTTTTGAGATTACAGTACTCAAACCAAGGCTCTATATGGAATAACCTTGATGGTGGACACCCTGATGAAGATTCAAACCCAAGATTCCGAGTTCCTGGTTATGGAATTGCTGATCTTCGATTAGGTTTGCAAGCCGATGATTGGGAAGTGTCCTTCTTTATCAATAATCTCACTGATGAAAGAGCTGTATATACCTATGGTACCGGACAGTTCTTATGGGGTATGGCAGCATCAAATGATGGTGTTGATCATCATCGTTTGAGTTACATAAATCGACCCAGAGAATTTGGGATTAGATTTACACAATCTTGGTGATTTAAGATAATAAAT
>LWDU01000303.1_pt1 | contig 13357 bp, 19 predicted proteins | sample 727161 | NCBI WGS metagenome assembly LWDU01 (sample SAMN04566230, study PRJNA314399) | hydrothermal vent metagenome | isolation source: deep sea hydrothermal plume seawater | place: Mexico: Gulf of California, Guaymas Basin | collected 2004-07-11 | reverse complement strand
TTTATAAGTTGACTTCCGAGTACTGGTTATAATGGAATGAGTCCATTTATTACCATCTTTGTCGAAAGCGTTAAAACGATTACCAGACATCTCTATCTTGACGATGGTTCCGACTGGTGGTTTAATTGGTTTTGATTTCATTCTGTTTTTTTCCTTTTTGTTGATTTCTTTCCCTAACACCCAAATATAACACTAAATACCTATACAAGTCAAGCATTATTTTCGATTATTTTGGGTTTATTTCCTTTTAAAAATTGTAATCATCTTCTGGATCAAAAGAACTTGACTCAGTAAAACCAGCAGGTGGTGTAAATACTTCATCAAGAGATGATACGTCAGATCCGATGTTTTCTAGCACCCATTCTGAAGTATCATCTCCGTACCGAACTTCTTTTACAAGATCGTCTAAATTAGAATTTTCGACATCTCTATATTTATATGCCCGATTGCAGATGAAGTCATTATAGTTGATTTTTATCTTTTTCATTGTTTTATCCCTTTTTGTCATAGTTGAATATACACATAATAATCGTTAAAGTCAAGCATTATTTTGAATTATATTGATTAATTAAAGAGGATAGGTGGTGGTAGTAACTCGGGAAACAACGCCCGCTCCAATAGTGGAATACCACCACCTTTTTTTTTAGGGGAATGGAAGGGATTTGAACCCAACAGCCATCCAAACGAAACTCAAATCATCAATTCTTTGTCTCTTTGACTCCATTACTCCGAAGGATGATTAATCCAACGTTAAGAGCGTCATTCCTTGTTTAGAGATGAGGGAGACTCGAACTCCCATCCAGCACCATTCATCTCTCATAACACCTAAATATACACATAATAATTGATAAAGTCAAGCATTATATTGAATTATATTGATTTATTTTCATTCAAATGGGTAGTAATACTAACCACTTCAGTAATGAATCCAAAGCACTAACTTGTGGTTGAATGCTCGAATATACCACTAAATAACGAGAAAAACAAGCAAAAAAGACAAAATACCCCATAAAAAAATATAATCGAAGGGTGTGTGCGTAGTATTATTTTGCTATCTTTGTATATTACAAATATATGTATTTCGATTTCATCATTATAATAAAAAAGGAATAATTACCCATTATTCCCCACTTGACACCACTTATTGTGTTTTATAAATTATATTATAGTGTTTTAAAGATATTCTATAACTTTATCCATTATTTCACATCCCGTCAAATCTTCAATTTGCTTCACAATAGATGATTTCATATCTAGATTTCCTTTAGACCATTGCCATACCAGAGAATTTTTTATTAATACTTGTTTCTTTTCAATTTCTTCTATATTGTTTATTACGAGTTTTTCATCTAAATAATTTAAGTCAATATTACAATCATATCGTTGAGCAAAATAAATTAATTCGATTATAAATCCATCCTTATAGGCTTTACTGATTCGTTGGAAGTGAGCCTTTTTCCCACCTTTATCAGGATGAGTCTTAATGCTCAGTTCATTATATAGTTTTTTAATATCTTTACTATTTTTATAAATATCATTCGTGCTATCATTCGTGCTATCATTCGGAGAATCAACTGGTTTATGTATTGATTCTGTTATTTCGCCAGTTTCTTCATTTATCCATTTATCCTTTGGTTTCCCAAAATACTTACCAAATATTTTATCAAAATCAATTTTAAACTTATTAAACTCATCCTCTATATCTTCTTGTTCTAGCTTTAAATAACTATATTTTAAACTATATTTTGTTAATTTTTTATTCACTTCTTAGTGTTGTTTAATCTTCCAATTACTCAAGAGTTCTAAGAATTCTACCACCGTGTATGAGTGATTCTTCTCATCCAGTATTGCTATACTTTGTAGTGCACTTGGAAATTTTTCAATCATATGTCTTAATCTATCCATACCCTTACCTGTGTAAAAGATTCCAAACGAACTCTCCCCTAGTTGATTCTCATCCCAAATATCATCAATAGTTTTCTCTTGATTGAATAATATATAATAAATCATTTTGTATTCTCCTTAACGAAGTAATTGTATCGATAATTCCCAGGCTCACTTAGCTTGTCTTGACTCCATCTAGCTTGTATATCCTCCCAGGTCTTATGGAGTCTGCAGTATTGAGTTAACAATTTATTATGTCTTGGGAACACTACGTTATTTAAATTATCCTTATATAGATGATTTATTCCATTAAAGTCAATTAATTTATACTCTTTAGTACGATTGGGTTTATTTAAATCAATATTCTCTTGAATTCCTCTTGGGAATCGAATACTTGTGCAACCAACAATACTCAATATTAACAAGAGTGCTATTTTTCTCCAATCTCTTTCTGAAAGAATACTAACCATTTAGTCTATTAGACTCGCGTATTGACTTTCCGTGATTTTACCAATTATCATTTGTTTCTTATCTCGTGCATCCCATCCTAAATTCTCCACGATAGTATAGAGTTTTTCTTGATCAATCATTTGGATTTCATCTATATCTCGTACTAAATAATCATTTATCTTTTTAATAGGATAGCCAGCCGTATCTTTATCTTTATCTTTACCATGAGTACCTAAGTCTAAAAACCATCCCTTATTACTCTTAATCCCATCCATGATTAAATTCACAATCATGTCTTGAGCTGCTTCTGATTCTAAATTAACTTGAGTTTTAGATACATCATTCAATATATTTTTTATTAGTTTTTTCATTTCGCTCTCTTCCAAAATGATTTCTTACTCACGGGTGGTCGTCTGTTTGTCCAATGGTCTTTCAAGAGTTTTACATCTTCATAAGTATACCATCTCTCGTCTAATTCACCACCCACGCCAGGGCTGATTAAATATAATTGATTCTTTACTTGTCGATCTTGTACATATCCTCGTTGCCATTCCTGTACTATATAGCCTTGTTGATTCATATATTCTTTTAAAAACGAACATGGATTTCTTTTTGTCATTAATACTACTCCGATTCATAACCTCTTTTGTTTTATTTTGTTTCCAAAATGATTAGTTCAAATCGTTTGATTTAATTTAAATCGTAGTAAATCGTATCACCCAATTTAGTATTTTGAATGTCTTCGTTTAATTCACTTAACTCACGAATGATTTCCACTTCACTTTTCTCGGGTTTAATCATTTCACTCGATTGACTTATATCAATACACTTGATTAAAAACTCTACTTGCTTGTCATTCATGTATATTTTATGTACGTTATTTTCTTTTGGAAAATCATTTCGTTTCATCTTGTCTTTCCTGATGAGTTATTTCCATTCGTAGAATCATTATCCCACGATGGTAAATTCATACCTAAATCCCATATCATTTCATCTAAACTCATATCTACGCTGTCGCTTTCATCTACGGTGACTCTTTTTAAATCATTCGTAGAATCATTCGTGGGAATCGATTTCATCTCGTGTAAATAACAATAAAAATCCATTAATTTTTCATTCAAGTCCGGCCTCTCGTCCATCATGTATTTCATCACGAGTAAGATTTTATCCAAATCCTTGTGTTTAATTTTAATCACTTCATTTTCCTTTGGAAAATCACGCCATTGCTAATTTATCATCCATGACATCACGCACGAACATCTCGAATAATTTGATTTCTTCCAATTCCTCGGGACTTAAATCACTAAAATTCGGCACCACGTTACCATTCTTATCAATCTCCAGATGAATTAACTCTTCTATAACTTCGTCTAATTTGAATTGAACTTCTTGACTCATGTCTTGAGTCGTGCTGATTTCAATCAATTTATCTATCATTTTGCCAAAGTCTACCATAATAACTCCTTATTAATAAATAGATGTATATATATGATAACCCAAAAAAAATTCCCTACACACTCATTAATCATCTCACGTTCCTCAATATACCTTTCGGGTCACCATAGTATTTATATATTTCATTACACTTTTGCATCTCGTGTCTGGTCAAATGAAAACAATTTTCTAACTGCAGAAGATACTTAAAATCGGGTTCCCAATTTTTAGGTAAATCTCTCTTCTTACCATCTACCTGATGTTCAGCCCAAGATATCATTAAACCCTGTAACTTCTTCAGTTTAGGTTTATGTTTTTTTTCTTTATTAGTCATTTTTAATGAAATGGTGCTCCATCAAGGATAAACATCATAACCGTACAAAAATACATAATGGTTATAAAGACTAATCCCCACAACACATTTTTTGTTTTTTCTGGTATGTTCATTTCGAATTCCTTTCCATACACCTTTTCTGCATCATATACAATTCCTGCAGTTTTTCTGGTGTCCTTTTTATTTTACGACTTTTCTTTTGTTTCTTCATTCTTATTTCTCCAAGAACTTTGAATTCATTGACTTGGCAACTTCCATCATGTTTGTCGGGTTGATGAAACTGGCATCCTTACCATACATACGGGTGAAAACATTTTTATCATCTCCATAACCATAGTTACCTTCATTAATGAAATAACTTGAAATCTTAATTCCATTGTTCTTCATCATCTTGACCATTTTACGAGTGTGTTTTTCAGCACAAGTACCACTATAATAAATCTCATTATTACTGAACCACGGAGCGCCATCGGAGTAATTGATAAAGTAGTTATCATCACCATTTACACCACCTAACCATTTTTTCATCAAAGCCTCATAACATAGTGACTCTGGTGTAGTACCACCGGCATTAATGTATTTCCACAATTTCTTTATCTTGGTTATCTTATCTTTCCGAGAATCATAACAAATGATAACTACTGGTTTGTCATCTTGAGTCCAACGAAAACTAACCACCACGTGAATGTTTCCAGCCATCTCAGCAGCCTTGACCATCGCAACAGCCGAAGTGATTGATTTCTGTAATTTGTTACCATGCATACTACCGCTGGCATCAATCGAAATATGTAGATTAGCTTTGTTATATCTTTCAGTAAAGACTTGACTAAAGACATTACCATTATCAAACCCTAACTCGGCAATCAATCTCTTATTGATTTTACCACTTGTTTGACGAGTGTAAATCAAATCTTTCTCTTCACCACGAACTTTGAGTTTCTTACCCAAGATAGCACCCAAACGAAGACCATCATTAATGGCATCTTCTTTATTTGTACTATAACTATAAGAACGGGCGTAAAGGAAGTGAAAAGCACTTGAATCAATCAAAGCCTGAGTTAAGTCAGGAACAACCACTACTTTGGTTTTATCAAGACCTCCAGTACCACCGACTTCAATTAACTCTGAATTACTATTACCAAGAGCATCAACAATCTTCTTGTCATTTTTAGTCATCTTAGATTTTGGAGACTTACCATCAAGTAACTCTTTAGTTTTTTTGTAAATACTCTCAACAGATTTTCTCATAGAGTCTGATATTTCTTCACCTTCAGTAGCTTCTCCATCTTCAGGAGTCATTTCTTTATCACCACTATCTACTTCAGTTCCATTACCACCGTTATTTGATGAACTACCATTTTCTTCTTCACTTTCCGAATCTTCTCCATCTTCACCTTTTTGTTTTCCGGCACCTTTATTTTCATCCACGAGTTTGAAAACAACATCACAAACAGACTTTGCCACTTCAATGGCATCATCAGTAGATTTTAGTCTTGAGATGTCTTTCATATCAATCAAACGATAAATGTCTAATAGTCTTGGAAGAGCATTTAAATCAGTATCGGGATTAGTGAAATTAACAATTCTGAACATATAAGAATCAAAATCAATCTCGCGATACATTGTTGATTTCAAACCTTTTCCCATTTTCTTATGATTGAAGAACTTGGAGTACAAAGTGTGATAATAACCTTTGTAGCCAGGTGATGATTTGAACACGATTGTATCAACTCGTCTATCTTCAATGTAGTTAATCATCCCACGAAGAAATTCCATTCTTTTGGGGTGGGAAGTTAAATCCCAATTACGTATTTTAGTTAGATTTCTCACTTCTTTGAATACTTCAAAATCACTATAAGCAATATGAGAACCTTCATGAAGAGCCAAACCAACGGTCTCATCAAAGTTTTTTTCAGTAATTCTTGAACTGATAGTAACGGTTTTACCATCAGTAAATGAATCTCCACGAGTCATAAATTTAACAGGAATATTTTCCCCACTTACGATACGAACAAAATTACCGATTGCTCTTTTATGACCAGCCAAACCCATATGATCTTTTTTGGGTTTTGGTTTTTCATAATCATCATCATCCTTACCGATAGTGGCAAGAAAGTCATTAACTTCAGTTTGTCTATCAAACCAAAAATCTGAATATTTACTCATTTGATTGTTTTTCCTTTGTTTCCCATTTCACCTAAATATAACACTAAAATACTATATAAGTCAAGCATTATTTTGATTATTTTCAACTTTTTTTAGCACAATACCAAGTACAATATTTACCACCATTGTGATTAACTACTGCCTTGATTTTTTTACATTTTTGACAAGTCATCGTTTTTTCCCTTTTTCTCATATATGAATATACGAAGAAAAAATGATAAAGTCAAGCTTTTTCTTTAATTAAATACTGACCAAACTTTGTCTATGATTAGACCTATGAAACCAACACCAATGACACCACGCCATTTTGTTGTATTTTCTCTGAATTGGCTGTTGAGTTTTGTTTCAGCCCATAACCCTTCATGTGGATTGAATAGATTTTCCTTAATGAATTTAATGTCTGTGTGCATCTGTTCTCTATCTTTGTCGGCTTGTCTCATCTGCTCTAAAATGACATTCAAATCTTTTTTATCTTGTCCATTCATACCTATAAATATAAATTCATATATTTAACATTATATTTTCCTACATGGGAAATACAAATTATTTATTTCTTTTTCCATATCCAAATTGGTTCTCCAAAGGCTACATCTTTTGTATCTTTGGTATTTTCTTTTAAATGCTCTTCAAAATATTCACTCTTGGCATTACCAGCTCCACCTGAATTAAATCGTTTAGTCATCTCCATCCCTATACAACCACGATATAACATTCCCTGTGATTTGATAAAGTCATTCATTGGATTACATATATCAAAATAATCCTTAGTCTTTGGATTATATACATCAGCTATATTGACAGCAAGTATTCCACCCGATTTAATAGTTGGTATTATCTTCTCCAATGTTTTATGTAGGAAGTTCTTATTCCAACTATCAATATTCTTATACCTTACCCAACTCTGTGTATCATCGTGACTATATCTTTCAACATCAAAATATGGTGGTGATGTAAAGACGGTATCAAAGTGGTTATGATATTTAGTAAAATCAACATCCTCTGCTGGAGATGGTATTAAATCAACCTCTCTGTCATGTTCAAAGAATGATTGGTGTTTCTTGTAGAACTCAACTTGTTTTCTATATCCATCGTGGTTATTTAGATTCGGGTCAATACCAACATAATGTTTACCTTTCTCACTCGCATAGAATCCAGCTAACCTATCACCCCAACCGGCACTAAAGTCCAATACATTCTCACTACCATAGTAGTCATAGAAAGCCTTGGCAATACTTGGTTTGAATTGTGATGCCACATACTTTCTCAATGTAGTAGCCATTCTAATACTCTGTAAATCTACCTTAGTTAATACTTGTTCTAAACTCCAAAAGGCTCTAACGATAGTCTTGATACCCTTTACGGTCTGCCATGTTCTCCATCCACTCGGTGTTCTTGTCCAATCAACTTTCCATCTATTATGAATATGAAATCCATTGGAAGCATTATTGCCAGAGTTGTCTCGTTTGAAATAGTCATCACTCAATGACCATTTAGACTTACGTTCATTTCTTGGAAACCAACTATCGTTAATCAGTAAGTCATTCCATTGAACGCCTTTTAGTTTTTTCAGACTCTTTAGGGTTTCTTGTTCTGTAATCTCTGGTATCGGACATGGATAGGTATGTAAGCACTTTGCTAACTCATCTACTACTTCGTCCTTCTCGTAGGTCGTGATAATATGTTGCCACTCATCTTCATTAATGAAAAGATACGGCTCCATACCATAGAACTTTTTAAATAGTTCTGCTACTTCTTTTCCCATATCCAAACTGGTTCACAGAATTTACCATTAAATTCCTTTATCATTTCTGGTAGTCTGTTAGACTCACCCGAAACTACGGCAGTTCCAGCTCCTATTGAATTTGGTCTTGTCGCCATCTCCATACCAATACAACCCAAGTAATCTGAATCCTTGTATTCATCTATAAAATCATTCATGGGATCACATATTTGTTGCCACTTTTTACCACCTTTAGAACTGGCATTTACATCAGATATATTGATACATAGTTTACCACCACTTTTTAAGGTGGGCCACATATTGTCTATCGCCTTATGTAAAAATTGAGTATTCCAAGTATCTATGTCTTTATACCTTACCCAACTTTGTGTATCATCGTGACTATAACGCTCTACATTAAAATAAGGTGGTGAAGTAAAGATAATATCAAAAGTATCGTAGTATTGGTCAAAATCAAAGTCCTCGGCGGCATCACAATGAAATGCAGTTTTCTTTGGAGTTTCGAAGAAAGTTAAATGATTATCATAATATCGAGCTTGTTTTTCATATAAGGGATGATTCTCTTTTCTTGGATCAACTCCAACATATAGTTCCGTATTCATACTGGCATAAAACCCAGCTAACCTATCACCCCAACCTGCAGAGAAATCCAATACGTTCTTGACATTAAAGTAATCATACAGGGCCTTGGCCGCGTTGGGTTTAAATTGACTACAAATGTATTTTCTCAACCCTAACATAGTTCTCAATGTAGATTTGTCAATCTTCTTCATTTTCAAAGTATAGGCCGCACCCATCAATGAAGTCATAAATTTCTCTTCACCCCAAGTCCGTAATGGGCCTGGTGAAATAGTTCCATCAACTGACCATCTGTTTTCTTGTTGGAAGAAATTACTTGATTTGTTTCCGTTATTGTTTCTTTTGATATACCATTGTGAACCTTTATAAGTAATGGGCCAGTCATAAGAAGTTTCAGTACGGGCAAACCATTCACCTTCTTTCAGTAAATCATAAACCCAAGTCTTTTTTAAATTATTGAAATCCTTCCTACAATCATTTTGACTTATCTCTTGATATGGTGGTGGATAAGTCATGGCGACTTTTGCCAGACTTTCTCTTACATCATCTTTCTCGAATGTCTCTTTGATGTAAGACCATTCTTTCTCGTCAATGTGAAGATAAGGAACTTGATAAAGAAACTTATTAAAGTAAGTTAAGTACATTATTTACTCCCCAAATAACTCTTTGAATGCCTGATTAGCAGCATTTGATTGTTCGGTCTTGACTTTGACTTCTTCTTTCTTTACTTCTTTGATAGCATAATCACCACGTTTCCAAAAGTCATACTCAATGTGTGTTGCCATCATATCAGCCTGATGAAGTATATAGGCGATATTGGTTCTCAGTTGTCTTTCTTTTTGATAAGCAATATAATAACTCTTGTTTGCTTCTTCATATAATCCGTCTGTCAATCTTAACCCAATGTACTCATTGTCTGTCATGACGACACCAAAGTGTTGAAGTAAAAACAATGCCCTATCAGTTACGGTCATGAACTGTAAGTTAGGATTATGTTTATATATCAATCCTTGATTTTTCCGATGCCAGTCGGAATCATTTGGTGTGTAGTAATCCTCGGCTAAATCACCAACCTTACCTAAGTCATGATGTAGAGCAGCAAATACCAATTCTTCATTCGTGAAGTCAATACTGGCTCCATTCTTCTCCCATACTTCTTTAATCTGTAGTGCTGAAGTAGTTACGTGTATAACGTGTTCCACATACCCACCAGCGTGAGCATTATGGAAGTGTTCTCTACCACTAGCTGGTGCCATACACATTCGTTCTTCAAAGTAATGATACATATTGAGAAGTTTTTCTCTCCGTTCACTTCCTTCTTCGAATGTATCTTTTATAATTTGGATTAAATTATCCCAATTATCTTTTATTTGTTCTGGTGTCAGTTCTTTCATTTTACGCTCCTATGTTCCAAAATAACGTTTTGCCATTTAGTTTATCTATATTATTATCTAACCACCACCAAGCCTTTTTATCCCAATTAGGATTGCAAGGAAATGGCGTTTCATAAAAATTCATTTCATCATAAAAATCATATGGTGTATCATTGATAATGATATTGTTAGGGAAATATGATTCCCATTGTTTTAATTTATTAGTAACGGTTGATACGGTAGATGTCGAGACAACATATACTTTCTTTTTCATAGGAAAGTTATCAAGGTCAAGAAATCCTTTTATCATACCTACGCCAGTAACACCACTTCCACCAAGAAAAACTAAATTGTCAAAATCATATTCGCTTTCAAAAAATAGTTTTGTCTTATTTCTCCAATACTCATGATAAATTGGATGGTCAAATGCGTAAGGTAGTCTTTGCCAACCCTTTTCATCGGCCATCTTCTTCATAGAGTTATAGACAATCTTCATCATATTTGGTCTGATGGGTACAAGTTCTGCACCATAAGATTCAATTCTATCAAGTGATTCTCTTGGGTAGTTTTTAGAATTACCATAAGCTATTTTTATATCGTATCCAAGTTCCTTACCATAATGACCAAGAACCCATCCAGTATACGAACCTCTAACAGTTAAATGTACTACTGGTTTATTCTTATCTATAATATCACTTGTCAATAATTGTCTAACACCATCTATTTTAGCCCACGGTGGTAAATCTAAATCCCCATTATGTAAATCATCTCGTTTAACCCAAACGGTTGTACCTTTGAGTTGATAAGTTTCCAATGGTGTATTGTAATTTAATCCCATATTATTTTCTCCAATATATCATAGGTAATTTTAGTATCAAAAATCATATGATATCTGAAACTATTCCCGTGATTATATACGGCGTGGGGTTTTCTCTTATCCATATACCAGTACTCACCTTGTTTCATATGATATTTATTGGTATTCCCCTGTAAGTCTTGTAGTTCAAAATAAGCATCATCATTAGTTTTCAATGGGTAATGGATCCTTGAAGTTTTACCTACTTGAACACCTGCATTTGCTTTGTCAATACCTTTATCACTGTGTCTGGTTATTATCCCTTTTTCTGGAGATACCTTTGCCACGGCTAACCAAAGACAATCATCAAATGAAGTCATAGCATTAATTATGTTTTCGATAATTGGAAATCTTTTTACATACTCTTCGTTTAATTCACCCCGTTGACCTTGTTTGGCTTTACCTGTACCGTAAGTTACAACCAATGGAATGATTTCTATACTTGTCCAAGTTTTATCTTTACCACCATAAGATTTTTGATGGTCTGCTATGCCCCAACCATCACCAACATATTCGTCAAACTCTATGGCAAAATCATCTAATCCGTCAATGTAAGGATAGTCAAATTTACAACAACAAATATCTTCATATTCATCCAACCCTTGTTGTTGTAGTTTCCCACTATAATATATTCCCCTTACTTCGGCACAAACTGCATCAATCTTTGATGACAACCAAGTTGAACCAAATGATTCAGGTATTACCTTATCACCTGGATGTTCCATGTTTATGTGGGTGAACCAAACATCCCGTTTTGAATCAAATATACTACCTTGAGTTCTCATCCGTTTGATATGATTAACTAAATCTTCTTTGTAACCATCTTTATAAAAAAACCTTTTGACAACGACATCACCCTTCTTTATATGACCAACAATAGATGTAGAGAAATCTCTGATATTCCTATTACTCTTAGCTAGGGAAGATACTATAGCATAGTTCTTATTTTCATCAACATATAGTTTACCACTCTCGTCCTCTGTTTTCAATATACCCCAATGCATCTTTGCAAATGGATTTATCTGAACATCCCCATCGTATTCAATAAAAAGTTTAGATATCTCTTTATAGTCCATTAGAAAAATTCACTATTTGTTCTGGCTAATACTGGGTTTTCTACATCATTGATTAAACAACTATCAAGTATATCTTTTAAATCACTATGTGCGGTATATATATTAAGGTTTTCTATATCAATATATTCCCACGAAGTATGTTTATAATAATGTACCTTATTGGTTTTCAATAATTCATCCCTGTATTCAGTACCTAAAGTATCTATGTGCATTTCTTGAATCTTGTATTCATTTATCAATCGTAATAATGATTCGTTGTCATGGCATTTTGCACGACTTATACTTACAAATATACAACAAGTTGATGAAGAAAACAAGTCATAATTAAACATATTTTCAGTTTGTTTAGTCAATGGTACACATGACACGACATTAACTAAATCGACATCTTGTAGCCAATTCCTTATATTTTTACTTGGTGTTTTTGTATCAACCACATGATACGGTGTATCCATTATCATTTGTAATCTCTGACTAATTACACCATTACCAAATATAACAGTATTGCCAGTATATTCTATCTTATCATACATCCATTGTGCACAACTCTCTGTTTCTGCCTTTGGATTAGTAGTTATGACACCTACGTTATATTTTTTACATAAGTCCAAATTAATGCTATCAGTTCCATGACCACGATACACAACCCATTCTAAGTTTGGATATTTTTCCAATGTGGTCTTACCTACCTTACTGAACTTGGTTGATATGACTTTGATATCATTTACAGGTATGTGGTCTGATTTCTCCATCGCTCCGAGTATGTAGGCATTAGGGATGTAATCCTCAACACCGACTAAATCGGATTTATCTTTTAGGAGTATATTCATTGAAGTATTTTATCTTTTCGTTTGTTCTGAAGTCTTCCAATATTAATTCTTCTGCATCGTATTCTTCTATATCTTTTTCTGATGTTAACTTGTACACCGCGTAGAAAGTGTTTTCTACAAACTCCTCTATCTTTTCTCTATCTTTCCAACCTTTCCACAAATACATATCAACCATCTTCTTAACTCTTTCTCTGACAGGTATTATATGTTCTAACCAAACACTCTTTGGTCTTGCAACACCCCTTTCAATCTTGGCTATTTTATACTTATCCCTAGCCTTTTTAGACANNATATAAATCATCATCTGGTATTTTCTTATCTTTACACCTTGCGTCAAGTAATATAAAGAAAGTATCAGTATACTTACTTTCCACTCTCAAACCCTTCCTTTACTTCTGAGTATGAAATTAGTGAAGTCATATCTTCTTCATCTTTAAGATGTGGCATGAATGCTACGAAATGAACCAAACTTCTGGCTTCTTCTGAAATAAGTTTCATTCTTCTCTCTATAGATTCTACTCTAGCGTATCTCTTTGTCTTTAAATCAGTTTTTCCTGTAGCTTTGTTACAATCTAAAAATACCATGATTGGTGTATCTATTTTGTCTTCAAGTTGTTTAGAAACTTTCTCAATT